>Ga0308159_1003501_pt1 | contig 15760 bp, 12 predicted proteins | sample PhyCR1_FD_201040 | JGI IMG/M metagenome (GOLD analysis project Ga0308159, IMG submission 201040) | Phyllosphere microbial communities from UC Gill Tract Community Farm, Albany, California, United States - DLSLC.R1 | ecosystem: Host-associated > Plants > Phyllosphere > Unclassified | place: USA... | reverse complement strand
GCCCGCGCATCCCCGAAGACCTGGTGCGCCACGCCACCGTGCGCTATCGGTTCCACCGTTCCAGGGCGCTGGCGCCGTGGAGTTTCGTGCGCGACGGCGACCGCTTCCAGGTGGAGACCGGCCAGCAGCTCGTTGCCAACGACACGGGCCTGATCGCCGACTTCGTGCGCTCCGGGCTCGGACTGGCCTACCTGCCCGATATCGAGATCGCCGCCGACCTGGCAGCGGGACGGCTCGAGCGCGTGTTGCAGCCTTTCGTGCCGCGCACGTCGGGGCTGTTCCTGTACTTCGCTGCCAAAACCCAGAGCCAGCCCAAGCTGCGTGCGCTGATCGACATGGCGACAGCGCGCGACTCAAAGTAAAGCAGCCGGCTGGCGCTGCGTCAGAAGCCGTATTTCAGCGACACCATGACGCTGCGTGGTTCACCATACACGCCGTTGTCCAGCAAGGCCGCGTAGTAGCGCTTGTCGAACAGGTTGTTGATGTTGAGCGAGACCGCGAGCCGGTCGCTGGCCTGGTAGCGCGCCATCATGCGGGCCACCGCGTGCGAGGGCTGGAAGGCGAATTGCCCGCCTTCCCAGCCGTTCCTGGTTTGCCAGGTGAAGCCGCCGCCGACGGTCAGCCGATCAAGCGCGCCGCCCAGCTGGTAGGTGCTGTAAGCCTTGACGGTGTTGAGCGGAATACGCTGCATGCCCCGGCTGCCGTCCTGGTTGTGGCTCAAACTATAGGTGTAGCCGGCCGAGACGTTCCAGCCCCGCGCCAGCGCGCCGCTCACTTCCAGTTCGGCGCCCTTGGTCGTGATACCCTCGCGCAGCACATAGGCATTGGTGAGGGGATTGAGTTCGGCCAGCTTGTCCTGCTCGATTCTGAACAGCGCGAAGCTGGCGTTGAGACGGTTGTCGAGCAGTCCTGCCTTGATGCCGGCCTCGTACGCCGCGCCTTCCTGCGGGTCCAGCGGCCGGTTGTCGATGTCGCGCATCGAGGCCGACTGCGGGTTGAAGATGCTGGTATAGCTGGCGTAGAGCGACCAGTTGTCGTTCAGCCCCTGCACCACGCCCGCATACGGTACGATCACACCGCTTTCCTTCTGTTCGGTGCCAGTCGTGGCGCCGCCAAATACGTCGGTGGCGGTAGTGCGCTTCCAGTCCACCACCCGCGTGCCGAGAACCAGGTTTGTGCGGGCGGCCAGGTTGAAGCGCGCGGTGGCGTAAGCATTGGCGGTACGTTCGCGGGTGGTGCCGTGGCCGTTCTGGGAAAATGCCGGAGCGGGCAAACCCGCGCCACGCCACTCGCGGATATCGCCGAGGGTGCCCACGTAATTACTGTTCCACGACCATAGCCAGCCACCCACGCCGGCGCCGCCGATGCCGCCATACATCGGCGTGTCGGTGTCGCTGCGCACCAGCCCGAGGCCGGCCACCAGCTCGTGGCGCCGGCCAAACAGCGAGAACGGGCCGCCCAGGTACAAATCGAGGCTGTTGGTGCGGATGTCTTCCTGCCAGCGGCTTGGCGCGATCGAGCTGCCCAGGCCCGTGACCCGATCGATCGATCCCGAACCTTCCTGGTAGTAGGACAGGGCGTCGAGGCTGGAGCGCGAGTGATTGAATTCGGCGTTGCCGTGCCAGCCATTGGTGAATTGGCGCTTGAGCGCGGCGAACATGCCGGCCTGCTCGTTGTCGTAGAAAGTCCAGTCGGGCGCGTTGTTGGTGGAGCGCGGCAAGTCGATGCGGCTGCCGTCGCTGTAGTAGATGGGCAGGCCGGTGCGCAGCGCCGCGTGGTGGGTGTTTTTCTGGTAATTGCCGCCCAGCGTGAGCAGGGTGTCGCGGTCCAGGTCGAATTCGGCCACGCCGTAGGCAAAGCGGGTGTTGCTCTGGTAGCGGTCGAGCCAACTGTGCTGGTCCTTGATGTCGGCCACGATGCGGCCGCGCGCGCTGCCGCTGTCGTTGAATGGCCGCGACAAATCCAGCGTGGCGCCGTAACGCGACCAGTTGCCGGCCTCCACGTCGATGCCGGACTGCGCCTCCCGGAGCGGGCGTTTGCGCACCAGGTTGATGGCGGCGCCGGGGTCGCCCAGCCCCTGCATCAAGCCGGTAGCGCCGCGTACCACTTCCACGCGGTCGAACATGGCGGTGTTTTGCCGCAGGGCGTTGACGTCGGAGACCGTGGGGGCGCCGTCCACCAGGTAATTCGATACCAAAAAGCCACGCGAATAAATCTGATCGAGGTCGGTGCCCACGCCCTGGCGGAAATTGGTAATGCCCACCGTCCTGTCCAGCACCTCTGCCACGTTGGACAGGCGCTGGTCGTCCATCTGCTGGCGGGTGATCACGCTGATCGATTGCGGTGTGTCGCGCAGATCCAGGCCCAGCCTGGTCGCGGCCGCGCTGGGGCCATGGGCGATGTAGCTGCCGCTGCCTTCGGTGGTGGCGTCGGCACTGGCCTTGACGGTCACGGCGGACAATACGCTGGCCACCGACGCCGCGCCGACCGGCCGCAGGAAGTACTGGTGGTTGCCACGCGCCTGCACTGCCAGACCGGAATCGGCGAGCAGGTGTGCAAATCCGTCTGCCACCGTGTAGCTGCCCGCCAATCCGGCGCTATGCTTGCCGTCGGTGAGGCTGGCGTCGATCGAAAGCATGACGCCAGCGCCGGCCGCAAAGCGGCTGAGCACCTGGTCCAGCGGCCCCGCCGCAATGTCATACCGCTTGGCGGCAGCCTGTGCGCCGGCTTCCTGCGCCAGCGCCTGTGGTGGCTGGGCCAGGGCGCCGATGCCGAGACAGGCCAGGAAGACCAGGCGGGAAATCGTGGTGGGGATGGGGGGCTGTGACATGTTGTTCCTTTTTCGATGGTGGCGATGGACCGCGTGGAATGCGGTCCCTGTATGTCTTCCGAACGAAAAAGAAAAAGTGACACTTTTTAGCGCATGTATTTTTAATGCCGGGGCAGCACCGTCACCCAGAAGCGGCTGAAATGTTCGATCCGCACCGGCAGCGCGGCCGCCAGCGCGGCCAGCGTGTCGTCGGTATCGTCCACCGAAAACACGCCGGATACGGTCAATCCGGCCACGGCCGGATCGCAGCGCAGCATGCCCCGCCGATAACGCGACAGTTCGGCGAGAAAGTCGTCCAGCCGCATGCGCTCCGCCATCAGCCGGCCTTGCGTCCAAGCCGCTGGCACCGCCGGCAGGGCCTCGATGGCGGCTACTGCATGCGCCGCCAGGCTGGTTTGCTGTCCCGCCTCCAGGCGCTTGGGAAGGGCGCCGGCGCCACGCGGAATCAGCTCCACCGCGCCTTCCAGCACGGCCACCGCCGCTGCGCTGTCGTCCTGGCGCACGGTAAACCGGGTGCCGACAGGCCGCACGGTGCCGTGGGCAGTGGCCACCATGAACGGGCGCGGCGGCACACCGTGGCGCAGGGTGTCTGGCGCAGTGGCCACCAGGATCGCGCCGCTGCGCAAACGCACCAGCCGGTGCGTGTCGTCGAACGCCACGTCGATCGCGGAGCCGGTATCGAGCGTAATGCGGGTGCCATCCGCCAGCGTGACCTGGCGTCGTTCGCCAGTCGCGGTACGGTAGTCGGCCGCCATGGTTTGCCATTGCGGGGTCTGGCGTGCGCCATACGCGGCCAGGCCGGCGCCGATGAACCAGCCAAAGAGGCGCAACTGCTTACGGCGCCCGGTCGCCAGTTGAGAGGCGCGGATGGCCGGCGCCGCGCCGGGCGCCGCCATGGCCGCCAGCCGGGCATCGGTGCTGCGGATCTGCTCCCACGCTGCCGCATGGCGGCCATCGGACGCAAGCCAGCGCTCGAACGTGGCGCGCTCGTCGTCCGTCACTTCGTTGGACCAGAACGTGACCTGCCAGGTCAGGGCCTGCTGCAAAACGTTCGATGTCGGGGCCACGGTCCGCTGGTCTTTACGCGCCATGGTGGAACGCGCGGTGGCAGGCTTCGGCGGCGCGCATCATGTATTTGCGCACCGCGCTGACCGAGACGTCCAGCCTGGCTGCGATTTCGCTATAGGTCAGGCCGTCGAGCTGGGAGAGCAGGAAAGCCTCGCGCACGCGCGCCGGCAGGCTGTCGAGCAGGGCGTCGATGTGCAGCAGCGTCTCGAGGATTTCCAGCCGCGTTTCCGGCGACAGCGCCACCGCCTCGGGCAGGTGGGCCAGCGCCTCCAGGTACGCCGATTCGATCTGCCGGCGCCGATACAGGTCGATGGCCAGCCCCTTGGCGATTTGCGTCAGGTGGGCGCGCGACTTGTCCGCCGGCGGCGTGACGCCAGTCGCCAGGATGCGCAGAAAGGTGTCGTGCGCCACGTCCGCAGCATCGAAGGCATTGCCCATCTTGTGGCGCAACCAGCCGTGCAACCAGCCGTGATGGTCGCTATACAGTGCCGTCACCGGGTGCGAAGAGGCGTTCATGCGGGGCGATCGTCGTTTAAATGATAATGATTCCCATTCTACTAATTGGCGGGTAATTGTGCAATGCGCGCAAGTCCGGAGACACGCTGGCGACCGCTGCCCGGCGATTTGACCGATAATGCTGGCTATCTCATTTTTAGCACCAGAATTGGAAGCCTCCCATGGAAATCAAGGTCAACTTTCTCGACAAGCTGCGGCTCGAAGCCAAGTTCGATGATTTTACGGTCATCGCCGACCAGCCCATCCGCTACAAGGGCGACGGCTCGGCCCCCGGCCCGTTCGACTATTTTTTGGCGTCGTCGGCCCTGTGCGCAGCGTATTTCGTGAAGTTGTATTGCAATACGCGCAATATCCCGACCGAGAATATCCGTCTCTCGCAGAACAACATCGTCGATCCCGAGAATCGCTACAAGCAGATCTTCAAGATCCAGGTCGAGCTGCCGGCCGATATCTCCGACAAGGACCGCCAGGGCATCCTGCGCTCGATCGACCGCTGCACGGTGAAAAAAGTGGTGCAGGAAGGCCCCGACTTCGTGATCGAAGAAGTGGCCAATCTCGACGCCGACGCGCAAGCGCTGCTCACGCTTAACCCGGACGCCGCCGCCCGCACCTTCATTCCGGGCAAGGACCTGCCGCTCGAGCAGACCATCGCCAATATGTCGGGCGTGCTGGCCGACCTGGGCATCAAGATCGAAATCGCCTCGTGGCGCAACATCGTCCCCAACGTGTGGTCGCTGCACATCCGCGACGCCCATTCGCCGATGTGCTTCACCAACGGCAAAGGCGCCACCAAGGAAAGCGCGCTGGCCTCGGCGCTGGGCGAGTACATCGAACGCCTGAACAACAACCACTTCTACGCCGGCAGCTACTGGGGCGAAGACATCGCCAACGCCGATTTCGTCCACTACCCGAACGAGCGCTGGTTCAAGCCGGCCCGCCGCGACAAGCTGCCCGCCGAGATCCTCGACGACTACACGCGCGACATCTACGACGCCGACGGCGAACTGCGCGGCTCGCACCTGATCGACACCAACTCCGGCAACGCCGCACGCGGCATCTGCGCGCTGCCGTACACGCGCCGGTCCGATGGCGAGACCGTGTACTTCCCGTCCAACCTGGTGGAGAACCTCTACGTCAGCAACGGCATGAGCGCCGGCAACACGCTGGTCGAAGCGCAGGTGCAGTGCCTGTCCGAGATCTTCGAGCGCGCCGTCAAGCGCGAAATCCTCGAAGGCGAAATGGCGCTGCCGGACGTGCCGCACGAAGTGCTGGCCAGGTACCCGGGGATCGTCGCCGGCATCAAGGGGCTGGAGGAGCAGGGCTTCCCGGTGCTGGTCAAGGATGCGTCGCTCGGTGGCGTGTACCCGGTCATGTGCGTCACGCTCATGAACCCGCGCACCGGTGGCGTGTTCGCCTCGTTCGGCGCCCATCCGAGCCTGGAAGTGGCGCTCGAACGCAGCCTCACCGAACTGTTGCAAGGCCGCAGCTTCGAAGGCCTGAACGACCTGCCGCAGCCGACGTTTGCCAGCGAAGCGGTGACGGAACCGAACAACTTCGTCGAACACTTCATCGATTCGAGCGGCATCGTCTCGTGGCGCTTCTTCAGCGCCAAAGCCGACTACGATTTCGTCGATTGGGACTTCTCGGGCAAGGGCGAAAATTCCAACGCCGAGGAAGCGGCCACGCTGTTCGGCATCCTCAAGGACATGGGCAAGGAAGTCTACACGGCCGTGTACGACGACCTGGGCGCGGTGGCCTGCCGTATCCTGGTGCCCGGCTACTCGGAAGTCTATCCGGTGGAAGACCTGGTCTGGGATAACACCAACAAGGCGCTGCTGTTCCGCGAAGACGTGCTCAATCTGCACCGCCTGGACGACGCCGCGCTCGAAGCGCTGCTCGAACGCCTGGACGACAACGAGCTCGATGAATACGGCGACATCGCCACCCTGATCGGCATCGAGTTCGACGAGAACACAGAATGGGGCCAGCTCACCACGCTCGAACTCAAGCTCCTGATCAACCTGGCGTTGAAAAACTTCGACGAGGCCAAGGAACTGGTCGAGTCCTTCCTGCAGTACAACGACAACACGGTCGAGCGCCGCCTGTTCTACCAGGCGCTCAACGTGGTGCTCGAAGTGGAACTCGACGACGACATGGACATTGAAGACTACGAGGTCAACTTCCGCCGCATGTTCGGCGATGCGCGCATGGACGCGGTGCTCGGTTCCGTGGCAGGCACGGTGCGCTTCCATGGCCTCGCGCCAACCAGCATGCAGCTCGAAGGGCTGGAGCGCCACGCGCGCCTGATCGACAGCTACAAGAAGCTGCACGCAGCGCGCGCCAGGGCGGCTGCGCGCTAGGCAGCGTTCAGCTGGCGCCCACCTGCCGATTCACCCGGCGGTTCATGGCCACGACATCGGCGTGGCTGGGCGCCGGCCCCAGTTCCGCAAACAGCGCCGGCAAGCGGTCGCGCCTGGCGGCCGCCTCGCCCTTGACGGCGGCGGCCAGCGCCGTGCGCATGGTCTCCGCGTCATCGTCGCAGCAGTAGGCTGGCGTCGATGGCTGCTGGCGCCACGATTCCTCCAGCGAGCCCGCATCGACCGCATCGAAGCCCACATCGTCGACCAGCGTCATGGCCGTCTGCCTGCTTGCCTCGTCGTCGGCTGCCACCGCGACCGCCAGGCGGTCCGCCGCCCCGGCCGGACGTCCCAGCTTGGCCAGGCTGTAGGCCAGGATGTTGTTGAACGCCTTTACCACCGGGCGGCCGATCTGCTGCACCACCCAGATGCTTTCCGCCGTACCCGCGTCGATCTCCGCGATGCGTTCATCGCGCAGGCCGGGGTAGTAATTGCTGGTGTCGATCACGGTGACCGTGGGGGCCACCGCGTCGAACAGGCCGGCGGGCAGGCCTCGCATGGCCGGCAGCGGTATCGCCAGGATGACCGCTTCCACGCCTTGTACCACGTCCTGCACGCTCGCTGCCGTGGCCTTGATCGCGTCGGCCAGTTCGCGCGCGCCCGCGGCGCCCCGGGTGTTGGCGATGCGGACGTCATGGCCTGCCGCGACCAGTTTGCGGGCGAGGGTGCCGCCGATATTGCCGGTGCCGATAATTCCGATGCGCATATGAATTCTCCTGTGTGAATACGTCAAGCAGGCAGTTTAGGGAGTCTATGTGATAATGGGAAGTACCGACTAAAAAGTAAGTAACCAACCGAAGTGTGACCACGATGACCGAGACAGAACGCGTATGGAACTGCAGCGATCCCGAAAAACGCCGCGAATGGGCGGCCAGCACCACCGAAACGCTGCGCGTGCTGGAAGGGAAATGGAAGATCATCATCCTGTGCCAGCTGTTTGCGGCCAAGGCGCCGCTGCGGTTCTCGGACCTGGAGCGGCTGATCGACGGCGTCAATCAGAAGATGCTGATCCAGCAGCTCAAACAGCTGGAGCAGGACGGCATCGTGCTGCGCACGGTGTACGCGCAGGTGCCGCCCCGGGTGGAATACGCGCTCACCGACATGGGCTTTGCACTGGGACCGTCGATGCAGGCGCTGATCGAGTGGGCCGAGATGCGTCGCTCCCGGCCCACGCCTGAACCCGTCGCCTGATCAGGCGGGCTTTGGTTCGGCAGGCGGCGCAATCTTGAACCAGATCGCATACATGGCCGGCAGGAACACCAGCGTCAGCACGGTGCCGGCAATCGTGCCGCCGATCAGCGTGTAAGCGAGCGTGCCCCAGAATACCGAGTGGGTGAGCGGGATGAACGCCAGCACGGCGGCCAGCGCGGTGAGGATCACGGGCCGTGAGCGCTGCACCGTTGCCTCCACCACCGCGCGGAACGGATCGAGCCCGGCCTTCTGGTTGTCGTCGATCTGGCCGATCAGGATCAGCGTGTTGCGCATCAGGATGCCCGACAGCGCGATCAGGCCCACCAGCGCATTGATGCCGAACGGCTGGCCAAACAGGATCAAGGTCGGCACCACGCCGATCAGGCCCAGGGGGCTGGTCAAAAACACCATCACCATTGCCGCGATCGAGCGCACCTGGAAGATGATGATCAACAGCGTGATCGCCAGCATGATCGGGAACAGCGGCAGCATGGCCGTGGTGGCCTTGCCCGATTCCTCGATCGAACCCGCTTCAACGATGTGGTAGCCGCTGGGCAGCTTTGCGACCAGCGGTTGCAGCTGGGCCGTGATGGCGCCGGAGACATCGGGCGGCTGCAAGCCGTCGGCGATGTCGCCGCGCACGGTGATCGTCGGCACGCGGTCGCGGCGGCGCACCAGCGGTTCTTCAGAGCGCACTTCCACCGTGCCCACCTGCGAGAGCGGAATGCGCTGGCCGTCGGCGCCCGACAGCGTGAAGTCGGCGATGCGGGCCGGGTCGAGCCGGTTGTTGCCGGCGGAGCGCGCCATCACCTGCACGGTGCGGATGTCTTCGCGCACGGCCGTCAATGGCACGCCGTTGAGCAGGAACTGCAACTGCTGCGCCACCGAGGTGGAAGTGAGGCCCACCGCCTGCAAGCGGTCCTGCTGCAAGGTGAAGTGCAGCGACGGCGTGCGCACGCCCCAGTCGTTGTTCACGGTGCGCATCATCGGGCTTGCTTCGAGCACGTGCTGCACGTCGGCCGCGATGGCGCGCAATTTGACCGGGTCGGAGCCGCTCACGCGGTAGGCAACCGGGTATGGCGAGTAGGGGCCGAACACCAGCTGCGTCACCCGCACCCGCGCCTCGGGCGCCAGGCCGGCGGCGACCGCCTCGCGCAGGCGCGCTTTCAACGCGTCGCGCTGGTCCTGGCTGTCGGTGCGGATGACGATCTTGGCAAACGACGGATCGGGCATCTCCGGCCCCATGGCCAGGTAAAAGCGCGGCGCACCCTGGCCGATGTAGGCGGTGACGATTTTCGCTTCCGGCTGTTTGGCCAGCCACGCCTCGACCTTGGCGCTGGCGGCGCTGGTCTGGCCGATCGCGGTGCCGAACGGCATCTGCACCTCCACCAGCACTTCCGGGCGGTCGGAGACCGGGAAGAACTGCTTCTTGACCACGGCCATGCCGCCGATAGCCAGCGCGAACAGGCCCACCACGGCGCCGGCGACGAGCCACTTGCGGGCGATCACGCGGCCCAGCACACGGCGGAAGCGCTGGTAGCGCGGCGTGTCGTACAGCGCTGCGTGGCCGCCTTCGACCGGCTTTAGCTGCGGCAGCATCTTCACGCCCAGGTAGGGGGTGAACACCACCGCCACCACCCACGACGCGATCAGCGCGATCCCGACGATCCAGAACATATTGCTGGTGTACTCGCCGGCGGACGACCGCGCGAAACCGTTGGGCATGAAGCCCACGGCCGTGACCAGGGTACCGGCCAGCATCGGCGCGGCCGTGTGGCTCCAGGCGTAGGCCGAAGCGGTGATGCGGTCGTAGCCTTCTTCCATCTTGACCACCATCATTTCGATGGCGATGATGGCGTCGTCCACCAGCAGGCCCAGTCCGAGGATCAGGGAGCCGAGCGTGATGCGGTCGAAGTTCTTGCCGGTGGCAGCCATCACGATGAACACCACCGCCAGCGTCAATGGCACGGCGGCGGCAACCACGATGCCCACGCGCCAGCCCATGCTGACGAAACAGACCAGCATGACCACCAGCAGCGCCACGAAGAACTTGACCATGAATTCGTCGACGGCCGAACTGATATTGACCGCCTGGTCGGTGACCTTGGACAGGCCCATGCCCAGCGGCAGTTCGGCGTTGATGGCGCCGACTTCCGTGTCCAGCGATTTGCCCAGGTCCAGGCCATTCCAGCCGTCGCGCATCACCACGCCCAGCAACAGGGCCGGTTCGCCGCCGTTGCGCAGGATGAAGCTCGACGGGTCCTCGTAGCCGCGCTTGACGGTGGCGATGTCGGACAGCTTCAGGGTGCGCCCCTGCACGACGATCGGCGTGTCGCGGATTTTTTGCAGCTGGTCGAAGGCGCCGTCGATACGGATGAATACCTGCGGGCCGCTGGTATCGACCGAACCGGCCGGCGTCAACACGTTCTGGTTGTTGAGCGCCGCGAACACCTGCTGCGGCGCCACGCCCAGCGTGGCCAGGCGCTCGTGCGAGAATTCCACGTAGATGCGCTCCGGCTGCTCGCCGATGATGTTGACCTTCTTGACGCCTGGCACATGCAGCAGGCGCTGGCGCAGCGTTTCGGCATCGCGCACCAGCAGGCGTTGCGGCTCGCCCTTGGCCTTCAACGCGAACAGCGCGAACGTGACGTCCGCGTATTCGTCGTTGACCATCGGACCGATCACGCCCTGCGGCAGGTTGCCCGCCTCGTCGCCCACCTTTTTGCGGGCCTGGTAGAACTGCTCCTGCACCTCGGCCGGCGGCGTGCTGTCCTGCAGCGTCAGGGTGGTGAAGGCAAGGCCGGGGCGGGTATAGGTTTCGCTGCGTTCGTACCAGCGCAGTTCCTGCAAACGCTTCTCGAGCTTTTCGGCCACCTGGTCCTGCATTTCCTGCGCGGTGGCGCCGGGCCAGGCGGTGATCACGGTCATGACCTTGATGGTGAAGGCCGGGTCTTCCGCGCGACCGAGCTTGAAGAACGAGACCACGCCCGCGACCGAGATCAGGAAGATCAGGAACAGTGTGATCGCGCGCTCGCGCACGGCCAGCGCGGAGAGGTTGAAGCGGCCCGCGCTCATTGGCTGGCTCCGGCGGTGGTGGCTGCTGCTGCCGATGCCGGCGCACCCGCCGTCGCTGCCGGTGCAACTGCTGCCGCTGCCGCCCTGGCCGGCGCTGGTTCTGCCGCCAGCCTGACTGTTTCGCCTTCCCGCAGCAGGTGCGCGCCCAGCGCCACGATACGCTCGCCGGACTTGAACGGGCCGGTCACAAAGGCGACGTCGTCACCGAGGCGCTGCACGGCCACCGGCCGCCACGTGACCCTGGCCGGCTGGCCCTGAATCAGCCACAAGCCCGGACCCTTGCCGGCATCGTGCAGGGCGCCCATCGGCACCGACCAGGCGCGGACGGTTTGGGTGTCGGCACGGGTGCCGGCGGGCGTGGCGGATTTTGCATCGGCCGAGGTATCGGCTGCGGCCTTGGTCGTCGCGGTGGCCGACGCCGCATCGGCAAGCTCGATGGTCACCGTCGCGCCCAGCGGCGCGGCAGCGAGCGCGCCTTCGAGAACATATCGTGCTTCGTAGGTGCGGGTGGCGCGGTCGGCGGTGTCGGACAGCTGGCGCAGGCGCGCGGGGACGGCTTGAGCGCTCTGGCCGAACAGCGTGGCCAGCCCGGTCGAACCGAGTCGCGGACGCAAGGTTTCGGGCAGCGCGATCACGGCTTCGCGGCTGCCGGCGCGCGCCAGGCGCAGCACCGGTTGGCCGGCCGCCACCACCTGGCCCGGTTCGGCCAGGGTGTCCATGACGATGCCGTCGGCGTCGGCCACCAGTTCGGCGTAGCGGCTGGCGTTGCGCGCCACTTCGGCCTGGGCCTCGGCTGCCTTCAATTGCGCTTTTGCCGCGTCTGCCGCCGCGGCCACCTGGTCGTAGGCGGCGGCGGAAATGGCGCCGGTGCCGCGCAGGTCGCGGTAGCGCGCCTCGTCTTGCGCGGTTTGCTGGGCGCGTGCGCGGGCCGCGGCGACCGCTTCCAGCTGGGCGGTGGCAGCCAGTTTCAGGTCGATCGGATCGATCCGCATCAGGACCTGGCCGCGCTTGACCTGCTGGCCCGTATCGACCAGCCGTTCGAGGACCTTGCCGGCCACCCGGAACCCCGGTTCGCTCTGCACGCGGGCGGCGACGGTGCCAGTGAACGCGCGCGCGCCGCGCGCCGCTTCAGTGAGCATGGTGGTGCGCACCAGCGGCGCTTCGGTACGCGGATCGGAGGGGGGCGGTTTGCCGCAGCCGGCCAGCAGCAAAACGGGCAGGCAGACAGCGGAGAAGGCAGTGGAGGCGACGAGGCGGCGAGGCATAGAAATCCCGTGAGTGAACAAAACAGGATTTCATTTTGAGACCAGTGACCAATTATGTCAACGGTCACTAGCGATTTAAGATGGTCATCTTGATAAGCTGCGCAGGACCAGGCTCGCTAACTGGGCGGGGGCATGGTCGACCGAGTCGAAGCTGTATTGCAGCAGCAGCGGGTTCAGGTACGGCCGCAGCACCAGGTAGATGGCGCTGACGGTTTCGTCCAGCGGCGTCTTGCGCTCGAAGTCTTCGTTCTCGCGGCCCAGGCGCAGGATGTCGGTCAGCAGGCCCTGGATGCGCAGCTCATAGCGTTGCGCGGAATCCCAGCGCTCCGAGGCGGCCGAGGAGGCGATGTCGAACAGCTTGCGGTCTTCGAAGAACAGCCGCATGCTCGAGGCCACGATGGTCTTGAACAGGCGGCGCAGCTTCTCGGGCGCGCCGTCGGCGCTGTCCACGGCAGCGCGCACATCGGTCTCGATCTCGAGCAGGCAGGTGGCGCAAATCTGTTCGCCGATGGCCTGCTTCGATTCGAAGAACTTGTAGATATAGGCCTTGGAAAAGCCGATCGCCTTGGCCAGGTCGGAAACCGTGGTCTTCTCGTAGCCATACAGGCGGAAGTGGGCGGTGGCGGCGGTGACGATCTGGTCGCGCACGTCGTGGTCGGCGGGGCCCCGGGCCGGGCCATGGTTGATGGTTGCAGTAGTCATGGACGACAGCTTAACCGCCATCCCCGATTTGCACAATAAGTGACTAAATCTTGATATAGTCACTGACATCTTTTCTTCTTTAGTGGAATTCCATGATCCCGACCCGACCATTGATCGCGCTGGCGGCAGCCTGCTTTGTGACAGGCTGCGCCACCGCTCCGGCCGTGGGGCCCGACTATGCGCGCCCCGACCTGCACCTGCCGCAGCGCTACCTGGCACAGTCCGCCGAGCCGGTGGGCGACCTGTCCGCATGGTGGCGCGGCTTCGATGATCGGCAACTCGATCAGCTGGTCACGCTGGCGCTGGCGCAAAATCTCGACCTGGCGCAGGCGTCTGCCCGCGTGGCGCAGGCGCGCGCGGGCCTCGGCGCCGCCCAGGCGGCGCTGCTGCCGTCGGCGAACGTCAATGCCCAGGCGGCGCGCGCGTACCAGTCGGTGGAAACGCCGCTGGGCCAGGTGGCCAATGCGCAGCCGGGTTTCGACCGTTACGGCAGCGCCTACGAGGCGAACATCGGCGCGGGCTGGGAAATCGACCTGTTCGGCGGATTGCGGCGCGGGCGCGAGGCAGCGCTGGCCGAGTACCAGGCGTCCGCCGCCGGCGCGGCCGCCACCCGGCTGGCGGTGGCTGCTCAGACGGCCGACACGTATATCACCTTGCGCGGCCTGCAGGCGCGCCTCGAAGTCGCCCGCAAGCAGGTGCGCACACAGGAGGGCTTGCTGGCCACCCTCAATCTGTTGCTGGGCAAGGGCCTGGTGCCGGAACTGCAAGTGCGCCAGGTGGAGGGCGCGCTGGCACAGGTGCGCTCGTCGGTACCGGTGCTGGAAGCGGCGCAGGACACCGCCATGAATGCGCTCGACGTGATGCTGGGCAGCGCGCCCGGTACGCATCGCGCGCAACTGCTGGCTGCATCCGCCATTCCGGTCGCGCCGGTCATCACGGCCACCGGCACCCCGGGCGACCTGCTGCGCCGCCGCCCCGACCTGATCGTGGCCGAGCGCCGGCTGGCCGCATCGAACGCGCGCATCGGCGTGGCGATTGCCGAGTTCTATCCGAAGTTTTCACTGAGCGGCATGATCGGCAGCGCCACCGCCATCTCGGGCGGCAACCTGTTTACCAATGACGCCAGCCAGGCGTCGGCCATGCTGGGCCTGCGCTGGCGCCTGTTCGACTTCGGCCGCATCAACGCCCAGATCGACCAGGCGCGCGGGCAGGAAGCCGAAGCGCTGGCGGCCTACCGCCAGTCCGCGCTGCGCGCCACGGCCGACGTGGAAAATGCGTTGACCGACATGCAGCAACGCCACCGCCAGGCCGCCACGCTCGAGCAGGGCGTGCAGGCGTGGCAGCAGGCGCGCCAGGCGTCGTTTGCCGCGTACCAGAAGGGCGTGGTGAGCCTGATCGAGGTGCTGCAAGCGGACGACAAGCTGCTGCAGGCGTCCGACATGCGGGTGCAGGCGCAGGCCGAGGCGGCGCGCGCGGCGGTGGCGGCGTTCAAGGCGCTTGGCGGCGGCTGGCAGCCAGCGCAGAATGATGGCGCAGTTGCCGCCCTGGCGCGGCGCTGATGGAAGCATCTTCGATAGCGCCGGTCTGCCAGTTGCGCTACCGAGGTATCTCCGCAAATGGCATCAACAGGGTTAGTGGATCATCGGGGAATGGCGTGAAGCCGTAGCGCCGATAAAATGCTGCCGCATTGTCGTCCTTGGCATCGACGAATATCGCGAAGCCGCCAATTTCTGCCGCTACGCGTCTTGCGCGATTCATGCCATCAAAGAGTAAATATTCGCCCAGGCCCTTGCCTTTGACATGGCGATCAACGGCAAGCCTGGCAAGCGAGAGCCCGGGAATGTCGCGCGGCAGCCGTTTCGCCATCGCCGGCGGCAACTCGAGTTTCGATATCATTTTTCTGACGGCGAGCGTATAAAAGCCCAACACTTCGGTGGGCGCATGATCGTCGATCAGAACATAAGTTTTGGAGAGAAACTTTCGTTGATGCTGTGCGGCTGTGGCCTGCAAGAAAAAGTTCAGGTCCGCGTTTTCACAATCAAACTTTTTGGCCTGGTGGGAGCTCTCCAGCGGGACCACTCTGGTTGCCATTTTCAATTTCCCTTTGCTGAAATCTTTCAAACGCTCGCACCAGGGCAGCATTGGGTTTGGAACGGTTATCAAGCAGGTTAATGATCATTGCAGCGTCATTTTCCGAGAACTGGATGAATTTTTCCCGGTCGATAATCTTCTCGGCTTTTTCAAGCGATGCCTGGACCATGAATTGATCCACGGTCGATCCAGTTAGTTCCGCCGCTTCCTGAATTTTTAAGGTGATGGATTGCGGAATGCGGTTGGTAATGCGGTCGCTGCTTTCCGGTGCATTCATGATCTACCTCTCTAGCCAGCATGGCACTTGATGATCAAACCAGTGTACACCCGCATGCAGCGAACTTCAAACATAGCGTCAATCTGACGCAGCCTGGAAAATGTTGCGCCGAAGATGCAATTCGGCATAGTCTCCTGTTATATGTCTTATATAAGACTCATTGAGGTACAATAGCGGCCGGAGCAGGCGTATCCGGCCTGATTCCTTCCGCTATCCACCCTGAATGAGAGTTTTTCATGCTAGCTGCCTACCGCCAGCACGTCGCTGAACGTGCATCCCTCGGGATCCCTGCGTTGCCTTTGTCCGCCGCTCAAACGTCGGACCTGGT
>Ga0308159_1003500_pt1 | contig 15762 bp, 13 predicted proteins | sample PhyCR1_FD_201040 | JGI IMG/M metagenome (GOLD analysis project Ga0308159, IMG submission 201040) | Phyllosphere microbial communities from UC Gill Tract Community Farm, Albany, California, United States - DLSLC.R1 | ecosystem: Host-associated > Plants > Phyllosphere > Unclassified | place: USA... | reverse complement strand
GTAGATGTCGTTCGGCAGGTCTTTGCCAGCCGGAATCTTGCTGTAGCTCATTGGGCGTTGCCCCCGTAGTTGACCAAAAACACTTGGCCGGATTGACCAAAAAGTGGCGGCGATTATAGGCATATTCTGCCGTCGGCGCCATGGACCGAAAGTCGTGTGCAGCTTACTCGTGCGCCTGATAGACCGGGTCTGTGGCCTGAAGTTGCCGCAACCTGCCCAACGGGTCCTGGCGGTAGAAAAGCTGCAACTGCGCGTACACCTGCGGATAGGCCTCGTGCAGCAGATCCGGGGCACTGAAAAAGTATTCGCTGGTGACCGCAAAGAACTCCGCCGGGTTTTCCGCAGCGTACGGATCGATGGCCGTTTCGGCGTCTGGATCATGGTCGAGCTGGCGGTTGAGGTCGTCGTAGGCCGCCTGCATCACCTCGGCCCATTCGCTGACACGCATGTCGGCGTGCAGCGGCGGCAGGCCGTTGGCGTCGCCGTTGAGCATGTCGAGCTTGTGCGCCAGTTCGTGGATGACCAGGTTGTAGCCTTCCCAGCCGCCGCTGGCCATGACGCCCGGCCAGGCGAGAATCACCGGGCCCTGTTGCCAGGCTTCGCCGCTGTGCTCGCCGTCCCACTCATGCTCGATGCCGCTGGCGTCGCGATGGCGTTGCGGGCTGAGGAAGTCGTCGGGGTAAAGGACGATCTCGTGAAAGCCCTGATACCAGTTCAATTCGCCGAGGTTGAGCAGCGGCAATTGCGCCTGGGCGGCAAGCAACAGGCGTTGTTCCTGATGCAGTTCGACGCCGGGCAGGGCACTCAGGTGTTTGTCTTCGAGGAACAGCACACAGGCTTCGCGCAGCCATTGGTCTTGCGCGGCGCTGAGGCCATCAAGGAAACTCAGGTGATGGCGCACCCGTTGCCAGACATCGTCGGCAATCGGGTGTTTTGCCAGGATGCGCCGGCGACGCCAGGCGTTCAGCGACCACATTGCTTAGTGCGATTGCGCTTTGGTGCCGCCGAAACGGCTGCGTACCACACCGATGATCATCGGCACCAGCGACAGCAGAATGATCGCCACCACCAGCAGCGACAGGTTCTTCTTGATGAACGGCACGTTGCCGAAGAAATAACCCAGAGTCACCAAGCCGCCGACCCAGAGGATAGTGCCCAGCACGCTGAAACCGAAAAAGCGCGGATACGGCATGCGCGCGATGCCGGCGACGAACGGCGCAAACGTACGGATGATCGGCAGGAAACGCGCCATGGTCACGGTCTTGCCGCCGTGCTTGTCGTAGAAATCATGGGTTTTTTGCAGGTAGTCGCGACGGAATATTTTCGAGTTGGGGTTGCTGAACAGCTTCTCACCCGCCGTGCGCCCGATCACGTAGTTGGTGCTGTCGCCGAGAATCGCCGCGAGCATCAGCAGACCACCGAGCAATACCGGGTCCATGCCACCGCCCGCCGCCACGGCGCCGGCAATGAACAGCAGCGAGTCACCCGGCAGGAACGGCATCACCACCAGACCGGTTTCGCAGAAGATCACCAGAAACAGGATGGCGTAGATCCATGGCCCATAGTTGTTCACCAGCAAATCGAGGTAAACGTCGAGATGCAGGATAAGGTCGAGCGGGTTGAAATCCATGGGGGCACCTGTGTGGCGGCCCGACTCGGCAGGCCTGTGCGGATGACTTCGTGTAAGCCTACAGCGGGGTGTAGTTTTTCTTACAAGCCGGAAAGCTGGCGATTATACGGTCTGAGGGACGAAAAGCGCGTCGCTTTTGTCGCGAGGAATGTCGGCTGTGATCAATTGTCAGGCAGACCCGACGTGTGGCGAGGGAGCGTGCTCCCTCAGCACCTGGCCGGTGGCGATCAGAGCTCGTCGCTGATCGGCAACACGTAGTTCTTGAACTCGGTGTCTTCCTTGAACCCAATGGATTCGTAGGTTTTCTGCGCCACTTCGTTGTCGGCGCTGGTGGATACACGCATGCGCACGGCCTGGGTTTCCTTGGCCATTTTTTTCGCGGTGCGGATCAGGTTGTCCGCCACCAGTTGCCGGCGGGCGTCTTCGGCGACGTAGATGTCGTTAAGAATCCACACGCGCTTGAGCGACAGCGAGGAAAAGCTTGGATAGAGCTGACAGAACCCCATGAGTTTCTTGTCGTCGTCATCGGCCAGGGCCAGGTAGATCACCGATTCCTTGCGACGCAGGCGCTTTTCGAGAAAGGCGCGGGAGGAATCCGGGTAAGGCAGGGAACCGTAGAACTCGCGATATTTGACGAACAACGGGGTCAGCAAATCCAGATGTTCGAGGGTCGCTTGAATAATCCGCATGATAGGTCTCGTCTTCAAGTGGCTGTCTTCAACTGCTCTGACGGCGATGGGAAACCCTGGCGGCCGTGCGTCGATCCTGCCTGAAACCAGCGCAGAAAGGCAATGCGGAAACGGTTCAGGCGGGCGGCGGATCAAGCAGGAAATTACCTTTCATGTTCACCTCATCGTCCGACTCCAGCGTCTGCAGTTGGGCTTCGTCTTTCAAGTTGACCCCCGACAGCTGCCGGCGACAGGCTTCGCGCATCAGATAAAGCAGGCGATGCGCCGCCATGCCGTAGCTCAATCCCTCCAGACGAACATTCGAGATGCAATTGCGGTAAGCGTCGGTCAGGCCGACCTTGGGCGCGTAGGTGAAATACAGCCCGAGGCTGTCCGGCGAACTCAGGCCCGGGCGCTCGCCGATCAGCATCACCAGCATTTTCGCCCCGAGCAATTGGCCGATTTCGTCACCGATGGCGACGCGACCCTGTTCGACCAGCACCACGGGTGCGAGCGACCAGTCGTCGGCGCTCATCTGATCTTCCAGGCGCTTGATAAACGGCAAGGTATGTCGATGCACGGCCAATGCTGACAAGCCGTCCGCGACGACAATCGCCAGATCGACGCCGCCCGGATGGGCGCTGGCGTAATCGCGCAAGGTTTGCGCCGACTCATCGCTGAGTTTGCGGCCCAGGTCCGGGCGTTGCAGATAGGTGTTGCGATCCGGCGCCGCGCTGTGCAGCAGCAGGCTTTCGCATCCTTCCTCCTGCAACTGCGCGCTGAGCCCGGCATGATCGAACGGCAGGTGCACGGCATCACGCGCCTGCGCATGGGCGAGCTGGAAATCCAGCTGAGCGCCGGTCGGCAGGCTGGTGCCGGTACGGCCCAGAGCAATGCGCGCCGGCGTCAGGCGGCGCAGTTGCAGCCACGGGTTTTGCGGATCTACAGGCGGTTTTTCCATGCCATTCATCCCAATTGCGCCAGCGCCTGGCGGAAGGCCGGCGGCAGATTGTTGCCAAAGCGCACCTTGCCATCGGCTTGCGTGAAGATGCCCATGTGGGCCAGCCATTGCTCGAACTCCGGCGCCGGTTTCAGGCCCAGGGTCTGCCGGGCGTAGAGGGCGTCGTGAAACGAGGTGGTCTGGTAATTGAGCATGATGTCGTCGGAGCCGGGGATGCCCATGATGAAGTTGATCCCGGCGACACCCAAGAGGGTCAGCAGGGTGTCCATGTCGTCCTGATCGGCTTCGGCGTGGTTGGTGTAGCAGATGTCGCAGCCCATCGGCACACCGAGCAACTTGCCGCAGAAATGGTCTTCGAGGCCGGCGCGGATGATCTGTTTGCCGTTGTAGAGGTATTCCGGGCCGATAAATCCTACAACCGTGTTCACCAGAAACGGCTTGAAATGCCGCGCCACGGCGTAGGCTCGCGTCTCGCAGGTCTGTTGATCGACGCCGTGGTGGGCATTGGCCGACAGCGCGCTGCCCTGACCGGTTTCGAAATACATCAGGTTCTGCCCGAGGGTGCCGCGCTTGAGGCTCAACCCGGCGTCGTAACCTTCCTGCAACACGTTCAGGTTGATGCCGAAGCTGGCGTTGGCCGCTTCGGTGCCGGCGATCGACTGGAACACCAGGTCCAGCGGCACGCCGCGGTTGATCGCCTCGATCGAGGTGGTGACGTGGGTCAGCACGCAGGCCTGGGTCGGAATGTCGTAGCGCTGGATGATCGCATCGAGCATTTCCAGCATGGCGCAAATCGAAGCAATGCTGTCGGTGGCCGGGTTGATGCCGATCATCGCGTCGCCGTTGCCATAGAGCAGGCCGTCGAGAATGCTCGCGGCGATCCCGGACGGTTCATCGGTCGGGTGGTTGGGTTGCAGGCGGGTCGACAGGCGGCCCTTCAAGCCGAGGGTGCCGCGGAATTTCGTTACGACGCGGATTTTTTGCGCCACCAGCACCAGATCCTGCACGCGCATGATTTTCGACACGGCCGCGACCATTTCCGGCGTGAGGCCGGGGGCGAGCTGGCGCAGACTGGTTTCGTCGGCGGCGTCGCTGAGCAGCCAGTCGCGAAAGCCACCGACGGTCAGATGGCTGACGACCGCGAAGGCCTGCTTGTCGTGGGTGTCGATGATCAGGCGGGTGACTTCATCGGCCTCGTAGGGAATCAGCGCTTCTTGCAGGAAATGTGTGAGCGGGGTGTCAGCCAGGGCCATTTGTGCGGCGACGCGCTCACTGTCATTGAGGGCGGCGATTTCGGCGAGAAAATCTCCCGAACGTGCCGGACTGGCCTTGGCCATGAGCGCTTTGAGGCTGTCGAAGCGGTAGGTCTGGGCGCCGACGGAATGGGCAAATGCGGCCATGGGGCGGTGTCCTCTTGTTCCTGTGGATAACCCGGTCCCACAGGGGACCTTCATGCACTTCTATATGGCGGGCACCGGGTTCGAGGCCCGGTGCCGGTGCAACTAGATACCTTCGAGCATAGCGTCTGTCGGCGCTTCGGAGCGCTGCTTGGCGGTCAACTGGAAATACAGGTATCCGGCGGCCATGAATCCAAGGAACACACAGCCGATCAGCGTGTTGAACCACGCCATCGCCACCAGGCACACCACGGCCAGAAACAAGGCAATCGCCGGTACCACCGGATAGCCCGGGGCGCGGAAGGTGCGTTCCAGATCCGGCTCGGTTTTGCGCAGCCGGAACAGGCTGAGCATGCTGATGATGTACATGACAATGGCGCCGAACACCGACATAGTGATCATCGCCGCAGTCAGGGTCATGCCTTGCAGATTGACCAGGCCGTCGCTGTAGATCGCCGCAATGCCGATCACGCCGCCGGCCAGAATCGCCCGGTGCGGGGTCTGGAAGCGCGACAATTTCGCCAGCCCCTTGGGCAGATAACCGGCGCGGGCGAGGGCGAAGAACTGGCGCGAATAGCCAAGAATGATCCCGTGAAAACTCGCTACCAGACCAAACAGGCCAATCCACACCAGCATGTGCATCCACGTCGAGTTGTTGCCGACCACGGCTTTCATCGCTTGTGGCAGCGGATCATTGATGTTCGACAGTTGCCGCCAGTCGCCAACGCCACCGGCCATGACCATCACGCCAATTGCGAGGAATACCAGGGTCAGGATGCCGCTGACGTAAGCCTTGGGAATCGTGCGCTTCGGGTCCTTGGCCTCTTCAGCGGCCATGGCCGCGCCTTCGATGGCGAGGAAGAACCAGATGGCGAACGGGATCGCCGCAAAAATGCCCGGGATCGAACCGAGGGTGAACTCGTTGGCCCCTGACCAGCCGTTGAGCACGAAATTGCTGAAGCTGAAGCCCGGCGCAACCACGCCCATGAATACCAGCAGTTCCGCCACGGCGAGCACGGTGACCACCAGTTCGAACGTCGCCGCGATGCTGACCCCGAGAATGTTCAGGGTCATGAACACGAAGTAGGCACCGACCGCGGCGAGTTTGGGATCAAGCTCCGGGTATTGCACATTCAGATAGGCGCCAATGGCCATGGCGATGGCCGGTGGCGCAAAGACGAACTCGATCAGCGTGGCGATCCCGGCGATCAAACCGCCCTTCTCACCGAAGGCTCGACGGCTGTAGGCGAACGGTCCGCCGGCATGGGGAATCGCGGTGGTCAGTTCGGTGAAGCTGAAAATGAAGCAGGTGTACATGGTCGCGACCATCAGGGCGGTGACCAGAAAACCCAGGGTGCCGGCGGTGCCCCAGCCGTAACTCCAGCCGAAGTATTCGCCGGAAATTACCAGGCCGACGGCAATGCCCCACAGGTGCAGGGTGCCGAGTGTGGGTTTGAGCTGTGTGGTGGAAGTCATAAGTCCTCGCTGTCTTTTTTATTGTTCGATTTGTTGGACTTTCGGGTGCAGGGTCAGGTGGATGGATGCTGTACACGCAGCGGCAGTTTTCGTGCAAAACCTGAATGACGGGTACGCAAGGGCCGTGCCAGAGGGGCCAGGCCGGTGTGTCGTGTCATTGAGGACGCCATCGCTGGCAAGCCAGCTCCCACAGGGATCATTGCCGATCCCAATAATGGGGTCACCACAGAAACCTGTGGGAGCTGGCTTGCCAGCGATGACATTTGAACGGGCGACACAGGAATATCCGTGTCGCCCTCAGCTTTTTTAGAAAAAGCCCAACGGATTGATGTCGTAGCTCACCAGCAGGTTCTTGGTCTGCTGGTAATGGTCGAGCATCATCTTGTGCGTCTCACGGCCAACACCGGACTTCTTGTATCCACCAAACGCGGCATGCGCCGGGTACAGGTGATAGCAGTTGGTCCACACGCGCCCGGCCTTGATCGCCCGGCCCATGCGGTAGGCGCGGTTGATGTCGCGAGTCCACAGACCGGCACCGAGGCCGAACTCGGTGTCGTTGGCGATCGCCAGGGCTTCGGCTTCGTCCTTGAACGTGGTGATGCTCACCACCGGGCCGAAGATTTCTTCCTGGAACACGCGCATCTTGTTGGTGCCCTTGAGCAGGGTCGGCTGGATGTAGTAACCGGTGGCCAGGCTGCCTTCGAGTTTTTCCACCTTGCCGCCAGTCAGCAGTTCCGCGCCTTCGCCTTTGGCGATTTCCAGGTACGAGAGGATCTTGTCGAATTGTTGCTCGGATGCCTGAGCGCCGACCATGGTGTCGGTGTCGAGCGGGTCGCCACGTTTGATCTGGCTGACTTTCTTCATCACTGCCTGCATGAATTCGTCGTAGATCGACTCCTGCACCAGCGCGCGGGACGGGCAGGTGCACACTTCGCCCTGGTTGAAGAACGCCAGCACCAGACCTTCAGCGGCTTTTTCGATGAAGCTCGGTTCGGCCTGCATGATGTCTTCGAAGAAGATGTTCGGCGACTTGCCGCCCAGTTCCACGGTGGACGGAATGATGTTTTCCGCCGCGCATTTCATGATGTGCGAACCGACCGGGGTCGAGCCGGTGAAGGCGATCTTGGCGATGCGCTTGCTGGTCGCCAGCGCTTCGCCGGCCTCTTTGCCGAAGCCTTGCACGACGTTGAGCACGCCCGGCGGCAGCAGGTCGCCGATCAGCTCCATCAGCACGCAGATGCCCAGCGGCGTTTGCTCGGCGGGCTTGAGGACCACGCAGTTACCGGCGGCCAGCGCAGGCGCCAGTTTCCACGCGGCCATCAGCAGCGGGAAGTTCCACGGGATGATCTGGCCGACCACGCCCAGCGGTTCATGAATGTGATAGGCCACGGTGTTGCCGTCGATTTCTGCGGCGCTGCCTTCCTGCGCGCGCAGGCAACCGGCGAAGTAACGGAAGTGGTCGGCGGCCAGCGGAATGTCGGCGTTGAGGGTTTCGCGGATGGCTTTGCCGTTGTCCCAGGTTTCGGTGATCGCCAGCAGTTCGAGGTTGGCTTCGATGCGGTCGGCGATTTTCAGCAGGATCAGCGAGCGCGCCTGCACTGAGGTCGCGCCCCACGCATCGGCGGCGGCGTGAGCGGCGTCCAGCGCCTTGTCGATGTCTTCGGCGGTGGAGCGGGGGAATTCGGCAATCGGCTGGCCATTCACTGGCGAGGTATTGGTGAAGTACTGACCTTTGACCGGCGCGACGAACTCGCCGCCGATGTAGTTACCGTACTTGCTCTTGAACGAGACCTTGGCGCCGTCAGTACCGGGGTGAGCGTAACGCATGATGATGTTCTCCTTGGCTTTGTACTTATTAGAGAAACGCGCAAGTGCGCTTGCTATAAGCGTAGAGCAAGGGCCGGGCCATTGCCGTGCAGGTCAGGCAAATCAAGGCCTTGCACGGTTTGTCTCGGACGAGCGGGGCGCTGCTGTGAGGGTTTCGGTACAGCTGCGGTGACGATTTGTACCGTTTCTGGCACAGCCCGTGACCGGGCGGTCTTGCCAGCATTGCATTGCGCCGGTGCCTGGAGGATGCTGGGCGTCACCTCAGCATTGGGCCGTTGCGCCTCGGGGAGAACAATAAGAAATGCACGACAACCATTTGAGTCGCCATGCCCGCCAGGTCTTCACCGCCACCCAGGGCAAGCCGCATTTGCACGGCCCCGGTGCCGACCCGTCGATTGCCCGTTCGTGGCTGCGTTGTCTTGAGGACTATCACCTCGACCCGGCCCTGAGCATGGCGCCGACCGTGCTCGAACACGGGCGCGTGCTGGAAAGCCGCGAACGGCTGCAGCAGGTGCTGCAAATCGCCGGTACGGAAATGAGCAGCCTGCATCAACAGCTTTCCGGCGCCGGCCACGCGGTGCTGCTGACCGATGCGCGGGGGGTGATCCTCAACTGCGTCACCGCTCCGGCCGAACGCAAGATTTTCGAACGCGCCGGCCTCTGGCTCGGCGCCGACTGGAGTGAAGCCTGCGAAGGCACCAACGGCATCGGTACTTGTCTGGTCGAGCGTCAGGCGCTGACCATTCATCAAGACGAACACTTTCGCGGCCGCCACACCGGCCTGACCTGCTCGGCCAGCCCGGTGTTCGACCCGCACGGTGAATTGCTCGCCGTGCTTGATGTGTCTTCGGCGCGCCATGACGTTTCGCGCCAGAGCCAGTTCCACACCATGGCGCTGGTCAATCTGTCGGCGAAGATGATCGAGAGTTGCTACTTCCTGCGCTGTTTCGATAACCAATGGTTGCTGCGTTTTCATTTGCAGGCCGAGTCGGTCGGGCTGTTCAGCGAAGGCTTGCTGGCGTTTGACGGGGAAGGGCGGATCAGCGCAGTCAATCAGAGCGCACTGAACCTGCTCGGGCATCTTCGCGGCGGATTGCTGGGCCAGCCGGTCGAGGCGTTTTTCGACTGTTCGCTCGACGAACTACTCGGCCGTGCCAGCGCCAATGCCAGCGCCAGTTGGCCGCTGCGCACCCGCGACGGCCGGCATCTGTTTGCCGTGCTGCGCGGCGAATCACGCAAACCAGTGCCGATCCCGGCCCCGGCGAAAATCAGCGAAGCGCCGCGCCTGCCCGGCATCTGCCTCGGTGACGAGGCGCTGCAAGTCAGTTTCCGCAAAGCCCTGCGCGTGTTCGAGCGCGATGTACCGCTGCTGATCAACGGCGAGACCGGCAGCGGCAAGGAAGCCTTTGCCAAGGCTGTGCATCAGGCCAGCCAGCGTGCGAACAATGCCTTCGTCGCGCTCAATTGCGCGGCGATCCCGGAAAGCCTGATCGAGAGCGAACTGTTCGGCTATCGCGGCGGCAGCTTCACCGGCGCACGCAAGGACGGCATGCGTGGCAAGCTGCAGCAGGCCGATGGCGGCACCCTGTTCCTTGATGAAATCGGCGATATGCCGCTGGCTCTGCAGACCCGTTTGCTGCGGGTGCTGGAAGATCGACAAGTGGTGCCCCTCGGCGGCGAACCGGAGACGGTCAATGTGCGAATCATCAGCGCCACCCACCGCAATTTGCTCGAGCGGGTCGAGGACGGCAGTTTTCGCGAGGATCTGTATTACCGTTTGAACGGGCTGGAAGTGGCGTTGCCTGCATTGCGTGAGCGCAGTGACAAGGTGCAGTTGCTGGATTTTCTGCTAGCCGAAGAAGCAGGCGGTGAGGCGATTGTGATTGAAGAGCCGGCGCGTCAGGCGTTGCTGGCGTTCGACTGGCCGGGCAACGTGCGGCAGTTGCGCAATGTGCTGCGCACGTTGGCGGCGCTGTGTGATGAGGGCTGCGTCGGGGTTGAAGATTTGCCGGGGATGATTCGGCAGATGCGGCCGGTGGTTGTGGCGCAGGAGTCTTGCGAGCGACCGCTGGAAGATGCTGAACGTACTGCGTTGATTAATGCATTAGAGCAGACCCGCTGGCACATGACCCGTACCGCTGAACAACTGGGCGTGAGTCGGAATACGCTTTATAGAAAGCTGCGCAAGCATGGGATTGAACGGCGTGTCAGCTAGAAGGCCCTCACCCTAGCCCTCTCCCGGAGGGAGAGGGGACTGACCGCGTTGAATGAACGTCATTCGCCGACCTGACATATTGAGGCGAACTCACAATATGAACGCGGCGCAGATTGGCTCCCTCTCCCTCGGGAGAGGGCTGGGGTGAGGGGCTGCGGTCGAAAAACGAACCCGAGATGTAGCGGCCCACCCGTGCGCAGACTTCAGCTAAAGAGTGCCATTTCCCCCTCCCTACGCTAACCTGCGGCCATGTTTTACGAGGTCGACTATGCACATTCATATTCTGGGTATCTGCGGGACTTTCATGGGCTCGATGGCGGTGTTGGCCAAAGAGCTGGGCCATCATGTGACCGGCTCCGACGCCAACGTCTATCCACCGATGAGCACGCAGCTCGAAGCCCAGGGCATTCAGCTGACTCAAGGCTACGACCCGGCACAGCTTGATCCGGCGCCGGATCTGGTGGTGATCGGCAATGCCATGTCCCGTGGCAACCCGGCGGTGGAATACGTGCTGAACAAAGGCCTGCCGTACGTCTCCGGCCCGCAGTGGCTGGCCGATCATGTGCTGCAAGGTCGTTGGGTGCTGGCAGTCGCCGGCACTCACGGCAAGACCACCACCAGTAGCATGCTCGCCTGGGTGCTGGAGCACGCCGGCATGAGCCCGGGTTTCCTGATCGGCGGCGTGCCACAGAATTTCTCCGTGTCGGCGCGGCTGGGCGGTACGCCGTTCTTCGTGATCGAGGCCGATGAATACGACAGCGCGTTCTTCGACAAGCGCTCGAAGTTCGTTCATTACCGCCCACGCACCGCAATCCTGAATAACCTTGAGTTTGATCACGCCGACATCTTCCCGGATCTTCCGGCGATCGAGCGGCAATTTCATCACTTGGTGCGCACCATTCCGAGCGAAGGCCTGGTCATCCATCCGACCACCGAGCCGGCGTTGCAGCGGGTGATCGAGATGGGTTGCTGGACCCCGGTGCAGACCACGGGTGCTGGCGGTCAGTGGCAGGTCAAACTGCTCAGCGAAGACGGCTCGGCCTTCGAAGTGATGTTCGAAGGCGTGTCCCAAGGCACCGTAGAATGGGAACTGACCGGCCAACACAACGTCGCCAACGCCCTGGCGGCGCTGGCAGCCGCGCGGCATGTCGGTGTGGTGCCGTCGATGGGCATTGCCGGTCTGAGCGCATTCAAGAACGTCAAACGCCGCATGGAAAAAGTCGCGGAAGTACGCGGCATCACCATTTACGACGACTTCGCTCACCACCCGACTGCCATCGCCACCACCCTTGATGGCCTGCGCAAGCGCATCGGCGACGCGCCGCTGATCGCGATCATCGAGCCGCGCTCCAATTCGATGAAGCTCGGCGCGCACCGTGACGGTTTGCCGGACAGCGTGGTCGATGCCGATCAGGTGATCTGGTACGCCCCGGCCAACCTTGGCTGGGACCTGGCCGCGACCGCCGCGCTGTGCACGGTGCCGTCGATTGTCAGCGATTCGCTGGAGGGCATCATCGAACGCGTGAAGAGCCAGGCGCAGCCCGGCACGCATGTGGTGATCATGAGCAACGGCGGCTTCGGCGGTCTGCACGGCAAACTCGCCGAGGCGCTGCAATGAATGGTTACTCACAGGCCGGCGGCCCGGAGCGCATCACCCTGGCGATGACCGGCGCGTCCGGCGCGCAGTACGGCTTGCGCCTGCTCGATTGTCTGGTGCGTGAAGATCGCGAAGTGCACTTCTTGATCTCCAAGGCTGCGCAACTGGTGATGGCCACCGAGACCGACGTTTCGCTGCCGGCCAAACCGCAGATGATGCAGGCGTTTCTTACCGAATACACCGGAGCGGCCGCCGGGCAGATCCGCGTGTACGGCAAGGAAGACTGGATGTCGCCGGTGGCCTCTGGCTCCGGTGCGCCGGCAGCGATGGTGGTGGTGCCGTGCTCGACCGGTACGCTGTCGGCCATTGCGACCGGCGCCTGCAACAACCTGATCGAGCGCGCCGCCGACGTCACCTTGAAAGAGCGCCGCCAGTTGATTCTGGTGCCGCGCGAGGCGCCGTATTCGAGCATTCATCTGGAGCACATGCTCAAGCTGTCGAATATGGGCGTGACGATTCTGCCGGCGTCGCCGGGTTTCTATCACCAGCCGCAGACCATCGATGACCTGATCGATTTTGTCGTGGCACGGATTCTCAATCTGCTCGGCATCCCGCAAGACATGCTGCCGCGTTGGGGCGAGCATCACTTGAGCAGCGATGAATAAGCTGCTGGCGCTGGTGCTGGCCGTGCAACTGACCGGTTGCGCGACGGCGCGCACCCTGGATGCGGCCAAGCCGGGCGCGCCAGTGGTGTATTCCGGAACGCGACTGGATTGGTATGCGCTCAATGGCGGTTGTTGTGCAAAAGACCGCTTCGGCGCCGAGGCACCTAGCTATCCCGGGGTGGACCTGCCGGCCAGTGCTCTGCTGGACACGCTGTTGTTGCCGTTGTCGTTGCTGACTGTGATTGGCGTTGGATTTCAGGCAACAGGCGGATTGTAGAGGGAGTGCTGAGCACTCCATCGCCAGCAGGCTGGCTCCCACATTTTGAAGCTTGCGCTCGCCCCTGTGGGAGCGAGCCTGCTCGCGAAGGCGTTCCTGAGATCGCCGGAGATTATTTGCCGAGCTTGCGCAACTCATCCGACTCGATCACTCGCACCCCATCCTGCTCTTCCAGCGCCAGCCGCCACATCGCCCGCGCCAAGTGGCAGGCTTCGATGCCGCGATACTTGCCCGGAATCAGCTTGGACAACGGCCCGGCCAGTTGCTCGGCCAGTCGCGGCTCAACCCGCTCACCGAGCAGCAGCGAAGGCCGGCAGATGGTCAGTTGCGGCCAGTTCTGCGCGCGCAGTGCCTGTTCCATTTCACCCTTGACCCGGTTGTAGAACACCGAGGATTTCGGATCGGCGCCGATCGCGCTGATTACGATCAGATGCCGCGCGCCCATCTCGCGCGCGCGCTTGGCGAACGCCACGACCATGTCCAGATCCACCGCGCGAAAGGCCTCTTCCGAGCCTGCCTGTTTGATCGTGGTGCCGAGGCAGCAATAGGCGATATCGACGCGCCCGCTCAGTTGCGGCAGAAACGTCTGCGGGTCGCCCACCGGGTTTTCCAGGTGCGGATGTTCCGCCAGGGGTCGACGCGAAGGGGCGAGCACGCGAGAAATCGTCGGCTCGTTGAGCAGGCGATCGAGTAGATGTTCACCGGTCAGTCCGGTGGCTCCGGCAAGCAATACGTGCTGAGGCGTCAAGTACATAGTGTCTCTCCCTTGATACTGTTCAGCTTAGTTGCCTTTTGTCGCCCCGTCGTTCAACGCAGCACTTTGCAACGCTTTACGGGCCTGCTGTTTGCGCAGCAGTTGCCAGTGCGACAACACGGTTTTTGGCGCCCAGATCTGCGGCTCCGAAGCCTCGAAACCATCCGCCAGCTCGCGCTCGGCGACGGTGGCCTTGGCCAGTTTGAAAGCCTGCTCCAGATCATCGGTCTGGTTCAGCGCCTGGGCAAACAACGCGTCGCCGAAGTAGGTGAAATTGGCTTCTTCGGAACAGCCGAACGACACCCGATCCGCGCGCGAGGCGGTCATGATCAGCGTGCGTTCGTCTTTCAGTGCTGGAATGAAACCGCCGGAATAGCACGACGAAATCACGATGATCTTGTCACGGTGTTTCAGTGGCGCCAGCACCGCAGCGAGTTCGTCGGCGGGCAGGTCGGCCAGCTCCATGCGTGGCTGATCGAGCACCAGTTCATGCTCGGCGGTGCCGTGGCTGGTCAGATAGATGAACAGCAAGTCTTCCGGGCCACTGCGTTCGGCCAGGGCTTGCGCGGCGCGGCGCAGGTTTTCGCGGGTGGCCATCGGCCGGTCGCCAAGGTGGTCGCGATGGTTGACCAGACGTATCTGGCCAAAGGCACCGAAACGCGTGTTGAGCATGTTGGCGACAAAGTCGGATTCGCGCAGAAACACGCTCTGCTTGCCATCGCCGCCGAGAGTCAGGGTGTACAGCTCCACCGCCGGAGTCGAGGCGGGAATCGCCGTCAATGCTTCGTCGAGCAAGCGACCTTGGGCGAGCAAACCCAGTTCGAGGGTATCGGGCAGCAGTTTGCCGTCGGCGTCACGCACGCGCTGGCCGTTGATCCAGGTGCCGCTGAGCACGCTGCCATCGGTCAGCACCAGGGTGCCGCGTCCGGAATAGCTGTCGTTGTCGAAACCGCCGAAGTAGAAGCTGCCGTCAGACAGGTTCAAGCGGCCCTGGCCGGTGAAGCGCCAATCATTGAATACGCCGATGTAATGGCTGCCGTCTGCACCGATCAGCTCGCCCTTGCCGGTCAGCGCACCTTCCTTGAACTGGCCGAGCCAGACGTCGCCGTCGGCGTTCTCGTAGCGGCCCTTGCCGTGCAACTGGTTGTTCTTGAAACCGCCAACATAAATGTCGCCGTCGGCGCTGTTGAAGGTGCCGTTGCCTTCGAGCTGGCCGTTGACAAAATGCCCGGTGAACGAGTTGCCGCTGGCATCGCCGCGCTGGCCCTCGCCGTTGGGCTTGCCGTGGGCGAACTGGCCCTGATAGGAGCTACCGTCTTCCATTTCCAGACGGCCGAGCCCGGAATACTGGTCGGCGCGGAATTCGCCGCGGTAGGTCATGCCGTTTTCTTTCAGCGTGCCTTCGCCGTCGCGCCGGCCCTGCTTGAAGCCGCCGGTGTAACTGCTGGCATTGGTGGTCAGGCTGCCCTGACCGTCGAACAGGCCTTGCACGAACTGACCGCGATAGACCTCACCGTTGCTGCCGTGCCACTCGCCCTGACCATGCCACTGGCCCTTGTCGAACTGCCCGGCGTACCAGCTGCCGTTGGGGTAGTCGACGCGGCCCTGGCCTTGCAGCAAGCCGTCGACCAGTTCACCGCGATAGCGTCCGCCGTCCGGCAGGCGCGCATCCGGCGGCAACAGCGATTCGCCGTCGCCGCAAGCGGTGAGCATCAGGGTCAAGGCAAGGGGTGCAAGACAAGCAAGTGAGCGCATAGCGGGATCCGGGCAATTAGGCGACCGAGTATGCCGCAGCTATGCGTCGCATATATAGAGAGGTGACGCGAAACAGCGTGCGCTGCTTCGCATCCGGAACGATCAGACGAAGCAGAGCGACAAGGGTTCGGCAATATAGGCCGGTTTCTCCGAGCCCTCTATCTCGAGGGTCGCGATAGCCTTGAGCAACCATTGACCGGGTTTTTTCTCGGTGACTTCAACCAGATCGACCTTCAAGCGGACTTTCGAGTCGACCTTCACCGGCTGAATGAAACGCACGCTGTCCAGGCCATAGTTGACCACCATCTTCACACCTTCCGGCAGCACCAGAATGTCTTCCATCAGTTTCGGCATCAGCGACAGCGATAGGAAACCGTGGGCAATGGTGCTGCCGAAGGGAGTTTGCGCGGCTTTGACCGGGTCGACATGGATGAACTGATAATCACCGGTGGCTTCGGCGAACAGGTTGATGCGCTCCTGATCGATGGTGAGCCATTCGGAACGTCCGAGTTCCTTGCCGACATGATCTTTGAGCTCTGC
>Ga0308159_1003497_pt1 | contig 15768 bp, 17 predicted proteins | sample PhyCR1_FD_201040 | JGI IMG/M metagenome (GOLD analysis project Ga0308159, IMG submission 201040) | Phyllosphere microbial communities from UC Gill Tract Community Farm, Albany, California, United States - DLSLC.R1 | ecosystem: Host-associated > Plants > Phyllosphere > Unclassified | place: USA... | reverse complement strand
TTTATTTCATCCGGTTGCCGCTGTTTTTAATCTTTCCGACCCGGTTACTTCGTGATGTTGTTCACGTTGTTCCCTGTCGATGGAGCGGCATTATAGGGAGTTCTCAGCAGGCCGCAAGGGCTAATTTCACTTTTCTCATCAACCGCCCATAAATTCATCAAATGAATTAATAATGAACAAAAAGTGCATAAAAAACGGGCTCCGGATTGCTCCGGAGCCCGTTTTAGCTTCCTTATTACCTAATTACTGTCTTGCGATGATGTGATCATTTTCCACATCGACAGTAATTGGCTTACCTGGTATCAGCTTGCCAGACAAAATTTGCTGAGCCAGCGGGTTTTCAATCTCCTGCTGGATGGCACGTTTCAACGGACGCGCGCCATAAACCGGGTCAAATCCAGTATTGCCCAGCAACTCGAGCGCCGCCTCGGTGAGCGTTGCCGTATAGCCGTGTTCTTCTAAACGTTTATACAAACGTTCCAGCTGAATCTTAGCGATGTTTTTAATATGCGCATGACCCAGCGGATGGAACACGACAACTTCATCTATACGGTTGATGAATTCCGGACGGAAGCTGTGTGTGACCACTTCCATGACCGATTCTTTCATCTGCGCATAGCTGGCCTCGCCAAAGTGTTGCTGAATAATGTCTGAACCCAGGTTAGAGGTCATGATGACCACCGTATTACGGAAGTCGACCGTTCTGCCCTGCCCGTCCGTTAAGCGACCGTCATCCAGCACCTGTAATAAGATGTTGAAGACATCAGGGTGCGCCTTCTCTACTTCATCTAATAAGATGACAGAGTAAGGACGACGACGAACCGCTTCGGTCAGGTAACCCCCTTCCTCATAACCGACATAACCCGGAGGCGCACCGACCAGACGTGAAACGGAGTGTTTTTCCATAAACTCTGACATATCGATGCGAACCATCGCGTCATCGCTGTTAAACAGGAATGTCGCCAGCGCTTTACACAGCTCTGTTTTACCCACACCGGTCGGACCGAGGAACAGGAATGACCCGATCGGGCGGTTTGGATCCGACAACCCTGCACGACTACGACGAATCGCATTCGATACCGCTTCAACCGCTTCGTTCTGACCAATCACACGATTGTGCAACTCTTCTTCCATACGCAGCAGTTTTTCACGTTCGCTTTCCAGCATGCGTGCCACCGGAATACCGGTCCAGCGCGCCAGCACGTCGGCAATTTCCACATCTGTCACGCGGTTGCGTAACAACTTCATGGTTTTACCTTCCGCCTGAGTGGCTGCTGCCAGCTGTTTTTCCAGTTCCGGTATTTTCCCGTACTGCAATTCTGACATACGTCCCAGGTCACCCACGCGGCGAGCCTGTTCAAGCGTGATCTTCGCCTGCTCCAGTTCCGCTTTAATATTCTGCGTGCCAGTCAGGGAAGCTTTTTCGGCTTTCCACTCTTCTTCCAGCTCAGAATATTCGCGCTCTTTCTGGTTCAGTTCGGTTTCCAGCATCTCCAGACGTTTCACACTGGCGTCATCAGACTCTTTCTTCAACGCCTGCTGTTCCAGTTTCAGCTGGATAATACGGCGATCGAGACGGTCCAGAGACTCCGGTTTAGAGTCCATCTGCATACGAATGCTGGATGCCGCTTCATCTATAAGGTCGATCGCTTTATCCGGTAACTGACGATCCGAGATGTAACGGTGGGACAACGTCGCCGCCGCAACGATAGCCGGGTCAGTAATCTGGACATGGTGATGCAGCTCGTAGCGTTCTTTCAGACCACGCAAGATAGCGATGGTGTCTTCAACAGAAGGCTCGGCAACAAACACTTTCTGGAAACGACGCTCTAACGCCGCATCCTTCTCTATAAACTGACGATATTCATTTAATGTCGTCGCACCTACGCAGTGAAGTTCACCACGCGCCAGAGCCGGTTTCAGCATATTGCCGGCATCCATCGCGCCATCGGCTTTACCCGCGCCAACCATGGTATGCAATTCGTCGATAAACAGAATGACGTTGCCTTCCTGTTTAGCCAGATCACTCAGCACGCCTTTCAGACGTTCTTCAAATTCACCGCGATATTTTGCGCCAGCCACCAGTGCGCCCATATCTAATGAAAGCACTCGTTTATTTTTCAGGCCTTCCGGCACTTCACCATTAATGATGCGTTGTGCCAGCCCCTCCGCAATCGCGGTTTTACCGACACCAGGCTCACCAATAAGAACCGGGTTATTTTTGGTACGACGTTGCAGAACCTGAATGGTTCGGCGAATTTCTTCATCACGACCGATGACCGGATCCAGTTTGCCCTGCTCGGCACGTTCGGTCAGATCGATAGTGAATTTTTTCAATGCCTGACGTTGGTCTTCGGCATTCTGGTCATCCACTTTCTCACCTCCACGCATTTGATCGATAGCCGCAGTAATTTTCTCGGCAGTTGCGCCGCAGGCTTTTAACACATCCGTTAAAGAGCCGCGGTCTTTCATCACAGCCAGAACAAACAGTTCTGAAGAAATAAAGGTATCAGCACGCTGCTGTGCCAATTTGTCACAAAGATTTAAAACACGTACCAGTTCATTGGATGGTTGAACATCCCCACCGGTACCTTCAACTTGCGGCAAACGCCCCAAAGCCTGATCAACGTCCGTGCGCAGTTTCTGGGTATCTACCCCAGCCGCAGTTAATAAAGGACGAACGGTCCCACCTTCCTGAGTAAGCAAAGCGCTCATCAGGTGAACAGGTTCGATAAATTGATTGTCGCGCCCGAGCGCGAGTGACTGAGCATCCGCGAGGGCAAGCTGGAATTTGCTGGTAAGACGATCCAGACGCATAACACCTCCAATACTGAACAAAATTGCTACTGGAGATTAGATGAGGTCAACCCTCACGTTTTCAAGGTTATCTTGGCAGTATATTAGGAGGACTGCTGCTATGCGCGATGGATCGTCTTGATTCGATAGGTTATATCAGCCAAATTAAACTTGCCAGCCGTCCGGTAATTCCGTCGCGCCGGTAAGAGTAAAATGTGGTGCTGTCGGTCACAGTGCAATACTCGCCGCCATAAATAGCGGTGAGACCAGCGGCCTGTAAACGCAATCTGGCTAACAGGTAAATGTCGGCCATAAATTGGGTGCCCGCTGGGGTAAAAGCAACGGATGCATTACTGTTCTCCGCCAAAAAGGCGTCACGCACTTCTCCGCCGACTTCAAAATGCGCAGGACCAATTGCCGGTCCCATCCACGCCATGATTTCTGCGGGAGCAGCCTCAAAGCAGGCAACCGTATTTTCCAACACGCCTGCACACAAACCACGCCAGCCCGCATGCGCTGCAGCCACTTCATCGCCGTTTTTACTGCAAAACAGAACCGGTAAACAATCGGCTGTCATTGCTGCACAGACAACGCCTGGCTCGCGGGTATAGGCCGCATCGGCAATCTGTGTCGGAATAAGGGGAGTTTGCGATGATAAACGAAGCACGTCGGTGCCATGAACCTGCTCAAGCCAGTGTGGCGAATCAGGCAGACCGCCAAGTTCAATCAACCGCTGGCGATTCAGCGCAACATGCTCAGGAGAATCCCCGACATGACTGCCGAGGTTAAGCGAACCGTAAGGAGGCAGACTGACGCCACCTTCGCGGGTTGTCGCACATGACCGCACCGATGCCGGTTGCGGCCACTGAGGCTGGATAAGCAGGCTCATTACCAGTTCATCTGGTCCTTGAACTCTTCGGTATCCGCTTTAAGCGCATTGATCAGGTCAACCATATCCTGCGGAAGTGGCGCATGCCATTCCATCTGAATACCGGTTACCGGATGATAAAGACGCAGCATGGTCGCATGAAGAGCCTGACGATCAAAGCTACGCAGCATATTGATAAATGCTTCGGAAGCGCCTTTTGGCAGACGCGGACGGCCACCATAAAGCTGATCACCCAACAGAGGATGGTTAATATGTGCCATATGTACGCGGATCTGATGCGTACGGCCGGATTCCAGACGCAGACGCAGACGCGTATGAGCACGGAAATGCTCCATAATGCGATAGTGTGTGGTCGCCGGTTTGCCGGTCGGATGAACCGCCATGTGCGTACGCTTGGTGGAATGGCGCGCAATCGGCTCATTCACTGTGCCGCCTGCCGTCATTGTACCAATAGCGACTGCTTCATATTCGCGGGTGATTTCACGCGCCTGAAGTGCAGTGACCAGATGCGTTTGCGCAGGAACTGATTTCGCGACGACCATCAGACCCGTGGTGTCTTTATCGAGACGGTGAACAATGCCGCAGCGCGGAACATCAATGATTGCCGGGTAATAATGCAGCAATGCATTAAGTACCGTGCCATCAGGATTCCCTGCACCCGGATGAACAACCAGATCGCGGGGTTTATTGATGACTAAAATATCGTTATCTTCATACACGATATCTAAAGCGATATCTTGTGGCAGCCAACGCGCTTCTTCTTCAATTTGCGCATCGATTGCGATAGCCTCGCCACCCAACACTTTTTCTTTTGGTTTGGTCACTTTTTTGCCATTGACCGTGACCCTGTCTTCAAGGATCCAATCTTTTATGCGAGATCTTGAATAATCAGGGAACAATTCGGCCAAAGCCTGATCTAACCGTTGACCGAGTTGAGATTCGGCCACCGTTGCGGTGAGTTGTACTTGTTGTGCCATATGCAGCTTCTTGGTTAACGTTGGGTTTTCACGGCGATGCCGTTTAAAATAATGTGCTATTGTAGCTGGTCTTTGTCGGGAGCTTAACGGACAGTCTCCCAGAATAACACCTGAGGATAATCAAAACGTCATGACGCGTGTGAAATATCTGGTGGCAGCAGCCACGTTGAGCCTGGCGCTGGTCGGTTGCTCCAGTTCCAAAGAAACGGTTCCCGATAACCCGCCTAACGTCCTTTATGCCACTGCCCAGCAAAAGCTGCAGGACGGTAACTTTAAAGGCGCGATTGCGCAATTAGAAGCGCTGGATAACCGCTATCCGTTTGGGCCTTACTCGCAGCAAGTTCAGTTAGATCTGATTTATGCCTATTACAAGTCTGCTGACTTGCCAATGGCTCAGGCTTCTATTGATCGCTTTATGCGCCTGAACCCAACCCATCCAAACATCGACTACGTCATGTATATGCGTGGTTTAACGGATATGGCGTTGGATGACAGTGCGCTGCAAGGATTCTTCGGTGTTGATCGTTCAGACCGTGATCCGCAGCATGCGCGTGCAGCATTCCGCGATTTCAGCCAGTTGATCCACACGTATCCAAACAGCCAGTACGCCACTGATGCGACTAAACGTTTGGTATTCCTGAAAGATCGTTTGGCGAAATACGAGCTGTCAGTGGTGCAATACTACACTAAACGCGGTGCTTACGTCGCTGTTGTTAACCGTGTTGAGCAAATGCTGAAAGATTACCCGGATACGAAAGCGACGCATGACGCGCTGCCGTTGATGGAAAGTGCCTATCGTGAACTGCAGCTGAACAACCAGGCTGATAAAGTTGCGAAAATTATTGCGGCCAATAACGCAGCATAATTTTAAAATGTCCGTACACACAAACGGTAGCTCAGGCTGCCGTTTTTTTTGGCTTTGATTCGGGAAAAGTCAGAGAAGAGTGAACGTGATGAACGAAAAAACAGGTTAAAAAACGCAGAAGATAATGCACTGATCCTATCAATCATGCCTGCTCCTCAGTGAAGTCTCAAGGCCTTTCCCGCCATTAATTACCCTGGGTCACATAAACGCCAAAGTTGACAAAAAGTGACAAAAAACCGTGGTTTTGGACAGGCATTTCATAAAAAAGGCTGGTATGTTGGATTCATCGGAGACGGAAATAAGAGAGGTAAGTCATATGACAGTCAACATTACCAGTAAACAAATGGACATCACCGCCGCGATTCGTGAACACATCGAAGGCCGTCTGAAAAAACTGGATAAATGGCAAACTCAGCTCATTAACCCGCATATAATCCTGTCGAAAGAACCTCAGGGATTTGTCGCCGATGCGACCATCAGTACACCAAACGGGAAACTGGTTGCCAGTGCTACGCACGATGATATGTACGCTGCGATTAACGACATGACCGCCAAGCTTGAGCGTCAGCTCAACAAAGCGCAGCACAAGGGTGAAGCCCGCCGTGCAGAATCTGGCGTCAAAGAACTCAATCTGGAACCGGTGCAGGAAGAAGAGGAATAACCGGCTTATCGGAAAGGCAGTTCACAGCGCGCTCTCAGGAGCGCGTTTTTTGTGTCTTGAGGAAATCTTATTGACACAGGGAAAAGCCAGCGGTTACTTTAAGACTCTGCTCAAAATTATGGAAACAACGCTCACATGAATACCCGTCTGTTTTTCTTCGCATTCTTTTTTACCTTCCCCTGATTGGGAGGCGTTTCGTCGCGAAAGAATGAATGCGAAGACGAACAACAAAGCCTCCTGAAAAGGGGGCTTTTTTTATGCCTGCGTTTTACACATTTTGCTGAAAGAAAGAACATCAAAAAGGGTAACAACATGACCGAGAACTCATTACTGGCTCTGCGCGAACGCATCAGCGCATTAGACCTGAAACTGCTGGCTCTGCTGGCAGAACGACGCACGATGGCGATAGAAGTCGCGCAATCCAAAATGCACTCTCACCGCCCGATCCGCGACAAAGAACGTGAAATTGAACTGATTAACGCACTGATTCATGAAGGGAAAAAACAGGGGCTGGACGGTCATTACATCACCCGCGTGTATCAGCTGATCATTGAAGATTCCGTTCTGACCCAGCAGGCTCTGCTCCAGCAACATCTGAATAAAACCCCTTCTGATTCCGCCCGTATCGCTTTCCTCGGCCCGAAAGGTTCTTATTCACATCTTGCCGCACGCCAGTTTGCCGCCCGCCATTTCGACCAGTTCATCGAATGTGGCTGCCAGAAATTCCAGGATATCTTCTCTCAGGTAGAAACCGGTCAGGCCGATTACGCCGTATTGCCGATTGAAAATACCAGCTCCGGTTCAATCAATGACGTTTATGACCTGCTGCAACACACCAGCCTGTCGATTGTGGGTGAGCTGACCAATCCTATCAATCATTGCGTACTGGTCGCGACCGACACGGATTTGTCGCAGATCCAGACGGTTTACAGCCATCCTCAGCCTTTCCAGCAATGCAGTCAGTTCATCAACCGCTTCCCTCACTGGAAAATTGAATACTGCGAAAGCACTGCGGCGGCGATGGAAAAAGTGGCCGCGGCCAATTCTCCACACGTGGCGGCGCTCGGCAGCGAAGCCGGTGGCGCGTTGTATAAACTGCAGGTGCTTGAACATAATCTGGCGAACCAGCAGGAAAACATTACCCGCTTCATTATCCTGGCACGCAAGGCAATTGAAGTCACAGATCAGGTTCCGGCAAAAACCACGCTGATTATGGCGACCGGCCAGCAGGCAGGTGCGCTGGTGAATGCGCTGCTGGTGCTGCGCGATCAGGGCATCATCATGACCAAACTGGAATCTCGCCCGATTAACGGCAATCCATGGGAAGAGATGTTTTATATCGATGTGCAGGCCAACTTGCGTTCTGAAGAGATGAAAAAGGCGCTGAAGGATCTGGCTCCGATCACCCGTTCGCTGAAAGTGCTCGGCTGTTATCCAAGCGAGAACGTCGTCTCTGTTGATTTATAATTTCACAAACAACCTGTAATTTACCGCAAACAAAAAGGGCGCTGCACACAATGGCAGCGCCCTTTTTTCATTTCAGGACAACTTACTTACGGTTGTCGTTAGCCTGTCTCAGCAGCGCACCACTTTCTTTCAGGAAGCGTGGCGCATAATCGCCAAACCAGTGCTCAACCTTTCTGAATTTGTCGATAAACGCCTGTTTATCGCCGCTTTCAAGCAGAGCAAGCGCATCACCAAAACGCTGATAGTATCGTTTGATCAGCGCCAGATTGCTTTCTGACGACATAATAATGTCAGCATAAAGCTGCGGATCCTGCGCAAACAGTCGCCCGACCATCGCCAGTTCGAGGCGGTAAATCGGTGATGACAGTGAAAGTAATTGCTCGATCTGCACATTCTCTTCTGACAAATGCAGACCATACGCAAAGGTCGCGAAGTGGCGCAATGCCTGAATAAACGCCATATTCTGATCATGTTCGACGGCGCTGATTTTATGCAACCGTGCGCCCCAGACCTGCAACTGTTCAAGCAGCCACTGATATGCCTGAGGTTCGCGGCCATCGCAATACACCACCACCTGTTTAGCCAGGCTGCTGACATCCGGACCGAACATCGGATGCAGGCCAAGTACCGGGCCTTCATGCACTGCCAGCATTGCCTGCAGCGGACGGTTTTTCACCGACGCCAGATCCACCAGAATACAGTCATCAGGAAGTTTCGGCAGACGTGCAATCACTTCTTCGGTCAGATGGATCGGTACACTGACGATGACCATTCCGGCATCCGCCAGCAATGTTTCTGCCTGCGGCCAGTCTTCCTGCTCCAGCACTTTCACCTGATAACCGGAAAGCTCCAGCAAACGGGTGAACAAACGCCCCATCTGCCCGTTCCCGCCGATAATCACCACCGGACGCAGTGCCGGATGCAGCGTCTTGAAGCCTTTATCGTTTTCGCTTGAGTAGGACTCACGCATCACGCGGCGCAATACATCTTCAATCAGATCCGGCGGAACACCGAGGTTTTGCGCTTCCTGACGACGTGAAGCCAGCATCGCTGCTTCACGTTCAGGCACATAAATCGGCAAACCATAACGGCTTTTGACTTCACCGACTTCCGCCACCAGCGCAAGACGCCGTGATAAGAGATCTAACAACGCTTTATCAACGTCGTCGATCTGATCGCGCAACGCGTTAAGTTCTGCCACCATAAAAACTTACTCTCCTGCGATTCGTGCCGCCAGCGCATCGCCCAGTTCCTGATGCATGGTACGCAGCAGGTCTTCAGTCGTTTCCCAGTTGATACAGGCATCAGTAACAGACACACCGTATTTCATGGCTGAACGCGGTTGTTCAGAAGACTGGCTGCCTTCGTTCAGATGACTTTCCAGCATCAGCCCCGTGATAGAGCGGTTACCGGCTTTAATCTGGTCGATGACGGACTGAGCCACAACAGGCTGGCGACGATAGTCTTTGTTTGAGTTACCGTGACTGCAATCTATCATCAAGGAAGGACGGAGTCCCGCGTCGGTCATCTGTTTTTCACAAGCCTGAACGTCCTGCTCGCTGTAATTTGGTGTCTTACCGCCGCGTAAAATCACATGCCCGTCCGGGTTGCCCTGAGTCTGCAACAGGCAAACTTGCCCGGCCTGATTAATGCCCACAAAACGGTGCGCCATCTCAGCTGCACGCATGGCGTTGATCGCCGTGCCCAGGCTGCCGTCGGTGCCGTTCTTGAAGCCAACCGGCATTGACAGACCAGACGCCATTTCACGGTGTGTCTGAGATTCCGTGGTACGCGCACCGATTGCTGACCAGCTGAACAGATCGCCTAAGTATTGCGGACTGTTTGGATCCAGCGCTTCAGTTGCCAGCGGTAAACCCATGCCGACCAGTTGCAGCAGCAAATCACGGGCAATATGCAGCCCTGCTTCCACATCAAACGTACCGTCCATGTGTGGATCGTTAATCAATCCTTTCCAGCCGACAGTGGTACGTGGTTTTTCAAAGTAAACGCGCATCACGATGTACAAACGATCGCTCAGCTCAGCCGCCAGTGTTTTCAGATGGCGTGCGTAATCGAGCGCGGCATCAACGTCATGAATTGAACAAGGGCCACACACCACCAGAAGGCGAGGATCACGTCCATGCACGATATCGGCGATGGTTTTACGTGCTTCGGAAATACTGTTTTCGTCGCTGATGCTTAAAGGAAAACGGTTTTTCAACTCTTCAGGAGTGATAAGGATTTGTTCAGCAGTGATGTGAACATTATTCAGGGCGTCTTTTTGCATGATCGTGTTCCGCTATAAGGAAAATGGGCTGCCACAGAGGCATCTGCGGACAACATTAACACAGCACGTAAACTTATCAAGCCTTACTTGTAAACATAACATTACCAATACAACGTAACCAAGCAAGTAATGGAAAGTTATATTTACATAAAGAGAATCTTAACCCAAAGAGGTGTACCGTAATTGTTACATACGGGTTAACAGGGAAGTCATGGGAATTCAGGACAAGGTAAAGAGAGAATGAGGCAGGGAATGCCCTCAGCAACGGGGATGCTGCTGAGGAAACGAAATTTAAAGGTTACGATCCAGAGTAATAAAGACCTGCCCCAGGGCAGTCACTTCATCCACGCCACACTCGAAATGGCTTTCCTGACGCGTCACGCTGAGTCGGTTACCGGGAATACGGGCCACATCGTAAACATCCAGATCACCATCGATATCCAGCAACCAGCGGCCATTGCCCGGATGGGTACTGCCCAGATCAATAATCCACGAGTGATGGCCTTTCACAACATAAGCCGGTTGAGTCAGCGAGTCATCCAGCAGCGAAGGATCAACAGACCAGACGCCCTCTTCTTCCAGCGCTCCGCCACGCAATCTCAATTTTTTAAGTTGACGGATATCACCGGACGCTGCTGCGCCTGAAAGCGCTGAATCCTGCATGTTGCCTTTGCCTGTCGCCAGCCAGCGTAATGACACGCCGGTGTCCAGCGCACAGGCCACGACCACATCACCGGGGAAATAATCTCTTCTTACCCAGGTACTTATCGTTCCAGATGACAAACCGTACAGATCCCCCAGCTCCTTTTGCATGCTAAAGCCGTAAGCCTGAAGCATACGCGTCAGAACAGCTTTTCCACCTTCAAGTTCATCTAATTGCATCTGGCGAAAACCCCTGAATCTGTAAATATCATCTTGACAACTCGCAAATGCAAGCTTAGATTGATTATGTAATGTACCGACTGACGACCATGATACCAAATTTACGGCGTCGTGGAGAAATAAGGAGACGCGATGTTTTTAGGAACAGAGCAGCAGCGCCAGACCGGACTGCGCCATATCGCTCATCTGAAAGAAATTTATTTCGCTCAGAGTAAGGATCGGGTTGAGGTTATTTATGATCAGGCCAGTGAAAAATGGAAACTTACCTTATGTTTTCATGCCGGCCTTAAACGTCATCATACCTTACTGACATATTCACAATTAAATGATGAGGAACAAATGAAAATAACACAGGCCTTATTATCACTACGCCATTTCACGGCGATATTTAAAGGAGAACTTTACTGATGGCAGACTGGATAGATGAATCGCAGGAGTATCAGTTAAAAATCCTTCAAGCACAGATTACGCAGGCTACCCGCACGCAGCCTTCGCCGTCTGCCTTCTTCTGCGTGGATTGTGACACTCCCATTGCGGAGCCACGCAGGAAAATCATTCCCGGCGTACAGCGATGTATTGAGTGCCAGGAAATTGAGGAAATTAAAAGAAAGAATTATCGCCCCATATAAACCTTCAAATTAATACTATTAAAGTTCGCGTCTGCGCTGGAAATAAACTTATTTCCAGAAGGTTTTTTGTATTCTAATTTTCGGAAATAAACATGTCAGATAACAGAGGCAGGGTAATGCCTTCCCCGCCGCCGGCTTTTAACCGGGCAGCCGGGCAATTGTTCGCAGGGAAATGGGGGTGGAATGCCCCGCGACCGGCGCTCAGCAGTCCGCTGGAAAAACCTCTTAACCGTGATTTCTGCCTCCGCCAGCAAACAGCCCTTTCCCGGATGGCAGCATTGCCTCGCTGTCTGCGTACGCCTTTACATCAGCGGTATACGTTTTTGCTGAAAACAAAGGGAGTCCGCGCGGCGGTCCATTTTCTGATGACAGTGTTTACGCAGCGTTTGTGGCCGCGGATTCAGCAGGTGAATGCGCGCAACACCCTGAACCGTCAGATCTCGCAAAAGCTCCTCATGGAAGAAGAAATGTTTAACCGCCTGCCTGATCTTAATGATGACAGCCTGAGAAGGCTGGCCAGCAAGCTGGCAGTGCATATGCAAGATGCTTACGAATATCACTGTGAACGCTGGCTGCAAAATCGACCTGATCAACCCGACGTGTTATTGCAAGACAGCACGCAGCACGAGATTTACGGGCATATCGCCGCGATGGCCCGCTCGTGTCGCGTACAGCCTCTTTACTGGCAGAGATGGCAAAAAGGCCGTATGACCGCACATTCAGCCGTCGCCAGTATTTCCCGTCTGGTCAGTGGTGAATGGTGGGAAAAACAGCTGCGTTCAAAACAACGTTTATGGCGCGAAGCCCTGATGATTGCCTGCGGTTATGTGAGCCGCGCAACATCGCCATATGCGAGTAAAAACGCCATCCGTGATGTGGTGTCACGCCGCTTATCCGCCATTAATTACCTGAAACAATGCCAGCTCGAAAATGTCGAATCAGGGGAAACACTGAGCCTGCTGGAGACCGTATTAGCCAGCATTTCCAACCCTAAACTTCGCCGTATGGAACTGATGACGCTGATCGCCGGTATCGAAGATGTTGCTGACCAGCAGCGGGACTGCGGCCTGTTTATCACGCTGACCACACCTTCAAAATACCATCCGCTGAAAACGACTGGCGCCGGATCATCACCCATTTTTAACCAGAAATGGGATCAGCACGCGTTTACACCCAAAGATGCACAACGTTATCTGGTCGCGGTCTGGGCAAAAATCCGCACCACGTTTAAAGACCGGAACCTGAAAGTGTACGGTGTGCGCGTCGTCGAACCGCATCACGACGGCACCCCGCACTGGCACATGATGCTGTTCACACCAGCGGATCAGCAGCAAAAGGTGACTGAAGTAATGCGCCGTTACGCACTGGAAGAAGATCCGGATGAGCCAGGCGCTGCGGAGTCACGTTTTAATTGTAAGCCGCTGAACCGCGGCGGTGCGGCGGGTTACATTGCGAAATACGTCTCCAAGAATATTGATGGTTATGCGCTTGATGGCGAAAAGGATTTTGACTCCGGACGCCTGCTTACTGATGTCGCGACAGCGGTCACCTCATGGGCATCGACGTGGCGGATCCCACAATTTCACGCCATTGGCATTCCTGCCGTCGGCGCGTGGCGTGAATGTCGGCGGATCAGACATCAGAGTCTGAGCAGCCGCTTTGATACACGCGTTGAGGACGTCCGCAGCGCCGCCGACCAGGGGGATTTTGCCGGTTATATTCAGGCACAGGGCGGCATACACATTCCGCGAAAAGAGCAAACGGTTCGCGTTGCGCGCCAGCTCAGCGGGGAAACCAATACCTGGGGTGAGCCCCGTCATAAAGTCATCGGCATTTACGCGCCGCATCTTGGTACTTCGCTTATTTACCTGACACATACCGAACAATGGCGGATTGTCCGTCACCGGCCTTGTTCTGTGGAAATGCCGGAGATTCGCTTACCTTGGAGTTCTGTCAATAACTGTGGATCGCCTCCGACGAATATAACCGGCAATCACCACAAAAACCGTGCCAATAAAAATTCATGCTTAAATTCAAGCAATTATAAATTTTAAAATGCCCTGAGTGTTGACGTATTAGATCAATTAAAGAATACTGTATATAAACACAGTATCTGGCGAGGGGAGAAAATGGAAAACCTGACTAAACAACAGCTAACGTTGTCCAGGATACAATTGATCGCAGACATATCGCAGACAGCCCAATGCAATCCAAAAGAATTTCTGGTCATGATGTCGCTGATTTCAGAACTGGCAGGTCAGGCGCTGACTGACGAGAACCAGAACGCAGTCTGCCACAACGGGAGTACTGACGACCCTCACTGAATGCCAGACCCTGCGGCGGTAGTAATCAACATTGTTGGCGCTTGCCCGACCGGTTTCCCTCCGGACTAAGCGCCCCGCCCTCTCCCTGTGTTATTTATCTGCTTCTCTGTTGTGCCAGCCGTTTCACATCCCTTCCAGATTGCCGCTCCACGCCCTATTCCGCAGACTGATCTCATCAACTGACGATCCTACTCACTCGCGGAGAAAACCCATGAAAGTCTATGCACAACAGGGCGACACCCTCGATTCCCTATGCTGGCGTTATTACAACCGTACCGCTGCGGTCGTCGAAAAAGTCTTTGCCGCCAATAAAGGCATCGCCGATTTAGGCCCGTTATTGCCTCACGGTACGGCCGTTGATTTACCGGACATTGCAGAACAACCGGTTCAGGAGGCGATCAAATTATGGGACTGAGTACTGAGCGTATCAGTTCAGGCTGTGCCTATTTTATTGCCACCTCACTGACCTGGCTCGCCAGTCTGACATCGCAGGACGTCGCCTTTCTGGTCGGCTCTGGTGTCGGGGTCGGTACGTTTCTGATCAACTGGTATTACCGGCGCAAAAGCTATCAGTTACTGGCACGCAGCGGCCTGAGCAAAGACACCTATGAAAACCTCAACTCTTAAACGCTGTAGTGCTGCCGTCGTGTTAGGGCTGATGGCGGTATTGCCGGGCTATCTGTCACTGCAGGTGTCGGCAGAAGGATTGCGGCTTATCACCGATTTTGAAGGCTGTCAGTTGCAGCCCTACCAGTGCAGTGCCGGTGTATGGACCAGCGGCATCGGCCACACGGCAGGAGTTAAACCGGCACAAACCATTACCGAACATCAGGCCGCTGAAAACCTGCTGGCAGATATTCAGCAGACCGAGCGTGCCATTAAAAAATGTATGCCGGTAACCATGCCACAGCCGGTTTTTGATGCCGTCGTGTCATTCAGTTTTAACGTTGGTACCGGTGCAGCCTGTCAATCCACGCTGGCATTTTTCATCAACCAGCAGCAGTGGCAGAAAGCTTGTGATCAGCTCCCGCGCTGGGTTTTCGTTAATGGTGAACGTAATCGCGGACTGGAACGCAGGCGTAATGCCGAGCGTGCCGTCTGCCTGAAAGGGGTCTGAATGCGCCTGTTACCGGCCCTTCTGGCCGGGATGGTATTGCTGATCGCCATCCTGTTGCTTTCCAACCGTTCATTACAGCACGACCTCAACAACGCCAGTCTGCAACGCGATGCCCTGGCGGCTCAGGTGAAGCAACGGGATCAGCTGATCACCGACCTCAACCAGCAAATGCGCCAGCGCGAGCAGGCTGAGCTGGCGTTACGTGAAGACCTGAGCACGGCCCGGAAAATGATGCAAAGCCGCGAAAAACAAAGGCAGAGGAGCCTCCATGAAAATCTGCAAACCCGTCAGTGGGCTGATACCGGGCTGCCTGCTGATGTTAGCCGGCTGCACCAGCGTCCCGCCTTCAGCTCCGCCATCGATTATTTACGTTGGCTGTCCGGCGGTCAGCTCATGCCCGATCCCGGCCAGCAAACCGGTCACCAATGAAGATCTGAGCGCCGACATTCTCCAGCTGGAATCTGCGCTGATGGATTGCGGCTTACAAATCGAAGCCATCAAAAAGTGTCAGGAGGCACAACATGCAAAAACCGATTCAGTTGCAACAACGGCTGACTGAACAAATCCCTCAGCTTACTGCCGCACCGGAAAAACTGGCCCTGACTACCGGCGCCGGCAACGTGGTAGCCACATCGGCACCTTCGCTGTCTTTTGAATATCGCTATCCGCTGACAGTGACGATTACGGATGAAGCGATCAGCGAAATACTGGTCGATCTGACCGTGGTCACCGTCCTCGACTGGCTGCAGGTTAATCAGCCTGAGATCCTCGGCAACGCGGCGCACCGGCTGAGTGATTTCACTTTCACTCAGCAGGCGAACAGCCTGGTCCTGACGCTGCAACTGACTGAGCGCGTGCAGGTTTCAGATTCAGA
>Ga0308159_1003495_pt1 | contig 15781 bp, 15 predicted proteins | sample PhyCR1_FD_201040 | JGI IMG/M metagenome (GOLD analysis project Ga0308159, IMG submission 201040) | Phyllosphere microbial communities from UC Gill Tract Community Farm, Albany, California, United States - DLSLC.R1 | ecosystem: Host-associated > Plants > Phyllosphere > Unclassified | place: USA... | reverse complement strand
TCTGGTCGACCGTCTCCGCTCCGGGGGGCCGCTGGCCGAGGCGCCCAAGGAGTATTGGTATGGCGGCGACTCCACCGGCTATTCGGACTGGCCCCGCCTGCGCTAGCGCCGGCCACCGGATTCAGGGCAGCACCGTCCGCGTCATGGCGCGGCGGTGCGAAGTCGCCTTATCGCCCCTGGCGACACGCCGGTGATGCGCTTGAACGCGCGGCTGAACGCGGCCTGCGACGTGTAACCCAGCTGATCGGCCACCATGTCGATCGACAGCCGGTCCCGCTCCAGCCATTGGCTGGCCAGGCGCATGCGCAGCTCGCCGGCGTAGCGCAGCGGCGGCATGCCGATGGTGGCCTGGAAGCGGTCCGCGAAGACCGAGCGCGAAATGTGGCACCGCGCAGCCAGCTCGGCTACCGTCCAGTCGCGGCCGGGCTCACGGTGCAGCGCGAGGAGGGCGTGTGCCAGCCGCGGGTCGCGCAGCGCGGCGACGATGCCCGCGGCGTGATCGCAGCCGCACTCCACCCAGCCGCGCACGATCATCGCGGCCATCACCTCGGCAAGCCGCGCCAGGATGCCGGCGAAGCCCACGCGCCCGGAGCAGATTTCTCTCTTCATCGATGCGAGGATGGGCAGCATCCCGGGGTAGCGGTCGCTGCTGGCGTCCACCAGCATGACGTCGGGCATCAGCCGGCCCAGGGCGTGCATGCCGCCGAGATCGAGTTCCAGGCAGCCGTAGAAAAAGATCGCACTGGGCAGCGGGAAGGTGCTGGGGCAGGCGTCCACTCCGAACACGCCATCGCCCAGTAGCGGCGCAGCGAAGCTGGCGATGTCCTGTACCGGCGCGCCCGGTGCAGACAGCAACTGGTGTGCCGAACCCTGCGGCAGCAGTACCGCGTTGCCGGCCGCGAGCGCATGCAGGGTGCCATCATCGGTGCGCAGCAGGCAGGAGCCCACCGCCAAGTAATGGAAATAGGCGTGCCCGGGCCGCGCCGGGAAGCCGATGCCGAACGCCGGGCCGGTCTGTACCCGCCGGTACTGCACCCCGCGCAGGCGCATGCCTGTCAGCATCTCGCTGACGACGTCGGACCACACAGCGACAGGCATGCTCATGGCTGGCTCGGTGTTTTGATCAAGAATTCAAGATTCATCATCATAGATCATCCTGAAACATGCACCTAGAGTACGTCACTCCACAGCTTGTCAGAGGATGGACGTGCGATGAAGAACAGTGTTTTAGAGGCAGAAGCAGGATGCGGAGCGACCCCCGCTTCCGGGGGCATACCGGACTCGCCGGCCTGGACGGCCGTGTTGTCGCTGGCGATGGGCGTCTTCGGATTGCTGACGGCGGAATACCTGCCGGCCAGCCTGCTCACGCCGATGGCGCTCGATCTGGGTGTTTCCGAAGCCCTGACCGGGCAGGCCGTGACGGTGACGGCGGTGGTGGCGCTGTTCGCCGGCCTGCTGGTTCCGGGACTGACACGTTCTTTCGACCGGCGCGTGGTGCTTCTGGGCTTCTCGGTGCTGATGATCTTGTCGAACCTGCTGGTGGCCGCCTCGTCGAGCCTGGCGGTGCTGCTCCTCATGCGCATTCTGCTAGGCGTCGCGTTGGGAGGCTTCTGGAGCATGGCGGCGGCCGTGGCGATGCGCCTCGTACCGGCGTCGCTGCTGCCGCGTGCTCTGTCGATCATTTTCAGCGGCATCGCTCTGGGCACCGTGGTGGCGGTGCCCCTTGGCAGTTACCTGGGCGGACGCCATGGCTGGCGCAGCGCGTTCCTCGCGGCGGCTGCGGTGGGGGTGGTCACCCTGGCCGTCCAGTGGTTCACGCTGCCACGTCTCGCTCCGCGTGGCGTGCCGACGCGGTTGCGCACGGTGCTGGATGTGCTGCGGCGCCCAGGCGTCCGGGTGGGGATGCTGGCCTGCGTACTGGTGCACACCGGACATTTCGCCCTGTTCACCTACATCCGGCCGTTCCTGGAACACGCGGTCCGGATGGGGCCCGACGGCCTGGCCGTGATGCTCCTGGGTTTTGGCCTGGCCAACTTCGCGGGCACCCTGGCGGCGGGCTGGCTGTTGCACCGCAGCGCCCGTTTCACGCTGGTACTGATGCCAGCGCTGGTTGGCCTGGCCGCGTTGACCATGGTGGTATTGCCGGCCTCGGTGGGTGCGCAAGCCATGCTGGTGGCTCTCTGGGGCTTCGCCTTCGGTGCGGTGCCCGTGGCCTGGTCGAACTGGGTGGCCTTGGCCGTGCCGGACCAGCCGGAGAGCGCCGGAGGCATGGTGGTGGCTTGCGTACAGTCAGCCATCGCAGCAGGCGCGGCGGCGGGAGGAGCGATGCTGAGCGTGGGCGGTATCGCGGGGGTGTTCGTCGCCGGCGGCGTCCTGATGCTGGTGGCGGCGCTGCTGATCGCCATGACCGTCAGCGTCGGGCCGGCTCCTGCCGGCGGGCCCATGCCCGGACGGCCCCATCTGTAGGCCATGTTGGGGGAAGAACTGGAGAGTCTTCCAGCCCTGAAAGGACTGCCACTGCCTTTCGCTTCTCGGCACTGCGCCTCCTTAAGGTTGAGGTACGACCCCAACGCGACAGCATTCGCGAAGGCATAAGAACGTCAATAATTGTCAACTGGCGATTAATGAAAGCTATCCGCCGTAAAAGCGTTCCACCGCGATGCGTCCGCATCTGCAAAACGTCTTCTACCCGCCAACTTTCAGAGAAAAGCCCGATGCACCCAAGCCGTTCCCGCGTCCATTCACACTCCGTTCGCCCGTCCTGGAAACTCGCGCTTGCTGCCATTTCCGCATCGGCAGCCTTGTGGAGTCCCACGGTCTCTGCGCAGACCCTCGGCATGTACCTCTCGGCCCCGGCCCAGCAGGACACGACGCGCACGGGCGCCACCGTGGAGCGCTTTCTCACCGCAGGCGCGATCGGGGCGTCGGGCACCTGGGCGATCGGCGATTACACGGCCACGTCGGGCAACCGCGCGGCGGCGTCGCAGTACGGCGGCGCGGGCGGCACCGGGCAGTTCCTGTCGGTGGGCGCGGGCACGATCTCGGTCGCGCTGACCGGCAACCGGCAGTACGTAGGTTTCTGGTGGTCCGCCGGGGATGCGACCAACATCATCCGGTTCTACGACACGGACAACAACCTGCTGGCCGAGTTCACCACGGCCTCGCTGGTCAACCTGCTGCAGGGCCCCGGCAACATCACGGCGCTGGACGGCCAGCAGTATGCAAAGGCCGATTACTTCGGCAACCCGAACCCGAATTTCCTGGGCATGAACAACCGGGAGCCGTACGGCTACGTGAACCTGCTGCTGCAGGGCACGAGCGTGCGCTTCGGCCGCATCGAAATCCGCGGCTCGAACTTCGAGCTGGACAACATCGCCATCGCGGACCCGGTGCCGGTCGATACCTCGTGGGTCGACTACGGCAGCCAGCCCGTCGCGCTGCCGCCGGGCGCCGTGGGCGCGTCCAACGACACCAGCGCCACCCGGGTGGACACGCCGGTGTCCGGCAACGCCGCCGCGAACGACACCGCGCCGACGGGTTCGCGCTGGACGAAGACCACCGACCCGGCCAACGGCTCGGTGGTGATGAACGACGACGGCACGTACACGTACACGCCGGCTCCGGGTTTCATCGGCGTCGACTCGTTCGACTACACCGTCTGCAAGCCCGCGCCGGATTCCGACCAGTGCGCGAACGCCACGGTCCGGGTCACCGTGGGGCTCGATGCCGTCGACGACCGGGCGAGCACGCGGCCCAACACGCCAGTGAATGCCAGCGTGCCGAACAACGACGTGTTCCCGCCGGGGGCGACCTTCACCGTGTCCTCGTCGCCCACGCGCGGAACGGTCACGATGGACCCGGCCACGGGGAACTACACCTACACCCCCAATGCCAACGTGACCGGCACCGACACGTTCCAGTACCGGCTGTGCCTGCCTGCGCCCAATGCCGCGCAGTGCGACACCGCCACGGTGACCGTCACCGTGAACGCCAACACCGCACCGGTCGCCTCCGCCGTCACGATCACCGGCGCCGCGCAGCAGGATTCGCCGCTCACCGGCACCTATACCTACGGTGATGCGCAGAACGATGCCGAATCGGCATCGACCTTCCGCTGGGTGCGCAGCACGTCCGGTACGTCGCCCGCGGGCGGCTTCACGGTCGGCACCGGCAGCAGCTATACCCCGACCGCATCGGACGTGGGCCAGTTCCTGCACTTCTGCGTGACCCCGCAGGCGCAGACGGGCACCACGCCGGGCGCCGAAGTGTGTACCGCGACGGCCGCCATCACCGTGCCTCCCAACACCGTGCCGGTGGCCTCCGCCGTCACGGTCACCGGCGTTCCGCAGCAGGGCGTGCCGCTGACGGGCTCCTATACCTATGGCGACGCGCAGAACGACGCCGAATCCGCATCGACCTTCCGCTGGGTGCGCAGCGCGTCGGGCACGTCGCCCGCAGGCGGCTCCACGGTCGGGACGGGCACCACCTACACCCCTGCCGCGGCGGATGCCGGCCAGTTCCTGTTCTTCTGCGTGACTCCGCAGGCGCAGACGGGAGCCACCCCGGGCGAGGAAGTGTGTACCGCGACGGCCGCCGTCGCCGTGCCCCCCAACACCGTGCCGGTGGCGTCCGCCGTCACGGTCACCGGCGTTCCGCAGCAGGGCGTGCCGATGACGGGCTCCTATACCTACGGCGACGCGCAGAACGATGCCGAATCGGCATCGACCTTCCGCTGGGTGCGCAGCACCTCCGCCACGTCGGCCACCGGGGGTTCCACCGTCGGCACCGCGAACACCTACACCCCGGCCACGGCGGACGTGGGCGAGTTCCTGTTCTTCTGCGTGACCCCGCAGGCGCAGACGGGAGCTAGCCCAGGCGCGGAGGTGTGTACCGCCGCATCCGCCACTCCGGGCGGCCCTGCGACGCCCGTGGCGGCACGTGCGGCTCCGACGCCCATTCCGACGATGTCCGAATGGGGGATGCTGCTGATGTCGTCGCTGCTGGCACTGTGCGCGGTCGCCACGATCCGGCGCCGTCGCGGTTGAGCCTGCGCGTGCGTTTGCCGGCCGGGCCGCTGTCCTCCGGGCAGGCCGGCGGCGGACCGTGACGTGATCACACCAGCAAAAGCCCTCGCAAGAGGGCTTTTTCCATGGGCGCGGGGCGGCGCCCGGTAGTAGGGGCGTTTCTGCTGATCGGCTCGCCTCAGCCCCCGCTGGTCTCCAGCACCGGCTCGCAGTCGATCTGCGTCTTTACCGAGTTGGCCAGGAAGCACGACGCATGGGCGCGGTGGTGCAGGTCTTCGAGCTGTTCCGCGCTGGGCGCATGCGCCGCGTCGAAGCGCGTCACGGGCCGCAGCCGCACGTGGGTGATGGCGATCTGGCCGGCCTCGTTTTTCGCCATGGTGCCGGTGGCCGCGTCGGTGTAGCTGTCGAGGCGGAAGCCCGCGCGGCTGGCGAAGTCCATGAACCACAGCATGTGGCAGCTAGAGAGCGCGGCGATGTAGGCCTCTTCCGGATCGACCGCGGCCGCGTCGGAGTAGGGCAGCGGCACGACGTGGGGCGACGACGAGGCCGCCACCGTGGCCCCGCCGTCGAACTGCCAGGTGTGGGCGCGGTGGTAGCGCTTGTCCAGGAAGTCGTCGGTGCCGCGCTGCCAGGCGACGGTGGCGGTGTGTTCTGCCATGGAGGTCCTCTTTCTTCCCCGCAAGGATCGGTTGCGATGGGCCGCCAGTGTAGAGCCGGCCCGCCGCATCCCGCCTCACTTCACCTCACCGCATCTCCGCGCCGCGCCGCAGCGCCCGCGGCGGCCGTCAGAACAGCTTCACGATGGCCGGCACGCTCAGCACCGCCGTGTAGTAGCCCATGAACTGCACGCCCGTGTTGAACCCGAAATTCCGCGACAGCAGGCCGCCCAGCAGGCCCATGGTCAGGATCACGAGCAGGCCCAGCAGCTGGCCCTCCCACACGCTGATGACGATGATCAGGCCGACGAAGGTGGCGATGATCGCCTCGTGGCTCACGCGGCGCGAGACGAACAGGGCGGCGCGGCGCGCGAAGTTCATGGCGAACGGGTACGACACCACGGCCGCCAGCAGCACCGCCAGCATGCCGTAGCCCAGGAACTCCCAGTGGTTCAGCAGGTTGTGCAGGTTGTGCGTCTGGCCGGTGGCGGCATCGACGGTGAAGCGCGGCGGGGCGTTGAAGAGCGGCGCGGCCGGGCCGGCGGCCACGGGACTCAGCGGCAGGCCGAAGGCGATCAGCGGGATCAGCGCCTCGGCGATGTAGGTGGCCTCGGTCACGCCGTTGCGCGCGCTCAGCACCGTGGTGAGGCGGTGGTAGGCGTGCTTGATGCGCGAGCCGACCAGCTCGCCCAGCACCACCGTCATGGCGACGGGGCTGAACACGAAGGTGGCGCTGGAGATGGTGGCGGTGATCAGCGTCCAGCGGGTCTGCACGCGGTCCATCACCTTGAACGGGTTCGGGAAGTAGCCCGACCAGCCCTTCACGTCCGGTGCCAGGTTGAACTGGCGCACCTGATCGCGCAGCATGCGCTGGCGGCCGGCCGGCGCGATCACGGTGAACAGGTCGGCGATCAGCGGGCCGATGGCGATGCCGAGGAAGTAGCTGATGCTGAGCTTCACGTCGTATTTCGCGGTGAGCGCCTGCAGCGCGATGATCACCACCACGAAAGGAACGAGCAGCGCCACCGAGGCCCAGCGGCCGGCCGAGAAGTAGGCGATGAGCAGCGCGGCGGCCAGGAAGATCCAGGGTGCCGTCTTGGTGATGGCGGCGCCGAACGGTGCCAGCATGACGGCGAAGAGCACGGCCAGCGGCACGGCGACGAAGGCCGCGACGATCGCGCCCGAGACCATCTTGCGCAGGGCGATGTGCGGCACGCCGAGCTTGCGCAGCATGTTGGCGTCCTGCAGCAGCGGCGTGGCCAGCGTGTCGCCCGGTATGCCGAGCAGGGCGGTGGGCACGGCATGCGTCATGTGCTTGGCGACGGCGCCGGCCAGGAAGAAGGTGAACACGCCGGCGGGCGGCACGCCGAGCAGCACCACCAGCAGCGTGAGCGGTGCGAGCGTGGTGGTCTCGTCGGTGCCCGAGACCAGGCCGATGGCGGCGAACACCACGGCGCCGACCAGCCCCATGGCGGCCGCGACGGCGATGTCGTTGAGGAGTTGCGGATCCATGTCGTGGCTCCAGGTTCAGCGTGGCGCGCGGCCGGCGGCCGCGGTCTGCGTTTGCGTTTGCGTGGATGGCGCTGCCTGTGCGTTCTGCACGAACAGGTCGTAGAGCTTGAGTTCCTTCAGCTCCTGCACCACCGCGGGCGGCAGGTCGGCCACGGACCCCAGGCCGCCCGGCTGCGCGGCCAGTTCCTCCAGCACCTCGCGGCGCCAGGCCGGATCGGTGGAGGTGTCCTGCTCGGTCACTTCGCGCTTCGGCGGGAAGGCGCGTGCGCAGATCACGCCGGCCGCCACGCAGCCCGCCAGGCCCGCCAGCATGGCGTAGGCATGCGCGAGCTGCTGCGATGCGACGACCGTGGCGAGCCAGCGGCTGGCCAGGAAGAAGCCGGTCACGCTGATGCCGATGCCGATCGCGATGGACCAGGCCAGGTGCCGCAGGTCGACGGTGTCGCCCCAGACTTCGGCCAGCCGCCAGCCGGCGGGATCTCGGGTTGCCATGGTGTTGTCTCCTTCGTTGTGTGTCATTGCGGGAGGGGCCGTGCACGGGCGGTCCGTCGCCGTCCGGCCGGCGCCCATCCGGATCGATCAGGCCCCGGCGCGCAGTTCCTGCAGCACTTCCAGCGCGCGGTCGGTGCGCACGTCGTGCTCGGCGGCCAGGCGTTTGGCCACGGCCTCGACCTCGTCGCCCGTGGCGCCGGCCACCAGCGCGATGTTGCGGGCGTGCAGGGCCATGTGGCCGCGCTGGATGCCTTCGGTGGCCAGCGCCCGCAGCGCGCCCAGGTTCTGCGCCAGGCCCACGGCCGCGGCGATCTCGCCGAGTTCCTGGGCGCTCTTCACGTCCATCATCCTGAGCGCGAGGCGCGCCAGCGGATGCGTCTTGGTGGCGCCGCCCACCAGGCCCACGGGCATGGGCAGCTCGATGGTGCCGACCAGCGCGCCGGAGTTGTCCTTCTCCCAGCGCGTGAGCGAGGTGTACAGGCCGCCGCGGCTGGCGTAGGCATGCGCGCCGGCCTCCACCGCGCGCCAGTCGTTGCCGGTGGCGACGATCACGGGATCGATGCCGTTCATGATGCCCTTGTTGTGCGTGGCGGCGCGGTAGGGATCGATCGCGGCGAAGGTGTAGGCGTCCAGGATGCCTTCGATGATCTCCTCGCCGCTGCGCTCCTTGGTGGCGAGCGTCTGCGCCGTGAGCCGCACGCGGGCGCGCGCCAGCCGCAGGTCGGCCAGGTTGGAGAGGATGCGCAGGCGCACCGATCCGCCCGTGATCTCCTCCAGCAGCGGCGCCACCGATTCGGCCATGGTGTTGACGGTGTTGGCGCCCATCGCATCGCGCACGTCCACGATCAGGTGCATGACGATCATCGCGCCGCGCGGGGAATCGGGGAACACGTGCACCTCGATGTCCTTGCAGCCGCCGCCCAGCTGGATCAGCACCTTGTCGCGGCCGTTGGCGCGCTCGATGATCCGGTCGCGCGCCTGCAGCACGGCGATGCGCGCGCCGTAGGGATCGGTGATGCCGACCACCTGCACCTGCGCGCGCATCAGCGGCAGCGTGCTGGAGGTCTGGAAGCCGCCGTCCTCGCGCGCCAGCTTGGCCATGTACGAGGCGGCGGCCACGATCGAGGGTTCCTCCACGGCCATGGGGATCAGCACGTCGCGCCCGTTGATGCGGAAGTTGCCGGCCACGCCCATCGGCAGCTCGAAGGTGCCGAACACGTTCTCGATCATGCCGTCGGCGAGCGGCAGGGGCAGGGCGCCGGGCGCATCGAGCAGGGCGCGGTCCTCGGCGCCGAGGCCGCAGGCGTCGATGAGGAAGTCCCGGCGCTGTGCGGGGGTGAGGGAACGGAACTGGGGCAGTCGCGAGTCGGCAACCATGGAAGGCATCTCCTGGAGTCAAGAATCTGGTCGCCGGACTGTAGGCAGACTGTACCCTTTGAGAAAGGTACAGTTTGCGCGAACAGTACCATCGCACTGCAACATGAACGGAGGCCGCCATGGCCCAGACCCCCACCAGCGCGCGGAGCCGCCAGGCCCCCATCGCGGAACGGCTCGCGGACCTGATCGGCCAGCAGATCGACGACGGCGTGTACCGGCCGGGCGACAAGCTGCCCTCGCTGCGCGAGCTGGCGCAACTGCACCGCTATGCCAAGAACACCGTGGTCGCCGCGTTCGACCTGCTGGTCTCGCGCGGCGTGGTGGAGCCGCGCCGGGGCTCGGGCTTCTACGTGCTGGGCCCGGCGCGGCCGGCGCAGCGGGCGCAGGAGGAATCCGGCCAGCTGGGCCGGGCCATGGACATCGTCTGGCTGATGCGCGAACAGCTCAAGACCGAACCCGGCGCCGTGGCCGTGGGCGACGGCTTCCCGCCCGTCGAATGGCTGGCCGACATGCGTCTGGACCGCTACCACCAGAAGGTGGTGCGCACGGGCCTGGGGTCGCTGTTCCGCTACGGCAGCCGCTACGGCTACGGGCCGCTGCGCGACAGCCTGGTGCGCAAGCTGGGGGATTTCGGGCTGCAGGCGGCGCCCGGGCAACTGGTGCTCACGCACGGCGCCAACGAGGCCATGGACCTGGTGATCCGCTACTTCGTGCCGCCGGGTGCCACGGTGCTGGTGGACGAACCGGGCTACTACCCGCTGTTCGGCAAGCTCCAGCTCGCCGGCGCGCGCGTGATCGGCGTGCCGCGTCTGGCCGACGGGCCCGACGTGGCGGCGCTGGAGGCGTTGCTGCAGCAGGAGCGGCCGCGGCTTTTCTTCACGCAGTCGCTGGCGCACAACCCCACGGGCTCGGACATCACCGCCGCGAAGGCCTACAAGGTGCTGCAATTGGCCGAGCGCCACAACCTGCTCATCGTGGAGGACGACCCGCTCGCGGACTTCAAGCCCACCTCCGCGGTGCGCCTGTCCACGCTCGACCAGCTGGAGCGCACCATCTACATCGGCAGTTTCTCCAAATCGTTCTCTGCCGCGCTGCGCGTGGGCTTCATCGCCTGCAACGATGCGCTGGCGAGCGACCTTGCCGACCTGAAGGCGCTGATCCACGTGAGCGGATCGGAATACTGCGAGCGCATGGTGGACGTGATGCTCCGCGAGGGCCACTACGAGCGCCACCTGGTGCGCCTGCGGCAGAAGCTGGGGCAGGCGACGGCCCAGGCATTGGCGCTGCTCGATGCCCAGGGCTGCGAGGTGTTCGCACGCAGCGCGCAGAGCCTCTACCTGTGGGTGGCGTTCCCGGGCGTGGAGGATTCGCTCGACTGGGCCGCGCAACTGCTGCAGCACAGGGTGAGCATGGCACCGGGGCGGGTGTTCCAGGTGGACCCCTCCAGGGTGTCGCGCTGGTCGCGCTGCAACGTCAGCGCGGTGCTGGACGAACGGTTCCAGCGGGCGATCATCAGCACCGCAGCCTGAACTGCTGGTCCCGCGCCTCGCGGCGCTCGGTGCGGATGCGGTCGAGGTCGTAGTAGCGGCTGCCCGCCCGGCCCATGGCGTCCAGCTCGGCGATGCGCCGCTCCAGGCCGGCGCAGACGGCGCGCGGGTCCGGCGCCATCGCCGCAGCGGGCGCATCCTGGAATCCGCGGGGCTGCGGCGCGGCGAGCGCTGCCATCTGGGCGCGCTGGGCGCTCGCGGTCGCCACCTGGTCCTGCCAGCGCAGTCCGCCCGGAACGGTTTCCGTGCGATCGACCCAGGCCCCATGCGCATGGCAGTGCTGGCGGGACCAGAACTTTCCGCCGCTTTTGCCTTCGCAGAGATAGAGCGTGACCGGCGCGTCCTCGCGTGCCGATGCGCCGCCTGCGGATGCGACCGGCGGCGCCGTGTCCACCGCGCGGCCGCCCCGGCAGGCCTCCTGGGTGTAGGTGTTGCCGCAGCGGTAGACCGCCTGCGCATGGGCCGCCGGCGACATGGCCGCGCACCAGACCGCCGCGGCGAATGCCGCCCTGGCCAGGGCCCGGTGCGCGCGGAACATGCGGCCCATGCGGTGCCAGCCGGGCACCGGGCCCTGTGCCGGCGGCTGAATCGGATGCGGCGCGCCCGTGCGCTGCAGCGGCGTCGGATGAAACGGCATGCTCCCTCCCGGATGGCCCGCTGTGCGGGCTCCTGGTTCTGATCGAACGGATGTTTCGCCGATCATAGCCGGGCGCACCGGGCGCAAGGGATGCGGCGCCCGGCGTGGTTCCGGGGGAGCGTGGCCGGCGTCAGGCGCCCCGGCGGGGAGCCGAATCGGGGCCCGCGTCCGGTTCGGTGCGGCCGGGCTCCGCGCCCGGGGCCTGCCCGGGCGTCGGGGGGCGGGGGGATTCGATGTTCCGGCGGTCGTCCGTTTCCACGAACGTCGGGCTGGGACGGTCAGGGTCCTTGCGGGGCTTGCCGTCGGGAGAGTCGAGCTGGGTCACCATGGTGGTCTCCTGGGGGTGAATGGACGGGGCGGGGTCAGCCGCGCGCGGCGGTGGCACCGCCCTGCTGCAGCGTCTTCAGGATCTGCTCGTTGAACTGCGGAATGTCGTCGGGCTTGCGGCTGCTGATCCACTGGCCTTCCACCTGCACGGGCTGGTCGACCCACTGCGCGCCCGCGTTGCGCAGGTCGGTGGCGAGGCTCGGCCAGCTGGCCAGCGTCTTGCCCTTGACGAGGCCCGCATCGATCAGCAGCCAGGCGCCATGGCAGATCACGGCCACGGGCTTGCCGGCGCGGTCGATCGCCTGGACGAAGGCGCGGGCCTTCTCGTGGGTGCGCAGGTCATCGGCATTCACCACGCCGCCGGGCAGGACGACGGCGTCGAAAGCGTCGGGCGAAGCGTCGTCTAGCGTCTGGTCGACGTCGAAACGGTCGGCCTTGTCGACGTGGTTGAAGCCCTGTACCTGGCCGGGCTTGGGCGCGATGATCTGGACATCGTGGCCGGCGCCCTTCAGCGCATCGCGCGGGCCCGTCAGCTCCGCCTGTTCGAACCCGTCGGTGACGAGCAGGGCGACGCGGCGGCCGCCGGACTGGGAAGACGCGCCGGACGTGGAGGACGAAGGGGTGGAGGAAGAGGCCATGGAATGAAAGCTCCGGTGGGTGGACGAAACTTCCAATCTAGGGACGGCCGCACGCCGCGCCTGTCGGCCAAGGGCGATGATCCCCGTGGGTGCCCGCGCGGCACCCGCCCGTCACCGGGCGCGGCAGGCGGCGCGGATGAGCTTGCCGGCAGGGTCGCCCGGAATGCCGGCGAACACCACGGGCGCATCGTGTTCCTTGAACTCGGCGCGGGCGGTGACGGGCCCCTTCCAGTTCGGCTCCTGGTAGTAGCGCAGGGACAGGTACGAGCCCTTGCGCTGCACGCAGTCGAACACGGCCATGCCCTCATACGACTGGTAGGACACGTTGCGCGCGTTGGTGCGCAGGGAGCTGCGCGAAACGCGCACCTCCACCGCGACCTTCTCCTGCCAAGGCATGACCGTGGGGTTGATCTGCACCAGATCGCTTTCGCCGAGTTCGGGAAAGCCATGGATGGTGAGCCACTCCTCCTTGCGCTGCACGGTCGCGTCGGGAGGGGCCGCCGGAGCCGCGGTGGACGCCGCAAGCGCGCGGCCGGACACGGCCTGCGCAGGCGCGGCCGGCTGCGCGGCGACCTCGCCGGCGACCAGGGCAGCGACCGACAGAACGATGTGGGCAGGCTGGGGCAATGGATCTCCAGAAGCGGGCCGGGGAAGGAACGGCCCAGACATCTTAAACGGTATTACCCAAAGGATGCCGCACAGCGGAATCACCCCAGTGTGACCCCGGCCGCATCCCGTCAGGGTATTCCTTCGCGACCCGGTCGAGCGCGGCTCCCTAGAATCGGGGGGAGACAGCCCATAACGACAAGTTTCGGGGCCCTCGCGGCCCCGGGTGACCCAAGGAGCCCGCCGTGCCAGATTCTCCCTCCGAAGCCCCCGCGCCCCGCGCTCCGCAGCGGGTCGTCAAGAAGTACCCGAACCGCCGGCTCTACGACACCTCCACCTCCACCTACATCACGCTGACCGAGGTCAAGCAACTGGTGATGGACGGCGAGGACGTGGCCGTGCGCGACGCCAAGACCGGCGAAGACCTCACGCGCAGCATCCTGCTGCAGATCATCCTGGAAGAAGAGGCCGGCGGCGCCCCGATGTTCACCGAGGCCGTGCTGGCCAACATCATCCGTTTCTACGGCCATGCCATGCAGGGCTTCATGGGCGCCTACCTCGAGAAGAACGTGCAGATGTTCTCGGATTTCCAGGCGCGCATGGCGGAGCAGTCGCACGGGTTCACGCCCGAGATGTGGACGCAGTTCATGAACCCGCAATCGCCGCTCTACCAGGGCATGATGGGCCAGTACCGCGACCAGTCGCAGGCGATGTTCACGCAGATGCAGGAACAGATGCAGAAGCAGACGGAGCAGATGCTCGGGGCGTTCGGCATCAAGCGCTGAAGGGCTGCAAGGGCCGGCCGGCGGGCCTCAGCGGCGCGGGAGGAACACGGCGTCGAGCGTGGCCTTGCCCCCGGAGTGGTCGAGGTCCTTGAAGAAATCGTGCGTGTCCTTGAATTCGACGCATGTCCCGTGGAACGGGTCCCTGATCGTGATGCGGTAGCTGCCGCCTTCCTTCCTGACGTTGTCGAGCACCACGTGGCCGCGTCCCCGGTCCAGGATGGCCGGTCCCAGCGTGCCGATCCGGTCCGCCATCTCCTTCCAGAAGGCGTTCCTCGCCGCGTGGCGACGGCCGAATTGGTGGAAATTGGCCTCGTGGCTGACCACCACGGGTTCCAGCCCGGCCATGGCCTTCAGTGGGCCGGTGATGCCCTGCAGGGAGGCGGCCCGGTGGCCCTCCTCGGGCTGGAACTGGTCGGCCCGTCCGGGCGGCAGGTGTCCCTGGTCGAGCAGCAGCATGAGTGCGCATGCCATGGCGCCCTGGTCCTGGTCCGGCTGCAGGACCAGCATCCTGCCGTCGGGCAGCGGATGGCCCTGGAAGCGTCCCAGCTTCAGCGGAGGCACCGGTCGCCCGTTGACCATGAACGCTGCGCTGTGCCTGTCCGGGGTGAGTTCGATGCCGCCGATCCGCTGCTTCACGTGCGCCGCGGGAATGTCGCAAATGGCTCCGGTGGCCATCAGGTCACGCCGGCCATCCGACAGCGGGGGATAGCGCCGGACGGCTCCATCGGTGGAGGTGGCCAGGACATCCACGCTCAATCTCGTATGGTCCCACGGCATCGGCCCGCCGGGTACGACCGGCCGGAGAGGGGCCCCGCGGGCAAACGCGCCGACCACGTGGGGGTGCAGCGGCGTCCCGCCGGGACGGGTCATGCCCGCGATCCGGTCCAGGGGGAGCAGCGGCATCGTCGTCAGCGCGCCGAGTACCTCGGCCGGCGGTGCGGAGTGGCCGGACGCAGGGCCCGACGCGCCTGCCGCCGGGGGGCGGCCGGTGGGCGGGGCGGCGCCCTGCAAGGAGGCCCGGGGGCGCATGGCCGGGGGCGAGCCGGGGGCGCCCGGGCGGGGCGGCGTCCTTTGCCCGAGCGGCGGGCCTATGTAGAAACTCTCGGCGGCGCCGGATTGCGGCCGGGGAGGGCTTGCGGAAGTTTCGCCCCGTGCGTCCTGCCGCGCATGGGCACGGTTGCCACGGAACAGATGGGTCAGAGAAAGAGGTCTCATGGCGAGGACGAGGTGAGCAGATGGCCCATCGTAGGAAGATGCTCCGGTGCCTCCCCCGGGCGATCGCGAAGGCGCGCGCCGCGGCGCGAATGCCTATGATCCCGGCACACCACTGCGCGCCCTCCGCCCATGCAACGCTTCACGATTTCCCTCGACGACGAACTCGCCTCCCAGTTCGACGCGTTCATCGCCGAGAAGGGCTATGGCAACCGTTCCGAGGCCGTGCGCGACCTCATCCGGTCCAGGCTGGGGAGCGATTCCCTGGGCGAAGCGCCCGCGGGCGGGCGCCGGCAGGACAGGGATGGGAACTGGTGCGTTGCCAGCGTCAGCTACGTCTACGACCACCACGATCGGACGGTCACGAGCCGCGTCCTGGACCTGCAGCATGACCACCACGATCTGGTCGTCACCAGCCTCCACACCCATCTCGACCACGACCACTGCCTCGAGACGGTGGTGCTGCGCGGGCCGACGGCGGAGGTGAGGCCATGCGCCGAGCGCCTCGTGGCCCTGCGCGGCGTGCGCCATGGCAACGTGCACCTCGTGCCGCTGGAGCCGGGCAGCGGCATCCACTCGCACGGCGGCGCGGGCCCGCACGCGCACCTCAGGCCGCGGAACTGACGCGTCCGCTCCTGCGCCGAACGGCGTATGGCACGGCGGGAAAATGTGTGAAGAATTGGTTTTTTTTCATACAGCGCCGCCCGAGCCCATGCCACCCCGTTTTCCCCGCCGTCTGCTCTGTTCCGCGCTCCTCGGAGGCGCGGCCGCCCATGCCCAGACCTCGCACCTGCCCGAGATCCAGGTCACCGGCCCCCGGGATTCGGCGATCGGCTCCGCCGACAGTGCGAGCGAAGGCGCCGTGGAGCGCGCCTCCTACCAGACGCGTCCCAGGCTGCGCCCCGGCGACATCGTCGAGGCGGTGCCGGGCGTGGTCGCCACGCAGCACTCGGGCGACGGGAAGGCCA
>Ga0308159_1003494_pt1 | contig 15781 bp, 11 predicted proteins | sample PhyCR1_FD_201040 | JGI IMG/M metagenome (GOLD analysis project Ga0308159, IMG submission 201040) | Phyllosphere microbial communities from UC Gill Tract Community Farm, Albany, California, United States - DLSLC.R1 | ecosystem: Host-associated > Plants > Phyllosphere > Unclassified | place: USA... | reverse complement strand
CCCGCGCAACCGCCGGAGATGCTGCAGCCGTCCGACGAGGAGCAGCGGCATGCCGCGCCCGAGCCGGAATCGGCCAGCAGCGCGCCGTCCCCCCATGCGGAGCCAGCGCCGGCCGTGGAAGCGGCCGCGCGCCAATTGCTGCGCTACCGGAACGACACGGAGGCCGACGATGCCGAGCAGGCCGGGGCCGTACCGTGGGACGCCGAAGCCGAACTGGCCCTGGATCTGGCGCGCCAGAGGCAGCCCCTGGGACGGGAAATGGCGTGGTGGACGGGCAGTACGGCGGCCCCTGGCGACCGGTTCGACGACGAGCCCCATGCCCCGGCGTTCAACCGCCTGCTGGCGCGCCTGCGAGACACGCTGTCGGCGGAGGCGTTCTCCGCCGCGGCCGCGGAGCGCAGCGGGCAGGTCGCCGCGGTGATCGATGCGATCCACCAGAGCCCCGCGCTGCGTGGGCAGGTGTTCCTGATTGCGCAGACGGCGCTGGGCAGCTGCACCGACAACGTACTGGAAGGCTTCTCCAAGATCCTGCTGGCCGTGCGCGACCACCAGATGGTGGACGACATCCGCAGCGGACGGATGAACGCGGCGCAGTTCCATCGCTGGGCGGACCAGCAATTGCGGCTCACGCTGCTGGAGAGCGAAGTCCACCGCTTCATCGAGCGGCAGCTCCGGCGCCCGGACCTGGAAGACCGGCTCCGCAAGCGGCTGACGGAAGAACCGCTGGAAACCATGGTGCACGCCAAGCAGTCGCTGCGGGAGCGCCTGGACCTTCCGGAGGGCACCGTGTCCGGCACGACCGGCCGGGGCGTCAGCGGGCTGCAGCAGGACCAATTGGCCACGCTGGAACATGCCGTGCTGCGGCAGGCGAACCACCCGGCCACCCGCAGCGATTTCCTGATGGGCCATTCCACCTGGCGCGCCGGCATGCAGGCCCTGCACCCGGAGGAATTCCGGGCGCACGTCCAGGCCCGCGACGCGGATGCGTTCTTCGACCAGGACGTGCCCGAAGACCTGGAGGGCCAGGCCGACTACGCGGCACGGGCTCGCGCAGTGGAGGCGCACTGGCGCCGCGAAGAAGACCGGCTGCTGCGGCGCCTGGCAGGCTTCGATGCACCGGGCCACGGCCCGGCAGGGCCCGGGCCGTCCGAATCCTGAGCCGCAGGCGGGCGGCTCAGGCCCTGCGGGATGCCTCGGAGACCGTGCCGGGCACGGGCACGGCCCACACGCGTCCTCCGCCCACGGCGAAGAACCGGCGGCCCGCCGCCGGTGCCATGGTCTGCCCCCCGGTGAATTCGCCGAAGGCCGGCAGCAGCGTGAAACCGGCATCGGCGGCACGGCCCCCCTCCGCCACGAAGCACGGTAGCCGCAGCGCGTCCCGGCCCGTCCCGCGCAGCACCATGGCGGGGTGCACGTGGCCCGCCAGCACGTGCAGCGCCGCGTGCCGCTGCGGATGGTGGCAGCAGGCGAAGGGGCCGAGCGCCCAGGCCTCGTCCACGATCGCGATGCCCAGTTCCGCGGGGGGATCGCCCGCGTGGCTGTCGTGGTTGCCGCGCACCAGCACCACCTCCAGCGCCGCATGCGCCGCGCGCCACGCCGCGAGCGAGGCCAGCACGGCGGGTGACTGCGCCTCGGCCGCGTGCAGGAAGTCGCCCAATACCACGAGCCGCTGCGCGCCCTGCGCGGCGACCAGCGCCGAGAGCCGCGCGAGATTGTCGCGGGTGGTGCCGGAGGGCACCGGCAGCCCGCGCGCGCGGAAGGTGTCGGCCTTGCCCAGGTGCACGTCGGCCACGAAGAGCGTGCGGCCCGCGGGCCACCAGAGGGCCCGGTCGGGAAGCAGATGCACTTCGGTGCCGGCAAGGACGGTCATGGCGAACGTGGGGGCGGCAGCGGAAGCAAAAGCGGAGATGGATGCGCCGGTCAAGGGAAAGGATGCGTGCACAGCAATGGAGCAAGGATGCACGATTGTTCCAGATGGCGTAGCCGGCACAGACCATGCCCCTCCCGCCTGGCGGCTTGACGCGTCGCGCCGCTCACAGCCTCGGCAGCGGCCGCGACGGTTTGCGTTCACGGCGACGGGCGCGCGCTGCACCCGGTGCGCCGCCGCCGCTGCCGGAGTCTTCGGTGGAGGTGAGCGAGAAATCCAGCGTACGGCGCACCGCGTCGGCAGCCTGCTGCATGGCGGTCTGGGCCGGCGGCACCGGTGCCTCCGCCTTTTGCGCACCCGCATCCGCATCGGCCGCCTTCTTCGCCGCCCCGCGCCGGCGCTGCGGCCGCGCGGGCGGATCGGGGGGCACCACCTCCTGCGCGGCAACAGATTCGGGCGGCGCGGCACTGCCGGCATCGGCCGCCGTGTCCAGCTGCGCCAGCATGCGCGCGATGCGGTCGGCCAGGTCCTCGTTGGTGAGCTTTTCGCGAAACCGCTCGATCATGAGCGGGAACGCGAACGGGCTGGGCCGGGTGAGCGGCTTCACCACCAGTTCCTGTGCCTGCATGCGGCGCAGCGCGGCCAGCAGCTGCGCCACGTCCAGCTCCTGGCTCAGCACCTCCTCATCGGCCTGGCGCAGCAGCATGTTGCCGGTGTCGTACTTGCGGAAGACTTCGAAGAACAACTGCGACGAGGCCTGCAACTGGCGTGCGCTGCGGCGCTCGCCCGGGTGGCTCTGGAAGATGAGCCCGGACACGCGCGCGATCTCGCGGAAGCGCCGGCGCGCCATTTCGGTGGCGTTCAGGCTGGCCAGTACCTCGTGCAGGAGCGCGTGGCGTTCGGCGTCGGCATCCGGACCCGCAAGGGCGTCGCCCTCCGGACCGGCATGGGCATGGGCATCGACCTCGGCCCCGTTCCCCGCGGCGTCCTCCGCCTCCGCCCGCACGGCATTCGCGGTGTTGCGGATCGCCAGGGCCTCGCGGGCAGCGATGCGTCCGTCCGGCCGTTCGGCCGCATCTGCCGCTTCCGCCCCCCGGGCCGAATCCGGGCCCTCCCCCGCAGGGGCATCGGGTTCCGGCGGCACCGCCACGGCCCGCACCCGCAGCAGCTCCGGCAGCAGCGCCGCCCAATCGCGCTCGGTGGCCGACAGCAGCTCCAGCCCGTAGTCGTTCACGGCGATGGAGAACGTGCCGGCCTCGCCCTGGGCCGCGCGCCAGGCGAACAGGCTCGCCAGGCCGGTGTGCGCATGGCGCCCCGCGAACGGATAGACGAAGAGGTGCCAACCCTCGCGCGTGCGCAGCGTCTCGGCGAGCAGCGTGCCGGGGGTCGGCAGCGCGGACCAGCGCTGCTGCACGTCCAGCAGCGGCCGCACGCAGCGCAGTTCGGGCGAGCCGTAGCGCCCCGCGGCCGCCAGCGCGAGCTGCTGCACCACGAAATCCGCGAGCACCGTGGACAGCGGCATGCGCGAGCCGGCCCAGCGCGGCACCGTGGGCCGGCCGCGCGCGGCGCGGCGCACGTAGGCCGTCATGTCCTCGATCTTCACCATCTCCAGCACCTGCCCCGCGAACACGAAGCAATCGCCCGGCGACAGGCGCGAGAGAAAGCTCTCCTCCATCGTTCCCAGCCGTGCGCCGTGCAGCACCTGCACGGCCATGCTGGCGTCGCTCACGATGGTGCCGATGTTCGAACGGTGGCGGCGCGCGAGGCGCGCGCTCGGCATGCGCCAGATGCCCTCTTCGTCCGGCGCCACGCGCTGGTAGTCCGGGTAGGCCGCAAGCGACGGCCCGCCCCGGTGCACGAAATCCAGGCACCACTGCCAGACCGCGCGCGGCAGGTCGCGGTAGGCCACGGTGCGGCACACCTCCGCGTACAGCGCCTCGGGTTCGAAGCCGCCGCCCAGCGCCACGGTGACGAGGTGCTGCACCAGCACGTCCACCGGCCGGCGCGGGCTGGCGCGCATCTCCACCTCGCCGGCCTGCACCGCGGCGCGCGCGGCCGCCGCCTCCACCAGCTCCAGGCTGTGCGTGGGCACCAGCGTGATGCGCGAGGGCCGCCCCGGCGCATGGCCCGAGCGCCCGGCGCGCTGCAGGAGCCGCGCGATGCCCTTGGCCGAACCGATCTGCAGCACGCGCTCCACGGGCAGGAAATCCACGCCTAAGTCCAGGCTGCTGGTGCACACCACCGCGCGCAGGCGCCCTTCCTTCAGCCCCGCCTCCACCCATTCGCGCACGCCGCGGTCCAGCGAGCCATGGTGGATCGCCAGCTCGCCCGCCCAGTCGGGCCGCGCGTCGAGAATCGCCTTGTACCAGAGCTCCGCCTGCGACCGCACATTCACGAACACCAGCGTGGTCGACGTGGATTCCAGCTCGCGCACCACCGCCGGCAGCATGCGCAGCCCCAGGTGCCCGGCCCACGAGAAGCGTTCCGGGTGGTCGGGCAGCAGCGTGTCGACCACGAGTTTCTTGTCCACCTGGCCCTGCACCAGCACGCCCGCCGACCGCGCCTGCGCACCCAGCGGCGCCAGCAGCGCATCCTGCGCCTCCGGCAGGTTGCCGAGCGTGGCCGACATGCCCCAGACCTGCAAGGCGGGGTTCCAGCCGGAGAGCCGCGCGAGCGCCAGCTGCACCTGCACCCCGCGCTTGTTGCCCAGCAGCTCGTGCCACTCGTCGGCCACCACCAGCCGCACGGTGGACAGCAACTCCCGGGCATCGGCGCGTGCGAGCAGCAGCGACAGGCTCTCGGGCGTCGTCACCAGCACCGTCGGCAGCCGGCGCGACTGGGCCCCGCGCTCGGCGCTGCCGGTATCGCCCGTCCGCGCCCCGCCCGTCCAGCGCGCGAGCACGGGATGCGTGGCGGCGAGCTCGTCGAGCGGCGTGCGCAGGGCCTTCAGCGTGTCCGCGGCCAGGGCCCGCATGGGCGTGAGCCACAGCACCGTCAGCGGCTCGGAGACCGGCTTTCCTGCACGGCCCGGGGGGGACTCGGCCGGGTCCGCCCGGGATGCGGAGCGCTTCGCGACGGGCTCCTGTGCGAACGCCTGCAGGGCCCCCAGCCACACCGCGTAGGTCTTGCCCGCGCCCGTGGTGGCGTGCAGCAGGCCGGAGGCGCCGCGGGCCATGGCATCCCAGACCTCGCGCTGGAAGGCGAACGGCTTCCAGCCGCGCTGCGCCAGCCAGGCGATCACCGCCTGCTGCGCGGCGCCACGGCGCGGCCGGCGGCGCGGGGTATCGGCATCCCTCGGTTCCATGGCTGCGATTACACCGCGCCGCACCGCCCCGCCGCGTAGTCCAAACGCCACCACGCCGCCCTGCCGCCCTGCCGCCCTGCCGCCCTGCCGCCCTGCCGCCCTGCCGCCCTGCCCCCTCCGGTCTGCCCGATGGGACCAGCAGGTTCCATTGAAAGCGCCGGGTGGCGTGCCTAGGATCGGCCGATCGAAAAGAAGACCCCAGGAGACACGATGAACACCGCCCTCAGCCGGCGCTGCGCGCTGGCCGCGCTCTGCGCCCTCCCCGCCGCCCTGGCCCCCGCGCCCTCCTGGGCCCAGGACAGCGGCAGACCCATCACCATCGTCGTGGGCAGCCCGTCCGGCGGCACCACCGACACGCTGGCACGCGTCATCGGCCGCATGGTGGGGGATACGCTCGGCCGCCCCGTGGTGGTGGAAAACCGCGCGGGGGCCGGCGGCAACATCGCCGCAGCCTACGTGGCCAAGGCCCCGGCCGACGGCTCCACGCTCCTCATGAGCTTCACGGGCCACACCATCAACGCCACGCTCTACAAGAACCTGGGCTTCGATCCGGTCAAGGACTTCACGCCCATCACCATGGTCGCCAGGGTGCCCAGCGTGCTGATCGCGCGCAAGGGCGCGCCGTTCTCCGACACGGCCGGGCTCATCGCCTACGCCAAGGCCCATCCGGGCAAGCTGAACTTCGCGATCGGTGCCCAGGGGTCGTCCCTGCACCTGGCCAGCGAGCAGTTCAAGATGCTGACCGGCACCGACATCGTCAACGTGCCCTACAAGGGCACCGGCCCGGCGCTGTCCGACGTGCTGGCGGGCACGGTGGACCTGATGTTCGCCAGCACCGTGAACGTGCTGCCGCACATGAAGAACGGCAGCATCCAGCTGCTGGGCGTGAGCAGCCGCGAGCCGCTGCCGCAGTTCGCCGGCGTGCCGCCGATCGGGCAGACCGTGAAGGGTTTCGAATCGATGGCCTGGTTCGGCCTGTTCGGCCCCGCGCAGATGCCCCGGGAGGTGACGCAGAAGCTCTACGCGGCGGTGAAGAAGGCCATCGGGTCGCCCGATTACCAGGAGCGCATGCGCACGGAGGCGGCCACCACGGTGGACATGCCGCCCGCCGCGTTCGCGAAGTTCGTGGCCCAGGACGTGCAGGACTGGGCGAAGATCATCAAGGCCTCGGGCGCGAGCGTCGAATGAGCGCCGCCCCCACCCCCATGCGGGATTCCGTGCCCGCGCAGACCCTGGCGCAGAAGCTCGTGGCCCGCGCCGCAGGCCGCAGCCACGTGGAGCCCGGCGAGATCGTCACCTGCCGGGTGGATCTGGCCATGATGCACGACTCGGGCGGACCGCGCCGCGTGAAGCCCATGCTCGACCGCCTGGGCGCGAAGGTATGGGACCCGGACAAGGTGGTGGTCGTCACCGACCACTACGTGCCCGCCTACGACGACGAGAGCCGCGCCATCGTGCAGATCGCGCGCGACTGGGTGAAGAGCGCCGGCGTGGCGCGCTTCCACGACACCGAGGGCATCTGCCACGTGGTGGTGCCGCAGCAGGGCTACCTGCGGCCCGGCATGTTCGCCGTGGGCGGCGACAGCCATTCCCCCACGGGCGGCGCGTTCGGTGCCTACATGTTCGGCGTGGGCGCCACCGAGATGCTGGGCGTGCTCGTCACGGGCGAGATCTGGCTCAAGGTGCCGCACACGCTGCGCATGGCATGGAACGGCCGGCTGGCCCCGGGCGTGTCCGCCAAGGACATGATGCTGTTCCTGTGCACCCGCTTCGGCATGGACGGAGGGCAGTACCAGGCGGTCGAATATGCGGGCCCGGCGGTGCAGGCCCTGTCGATGCAGGAGCGCATGACGCTCTCCAACATGACGGCGGAGCTGGGCGCCCAGGCCGGGCTGGTGGCGCCGGACGAGGTCACCCGCGCCTGGCTGGCCGGCACGGGCGAGGGCGCGGACGGCGTGGACACGGCCCCCTGGCACACCGACGCCGGCGCCCCGCTGCTGGCCGACCACGCCTTCGACGCCGGTGCCCTCGCACCCCAGGTGGCCGAGCCGCACAGTCCGGCCCACGGCCGCGATGCGGCGGACCTGCGCGGCGTGGCCATCAACCTCGCCTACGTCGGCGCCTGCACGGGCGCCAAGCTGGACGATCTGCGCATGGCCGCGCAGGTGCTGCGCGGGCGCAGGGTGGCCCGCGGCGTGCGCCTGCTGGTGGCTCCGGCCAGCCTGCAGGACCAGCAGCGCGCACGGGACGAAGGCGTGCTCGGCGCGCTGCTGGAGGCCGGCGCCGAGCTGCTGCCCACCAGCTGCGGCGCCTGCTCCGGCTACGGCGCGCACACCTTCGGGCCCGACGTGGTCGCCATCAGCACCACGGCGCGCAATTTCAAGGGCCGCATGGGCTCGGCAGAGGCGCGGATCTACCTCGGCTCGCCCTGGACGGTGGCCGCCTCGGCGGTGGCCGGCCGCGTGGCCGATCCCCGGGAGATGCTGCAATGACGGCCGCGCACGCCATCGCCGCCACGGGCCGCGCCTGGGTGTTCGGCGACGACCTGAACACCGACCTGCTGGCCCCCGGCGCCTACATGAAGTTCGGCATCGCCGAGATCGCCCGCCACTGCCTGGAATCGGTGGACCCGCGTTTCGCGGCCGAGGTCCGGCCGGGCGATATCGTGTTCGCGGGGCGCAACTTCGGCGCGGGCTCGTCGCGCGAGCAGGCGGCCGAGGTGCTGCGGCACCTGGGCGTGGCCTGCGTCGCGGCCCGGTCGTTCTCGGGCATCTACTACCGCAACGGCTTCAACCTCGGCCTGCCCTTGCTGGTGTGCCCCGAGGCGCCGACCGTCGCGACCGGCGCGCCCGTGGCCTGCGACCTGGACCGGGCCCGCGTGCACGACCTCGCCACCGGCCGCGTGCTCGCCTGCGAGCCCATTCCCGCCCACCTCGTCGCCATGATCCGCGACGGCGGCCTGCTGCCCCACCTGGAAAAGCGCCTGGCGGCCCGGCGCGCACCCTCCGCCACCGACGTGCCCACGCCATGACCACCGACCTCAAGACCCGCCTGCAATCGCCCGCCATCGTCACCGCGCCCGGCGTGTACGACGCCTTCTCGGCCCTGCTGGTCGCGCAGGCCGGCTTCGACGCCGCCTACCTGTCCGGCGCCAGCATCGCCTATACGCGCCTGGGCCGGCCCGATATCGGGCTGCTCTCGCTGGACGACGTGGCGCAGGTGACCACCGCGATCCGCGAGCGCACCGAGCACCTGCACCTCATCGTCGACGCCGACACCGGCTTCGGCAACGCGCTCAACGTGCAGCGCACCGTGCGCCTGCTGGAACGTGCGGGCGCCTCGGCCATCCAGCTGGAGGACCAGACCAGCCCCAAGCGCTGCGGCCACCTGGACGGCAAAACGCTCATCGGCAGCGCGGAGATGGCGGGCAAGATCCGCGCGGCCTGCGATGCGCGGCGCGACGCCGGCACGCTCATCGTGGCCCGCACCGATGCCGTGGCGGTGGAGGGCCTGGACGCCGCGCTCGACCGCATGGAGCGCTATGCCGACGCCGGCGCCGACGTCCTCTTCGTGGAAGCGCTGCGCACCCGGGAGGACATGGCGGCCGCGCTGGCGCGCCTGTCCCCCCGCGCGCCCATGCTCGCCAACATGGTCGAAGGCGGCAAGACCCCCATCCTGCCCGCGGCCGAGCTGCAGGCGCTGGGCTACCGCGTGGCCATCTTCCCAGGCGGCACCGTGCGCGCCCTGAGCCACGCCCTGCAGGGCTACCTGGCCAGCCTGCACCGGCACGGCACCACCGAACCGTACTGGCCGCAGATGCTGCAGTTCGACGGGCTCAACCAGCTGCTCGGCACGCCGGAGCTGCTGGCGCAGGGCAAACTCTACGGCTGACGGGCGCGCGCACCGCGCTGCCCGGTCGCCTTGCGCCGGCTCCGCCCGCCGCCTACAGTCGGCACCATGCCCCGGACCGAGCCTGCCGACCCGCCCGCCCTGCCCAGCCTGCCGCGCTTCCACCAGGTGCGGCTCATCCTGCGCGAGCGGCTGAAATCGGGCCGGTACGAACGTGGCCTGCCGCTGCCGGGCGAGCGCCAGCTGGCCGAGGAGTTCGGCGTGGCGCGCGTCACCATCCGCTCGGCCCTGGCACGGCTGGAAGAGGAAGGCTTGGTGGTGCGACTGCGCGGCAAGGGCACGCTGCCCGCGGCGCAGGACGAACTGCCCAGCCACCTGCGGCTGCGTGGGGGCCTGCTGGACAACATCGTCAACATGGGCCGGCGCACGCGGGTGGCCGTGCTGGAGCACCGGGTGCTGCCGGCGCCATCACGGGTGGCCCAGGCGCTCCGGTTGCCGCCCGGCAGCCCGGTGCTCAAGGTGGTGCGCGTGCGCAAGTTCAAGGGCCAGCCGATCGCCTACACCGAAGTCTTCCTGCCGCACGACCTGGCGGCGGCGGTGGAGAAGCCCACGCTGCAGGACGTGCCCATGCTGGTCGCGCTGGAGCAGTCCGGCGTGCAGGTGGTGTCGGCGGAGCAGACCCTGGGAGCCGCGCTGGCCGACCTGCACGTGGCCGCGGCCCTGCGGGTCGCGCCCGGCGTGCCGCTGCTGCGCGTCTCCCGCGTGGCGGTGGATGCCGGCGGCCGGCCCGTGCAGTTCCTGACCGGGCTCTACCATCCCGAGCGCTACGAATACCACATGCAGCTGTCCCGCGTGCGCGATGCGACCAAGGTCTGGATCGAGAACGACCGCCCGCCGGAAGCCGCGGGCTAGCGCGGCGCCGACGAGGGCCCTGTCGGTAAGCGAGGCGGGCCCGCGCGGCCCGGCGCAGTCATCGCGTCGGTGCCGGCGGCTGTGCTCCGCCGCTATCCGGCAGCAGCGCCGCGAGCGTATCGAGGGAATCCGCCTCCTCCACCGGCTTGTCCTCGCGCCACCGCAGCATCCGCGGAAACCTCACCGCGATGCCGCTCTTGTGCCGCGCACTGCGCGCGATCCCCTCGAACCCCAGCTCGAACACCAGCGTCGGCTTCACGCTGCGCACCGGCCCGAAAGTCTCGAGCGTCGTGCGCCGGATGACCGCGTCCACGCGCGCCATCTCGGCATCGGTCAGGCCCGAATAGGCCTTCGCGAACGGCACGAGCGTGCGGCCTTCCGTGCCGGGCGGGCCGTCCCAGACCGCGAAGGTGTAATCGCTGTAGAGGCTCGCACGGCGCCCGTGCCCCCGCTGCGCATAGATCAGCACCGCATCGATGCTGAGCGGGTCGATCTTCCATTTCCACCAGGTCCCCACGTCCTTGGTGCGGCCCACGCCGTACTGCGCACCGCGGGCCTTGAGCATCATCCCCTCCACGCCCAGCGAGCGGGCCTGCGCGCGCTGCGTGGCGAGGTCCTGCCAACTCGCTCCGTGCAGCACCGGGCTGGCCACGAGCGACGGGTGCGCGGTGCGGGCGAGCAGCGCGTCCAGGCGCGCGCGGCGCTCGTGCTGCGGCAGGGCGCGCAGATCCTGGCCGCCCTCTTCGAGCAGATCGTAGGCGAGCAGCACCACGGGCAGCTCGCGCAGCAGCTTCGGTCCCAGCGTCTTGCGCCCGATGCGCTTCTGCAGGTCCGCGAACGGGCGCACGTGGGCCGCGGTGTCGCCTTCGGCAGGCTGCCAGACGACGATCTCGCCATCCAGTACCGTGCCGTCCGGCAGGGCCTCCTCGCCCAGCCGCTGAAGCTCGGGGAACCGGTCGCTCACCAGTTCCTCGCCGCGCGACCACACCCAGGTGGCGCCCGCGCGCCGCACCAGTTGGGCGCGGATGCCGTCCCATTTCCACTCCACGATCCAGTCGCCGGGCGGGCCGAGGGTGGCGTCGAACTGCTCCACCGGCAGCGAGAAAGGGTGTGCGAGGAAGAACGGATAGGGATGGCCGCTGGTCTCGGCGCTGCCGCTGCCGCTGCCGCCGACACCGTCGCCGCTGCCCTCCTCGGGTTGCGGCGCGACGAGGCGTTCGTAGTCCGCGGCCCCGGGCCGTGCGCCGATGTGGGTGTAGCCCATGAGGCGCTGCGCCACGCGCTTCGGATCCAGGCCACCCACGGCGGCCAGCGCCTGCGTGACCTGCAGCTTCGACACCCCCACGCGGAACGCGCCCGTGATGAGCTTGAAGTACACCAGCCGCTCCTCCGGCGCCAGCCGGGCCCACTGCGCGCGCAGCACCGGCTCCAGCGCCTCGGGCGCCTGGCCCCGCAGCGGCAGCAGATGCTGCTCCACCCATTCCGCAAGGCCCAGCTCGTGGCGGTCGGTGGGCGGGGGCAGCAGCAGCGCGATGGTTTCCGCCAGATCGCCGACGGCCTCGTAGCTCTCGTCGAACAGCCACTCCGGCAGGCCCGCCGCTTCCCGCGCGAACTGCCGCAGCAGCTTGGTGGGCACCAGCTGCCGCGGCTTGCCGCCAGCGAGGAAATACACGGCCCAGGCGGCATCCGCGGGCGCGGCAGCCCGCAGATAGGCCTGGAGCGCCGCCTGCTTGGCGAGGTTGGAAGTGCTCGCGTCCAGCCCGCGGTAGAGGGCCGCGAAATCCTTCATGCGCCCTCCTCTTGCGGGCCGGGCGCGGCATCCAGGACCGGCGATGCATCGCCACCAGGCTCGGCCACCGGCGGGACCGGGCCGCCATCCGCCGGTGTGGCCGGGACATCCGCCGGGCCGGCATCGCCGTCCTCGTCGCCGTACTCCGTCTGGAAGCCCTGCGCATCCAGCCCCTGCTCGCAGAGCCAGCGCACCAACACCGCCACGCTGCCGTGGGTGACGAACACGCGCTCCGCGCCCGTGGCACCGATCGCCGACTGCAGGCCCGGCCAATCCGCATGGTCCGACATCACGAACCCCCGGTCCACCCCGCGCCGCCGCCGCGTGCCGCGCAGCTGCATCCAGCCGCTCGCGAACGCATCGGAATGGCGCGGGAACCGCCGCATCCAGGGCGTGCCCTGCGCGGACGGAGGCGCCACCACCAGCGCCGTCTGCAGCAGCTTCGCCGTCACCTCCGGATCGGTGGCGCGCAGCGTCGGCGGCAGTGCCACGCCCGCCGCGCGGTAGACGCGGTTCAGCGGCTCCACCGCGCCATGCACCACGATCGGACCGATCGATGGATCGACGCCGTGCAGGATGCGCTGCGCCTTGCCGAAGGCGTAGCACAGCATCACCGACGGCCGCCCTTCGGCCGCGTTGGCGCGCCACCAGGCATTGATGTCGGAGAACAGTTCCTCCTGCGAGGGCCAGCGGTAGATCGGCAGGCCGAAGGTCGATTCCGTGATGAAGGTGTCGCAGCGCACCGGCTCGAACGGCGGGCAGGTGCCGTCCGCCCCGGTCTTGTAATCGCCCGACGCCACCCACACGCGCCCTCCGTGCTCCAGCCGCACCTGGGCAGAGCCGAGCACGTGGCCCGCAGGGTGCAGCGAGATGCGCACACCGTGGTGTTCGATGGCCTGCCCGTACGGCAGCGTCTGCAGCGTGATGTCCTCCCCCAGGCGGGTGCGCAGGGTGCCTTCGCTGTCGATGTGCGCCAGGTAATGCCGATGGCCCCAGCGCGCGTGGTCCGAGTGGCCGTGCGTGATGACGGCCCGGTCCACCGGCTTCCAGGGATCGATGTAGAAGTCGCCCGGCGGGCAGTACAGCCCTTCGGGCCGGGCGATCACCAGGTCATGGGAGGGCGCGGCCATGCAGGCGCCTTTCTGCGGGATGGGGAGAAGCGCCAACCCGCCGCCCTGCTGACCCCGCCGCCCAATGCGTCGTACGTAGAAGGAAGAAAGCCCTGGTGTGCGCTTGCATGAGGAATGCTATCGCCAGGGCGTTTTCCGGCACCGTCCAGCGCGCCGCATGCCGATGTCGGAGCACGCCTACCCGGGGCCCCGGTTTCCGACGCATGGAACCGGTTCGGGAGCGGTCAGGCAAAGAAAAAGCCGCCCGAGGGCGGCTTGATCGTGTTCCCTCAGGGCCTGGACGGCCGAGGGGAGGAGTGGCTGGCGGAGGCGGCCGCTCAGCGCTTCTGGCGGAACTTGCGCAGCGCAGCGATCTGCGCGGCCATCACGGCCAGCTCGGACTGCGCCTTCGCGAAATCGACGTCGCTCTTGGCATTCTTGAGCGCTTCCTCGGCGGCGGCGCGGGCGGCTGCGGCCTTCTCGTCGTCCAGGTCCTTGCCGCGGATGGCGGTGTCGGACAGCACGGTCACGCTGCCGGGCTGCACCTCGAGGATGCCGCCAGCCACGAAGACGAACTCTTCGCCGCCATCGGCCGTCTCGATGCGCACCGATCCCGGCCGGATGCGGGTGATCAGCGGCGTGTGGCGCGGGTAGATGCCGAGCTCGCCGGCCTCGCCGGGCAGCGCGACGAAACGCGCTTCACCCGAGAAGATGGACTCCTCGGCGCTGACCACGTCGACGTGGATGGTGTTCATGGGTTTTCCTCTGGGCTCTGAAAGAAGGTGGGTGAAGCAAGCAGACGGGAGGGCCCGCTAGGCGCCGCGCACAAGCCGTACAGGAGTACGGCGAGCACGGCAACGACGCGGGCTGCCCGTATGCGCCGCTTTACGCGACCTTCTTGGCCTTTTCGAAGGCTTCGTCGATGGTCCCGACCATGTAGAACGCCTGCTCCGGCAGGTGGTCGCATTCGCCGGCCACGATCATCTTGAAGCCGCGGATGGTTTCCGCCAGCGGCACGTACTTGCCGGGCGAGCCCGTGAACACTTCGGCCACGTGGAACGGCTGCGACAGGAAACGCTGGATCTTCCGGGCGCGGGCCACGGCCAGCTTGTCCTCGGGAGCCAGTTCGTCCATGCCCAGGATGGCGATGATGTCGCGCAGTTCCTTGTAGCGCTGCAGCGTGCCCTGCACGCCGCGGGCGACCGCGTAGTGCTCTTCGCCCACGACCTGGGGGTCGAGCTGGCGGCTGGTGGAGTCCAGCGGGTCCACGGCGGGGTAGATACCCAGCGAGGCGATGTCACGCGACAGCACCACGGTGGAATCCAGGTGGGCGAAGGTCGTGGCGGGCGACGGGTCGGTCAAGTCATCGGCAGGCACGTACACGGCCTGGATGGAGGTGATCGAGCCCACCTTGGTGGAGGTGATGCGCTCCTGCAGGCGGCCCATTTCCTCGGCCAGCGTCGGCTGGTAGCCCACGGCGGAAGGCATGCGGCCCAGCAGTGCGGACACTTCGGTACCGGCCAGCGTGTAGCGGTAGATGTTGTCCACGAAGAACAGCACGTCGCGGCCTTCGTCGCGGAACGACTCGGCGATCGTCAGGCCGGTCAGGGCCACGCGCAGACGGTTGCCCGGGGGCTCGTTCATCTGGCCGTAGACCATGGCGACCTTGGAGTCTTCGAGCTTCTCGAGGTTCACGACGCCGGAATCGGCCATTTCGTGATAGAAGTCGTTGCCTTCACGGGTCCGCTCGCCCACACCGGCGAACACCGACAGACCGCTGTGGGCCTTGGCGATGTTGTTGATGAGCTCCATCATGTTCACGGTCTTGCCCACGCCGGCGCCGCCGAACAGGCCCACCTTGCCGCCCTTGGCGAACGGGCACACCAGGTCGATCACCTTGATGCCGGTTTCCAGCAGCTCCTGCGACGGCGACAGTTCGTCGTACGCGGGCGCCTTGCGGTGGATGGAGGCCGTCAGTTCCTGGCTGACCGGGCCGCGCTCGTCGATCGGCGAGCCCAGCACGTCCATGATGCGGCCCAGCGTCGCCTTGCCCACGGGCACGGTGATCGGGTTGCCGGTGTTGGACACCATCAGGCCGCGGCGCAGGCCGTCGGACGAGCCCAGCGCGATGGTACGCACCACGCCGTCGCCGAGCTGCTGCTGCACTTCCAGCGTCAGCGGGGAGCCTTCGAGCTTCAGTGCGTCATACACCTTGGGCATCCGGTCGCGCGGGAACTCGACGTCCACCACGGCGCCGATACATTGAACGATCTTGCCCTGAACGCCAGCGTTCACTTGGGTGTTCTCTTGAGCCATTGCATTTGCTCCAAAAATTTAAACTGCCGCGGCACCCGCGACGATCTCCGAAAGTTCTTTCGTGATCGCGGCCTGGCGCGTCTTGTTGTAGACCAGCTTGAGTTCGCCGATGACGTTGCCCGCGTTGTCCGTGGCGGCCTTCATGGCCACCATGCGCGCCGACTGCTCGGACGCCATGTTCTCGGCCACGGCCTGGTAGATCAGCGACTCGACGTAGCGCACGAGCAGGTCGTCGATGACGCTCTGGGCATCGGGCTCGTAGATGTAGTCCCAGCCGTGTTCCGTCTTCTCGGCCTGCATCTTCTCGGACGAGAGCGGCAGCAGCTGCTCCACGACCGATTCCTGCTTCATGGTGTTGATGAACTTCGTGTACGCGAGGTACACGCCGTTGATCTTGCCTTCCGCATAGGCGTCCAGCAGCACCTTCACGGGGCCGATCAGCTTGTCCAGGTGGGGGGTGTCCCCCAGCCCGGTCACGTGCGACACCACCTGGGCGCCGACACGGTTCAGGAAGCCGAGGCCCTTGTTGCCGATCGCGACGGTCTGCGTGGTCACGCCCTGCGACTGCAGTTCGCGCAGCTTCGCCGTCACGGCACGCAGCACGTTGGTGTTCATGCCGCCGCACAGGCCCTTGT
>Ga0308159_1003491_pt1 | contig 15785 bp, 17 predicted proteins | sample PhyCR1_FD_201040 | JGI IMG/M metagenome (GOLD analysis project Ga0308159, IMG submission 201040) | Phyllosphere microbial communities from UC Gill Tract Community Farm, Albany, California, United States - DLSLC.R1 | ecosystem: Host-associated > Plants > Phyllosphere > Unclassified | place: USA... | reverse complement strand
CTGAGCACCTGACCCGCGTGGCGGATGAACTCCTCGGCCAGCGAGAACTCGCGCGCGCTCAGGTCGATCTCGCGGTTGCCGACCGTGGCTCGTCGGGCGAGCACGTCGAGCGAGACGTCGCCGTGGGCGACGGTCATCGGGCCCACCGTGACCGGTTCGCGCATGCGCGACCGGACGCGCGCGAGCAGCTCGTCGAACTTGAACGGTTTGGCGACGTAGTCGTTGGCGCCGGCGTCGAGGCCGTCGACGGTGTCACGCGTGCTCGTGCGGGCGGTGAGCATGATGACCGGGATCTGTGACCCCTGGCCGCGAAGGCTCCGCAGCACCTCGAAGCCGTCGAGGGTGGGCAGTCCGACGTCGAGGAGGACGAGATCGACGTCTGCCGCGAGGGCGAGGTCGAGGGCCTCGGCCCCGTCGGCGACGATGAGGGTCTGGTAGCCCGCGGACTCCAGTCCCTTCGCGACGAACGCCGAGATGCGTTCCTCGTCTTCCGCGATGAGGATGCGTGTCATCCGGTGGCCTCTCTCTGCATGACGACATCACCGGCGCGCACGGGCGTCGGAAGCTCTGCGGCGGACGGGGCACCGGTCACGGGAATGTGCAGGGCCACGGTCGCGCCCCCGCCGGGGGTATCGCCGACCGTGCAGTGTCCGTCGTGCGCCTTGGCGATGGCATCCACGATCGACAGGCCCAATCCCGAACCGTCCACCCCGCGCCCGGTCGACAGGCGATCGAAACGGCGGAACACGCGGTGACGGGCCGCCGGAGGGATGCCGGGACCGTGGTCGCGCACCCAGAGGTGCGCCGTGGTGTCGTCGGCGGTGCTGCCGATCTCGATCGACGTGCCCTCGGGGGTGTACTTCGCGGCGTTGTCGGCCAGCTGGAGCCACGCCTGCACGAGGCGGTCGGCATCGCCCCGGATGCGCACGCGGGCCCGCTGGTCGACGGTCCACGTGTGGCCGGGGATCGCGCCGGCCAGTTCCACGACCCGGTCGGTGAGCGCCCCCACGTCGATGACCGCCGTCGAGAGCGAACCGGCTTCGACGTCGGCCAGGGTGTCGATGTCGTCGACGAGGCGGGCGAGCCGGTCGAGCTCGGCGATGCCCAGGTCGCGGGTCTCGGTCACGTCGTGCGGATCGGCGGGGTCCATCATCTCGAGGTGGCCGCGGACGATCGTGATCGGCGTCTTCAGCTCGTGCCGGACGTCGTCGAGCAGCTGCCGCTGCGCGTCGACCGACATCGCCAGGCGATCGAGCATCGAGTTGACCGATGTCGTGAGGTCGGAGATCTCGTCGTTGCCGTGCGCGCGAAGCCTGGTGCCCAGGTCGTCGATCGTGATCGCGTCGGCGGTGTCGCGCAGACGCCGGAGCGGCGAGAACAGGCGCCCGGTGACGAACCAGCCGGCGACTCCCACCAGCAGCAGCACCACGAGCGCCGAGATCCCGTAGGTCACGGTGGAGAGCGTGACGAGCTCCATGCGCTGGTCGATCGAGATGACCTGCACCGCGACCCCGTCGCTCGTCGCCACGGCGGCGTACAGAACGGGCCCGTGATCGCTGTCGACGCGCCCCCTGCCGTTGCCGACTTCGATCTGATCGGCGAGGGATGCCACGAGCCCGGCATCGTCGCCGACGGAGAGCCCGGGAGGGGAGGGCGTCGTCGCGAGCACCCGGGTGCCGTCGAGCGCCACCGTGCCGTCGGTGCGTCCGGGGACGGTCGATGCGACGAGGGTGGCGGCATCTTGGCTGCTGGCCGACAGCGTGGAGACGAACCCGTCGAGCTGGCGTTCGGCGTTGGCCACGACCCGCTCGCTCTGCACGAGGAAGGTGACGCCGCCCGCGATGATCATCCCGAGCAGCACGACGCCGAGGATCGCGCCGAGGAAGCGCACGCGCGTCGAGACAGGTCTCGTCGTGCGGCTCATCCTCTGATTATGGCGCGCCTCGGCGTCGGGGATGTGCGGTGGGGGTCGATCAGCCCGGGTGGGTCATCGACAGCAGGTCGAGCTTGGCGTCGAGCACCTCTTCGGTGATCTCGCCACGATCGACGTAACCGAGGTCGATGACGGCCTCGCGCACCGTGATGCCCTTGGCGACCGAGTGCTTTGCGATCTTCGCCGCGGCCTCGTAGCCGATGACCTTGTTGAGCGGGGTGACGATCGAAGGCGACATGCCGGCGAACGCCTCGGCGCGCGCGACGTTGGCCTCGAGGCCGTCGATGGTCTTGTCGGCGAGGACCCGCATGGCGTTCGAGAGCAGGCGGATCGACTCCAGCAGGGCCGTTCCCATCACGGGGATCGCGACGTTGAGCTCGAACGAGCCTGAGGCGCCGGCCCACGCGACGGTGGCGTCGTTGCCGATGACCCGCGCGCACACCATGAGGGTGGCCTCGGGGACGACCGGGTTGACCTTGCCGGGCATGATCGAGGAGCCGGGCTGCAGGTCGGGGATGTGCAGTTCGCCGAGACCGGTGTTGGGGCCGGAGCCCATCCACCGGATGTCGTTGTTGATCTTGGTGAGCGAGACCGCGATGGTGCGGAGGGCTCCGGACGCCTCGACGAGGCCGTCGCGGTTGGCCTGAGCCTCGAAGTGGTCTTTCGCCTCGGTGATCGGCAGCTGGGTCTCAGCCGCGAGCAGCTCGATGACCTTCTGCGGGAAGCCGAGGGGGGTGTTGATGCCCGTGCCGACCGCCGTGCCGCCGAGGGGGACCTCGCCGACGCGGGGGAGCACGGCCTCGACGCGCTCGATGCCCAGGCGCATCTGGCGGGCGTAGCCGCCGAACTCCTGGCCGAGGGTGACGGGCGTGGCGTCCATGAGGTGCGTGCGACCGGACTTGACGATGCCCTTCCACGCCTCGGCCTTGGTCTCGAGTGCCGTCGCGAGGTGCTGGAGGGCCGGGACCAGGTCGGTGATGAGCGCCTGGGTCACGGCGATGTGCACAGAGGTGGGGAAGACGTCGTTCGACGACTGCGAGGCGTTGACGTGGTCGTTGGGGTGGACCGTGTCGCCGAGGATGCGGGTCGCGAGGGTCGCCAGCACCTCGTTCATGTTCATGTTCGACGAGGTGCCGCTTCCGGTCTGGTAGGTGTCGACCGGGAAGTGCGCGTCGTGCGCGCCGGTGACGACCTCGTCGGCGGCCTGGGCGATGGCATCCGCGATGTTCGCGTCGAGGGTGCCGAGCTGCTTGTTGGCGAGAGCCGCGGCCTTCTTGATGCGCGCGAGCGCGGCGATCTGCGTCGACTCGAGGCCCGAGCCCGAGATGGGGAAGTTCTCGACGGCGCGCTGCGTCTGCGCGGCGTAGAGGGCATCCTTGGGTACCCGCACCTCACCCATGGTGTCGTGTTCGATGCGGTACTCGATGTCGGTCACGTCGTCGTTCCTCCAGGTCGTTCGTTCGGTGGTCAGATGCGGGCGTCTTCGGCCCGAGGGTCGTCGACGCGGGGGTCGTCGACATCGCCCACGATGACGACGGGGAAGGCCTCGCCCTCGTCGAGGCGGTAGTTCGCGCCGACCACGGCCGTGCGGCCCTCGGCTACGGCCTCGCTGATGAGCTCCGAGGCGCGCAGCAGCTCGCCCACCGTGTGGCGGAGGTGTTCGCGCCCCACGAGTTCGGGGTCGACGGCATCGGGCAGCTGACCGTCGACGGCGGAGGCCCGCTGCACGCGGCGCACGGCCGGCACGATCGGGGCGATCTGCCGCCAGATGTAGGCGGGAAGGGTCGGGGCGTCGACGCCCGTGCTCTCGATCGCCGCACCCACGGCTCCGCACGCGTCGTGGGCGAGCACCACGATGAGGGGCACCTCGAGCACGCCCACGGCGTACTCGAGGCTGCCGATGACCGAGTCGGAGATGACCTGACCGGCGTTACGCACGACGAAGAGGTCGCCGAGACCCTCGTCGAAGATGATCTCGGCCGCGAGGCGGGAGTCGGAACAACCGAACAGGGCTGCCGTCGGGTGCTGCGAACCCGCGAGCTCGGTGCGACGCTCGACGTCTTGACGAGGGTGCGCGGGGGCGCCGGCGACGAAACGCTCGTTTCCCTCCACCATCTGCTGCCAGACCTGACGGGGGGTCATGCGCTCGCTCACGGGACCTCTCTCAACTGCTCGATCTGCGACGTGACGGAAGCGGCTGCCACGGCCGCGGTCTCGGGGGCGGCATCGCCGTAGACGAGCACGTAGTCGGGCCCCGCCGCCGTGGCGAGGGCGTAGTCGATGTTCCCGGTGCCGGAGGGGTTCGACGGGCGGTACACGTTCCACACGATGCCGTCGATCTCGACGGTCTCGGTGCTGCGCGTGCCGTCGAGCACCTGCCCGACCCAGTTCTCGTCGGCCTCGAAGCCCTGGGCGACACGGAGGAAACCGCTCTCGCCCGAGCGCACGTACACCATGGTCCACGCCTCGGTGCCGCCCACGCCTTCGGTGCTGGCCTGGTTGACGCGCCACCCGTCGCCGAGTGCGGGGGAGAGCACCGGTCGCCCGAGGTCGCTCTGCATCTCGGCCGCGAGGGCCGGAACGTCGATGGCGGGACGGGGAGCCGGCTCACCACGGGGGACGGCCGCGACGACGACGAGGACGACTCCGACGGTGACGATGAGCGCTGCGATGAGGTTGCGGAAGGTCTTGCTGGACCGGTACCGACGCGAGGACTCCGCCTTGCGGTCAGCCGCTTCTTGCGGGGTCTCGGGGCGGCCGAGGTGCGCGACGACGCGAGCCATCAGTCGTCACCCTCGCCGCGGGCGGCGTCGAGGCGGCGCTTCGCACCCAGCAGCCATTCCTCGCAGCGGGCGTAGAGCTTCTCTCCGCGCTCCCAGAGCGCGAGCGACTCTTCCAGGGTGGGAGCGCCCTGCTCGAGCTCGGCGACCACGCGCACGAGTTCGTCGCGGGCCTGCTCGAACGACAGGGTCGCGACGTCGACGGCGGGGCCGGGGGTCGTCGCGGTCATGGCATCCATTCTAGGCGCGCCCCACCGACACCCCGTCGCCGGGTGCCTCGGCGTCGAACGGACCGTCGACGGATGCCGAGGAGTCGGCGCCGCGCGCGGTGGCGCGGCCGGCGCTCGACGCCCCGTGCGGAACCGCGTCGGGGACGCCGCCCTCGGACCGCGCCGCGACCGTTCCCTCTTCGACCGTGAGTCGCAGGGCGGTGCCCGCTGGGGCGTGAGCGGCGTCGCGCAGGACGGAGCCGTCGGGGAGCTGTGCGATCGCGTAGCCCCGGGCGAGGGTCGCGAGCGGCGAGAGGGCGCGCAGCCCCGCGCCGAGCTCGCTCGTGCGCCGTCGTTCGCTCTCGATGCGCCGATCGACGATGTCGCGCCCGCGGTTCGAGAGCATCCACAGCTCCTGAGCCCGGGAGGTGAGCATGGAGTGGGGCGTGCGCAGCGCCGGGCGCGAACGGACCTGCTCGAGCTGGGCGATGTCGTGCAGCACGCGTTGGGTCAGACGTCCGGTCAGTCGAGCGCGCAGCTGCGAGACGAGCGCCCGCTGTTCACTGACATCGGGCACCACGCGCTTCGCGGCATCGGTGGGGGTGGAGGCGCGCACGTCGGCGACCTCGTCGAGAAGGGGACGGTCGTTCTCGTGCCCGATCGCGCTGACGACGGGGGTGGATGCCGCGGCGACCGCCCGCAGCAGCCGCTCGTCGCTGAAACCCAGGAGCGTCTGCGGATCGCCGCCGCCGCGCGCGATCACGATCACGTCGACCTCGGGGTCGGCATCCAGGGCCTTCAGGGCCGCGATGGTCTCGGGAACGCACCGGTCGCCCTGGACGGCGGCGTGCCGGGTGCGGAAGCGCACGCGGGGCCAACGCAGCTCGGCGTTGCGGTGCACGTCTTTCTCGGCATCCGAGTTCTCGCCCGTGATGAGGCCGATGCAGTGGGGAAGGAACGGCAGCTTCTTCTTGTGCACCGGGTCGAACAGGCCCTCGGTGCGGAGTCGGACGCGGAGGCGCTCGAGGCGCTCGAGCTGCTCGCCGAGACCCACGTGCCGCATGGCCGAGATCGCGAACGAGAAGTCGCCGGTGCGCGGGAAGTAGTCGGCCTTGACGCACGCGACGACGTGGTCGCCGACCTTGAGGTCTTTCGGCAGACGGTTGAGGGTGCTCGACCAGATGCGGAAGGCCACGGTCGACTCGGTCCCGAGGTCTTTCAGTCGACCGAACACGTTGCCGCCGCGACGGTTGAACGAGGTGATCTCGCCCTCGACCCAGACCGAGCCCCAGCGCTCGATGAAACCGCGGATCGTGTCGTTCAGCCGCGAGACCGAGGTGGGGGCGTCGGTGCTCGAGTCGCGGGGGTGCACGCTGTCGGCGGGCGGGGACTGGCCCGCGATGGTCTCGGGCTGGAACGAAGTCATGGTCTCCGGAGGGTCGAGGCGGCCGATTCGGCCGGTGTTCAGGGGCGTCCCGGTAGAATCGAGGGGTGAGCTCACCTGCCGTCCACCTGCCCGTTCCCCGTATCCCGGGTCGACGCGGGCGGCTCCAGGATATCCCCGTCCAGGGCCAGAAGAAGGTCCTGCTGGCCGCGCCCCGCGGCTACTGCGCCGGCGTCGACCGCGCGGTCATCGCGGTCGAGAAGGCCCTGGAGCGCTACGGCGCCCCGGTCTACGTGCGAAAGCAAATCGTTCACAACATCCACGTCGTCACCGAGCTCGAGAAGAAGGGCGCGGTCTTCGTCGAGGAGGTCGACGAGGTGCCGGCGGGTTCTCACGTCGTCTTCAGTGCCCACGGCGTGTCTCCGGCCGTGGTGTCGGCGGCATCCGATCGCGGTCTACAGGCGATCGACGCGACCTGCCCCCTGGTGACGAAGGTGCACCGCGAGGCCGTGCGCTTCGCCCGCGACGATTTCGAGATCCTGCTGATCGGTCACGAGGGACACGAAGAGGTCGAGGGCACCGCGGGCGAGGCCCCCGAGCACGTGACCGTCGTGAACTCTCCCGACCACGCCGACACGATCGAGGTGCGTGACCCGTCGAAGGTCGTGTGGCTCTCGCAGACCACGCTCTCGGTCGACGAGACCATGGAGACCGTGCGACGCCTGCGCGAGCGCTTCCCCGAGCTGCAGGATCCGCCCTCCGACGACATCTGCTACGCCACTCAGAACCGCCAGGTCGCGATCAAGAAGGTGGCCGTCGGCGCCGACCTCGTGATCGTCGTCGGTTCGGCGAACAGCTCCAACAGCGTGCGTCTGGTCGAGGTCGCCCTCGAGCACGGGGCCAAGGCCGCGTACCGGGTCGACTACGTCGACGAGGTCCAGCAGGAGTGGCTCGAGGGTGTCGAGACCGTCGGCGTCACCAGCGGCGCCTCGGTTCCCGAGGTGCTCGTGACCGAGGTGCTCGAAGAGCTCGCCGGTGCCGGCTACCGCGACATCGAAGAGGTGCGCACCGCCGAGGAAGACCTCATCTTCTCGCTCCCCAAGGAGCTGCGACAGGATGCCAGTGGCAAGCGCGACGAGCGCGCGCTGGGTGGCCGGGGTCGCGCATGAGCGACGTCGAGCCGCGTACCCCCGCTGACGGGGCCCGTCCCCGCCCGCAGTACGGCGAGTACGCGACGCCCGAGGAGCAGCGGGCCCGCATCCGACGCCCCGAGGTGACCGAGGCCCTCGAAGCCGGGGTCGCGCCCGAGCCGGAGCCGGTGGCCGACCAGCGCGCCACGGCGAAGCCCGCGCCGATGCCCGTCCCCACCACCCGCGGTGGCAAGATCGACCGGATCGTGACCTTCGGTCTGTTGATCTACGGCTTCTTCTCGGTGATCACCACGATCATCCAGCTGCTCAACTTCCCCGAGTACGCGAACAACTTCGCGCGCGTCTTCCGGGTCGATGCCACCTTCACGAATCTCACCGCCGGGTACCTGTGGGGTGCGGCGGCCGCCGCCATCACCGGTATCGGGTGGCTCCTGACCGCCGTGCTCACGTGGCGTTCGATGAAGCGCGGACGCATCTCGTTCTGGATCCCCATCGTCGGCGCGCTGGTCTTCGCGACCATCGCCGCGCTTCTGTCGATCGTCGGCATGGCGAGCGACCCGCAGTTCCTGTCCGCCGTCATGAGCAGCGCCTCGAACTGAACCGTTCCGCGCGGCATCCCGTGTTCCTAGCAGAAGAGGGAGAGGGGATGCCGCCGTGCGAGACGATCACGCGCAACTGACCGCGCTGTACGACGCGCACGCCACCCCCGTCTGGCGCTACGTGGTGAGCTTGACCGGCGACCACGCGGGGGCGGACGACGTCGTGCAGGAAACGCTGTTGCGCGCCTGGCGGACGCCGCGCGTGATGAGCGACGACCCCGCGTCCTTACGCTCGTGGATGTACACCGTGGCCCGCAACCTCGTGATCGACGAGGCGCGGAGCGCGCGGCGCCGGCACGAGCACCCCGTCGACGAGCTCCCCGAGACCGTCCGCGACGATGACACCGACGCGATGTTCGATGCGCTCCTCGTCGAGGAGGCGCTCGCCACCCTCACGCCCGACCACCGTGCCGTCATCGTCAGCGCCTATTACGGGGGCCGCAGCGTCGCTCAGGTCGCGGAGGAGCTCGGCATCCCGGCCGGCACCGTGAAATCGCGACTGCACTACGCGGTGCGGGCATTGCGGCTCGCACTGCAGGAAAGGGGGGTGACCCGATGAACGACGACCACGAACGTCTGTCGATGTCGGACGGCGCCTACGTGCTCGGGGCGCTGTGCGCGTCGGACCGCGCCGAATTCGAAGCGCACCTGTCCGTCTGCGCCGAGTGCCGTGCGTCGGTCGCCGAGATCGCGCCCACCGCGGGGCTGTTGTCCCGCCTGTCGCCCGAGCGCGCTCGAGCCCTCGGCGCGACGACGGCACCGGCTCCCCTCGCCTCACCCGACCCGTCGCTGCGTGGACGCGTCGTCGAGGTCGCACGTCGGCGCCGCACGCGGCGCGCCACGGCGTGGACGCTCGCCGCCTCCATCGCCCTCGTGGCGGTCGCCGTGCCGAGTGCGTTCGCCGTGAACAGTGCGATGCAGCAGTCATCGGGCACGGTCTACGCCCTCGACGACGTCGCCGGGGCGCCCCTCGAAGCCTCGGTGAAGCTCACCTCCGCGCCGTGGGGGACCCGCATCGACCTCGTCTGCCAGTACACGGGCCAAGTGCTCGATGCCCCTCCCGGCGGCTGGCCGTATGCCCTCGCCATCACCGACGACTCGGGGGCGACGAGCGTGCTCTCGACGTGGCGGGCCGATCCCGGTTCGACGACCGAGCTGAGCGCCGGGACCGACCTCGCCGCGGCGAACATCGGCGCGGTCGAGATCCGCTCCCTCGACGGTGACACCGTCGTGATGCGGCGGGAGTTCGACTGACAGCCCCGCCGTCCGTGTGCTGGTCGCGGACGATCTAGCATCGTCCCATGCCACACCTCGTCGCCGTCTGCGCCGTGCACCGTCTCCACCCGGACTCCGGGTCGATCGGCGTGACGGCGATCGACAAACGCGCCCTCGAGGGGAGCGTTCGGGTCGGCCCCCTCGGCATCCGCTCCGACGTGCAGGCCAGTCGCAAGCACCACGGCGGACCCGACAAGGCCGTGTACGCCTACGCTCAAGACGACGCGGCGTATTGGGAGGGCGAGCTCGGGCGCGACCTCCACCCCGGTTGGTTCGGTGAGAATCTGCGCGTCGAGGGTCTCGACGTCAATGGCGCGCGGATCGGCGAGATCTGGCGCATCGGAGACACCGTCGAGGTCGAGGTGACCATGCCCCGCACCCCGTGCGCGACCTTCGCTCGATGGGTGGGTGGTGCAGCGGGCCGCGGCTGGGTCAGACGATTCTCCGACGAGGGGCGGCTCGGTGCCTATCTGCGCGTGCGCCGTGCCGGGCAGATCCGAGCGGGGGATGCCATCGAGGTGCTGGCGTCGCCGGCGGACGCGCCGACGGTGCTCGAGGTGTACCGGGCCTGACGAGCGTGCTCATGCCGGGCTGAGGGTCGGCCTCGTGAAACGACGAACGCCCCGGCGCGGGGCCGGGGCGTTCGCGGGGTGACGGGGTGTCAGCTCTTCGACTGGCCGTAGGAGCCGAGCTGCTTCGTGGCCTCGACCACGCGCACGGCCATGGCCGACTCGGCGACCTTGCCCCACGCGCGGGGGTCGTACTGCTTCTTGTTGCCGACCTCGCCGTCGAGCTTCAGCACGCCCTCGTAGTTCGAGAACATGTAGCCCGCGATCGAGCGGGTGAACGCGTACTGGGTGTCGGTGTCGATGTTCATCTTCACGACGCCGTTGGCGACCGCGAGGGCGATCTCTTCATCGGTGGAACCGCTGCCGCCGTGGAAGACGAGGTCGAGGGGCTTGGGGCCGGTGCCGAACTTCGCGGCGATGCCCTCCTGGATCTCGCCGAGCAGTTCGGGGCGCAGCTTGACGCCACCCGGCTTGTACACGCCGTGCACGTTGCCGAAGGTGAGGGCCGAGATGTAACGGCCGTTCTCGCCGAGGCCGAGGCGCTCGACGGCCTTGGTCACGTCGGCGACCGTCGTGTACAGGGCCTCGTTCGAGCCCTCGTGCTGCACGCCGTCTTCTTCGCCACCGACCACGCCGACCTCGATCTCGAGGATGGCGTTGATGTTCTTGATGCGGGGGAGCAGCTCCGCCGCGATGTCGATGTTCTCGTCGAGGGGAACGGCCGAGCCGTCCCACATGTGCGACTGGAAGATGGGGTTACGACCGGCCTTGACCTCTTCTTCGGAGGCCTCCAGCAGCGGCAGGACGAAGCCGGGCAGCGCGTCCTTCGGGCAGTGGTCGGTGTGCAGGGCGACCGTGACGGGATAGTTCTTGGCGACCTCGGTCACGTACTTGGCGAAAGCGAGGGCGCCGGTGGCGCGGGCCTTCACGGTGTGGCCGGCGAAGTAGTCGGCCCCGCCGGTGGTGACCTGGAGGATGCCGTCGGAGCCGGCCTCGGTCAGGCCCTGGAGCACCGAGTTGATGGTCTGCGAGCTCGAGACGTTGATGGCGGGATACGCGAAGCCGCCGGCCTTCGCGCGGTCCAGCATGTCGGCGTACTGCTCAGGGGAAGCGACGGGCATGGAGGTGCTCCTTGGTGTTGTCGGGACACCGTCACTCTAGCGAAGCCGCCGGATCGTGACGCCGAGGGCGCGGCAGGAACCGGGTCGTTCTGCTGCACTGTTAAGAACAGCGATTCCTTCGTTGCACGTCCGCTCAAAACCGGCGATTGTCGACGGTTCGCTGGATACAGTGGCCCCATGGTGAGCCTGACTGCCGACATGAGCCCTTTGCACCCCGACCGCAACCTGGCGCTCGAGTTGGTGAGGGCGACCGAGGCCGCATCCATCCGCGCCGTTCCCTTTATCGGGCGCGGCGACAAGGAAGCCGCCGACGGAGCGGCCGTCGATGCGATGCGCGCGTTCTTCAGCACCGTCAACTTCGACGGCACGATCGTCATCGGCGAGGGCGAGAAGGACAACGCGCCCATGCTCTACAACGGCGAGCGGGTCGGCAGCGGCCGGGGGCCGCAGTGCGACGTCGCGGTCGACCCGATCGACGGCACCTCACTGACCGCCGCGGGACGCCAGAACGCCCTCTCGGTCATCGCCGTGTCCGACCAGGGCACCATGCTCGACGCCTCGAGCGTCTTCTACATGGACAAGCTCGTCACCGGCCCCGCCGGTGTCGGGGTCGTCGACATCCGCCTCCCCATCGCCGAGAACATCCGCCTCCTCGCGAAGGCGCTCGGCAAGCCCGTCGACGAGATCGTCGTGTCGGTGCTGAACCGTCCTCGCCACGAGAAGCTCATCGCGGAGATCCGCGATGCCGGCGCCGGCACCCGCCTGATGAGCGACGGCGACGTCGCCGGTGGCATCAACGCCGCCCGGCACAACGCCCGCACCGACATGTGCGTCGGCATCGGCGGCAGCCCCGAGGGCATCGTGACCGCGTGCGCCATCAAGGCGCTGGGTGGTCACATCCAGGGTGTCCTCGCCCCGCGCAACGACGACGAGAAAGAGAAGGGCCGGGATGCCGGACTCGACGTCGACGGCCAGGTGTACGAGGCCGATGGCCTGGTGAAGGGCAAGAACACGATCTTCGTCGCCACGGGGGTGACCGACGGTCAGCTCGTGCAGGGTGTGCGTCGCGACGGCGACTTCATCTACACCGAGAGCGTCGTGCTGCGCGGTGCGTCCGGGACGTTGCGCCGCATCTCGTCGGAGCACCTGACGTCGAAGTGGCTGTGACTCTGCGGCGCTGAGGTCTCCCCGAGAGACGCGTGCAGATACAGCCGGGCGTGTCGTGACGCAAGTGTGACCGGTGCCGAAGGCGCTGTCTGGCAGAATCGAACGCAGTGTCAACGGCGACGCTGTGTTCTTCCGAGACCCGAAGGGGGATCGTCCATGGCAGCTCCGACGAACCAGGCCGCACCTCAGACAGGTGCACAGGCGGTCATCGCCAGCGCGGTCGACCCCGCGCGACGCCCAGACGTGCTGTTGCGCGTGCGGCGCGACGAGGGCCACGAGGTCAGCGCGTGGTGGATGGTCGGTGCGTTCGTCGCCGTCTCCGCGGCTGTGGTGAGCCTGCTGAGCTGGGTTCCCGGCGGGGCATAAGCGTCGCGGTCGACGCCGACGCAGAGCGTGAGGCCGGCGCGGAGTGAATCTGCGACCGTCACAGCGCGTCGCGGCGGTGCCGCGTCGGGCGCGACGAAACGCGCGTCAGGGCTGGTCGTCGAACAGGCCCGCTCGGTCGCGTACGACGCCGATGTCGGCTCGGGTGGCTGTCTCTCGACCGTTCGCGTCGACCGGTTCGAGCGCTGTCTCGCCCGAACCCTCGAGGTCGTCGATCATCTCGGGCGCCGTCCACCGCCGGGGAGTCGCGTCCAGGGCGGCGGGGGCCGCGACCGCGTCGAGCTTCGTCTCGTCGATGCCGGGGAACTTTCGTGCGGTGACGAGCACGCGCGATTCCAGCGATCCGGCGAATCGGTTGTAACTGTCGACGGTCCTCTCGATCGCGCGGCGCAGGTCGTTCGCGTGGGTCGCGAGCACGCCGACGCGTTCGTAGAGCTCGGTGCCGAGGGCGAAGAGCGTGCGCGCTTCGTCGGAGACGTCTTGCTGCGTCCAGGTGAACGCGACCGTCTTGAGGACCGCCCACAGGTTGACGGGGGAGGCCAGGGCGACCCGGCGGGTGAAGGCGTAGTCCAGCAGCGTCGGGTCTTCGTCGAGGGCCGATGCGAGAAGTGACTCGCTCGGGAGGAAGCACACGACGAACTCCGGACTCGTCGTGAGCCCCGCCCAGTACGCCTTCTTGGCGAGGGCATCGACGTGGGCGCGCACCGCGCGGGCGTGCTTGGTCAGGAGCGCTGAGCGTCGGGTGCCCTCGTCGCCGTGTGCTGTGACCGGAATCGCGCTGGCCTGGAGGTAGGCGTCGAGGGGGACCTTGGCATCCACCGCCAGAGATTTGCCCCCGGGGAGCCGCACCACCATGTCGGGGCGACCGGCTCCGGCGTCGCTGGTCGTCGCGGTCTGCAGGTCGAAGTCGACGTAGCGCGTGAGCCCGGCGGCCTCGACCACCCGGCGCAACTGCGTCTCGCCCCAGACGCCGCGCGTGGTTCCGGAGCGCATGGCGGACGCGAGGGACTCGGTGGTGGCGCGCAGCGCTTCGTCGGCCTCGCGGGACAGGCGCAGCTGCTCGCCGAGGGCAGAGTACTGTTCGACGCGGTCGCGCTCGAGGCCGTCGACCTTGCGCTGCATCGCATCGAGCGTCTCGCGCACGGGATCGAGGGCGCGAAGCACGGTCTGCTCCCGACGCTCGCGCTCTTCGCGCGCCGCCTGATCCGCCCGCGACTGCCCGACGAGTTCGCGGTACAGGGCGACCTGGTGGTCGAGCTGCGCCTGGAGACCCGTGCGCGCGCTCTCGGCCGCGGCCGCCCGTGCGCCGAGAGCCTGCTGCTCGACGGCATGACGTGCCGCGGCGCGCGCGGCGCCCACGAACCACCCGCCGACGACGCCGACAGCGAGGGCGATGGCCACGAAGAGGAGGGCGATGGCATCCATGAGGTCAGCATGCACCAGACCTCCGACATCGCCGGAAAGACGGGCCGACGGGCGTCAGGCGACCGCGCGCTCGACGGGCTCGGCGGCGATCTGCGACACCCGCACACCCAGGTGCGCGGCGAGGGCGTGGACGTCGTCGACACCCGCGCGGCGGGCGCAGTCGATCGTGATCTCGGCGCAGGCCACGGCGTCGGCGAGGGCGTCGTGGTGGGCGAAGGGGGAGCACCCCGCCTCGGCGGCCACGAGCGGAAGGCGGTATGAGTCGAGCGTGTACGTCTTGCGCGACATCTGCACGCTGCAGAGGTACCGGTACGGCGGGCACTCGTCGCCGGTGGCGGCACACGCGCGGCGCAGGACCGACATGTCGAAGCCCGCGTTGTGGGCGACCAGCACGTCGGCTCCGGCGAACGCCGTGAGACGCGCGAGCTGGGCCGACCAGTCGAGGGCGTTCACGACGTCGGAGGGTTGGATGCCGTGAATCCCCACGTTGATCGGAGCGAAATGATCGTGACCGGCCGGCGGTTTGATCAGCCAGGCCGCGGTGGCGACCACACGACCGTTGCGAACGCGGGCCAGACCCACCGCGCACGCGGACGCACCGCTGGAGTTCGCCGTTTCGAAGTCGATCGCGGTGAAGTCCAGAGCCACGAACCCACCCTCACCCGAGGTCGCTCGAGGACGGTGAGGCGCGCCGGGGTCGGCGGCATCCTGTCCGTCGATGTGCTTCGGTGGCGGTCACTCGAACACGCCGCAGGAGATACCTGCCGGCGAGGCCCGAGAGGTGGGTGTCGTCACCCAATGCCGACCGAAAGTCCTGCGTCGTGACCGCGGGGCACTCTCGCGGTGATCGAGGACCTGCGGCGTATTCCGTGTCGGAGAGGCGGCGTAGGGTCGGGGCATGACCGATCGCGAGAAGTCGACCTCGTTCGGGCAGGCGGCCTCCGCCTACGAGTCCGGGCGTCCGGGGTATCCGTCCGAGGCCGTGGCGTGGCTGCTCGAACCGGTGCGAGAGCCCGGTCGGGCGCTGCGTGTCGCCGATGTCGGGGCGGGGACGGGCAAGCTCACGCGCACCGTCGTCGAACTGGGCGCCGACGTGGTGGCCGTGGATCCGGATGCCGACATGCTCGCGACCCTGCGCGAGAACGCGCGGGGTGTGCCCACATTCGTCGGCACGGCCGAGCATCTGCCCCTGCCCGATTCCGGTCTGGACGCCGTCGTCATGGGCCAGGCCTGGCACTGGGTCGACGTCGAGCCGGCCTCTCTCGAGACCGCTCGCGTGCTGCGCAGCGGGGGAGTGCTCGGGCTCATCTGGAACATCCGCGACGACCGCGTCGACTGGGTGCGGCGGCTCACCTCGGCCATGGGCGGTTCGAACGCCGAGGTCCTCCTCGCCACGACCGGCCCGCGCGTCGCGGAGCCCTACGGCGAGCTCGAGCACCGCGAATGGTCGTGGGAGAGGCGCATCACCCTGCCGCAACTGCGCGACCTCGTCGTCTCGCGCAGCGACATCATCACCGCCAGCCCCGAGAAGCGCGCGGGCATCGAGGCCGCGGTCGACGGCGTCGTCGCATCCGTTCCCGAACTCGCCGATGGGGGGTCGGTCGCGCTGCCGTACGTGACCCACGCGTTCCGTGCGCGTCGGCCGTGACGCGATGACCGGGCTCCGGGCCGGGTAACCTGGACTCCCGTGGCTCTTACCATCGGAATCGTCGGCCTTCCCAACGTCGGAAAGTCGACCCTCTTCAACGCTCTGACCAAGAACTCGGTGCTCGCAGCGAACTACCCGTT
>Ga0308159_1003490_pt1 | contig 15785 bp, 15 predicted proteins | sample PhyCR1_FD_201040 | JGI IMG/M metagenome (GOLD analysis project Ga0308159, IMG submission 201040) | Phyllosphere microbial communities from UC Gill Tract Community Farm, Albany, California, United States - DLSLC.R1 | ecosystem: Host-associated > Plants > Phyllosphere > Unclassified | place: USA... | reverse complement strand
GAACGGCCCGCCCGATCCGTCGTGCCCGACCGCGAACGACAGGCCCTCGCGCACCTGCTGGTCGAGGCGGTCGAGGGTGAACGAGCGCAGCGCGATGACGGTCGCGAGACTCATGGCGAGGAACGCGAGAGCGACGAGCGCGCTCGTGCCGACGACGAGGGTGCGCCGGAGCGTCCACCGACCACGCATCAGACGGTCTTGATCGAGTACCCCACACCGCGCACGGTGTGGATCAGCGGGTCGCCGAGGGTGTCGATCTTCTTGCGCAGGTACGAGATGTAGATCTCGACGACGCTGCCGTTGCCGCCGAAGTCGTAGTCCCACACCTGATCGAGGATCTGCGCCTTGCTCAGCACGCGACGCGGGTTCTGCATGAGGTAGCGCAGCAGCTCGAACTCCTTCGCGGTGAGCTTGATCGGGATGCCGCCGCGCTCGACCTCGTACGACTCCTCGTCGAGCGTGAGGTCGCCGACGCGCAACCGCGGGTCAGCGTCGGCGATGACCGCGACGTGGCGTCGCGCCATCCCCCGCAACCGCACCACGACCTCCTCGAGATTGAACGGCTTGGTGACGTAGTCGTCGGCGCCGGCCGAGATGCCCGCGATCCGGTCTTCGACGGCGTCCTTCGCCGTGAGGAACAGGACGGGCGCGTCGTTGCCCGCGGCCCGGATGCGCGTCAGCAATTCCATGCCGTCGAGCCCCGGCATCATGATGTCGAGCACGAGCAGGTCGGGGCCGAACTCCCGGATCGCGCCGAGTGCTTCCTGCCCGTTCGCGGCGGTGCGGGCCTCCCACCCCTCGTTCTTGAGCGCCATGCACAGCAGGTCGCTGAGGTTGGCCTCGTCGTCGACGATGAGGGCGCGGACGGGGGAGCCGTCGGGGCGGGCGAGGGGTGCGGGCCGGGATGCCATGACAGCCAGCATGCACTCCCGGCGGGGCCGGCGTCACGCGACATACGTGCTTCATAGAAACGCTGAGGGAGCGGTGAGGGTGCCGTTCTTACGGTCGACGCGACGGCCGCACCCCGCGTCCGGAAGGAGAAGCATGTACGGCACCTACCTGCGGCGCGAACTCGCCGGCCGCACCAAACAGACCGTCATCGTGGCGGTCGGGCTCGCGATCGCGATCGCCCTCGTCATCGTCGTGAACGCCCTCTCGGCGGGCGTGCGTGACGCGCAGTCGCAGGCGCTGTCGTCGGTGTACGGGGTCGGCACCGACCTGACCGTGACCGGCGCGCAGTCCGAGCCGACTCAGGGCGGCGGCTCGCGCTTCGACTTCGGCGCCGGAGACGGAGCGAGCGCCGACGGCACGACCACTCTCAGCCAGTCGCGGCTCATGACCGACATGCGGCGCGGCACGCTGGATGCCGCCGCTGTCTCCACGGTCTCGGGCCTCGACGGGGTATCGGCCGCGACCGGCGCGCTCGCCCTGACCAACACCACCTTCTCGGGTCAGGTGCCCGACCGCAGCGCCGCATCGGGAACGGAGTCGGGGCAGGGCATGGGCGGAATGGGTGCTCCCCCCGCGGGCGGACCCGGTGGTGACGGAGGCAGCGCCTTCGGAGTCGACTCGTTCAGCGTGCTCGGGGTGGACCCCGCGGCATCCGTCGGTCCGCTCTCTTCGGTCACCGTGACCGAGGGCCGCGCGCTCACCTCGGCCGACGCCGGAACCGACGTCGCCGTCGTGGACGCGACCTACGCGGCGAGCGCGGGGCTCGCGGTCGGCGGCACGGTGGAGGTCGCCGGCACGGCGATGCAGGTCGTCGGGATCGTCGCCTCGGCCTCGGCCGACGCCGACACCGCCGCGAACGTCTACCTTCCCCTCGACGTCGCGCAGACCCTCGCCGGCACGGGAGACGTCGTCTCGACGGTGTACGTGCAGGCCTCGTCGGCGAATGCCATCGACGCGGTGCAGAGCGAGATCTCGGCCGCGCTTCCCGACGCCACCGTCAGCTCGCAGTCCGAGCTCGCCTCGAGCGTCTCGGGCTCGCTCTCGAGCGCGTCGACCATGATCACGAACCTCGGCACCTGGTTGTCGGCCGTCGTGCTGCTGGTCGCCCTCGCCCTGGCCGTGCTCTTCACCATCTCGGGCGTCGCCCGGCGCACCCGTGAGTTCGGCACCCTCAAGGCGATCGGGTGGTCGAACGGACGCATCGTGCGCCAGGTCGCGGGCGAGTCGCTCGTCCAGGGACTCATCGGCGGCGCCGCGGGTCTGCTGCTGGGCCTCGGCGGCATCCTGCTCGTCAACGTCATCTCGCCCACCGTCTCGGTGGGTGCCGGGGCGACGGGCCCCGGCGGCCAGGGCGGGCCCGGAGGCGGAGGCCCCGGCGGCTTCGGCCAGGCCGCAGCCCAGGCCACCGACATCGTGCTCAGCGCTCCCGTCACCCCGGTGGTCGTGGTCGCCGCGGTGGGCATCGCCGTTCTCGGTGGAGTCCTCGCGGGTGCCTTCGGCGGGTGGCGCGCCGCGCGCCTCAGCCCCGCCGCCGCCCTCCGGTCCGTCGCGTGAGCGGCATCCCCCATTCCCTCGAAGGAGACCTCATGACCGTCACCGCTCCCCCGTCCGTTGCCACCGCATACCGCCTCACGGGCGTCACCCGCACCTACCGCCAGCGCGATCGCACGGTGCAGGCGCTGGCTGGCGTCGACCTCGAGATCGCCGTGGGCGACTTCGTCACCATCCAGGGCCCGACCGGCGGCGGCAAGTCGACCCTTCTGCAGATGCTCGGCGCCCTCGACCGGCCCTCGGCCGGGTCGGTCGTGCTGGGCGAGCTCGACATCGCCCGGGCGTCGAACAGTCAGCTGGCGAAGCTACGTGCCGAGGAGATCGGATTCGTTTTCCAGGGCTTCAACCTCATTCCGACGCTGACCGCCGCCGAGAACGTCGACATGGGCCTCGAACCCCTCGGGCTCGACCGCGACGAACGCCGCCGCCGCGTGACCGGAGCCCTCACCCGCGTGGGTCTCGCCGACCGCGCCGATCACCGCCCCGGCGAGCTCTCGGGCGGTCAGCAGCAGCGCGTCGCGATCGCCCGGGCCGTCGCGAAGCAGCCCCGCGTGCTGCTCGCCGACGAGCCCACCGGCAATCTCGACGAACGCATGCGCGACGAGATCCTCGATGTGCTCGAGGAGCTCAACGCCGAGGGCCTGACCCTGGTCGTGGTCACGCACGACTCGGCCGTCGCCCGCCGGGCCCGCCGACGGCTGCGCCTGGCCCAGGGCACGGTGACCGACATCACACGCGGCTGAGAGCCCCACCCGTACGTGAGGGGTCGAGGATCGTCGCCGGTTCGCGGCCCCTCACGCGGGCGCAGCACGTCAAGGGGCGCGGGGCAGAATCCCGCGGCGTCCTACAGTCGGATGCACGCCGACCGGAGGATGCCATGGCCGCCCGCAACACGCGCCTGATGCGCTGCACGCCCGACGACCTGTTCGCCGTCCTCTCCGACGGATGGCTGTACCCCGTCTGGGTCGTGGGAGCCGCGCGCATGCGGGATGTGGACGAAGAGTGGCCGCGCGAGGGATCGCGCATCCATCACTCGCTGGGAGTCTGGCCCGTGATGATCCACGACCAGACCGAGATCGTCGAGTGGGATCCCCCGCGTCGACTGCGCCTGCGGCCGGAGGCCGGCATCCTGGGCCGAGGGGTCATCCGCATCGACGCCCGACCCCACGGCGACGGCACGGCCGTGACCATCGTCGAAGAACCGGTGTCCGGGGCCGCGGCGTACCTGCCCGGCCTGTTGTGGAAGCCGATGCTCGTCGCACGCAACCACGAATGCCTGAACCGCCTCGCCTTCCTGGCCGAGGGGCGTCGCGCGGAGCGCGAAGCGCGCGAACTCGACCACCGCACCGAGACGCCCGACCCCGCCGAGGGCACCGCCTCACCGCAAGCGCAGGAGGACGTCCGCGAGGCAGGGATCTGAGAGCGACTCAGCTCTCGGGGCGGGACTCCGCACCGGTCGAGCCGGGCTGCTCCGTGCTGTGGTGCAGTTCGTCGACGTAGAGGTTGTCTTCGTCGGTCGTCCGGTTGCGGTAGGCCGCCCGACCGACCATGTGCGCCGCGAGAGGCGCCGTCGCGAACTGGATGAGCACGATCGGGATGCCGAACGCCAGTGCCTCCCACGTGCGCGTCGACAGCGCCACGGCCGACACGATGAGCAGGACGCCGAGTACCTGCGGCTTGGTCGCCGCGTGCAGGCGTGTGGGCACGTCGCGCCAGCGCAGCAGTCCGATGGTCGCGGTCAGGCAGAGGATCGCGCCGAGCAGCACGAGCACGAGCGCCGCGGTGTCGAGAACGCCGTCGAAGGTCATCTCGGGTTCTCCTTCCGCGCCACGAACCGGGCCACGGCGATCGAGCCGAACACCCCGACGGCCGCGATGATCAGCATCGCGGGCAGCGAGCGCGTGTGGTGGTTGATGACCATGTCGGCGCCCAGGATGCAGAGCACCTCGGTCAGCAGCACATCGGCGGCCACCGCACGATCGAGGATCGAGGGACCGATCACGAGGCGGATGAGCGCCAGCACCGCGGCGACGGCGAAGACGACGAGGATGACCAGGACGAGGACGTTCACAGCAGTGTCTTCCCGTCTCGAGGGGTCTCGGCTCCGTGGCGGGCGTCGACGTCGGCCTCGGCGATCTTGGCACGCAGCTCCTGGAGCTCTTCCTTCGAGCCCACGGCGCGCGTGATACGCGCTTCCCACCCGAGCACGACGCGGCGCTGGTGCTCGGCATCCGCGTCGCTCCTCACCCCGATGGTGTGCAGGAACAGCGTGCGGTTCTCACGGTCGACGTCGACGATGAGAGAACCCGGAATGAGGGATGCCGTGACGGCGGTGTGCGCCATGATGACGTCGTCGTCCACGCGCAGCGGCACGGCGATGATGGCCGCACCGGGCTGCCTGCGGACGTCGAGCACCTGCCACGCGACGATCAGCGAACCCCTGACGACGGCACCGAGGAACGTGACGACGAAGACGAGCCCGTACCAGAGGTTGATGCGTCCCGAGAGCTCGACCGGGGGGAGACGGAAGACACGCGTCACGAAGACGGCCATGACCAGTCCCGTGAGGAACGCGAGCCAGGTGAACTGGCCCCACAGGAGCATCCACAGGGCGACCAGCCACACCAGGAACGGCAGCTGGTGCAGGAACAGCGAGACCTGCGAGCGGCGGGTGGGGCTCATCCTTGACCCGCCTGTTCCTGGATCTGCACGAGGCTGACCCCGTCGGTGATGTCGAAACCCGCCCGCAAGCACATGTCGAGCAGCGGGCCGGCGAAGACGGTGAGCGACACGGTGACCGCCACCATGCCGACGGTGGCGAGCGTCATGATCTTCGGCGTCGTGCGACGTTCGGTCGAGATGGCCGCGGCGGGGGCGTTGCCGAGGTAGGCGATGCGCTCGGTCGTCTCGGCCGAATCGTCGTCCTCACGCCAGAACGACAGGTTCCACGCGCGCATGAGGGCGTAGAGGGTGAGGATCGAGGTCACGATGCCGCCGACGATCAGCACCATCATTACGGGGGTGCCCACCTGGGCCGCCGCGTCGAACAACGCGTACTTGCCGATGAAGCCCGAGAACGGCGGCAGGCCGCCCAGGTTGATCGCCGGAATGAAGTACAGCACCGCCAGGAGCGGGGCCGCGCGCATGAGGCCCTTCACCTTGAGGATCGAGGTGCTCCCGGCGCGGCGCTCGATGAGACCCACCGCGAGGAACAGGGTCGTCTGCACGATGATGTGGTGGACGATGTAGTAGATCGTCGCGCCGACCGCGAGCGGAGTGTTGATCGCCAGCCCGAAGATCATGTAGCCGATGTGGCTCACGAGCGTGAACGACAGGATGCGCTTCAGTTCGGCCTGCGCGACGGCACCCAGGATGCCGACGATCATCGTCGACAGCGCGACCATCATCAGCAGGAAGTTGAGGTCGTTCGCGACGAACAGCTGGGTCTCGGTGCGGATGATCGCGTAGACGCCGACTTTGGTCAGCAAGCCCGCGAAGACCGCCGTGACGGGCGCCGGGGCCGTGGGGTACGAGTCGGGCAGCCAGAACGACAGCGGGAAGACGGCCGCCTTGATCGCGAAGGCGAGCAGCAGCATGAGGTGCAGGATCGTCTGGGTGTCCTGGGGTAGCAGCGACATCCGCTCGCTGATCTGCACCATGTTCACCGTGCCGAGCGCGCCGTAGACCATCGCGATCGCGGCGAGGAAGAGGATCGACGACACGAGCGACACGACGATGTAGACGACACCCGTGCGGATGCGCGACTCGGTACCGCCCAGGGTGATGAGCACGTACGAGGCGACCAGCAGGATCTCGAACCCCACGTAGAGGTTGAACAGGTCGCCCGCGATGAAGGCGTTGAAGATGCCCGCGCCGAGGATGAGGTACGCCGGGTAGAAGATCGAGACCGGTGTGTCCTCGTCGTTGTCGGCGGCGCCCTGACCGATCGAGAACAGCAGGACCGCGAGGAGCACGATGCTCGTGACGACGACCAGCAGGGCCGCGAGCACGTCGACGTAGAGCACGATGCCGAAGGGGATGTCCCAGGCCGCGATCGCCACGGCGATGGGACCGCTCGTGTCGACGGTGACCAGCAGGATCGCGCCGAGCACCAGCACCGCCGCGAGAGAGGCGACCGACACGACGATCTGCGTCTTCTTGCGCCGACCGAAGATGAGGTTGATCGCGGCACCGATGAGCGGGATGCCGACGAGCAGGGGCACGAGGGCGCTCACGAGCGATCACCGTCCTGGGGGTCGCGGGGGGCGTCGGCGGGGGCGTCGGTGCGCGATGGCTCCGGGTCGCGCGACACGGCGACCCGGTCGACCGGGGCGTCGTCGACGAGCTGCGAGAGATCGCCCTGGTGCAGCACTCGGATGGGCGACGCCACATCGCCGACGAAGTCGGTGGTGACGTCGTCGTCGTCGGAGCGCGACTCCTCGTCCATCGCGTCTTCGGGCTCGTTGGCCGTGCGGGCGCGCAGAGCCACGTCGTCGGCGTCGTCGATGACCGTGTCGGCCTGACCGAGCTGCCAGGACCGGTAGATGAGGGCCAGCAGGAAAGCCGAGATGCCGAAGGTGATGACGATCGCGGTGAGCGTCAGGGCCTGGGGCAGAGCGTCGGACATGTCCGCGGCATCCGTCTGCCCTCCGTCGTAGAAGGGGGCCCGGCCGGGCGCGCCCATGACGATGAGGAGCAGCAGGTTGGCGGCGTTGCCGAGCAGGAGGAAGCCGATCAGCACGCGGGTGAGACTGCGCTCGAGCATCGCGTAGACGCCGCAGGCGAAGAGCACGGCCATGACGATGACGAGGACGAGAGAGATGGTCACGGCGTCACCACCTCCGCGTCTTCGGGCAGCTGCGACTGGCGGTCGACCTCGGCTCCGAGGCTGCGGAGCACATCGAGCACGAGCCCGATGACCACCAGGTACACGCCGACGTCGAAGATCGTGCTCGTGACGAACTCCCAGTGCCCGATGATCGGCAGCTCGCCCTCGAAGGTGAAGCTCTGCAGCGGAGCGAAGCCGAAGACCATCGGCACCAGGGCGCACAGCACGGCGATCGCCATGCCCGCGCCGAGCAGGCGCCCGGCATCGGTGGGCGCCGCGGCGCCCAGCTCCCAGCGGCCACCGGCGATGTAGCGCATGACCAGGCCCATGCCCGCGACGAGACCACCGGCGAAGCCGCCGCCGGGCAGGTTGTGACCGGCGAACAGCAGGTACAGCGACACGATCATGATCGAGTGGAACAGCACCCGGATGATGATCTCGAGCAGGATCGACCGGTTCTCGGGCTGCACCTTCGCGCCAGAGATGAGCCATGCGCGGGGAGCCCCGGTCTCGCCGACGCGCTGGGCCCGCACACCGCTGTCGGTCTCGACGAGAGGGCGACGGCGCCCCAGCCCGACGCGGGCGCGGGCGGTGCCCGAGCGGCGCGCCAGGTTGTCGCTGCGGTTGGTGATGAAGACGAGGGATGCCACGCCGGTGGCGGCGAGGACCAGCACCGAGAGCTCGCCCATCGTGTCCCAGCCGCGCAGGTCGACGAGGGCGACGTTCACGACGTTGCGCCCGTGACCGATCTCGTAGGCCAGCGGCGGCCACTCGAGCGAGATGGGGAGGTGTTGGCGCGCACCGGTGGCCACGATGGCAACGAGAGCCATGGTCAGACCGACTCCCGCACCGAGGACGGCTCGCGCGATCGGTGCGACCGATTCGTTCTGCTCCCCCATGCGGGCGGGCAGGCGCCGCAGCACCAGGGCGAACACGACGAGAGTCACGGTCTCGATGAGCACCTGGGTCAGGGCGAGATCGGGGGCGCCGCTGGTCGCGAAGAGCACGACCATGCCGAGACCCGTCACCGAGACCAGGGCGACGCCGGTGTAACGCTTGCGGGCACGGACGGCCAAAATGCCGGCGGCGATCATGATCGGCGCCGAGATGAGCTGCGCGGGCGACTGCCAGGCGTCGAGCTGCGCGCGCCACTCCCGCGAGGCCAGCAGGGCGGTGCCCTCGGCGACCACGAGGACGACGAAGATCGTGCCGACGTAGAACGGCAGCGAACCGCGCTGGAAGCGGGCGGTGACCCATTCGGACGTGTGGTCGATCGCGCGGAGAGTGCCGTTGTAGGCGTCGTTCGCGGTGAAGGGAAGAACGCGGCGCCGCTTGTGCAGCTGCGTCTTGCGGACGACCCAGAAGATCCCGGCACCCAGTGCGAGGGTCCCCAGCGAGATGAACAGCGCCGGTTCCAGGCCGTGCCAGAGCGCCAGGTGGTACGGGTAGGCGGGGGCCGAGACGCCGGCGGTCGCCTCGGGCAGACCGTCGGCGTAGGGCGCGAGCCAGTGGTCGACGATCGGCGCGAGGAATCCGAGGGCAAGCGTGGTCGCCGACAGCAGCACGGGGGCCGACAGGAAGCCGATGGGCGGGTCGGGCCATTCGGTCGTCTCGACATCGCGCTTGGTCCCGTACGCACCCCACAGAAAGCGGATGCCGTAGGCCGCCGTGAGCGCCGAGCCCAGGACGACGCCGATCAGGGCGACGAGCCCCCACCCCGCGCCCCCTTCGGCCTCGTGCAGAAGAGCGGTCAGCGCCGTCTCTTTCGCCACGAACCCGAGGGTGGGGATCACTCCCGCCATCGAGAAGATCGCGATGAACGACGCCGTCGCCATGACCGGCGCCTGTCGCGCCAAGCCCGAGAGCTGGCCGATGTCTCGGGTGTTCAGCTGGCGGTCGATGACGCCGACGACGAGGAACAGGCACGACTTGAACAGAGCGTGGCTGAGAAGCAGCGCGACGCCGGCGAGGGCGGCATCCCTGGTTCCGTATCCGAGCATCACGGTGAGGAAGCCGAGTTGGCTCACCGTGCCGAAGGCGAGGATGCGCTTGAGGTCGCGCTCACGCAGCGCCTGGAAACCGCCGAGCAGCATGGTGAAGACACCGAGCGCGATGAGGGTCGGACGCCAGAACGGGGTGTCGGCGAAGCCGGGGGCGAGACGGGCGATCAGGTAGATACCGGCCTTCACCATGGCGGCGGCATGCAGGTACGCGCTGACCGGGGTCGGAGCGGCCATGGCTCCGGGCAGCCAGAAGTGGAACGGGAAGATCGCCGACTTGCTGAGGGCCCCGACGAGCAGCAGGAGGACGGCGATGTCGACCACGGTGCCCGTGGGCGGGTCGGCGAGGATCGCCGACAGGCTCGAGGTGCCCGACTGCACCACCATCAGCACCACGCCGATGAGCATGACGAGCCCGCCGAGGGTCGTGACGAGCAGCGCCTGAAGCGCGGCGCGGCGACTCGCGGCACGACCGTGGTAGTAACCGATCAACAGGTAGGACAGGACGCTCGTCACTTCCCACAACATCACCAGGACGACGATGTCGTCGGTGAGCACCAGACCGTACATCGCTCCGGCGAAGCCGAGCAGGACCGCCGAGAACTGACCCACCCCGTGCGTCTTGCCGCGGAAGTACCACCGGCAATAGAGCATGACGAGGGCTCCGACCCCGGTGACCACCAGGGTGAGGAGCCACCCGAGCACGTCCATGCGCATCGAGAGCGAGACGTTCAGCGCGGGGATCCACCTGTATTCCTCGAAAGGAATGTCGCCCGAGAAGACGGCCGGGGCCAGGGCGATCGCGTGGGCGAAGGCGACGGCGGGGAGCACGGCCGCGACATAGAACGCGCGGGCGCCGATTCGCGAGACGAGCCACGGCAGAAGGAGGGGGACGGCCGCGAAGGCGCCGAGGAAGATCAGCACGGTCGGGCCTCCTCGGGGTCGACGGGCGGGTGCCCGGGCTCTCGGGGTGTCGTGACTATTCTATGCGGAGCATGAGAGTCCCAAGAAGCCCGTCGCCTCATGTGCTACGCGGGGGACCGGTCGTCGTTCCCTCGCGGAAGGTGCACGTCAGATCCAGCCCCGAGGGCGTCTCGTCTTCGAGCATCGCCGCGACCGCTTCGCCCGCGGCGCGCCCCTTCGCGGTGGCGGGTTGCACCAGGGTGGTCAGCACGTGCGGAGCCAGACCGTCGACCACGACCCCGTCGAAGCCGGTCACGCTGACGTCGTCGGGCACGCGAAGGCCCGCCTCCTCGGCAGCGCGGATCACTCCCGCAGCGAGCAGATCGCTCTGCGCGATGACCGCCGTCGGACGGCGATCGGGGTCGGCGAAGATGGCGCGACCGGCGATGGTGCCCTCGTCGATCGAGCTGGTGGCCGCGGCGACCGCGGGGGCCGCGGGGAACACGGCGCGGGCCCCGGCGAGGCGATCGGCGGTGACGTCGACCCGCACGGTCGTGTCGCCCGAGAGCCAGCCGCGGCGGCGAGCCGTGTCGACGGGGAGCGTGACGATCACGACGTCCCGGTGGCCGAGCGCCTCGAGGTGGGCCGCGGCCGCGCGCTGCGCCTCGGCGTTGTCGAGAAGCACCTGCGGCACGCCCTCGCCCGCATCGCCCTCGACCACCACGACCGGGATGCCGCGGCCTCGGACGATCTCGAGGGAGTCGCGCATGCGCGGGCTGCAGCCGATCAGCACCGCGGCGTCGATGGGGGCGGTGTGCAGCGAGGGTTCGCTCACCGTCTCGCCGTCGTCGCGCAGAAGGAGCAGCGCCGCGCCCAGCCGCGAGACGCCGTCGGCCAGGCCGTCCATCATGTGCGTGGTGACCGGGTCGAGGAACGCCGTTCCGAGGTGCTGATCGAAGACCACGCCGACGATGCCGGAGCGTCCCCGACGCAGGGACGCCGCGCGCGGGTCGGGTCCGGTGTAGCCGAGACTCTCGGCCGCGGCGAGCACGCGAGCGCGCGTCGCCTGCGAGGTGGGCGTCTTGCCACTGAAGACCACGGAGGCGGTCGACGCCGAGACCCCGGCCTCTCGGGCGACGTCGCTGATGGTCGCACGGCGGTTGCTCACGGGGCGATCGTACCCGTCGATACGCGCCCCGCCGAATCGATTCGATCGAAGTCGAATCGATTCGGTACAGTGTCCGCATGCACTCGACGCTCACCCGGTCCCAGCTCGTCCGCTGGCACATCGCGATCTGCGCCATCTTCCTCGCCAGCGGGCTGAGCATCTCGACGTGGGCGTCGCGGGTGCCCGCCATCCGCGAATCGCTCGGCATCGAGAACTCCGGCGTCGGGCTGCTGCTGCTGGGCATGGGCGTGGCATCCATCATCGGTCTGTCGATCGCTCCCGCCGTCATGGCCCGCATCGGTGCGCGCACGGGCATGCTCGTCGCCCTGGTGCTCGTGGGCGTCGGCCTCATGATCATCGGTTTCGGGGCCGACTCCCTGCAGCTGTTCGCGGTCGCCCTGGTCGGCCTCGCGCTCTTCGGCTTCGGCAACGGCGCGGTCGACGTGATGATGAACGTCGAAGGTGCCGCGCTCGAGAAGGCCACCGGGCGCACGATCATGCCGCTCCTGCACGCCTTCTTCAGCTTCGGCACCGTCATCGGCGCCGGTCTCGGCTTCGTCGCCGTCAGCCTCGGCATCCCCGTGATCGCGCACTGCGTGGCGATGGGGGTGGTGATCCTCGTGGTGGCCTTCGTCTCGGTGGCCAATGTGCCGCGGGCCGAGGTCGCGATGGACGCCCCCGCCGCCGAAGAGCGCGCCCACTGGCGCGAGCGCCTCGCGATGTCGATGCAGGCCTGGCGCGAACCGCGCACCTACACGCTCGGCGTGATCATGCTGGGCATGGCGTTCGCCGAGGGCAGCGCGAACGACTGGCTCCCCTCGGCCGTGGTCTACGGCCACGGCGCGCCCGAAGAGGCGGGACCCGCCGTGCTCGCGGTGTTCTCGGTCGCCATGACCGTCGGTCGCGTCGCCGGGGGCCCGGTCGTCGACCGCCTCGGCCGTGTGCTCGTGCTGCGCGTTCTCGCCGGCACCGCCGCCGCGGGTCTGCTCCTGTTTATCCTCGCGCCCTACGGCCCCCTCGTCTTCGTGGGGGCGGCCCTGTGGGGCCTCGGTGCATCGCTCGGCTTCCCGATCGGCATGTCGGCCGCCGCCGACGACCCCGCCAAGGCCGCCTCCCGAGTGGCCGCCGCAGCGACCATCGGCTACGTCGCCTTCCTCTGCGGCCCCCCGATCCTCGGGTGGATCGGCGACCACATCGGTCTGCTGAACACCCTGCTCATCGTGGTGGGGCTGATCGTGGCATCCGGTCTCTTCTCGGGAGCCGCCAAGCCCCTCGCCGTCGAGACGGAGCAGACCGCCGAGCCCGCGCGACGCGATTAGGCTTCACGGGTGCGTCTCGTCATCGCCCGTTGCTCCGTCGATTACACCGGCCGTCTCAACGCGCATCTCCCCCTGGCCACCCGCCTGCTCGTACACAAGGGCGACGGCAGTCTGCTCGTGCACTCCGACGGCGGCTCGTACAAGCCGCTGAACTGGATGAGCCCGCCGTGCTCGCTCACCCTCGAGCAGCCCGACGAGGTCGACGTCGAAGACGGGGTGATCGAGCGCTGGCGCGTGACCCACGCGAAGACCGGAGACGCCCTGCTGGTGCGCATCCACGAGATCATCCACGACACCGCCCATGACCTCGGCGTCGACCCCGGCCTCATCAAGGACGGCGTCGAAGCCGACCTGCAGCGCCTGCTTGCCGAGCAGGTGTCGGTCGTCGGCGAGAACCTCACCCTGGTGCGCCGCGAGTACCCCACCGCCATCGGCCCCGTCGACCTGCTGCTGCGCAACGACGACGGCACGGGCACCGTCGCGATCGAGGTCAAGCGTCGCGGCGACATCGACGGCGTCGAGCAGCTCACGCGCTACCTCGAACTCCTGAACCGCGACCCCCTGCTCGCCCCGGTCACGGGCGTCTACGCCGCGCAAGAGATCAAACCTCAGGCGCGCGTGCTCGCCACCGACCGCGGCATCCGGTGCCTCGTCCTCGACTACGACGAGATGAAGGGCGTGCAGTCCGGGGCTCCGCGGCTCTTCTGACGCGGCGAGCGTCCCGCAGGCCTCCGGGCGCGGACAGCGCCGGTAGCGTGGACGCATGTCTGCACGCTCTCCCTTCTCCTGCGTCCTGTGGGACGTCGACGGAACACTCGTCGACGCATCGGAGGGCATCCTCCGCCGGTTGACGATCACGCTCGAGCACTTCGGGCGCACACCCCCGGTGCGGGGCGAGCTGTCGCGCTGGATCGGTCCGCCCATGTTCGAGTCGTTCCAGGTGAACGTGGGCATGACGCCCGATCAGGCCACCGAAGCCGTGACGTTCTACCGCGGGCTGAACAAGAGCGAGGGCTACACGGTCAGCGCGCGCCTGTACCCGGGAGTCGAACAGCTGGTGCACGACCTGCACGCGGCGGGCGTGCCGCAATCGACGGCGAGCTCGAAGCCCGAGGTGCAGGTGGTCGCCCTCATGGACCATTTCGGTCTCGCGCCCTCGCTCGAGGCCATGGTCGGCGCGACCCTCGACGAGCGCACCCTGAGCACCAAGGCCGACGTCGTGCGTGAGGCGCTGCGCCGGCTCGAAGCCGCCGGGGCCGACACGTCGCGACCCGTCCTGATCGGCGATCGACACCACGACGTCGAGGGCGGGGCGGATGCCGGGGTGCCGGTGATCTTCGTCCGGTGGGGCTTCAGCTGGCCCCACGAGGCGGACGGCGCCCAGGCGGCCGTCGACGACATCGACGAACTGCGTGCTCTCCTGCTGATCGACGACTCGTCGGGGTCGGACGCCGCCCCCGGTGTCTGATCTCGGCTGGGTCGCACCCGCAGCGGTCGCCGTCCTGGTGGCGGCGGTCGTCGCTGCGGCGATCGTCGTGGCCATGCGATTCTCGCGGCGGTCGCCCCGCGCCCGCGCCGCGGCCTCTCAGGGCGTGAGCGAGGCCGCCGACGCGCTTCTGCGCCTCGACGACGCCGTCCGCGAGCTCGACCTGGCCGCCCGCGCGGCGGACGCGGTGGATGCGGCCGACGAGCCCACCGAGCTCCGTCGCGCCCGCGCCGCCGCGCTCCGTGCCCGAGACCGCGGGTTCGCCGAGATCTCCCGCCTCCGTGCCGACACCGGCCTCGCCGCACGTCGACGCGACGAGGCGCGGCGGTTGCGCACCCAGCTCGACGCGCAGACGGAACGCGTCACCCACACCCGTACCCAGCTCGACGAGTGGGCGCTCACGCATCGCACCACACACGAGCTCCTCGCCGCCGCGCGCCGCCGCCGCGCCCACCTGCTCGAGATGGCGGGCGACCCCGAGCCGCTTCTCGCCGTCCTGCGCGACCGCTTCGCGCCCGAAGACCGCGACGACGCCGAGACGGCCGCGCGGGCGGCATCCGATTCTCTCCACGACGCTGACGTCGCCCTCGAGCGCGCCGCCGCCGCTCCCGAGGGCGATCACCTCTTCGACGCGACCGCGGCCCTCGCCCGCGCCGAGCGCCAGGTGCGCGCCGTCGAAGACGCGCATCGCGTCGCCCTGCAGGCCGCCGAGAACGCAGCGGCCGAGATCACAGCCGCGCGAGCCGAGATCGAGGCGGCGACCGAGCTCGCGTCGCGTCGGCCGTCCGAGGCGGCACCCGATGCCGCCTCGCTCCTGGCCGCCGCCGCTCAAGAGCTCGAGACCGCGGCCGTCGACGCGGACCGGCGACCGCGGAGGGCCATCGCCATCGTGGCCCGGGTGCGAGAGCGACGAGACGACGCGTTGAGCGACGCGATGACCCCGCGGCAGCGCCTCGAAGCGGCGCGAGCCGCCCTGCCGGGCACCCTGGCTTGCGCCCGAGCGGCCCTGGCCGTCGCCGACGCGCGCGAGACCGGCCCGGCCATCGCGGATCGTATCCGGCTCGAGGACGCCCGCCGAGAGCTCGCCGACGCCCGCGCGGCGACCGATGCCGAGCGAGCTCTCGCCCACGCGCGCGCCGCGTGGCACGCGGTGCCTGACGCGACCTGACCGGCGGCGCAGAACGCCCGCGGCGTATCGCCCGGGGTTCGCGGCATCCAACGACGCTCGGAACTCCTCCCCGTCGACGCGGGGCTCGATCATCGCCGTGAGGAACGCCCTCGCGCGCCGGAACGTCGAAGGCCCCGGTCGACGCTCACTGTGCGAGACCGGGGCCGACCGACCGGAGCCGGTGGAAGATCAGAGGGGGCGGATGTTCTCCGCCTGCAGGCCCTTGGGACCCTGGGCGACCTCGAACTCGACGCGCTGGTTCTCTTCGAGCGAGCGGTAGCCGCCGGACTGGATGGCGCTGTAGTGCGCGAAGACGTCCTGGCTACCGTCATCGGGGGCGATGAAGCCGAAGCCCTTTTCGGAGTTGAACCACTTGACCGTGCCCTGCGTGCTCATTCGTTCTGCCGTTTT
>Ga0308159_1003489_pt1 | contig 15789 bp, 17 predicted proteins | sample PhyCR1_FD_201040 | JGI IMG/M metagenome (GOLD analysis project Ga0308159, IMG submission 201040) | Phyllosphere microbial communities from UC Gill Tract Community Farm, Albany, California, United States - DLSLC.R1 | ecosystem: Host-associated > Plants > Phyllosphere > Unclassified | place: USA... | reverse complement strand
ACGTTCGTGGGCATGAGGAACTCGGCCGCAAACCGGTCCGCCTGGCGCTCTAGTGCTGGGTCGCCAGCGGTGTACTCGCCGTGCATCAGCAGATGCCCGAGTTCGTGTGCAGCAGTGAACCGGTGGCGAAACACGTCGTCTGCCTTATCAACGGACAGCACCATGACCGGGCGATCGAACGCGAGGGTCGAGAACGCGTCGATGCGCGCTACTTCTTCCTCCACCATTGGTACAAGTACGGCGATGATGCCCTTGCTCTCCAGAAGCCGCACTAAGTGAGCAACGGGTTTCCCGCCTAGGCCCCAGAAGTGGCGAATGGATCGCGCCATCGCTACCGGATCCTGCGGCCGGCCGGCTTCCGACTCGAAGGAGGGAAGGTTGACCTTGGGTAGACGGACGTGGCGTTCAATGGCGTTGACCAGCTCCCACACCTGCTCCGTGTACGAGGTGGCCTTGGCCCGTTGGCGAGCCGTCGTCGAGCGAAGGCTACGGAAGAACGCATCACCTGACTCGAGCTTCGACTGGGGCCGGCCTGCGGCGAAAAACTCGGGTAAGACATCCAGAGCAGAAGCGAGAGCACCGACAAGTTCTGGACGCGGCGCCATGGCGTTCGCCTCGTATTGGCCCACTGCGGCAGCAGAGACCCCAATCTCCGTTGCAACGTCTTGCTTGGTACGAAGCGCAAGTTGACGGGCTTGTCGAAGCCGGTCGCCATCGAACGTCTCAGCGACCGTCTCCAAGGAGAGGGCGGTGCGGCCAGCACCGCCGAGAGCGCGGTCACGAATCAATGTCTGACGTCCCATCGGTACCAGTGTCCTCGTCCTCATCTTCGACCAGCGTGAGAGGTGCCTGAGGTGCATCGCCAGCGGCGAAGGAGTTGGTCGTCTGATCGAGGTCGAGCGCAACAAGACCTGCGGCGGTCGTCTCCGTCACCGTGGCGGGGAGCTGTTCGTGGTGTGCCCAAAGCACCGACCCATCAGCATCGATCCGCACGTCACCGATGTGGATCTTCTCAACGCCGCTACGGACGGAACCCTCCATGACGACCAGGACGGCGCGAGTTGCAGTGCCGAACTCAGAGTCCTTCACGACGTCCACTTCAGCGTCGTCTTCCCAGTCTCCGAAATCCAGTGTCGTGTGAGTCTGGACCGGGGCGAGGCGCAGGATGCGTTGGCGGATCTCAGAACGGATCTTCATGTCGTCGATGCCCTTGCTGCTGGCAGCGAGCTTGACCACGAGGACCAGAGTGTTGTTGATGATGCCGACTCGGTAGCGGCACCGCTTGGGCCGGATGACTTCACCGCCGAGGTCTTCTACCTCGTCTGCCGCGTGGTTCGCGAAGGCGAGCCACGTGGCCGCCCCATACGCCTCGTTTGTCCGCAAGCGGCTACCGGTCTTGGCGTCGTGACCATCGGACTGCGCAGCCGTCGCAGCCCGGGCGAGCGCAGTTGCGACGGCTGCGCTGTCGGCACCGAAGGCGTCGAGCATCCAGATGGTCGGCTGGTAGTCGGTGCTGATCATGTCGAACTCCAGGTTTGAAGGGAAGCCGTCACCCAAGACGATACACGATTGGTTTAGAAACGTGCACCAAAAAGCCGATCTCGGTTATGAACGAGCGACGGGTACTTGGCTGAGCCCCCTCCGCTTGCGCTGGATGCCCCACGCCTCCACTAGTGCAGGGCTTGGTCTGCACGGCTTGCGCAGCTAGGTGGCCTGCTTACCGGTCCGCGGTGATGTAGTCATGCGCTTGGTCGGCGTGAGGCCGTCCGCTTCCATGTTGACCGCACATGCGTCCGACGCTCGGCGCTGTCGTAGGGAACGTCCACGGCGTCGCGGTCGTGGTTCGCGTCGGCCGCAGCCGTGCACTGCCGGGCTAGCTACTGATATCTGGTGCTAGCCCCTGCTTGGACTCGCTAGCTGCTTTCTCGAGGTCTGTGTCGAGCGCCCGGGCATCGCCCCAGACCGCTGCAAGTCGAGCGAGGGCTGCGTCGACCGCCGCATCCGTAGCGCCGAGCTCGGAGTACGTCTCCTGCAACGACAGTCCGTCGAACCGTGACGGCTGCCGTGCGACCGCACCGACTACTTCCGCGGTGGGGCTGCCGGCTGCGGCTGCCGCGCGTCGGGTGGGGATGATGCTCGTCATGGAACGACCCGACAGGGTCACGCCGATGCGCGCCCATCCGTGAACGTCTAACGGCAACAGCAGCTGCTCTGCTCGGCGCCACTCCCCCGTTACCGGCTGCTCACAGTCGTGCCGGTCGAGGGTCCCTCTCGTCGGATCCAGCAGGTGGATGACGTCGCCGCGAAACCCAGTCCAGACCGGTCCGACGATGCGCAGCCACCGGGTCACCGCGCAGGCGGCACAGGACACCGGGTCATCGGATGAGGGAACGATGTGTCCGCGGATCCGGATGATGCTCGTCACCGCGACGTCGGCAGGGGTGCTGCTGCGGGCCTGCTCGCGGGTCAGGTGAAGGACCCCGAGGAGGACGGTCAGGAAGGCGTCGCGGCGGCCTCTGAGCCCGACCGGGTACCGGTACTTGGGGATCGCCGCGAGCACCTCTCCGACGGCCACCTGATTGGGAGCGTCTGAGCGCGGCCACACCCGCGCCTCGACCGTGGGTATCGGGTCCGGAAGGCCTGCTGCGAGGTGGTGTGCGCGGATCGCGTGCCGGCGGAGCCGCTGCGCCGACGCGGCGCCGGGGAACAGCGTCAGAAACCGCTCGATCGTGGCGGCCGTCGCCGGGAGTGGCTCGTGTCCGGTCGCGGTGCACCACGCGACGAAGCGGCACCAGTGTGCCTCGAGCGGAGCCCTGCTGTCGGGCCGGAGTTTGGGGTCGAGTTTGGGGGAAGTTTGGGGGTTCACAAGCGCATCCGGGTGACAGCGTTGCGGACCAGGGGTGCGTATTCGCGGTCGTAGATCTGCAGGGTGGCGGCGTTGGTGTGGTGGGTCTGGTTCATGATCTCCACATCCGTCGCGCCGGCGTTGCGTGCTTCGGTGACGAAGCCGGCGCGGAGGGAGTGCCCGGACCAGCCGTCCTTCCCGAGCCCGGCCGCGTGCGCGCGTCGGGAGACGGCCTTCCCAACCGCGGTCGGGCTGATGCCGGTGTTCCGGAACAGGCCCCACTTCGACACGGCGCGGAAGAACGGCATCGACGGCGGCAACCGATCGGCGCCGAGCCCGTCCGTGCAGACGTGCACGGCGAGATTCGCACCAGTGAGCGCGGCGAACAGGCCCTCTTCACCGCGGGCATCCTGGGCGGCCATCAGCCGTGAGAGTCGGACGTAGGCGCAGGGGGCACAGGTGACCGGGTTCGCGCCCTGCTGCAGCACCTTGATCCGGCCGGCGCCGTCCTGGTCCGTCTTGGACCTTCGGACGCGGGCGTAGACGCCCTCCCCGTCGACGAGGCGGAGATCGGCGACGGTCAGGGCGGTGAGCTCGGACTCGCGAAACGCACCGACGAACCCGAACAGCAGCAACGCCTGATCTCGGGTGCCCAGCGCCCCGGTCTGCAGATCGGCGACGTCGATCTTCAGCAGCGTCGTCTGCAGCGCCTTCAACGTCACCGGCACGGACCGGGTGCGTCGGATCCCCTTCAGAACATCGCGAACGATCGGGGTTGAGCCGGGTGGGGTGTGGCCGCGGCGGGCGTGCTCCCAATCGATCGCGGCGACGTAGCGACTGATCGTCGCCGGCGCATACCGCTGCCCACCATCGAGAAGGACGGCGTTCGCCTTGTCCGCAAGGAACGCCGCAACCTCCGCCGGGTCGACCGGCGCGGTAGCGATCAACTCGAGCTCGTGCGCTTCAGAGACCTCGTGGTCGAGGAACCCGGCACGCCACCGAGCGAACTGCCGCAGGTCCGACCGGTACGCGCGGATCGTGTTCGGCGACAGAGACGCCTCAGCAAACACCCGGGGAGACACGTCCGCCGGCACCACCACAGCACCCGGGTCGGTCGGACGCCCCTCCCCCGCCGCGGTGCGGAGCCGCGCGAACGCCGTCCGGGACCGTTCCGCGGCGGCACGCTCCTCAGCAGACGCACCGCGACCAACTGCGCGAACTCCCGGCGAGCTCGGCGCGACGCTCGCCCCGTCCGTCTCGCTCACCTCGTCCACGCGCCCTCGTTCCTGCTTGCGGCGGCACTGTGCACGCCTGCCAAGTCAGTTCCGATAATAGTCATTCTCGGAACGTTTTGTCGGGGGTGGAAGTGACTAGCCCGCGGTCAAGCCGTGAATGTCGGCGATTGTCGGGACGGTGAGGCATGCCTTCATCAGACACATCGGTCGACGAACCCGAGAGCGCGGGCGGGTATGTCAGCTGCCGAACGGCCGGCCTGTGCGGAACCCGCCGGCGTTCGGCTCGAACGGAACGCTGCCGTTGTGCTCGTTGGCGAGTCGTTCAAGCTCTCGCTCAAGGGCGCCGTCGACCAGCGCAGCGAAGGACCGGTAGCCGCCAGGCAACGCGGCCGTTTGGAGTACTGCGGTCTGGGCGCGACGCTTGAGACCTTGTCGCAGCGCCACGGTCGTCGGGATCGTCGCTTCCTTCACTGGCTCGTCGACCTCCTGCCTCGGTGGTTCAGGCGTCACAGGCGTCTCGACGCCCGTCCGAACGGGCTCAACGTTGGCGGTGAGTCTGATTGGGCTGTTCGCGCCGGGGCGCCGACGTTCTGGTGCACTCATGCTGCGTTCTTCTCCTTCTCCAAAATGCGCCGCGCATACATCTGACCCAGTGCGTCGTAAAGCGCCACTGCCTTCCGACCGTCAGCCCCAGGCCAGGCGCCCAGAGATGTGGCCGCGGCGTCAGCCTCGGCGAAGCGAGACCACTCGGGAAGGTAGTTCGGATTCAACAAGTCGGTCCCATCGTCGAAATTGACCACTCCCCCGAGCTTCCATACGAGCTCGCCGAAGGCGTCGACTAGGCCTTCGATCTGGAAGTCATGTTCCTTGGTCCGCTTCCGGCGCGTCACGACAACCCCAGCCACACGCAAGTCGGGATTCATGAGATCTGCGGCGTGAAGCGATACAAAGTCTCGAACCCGGATGGCAGCTTCGACGGAGTCGTAGTTCGGGTCGGAGGGAATGATCACAGTGCCTGCGGCGGCGAACGCCATTTGCACGAGGTGTCCAAGATCAGGCCGTGTGTCGATCAGGACGACGTCATACACATCGGTCCAACCGGACAGTGCCTTGGTGAGGCGACGCACGGCGCCGACCACGCCAGCCTCGGATTCACGGTTGATGAGATCGAAGCGTGCCGGAAGGACGTCGATCCGCTCCCCTTCTGGTGCAGCTTCTGCATCCCAGCCACAGGCAACTACCGCCGCCTCCCCTGCGCCATCCTGAGCAGCCGCGATCACCTCGGACATGGTGGGGATCGGTGCTGACGGATCCCACTCGATCCCCAGCCGCCGAGTGGCGTTCGCCTGGGGATCCATGTCAACGACGAGAACGCGGCGCCCAGCTCGCGCAAGGGCCGCAGCCAGCTGGCATGTCACCTGGGTCTTGGAAACACCACCCTTGTTGTTGGCAATCGCAGTGACGTGCGTCATCAGCCCTCCTAGGCAACCGTTTCAAGGCTTGTGTTTATTGTAAGTCTTCTAGCTCAGCTTACACAACCCTTGCAATAAACGCAAGCGTTACAAGCCATGTAACCAAATAAATATTTGCGGTAGGGGCTTAGAAGACGCAGACGGATACCCGTCCAGCTACCAGCTCCGGGTCTCCGAACCGTTCCACAGCTTCCAATTTTCACAACGCTTGCAATAAACGCAAGCTTTCCAAGTAACGGAAGGCAACAAACCGTTGCATTACTTGCAAGAGGCCGAGGGGAGTACCTAGTCAAGCCGCTAGCTCGAGGTCACGAAGCTGCTGTAGGAGCCCTCGGCGCACGAACCGCATGGCCTCATGATGGTCAGCACGACCGTCGATCGAGCACGGGTATGCCGGGTACGCCTCGGGGCCGCCGTGGTCGTCGACGGATCGGAACATGACTACCTGGGTGGTGGGGGTGCGGTCGCGGCCGCGTCGGCCTCCCTTGCGGATGAGGTGGTTCTGCCACCAGGCCCAGAGGTCTCGCTCGTCGGCGTACTGCTGTTCTCGGCGCTGGAGGATCCCGTCGACGCCGAGCTGCTTGGCCACGCGTGTGCGGAAGTCCTGCCTCCGGCGACGCCACCCGGTGGGTGTGGCGATCGCGAGGGCCCAGCGGCGCATCCGTGCGAGTGCTGCTCGTGCGCGGCCGCGGGGGAGCCCTGCACGGTCAGCAACCACCTCGGATACGTGCTCGTCAGTAGTCAGGCTCTCGTAGACGCGACGGGCTGTTGGTCCGAGTCCTGCACGGGTGAAGACGTCATGCCGTCCGGCGTCGAGCCGGTCTTCTAGAGCGTCTAGGAGGGTGACTCTCACGTCGAAGAGCTCGGCCGGGGGGCGGGCGGTCACATCGTGAAGTGGCCCGACATGTGCAGAGGGTGTGGAAAACCGTTCTGTGAGCCGCCAGACGGCCGCGTTGGGGCCGTCTGCCTGGCGCCGGCGAGTGATCCACCCGGCGGCGTGGAGGCGGCGGAGTGAGCGGTCGACGGTGCTCGAGGGGATCCCGGTGGCGATCGCCACGGACCGGAGGGCCGCGCCGACGTCGCGAGAGCCAGAGCGTAGGGACAGCCAGGCGAGGAAGGTCAGGACGGTGCCGTCGTGCAGGTCCGCCTCGGTGCGGGTCCAGCGGCCGGGGGAGGCGGTGAACGCCTGCAGCATCACGTCGACGACGTCGACGATGCCGGCCAGCTGGGTCAGGTCCCGTTGTTCGCGTTCCTCGGGCGCGTACCGGTACAGCACCGCCCGCTCCTGCGCCTTCGCCCACTGCCGCTCAAGGCGCGCAGCAGCCTCGGCCGCGGTGCGGGGCTCACGGCCGCCGGCAGGACGGTTGCGGGTGCGGTAGTGCTCCATCCCAGGGGCGGTCTTCGCGGCATGCTCAACGTCGGCGAGGGTCCACCCCGACACCGCGGCCGCGAGCAGGCACAGGTAGCCGGTGCGGGACGGGTCGCGGCCGCCGGCAACGGTTCCCATGTGCGCCTCACCCCACGCCGGCAGCGACCGGTGCACCCGGTGATGGGCGTCGACAGGACCGGTGGGGGAGGAGTCCGCGGGATCCACGGTCGGTCGGAGCTCGCGGAACGCGGCGGTGACACGGAGGAGGTCTCCGGCGGTGACGGTCGGGGTGCGGAGCACGTCGACGTCGTCGGCGCCGGCCATCACCTCGGACGCGCCACCGCGTGCGTGCGGGGTCAGAGGCGGGCGGACGGCGCCGGTGCGGTCGTTGCAGAGCAGCCCGTGGTCAAGGGACGGCAGGACAGCGCGTGCGGCGCCGGCGAGCTGCACCATCGTGGCCTTGTCGACGCCGGCGAGGGGCACCCACACGTGGAAGCCACCCGTCGGGCTCGATCGGCACACCACGTGCGGCACCTGCGCGTCGCGGAAGATCCGGACCAGGACGCCGAGGTCCTCGGCCGCCTGGTCGAAGTCCTCGGGGTTCTTCGCGTCGAGGTCGAACGCGGCGAACCAGAACCGTCCGTCAAGGTCAGTGAGATCGATCGTCCACGGCGTCGACGGGGGAGTGCGCCCTGCCGTCGGGAACTTCGACGGGTAGCTGTTCGAGCGGATCGTCCCGTCAGCCTCCGCGATCATGCGGTTCACATACCGACGAGGCGCGATCGAGCGCGTCAACGCCCATGCGCTGTCCGGAGAGGACACGCGGGCAGATTGATCTGTACTGGGCGCAGCAACGTGCGTTACGATGGCGACACCTCCTCCTCTCGGGGTGGCGGTACGACGAAGGCTCCCGGCTCCAACCGGGCTTCTTCATCGGGACCTTCAGAACCTGACTGCTTGGCGGCATCCACAGGTTGTGAAGTAAATGACTTGGGGCTCAGCCCCGAACCCCCGCTTCGGCGGGGGTTTTGTCGTTATGCGGCTGGGATCGGCAACTCCGTACGGTTGAGCCGACGAGGGTCCTCGACAAGGGGGAGTGAACCACCCTGGGCAAGAAGCTCGCGAGCAAGAGCATCGAGGTAGTAGGCGACCGAAACGCCGCTAGCTTCCGCGGCGTCCTTGAACGCCTGTCGGGTCTCGGGAAGCACACGACCCTGCAGAAGGACCGTGGGTGCATTCTGCGGTCGGCTGGCGCGTCGTCCGAAGTCGCTCATGCGTTCATCATGGTTGGAACATGCATGCGGCTCTGGCTTGCGCCACGGCGTGTCGGTGAACCAGAACCGCGGCGACGGCGATGCACCAGGTTTACGCACCGCAGAGGCAAGCGACGGCCCGACGATCACGCCGCCCCCAGGAGGTGGCATTCGAGCGATGCTGCCCACTGCTGAGATCCTTCGATCGAAACTCGCCACGCTGACTCTTCTGAGACGACTATCCCGAGCCCCTGAAGGTGCGTCAGTTCACGGTGCACCCGAGCGGTGGAGGCGTCGAGTTCGACTGCGAGCCCGGACGCCGTGGCGGAGTTCACTTGCCACAGCGTCCGTACGACGCGCAGACCGAGTGTCCCCACGGACAGATCGGATTCGGTGCGTTGCATGGATCTGTTTTATCATGTCTAAGACAGAGAGTAGAAGAGGCGGTCCACTTGGTTCAGTTCAACGATGACGACGCACACCGGCGAGAGCTCTCGCGCAAGCTGCAGCTCCTGATGGACGTCGTCGAGGCCAACACCGGTCAGCGACCGCCCTACAAGGAGATCGCCGCCGAGATTGGGGCTGCCGGCGCATCCATGAGTCGCCCACGGTGGGGCTACATGCTCAACGGCAACGGCCCTGCTGTCCGTGACGAACGTCTCCTCACCGCGCTCGCACAGTTCTTCGGTGTGCCTGCCGAGTACCTCACAGATGCCGCCGGGGCATCGGATGTACCTGAGAGAGTTCAGGCGCAGCTAGAACTCGTGCTGGAAGCACGGAAGCGGGAGGTCGTCGCGTTCGCTACGCGCCGACTTGGCGGCCTCGTCACCGCTGAGGAGATCAGGGACTTCACGGCTTCTCTACGCAAGCTCGATGAGCCGAAGGGGAGTTCATGAGCGGTGTGCTGAGTGGGAGCAAGGATCGGGTCGTCATCCGCCGCCGGCAGGGGGACGCTCGTCGTCAGGTCAGGCAGCTGGGTTTACCCCGACGCCTCACGCTCACGGAACTCATCGCCCGCGCGGAGCAGACCCTAGGGAAGCCGATCGAGCTGCAGACCGTGGAGCTTCCCGGAGACCTGTCCGCGCGGTTCATCCAGCGCAAGTCGTCGGCCGTCTTGGAGACCTGTCCAGGCCTGTCGGATCGGTCGAGGGTGGCGTGCATCTTGCACGAACTCGCGCATGTCTTCATGAGCGACCCGGGGTGCGATCACCGGGCCTATACGGACATGCTCTCCGGCCGGACCGCGTTCACGCGATCACTCGACACCCCGCACGAGCACGCGGTGGAACTCTTCGCCGACCAGCTGGCGGTCCGGATCGGCTTCCTTGACCCAGAAGAGCAAGACGGCGGGATCTTCCGGTGACTCTTCACGTCTGGGGCTCGATCCCGGCGTGGATCATCCTTGCGGTACTCATCGTCCGCTTGTGGCTCGTCCGGACGCAGTCGGCCAGTGTGACCTGGCTGATGGTCTGTTGCGCGTTTGTTGCGCTCGGACTGACAACCAATCTGGACGTCATCGTCGACTCACTCAGCGCCAATACGCACGTTCCAAACATCGCTGACGTTATCAGCCGAAGCCTCACGGTCTGCGGCCTCTTCGCGTTGGCCCAGTCGGTCGAAGCTGCTGCACGAACGGCGCGACTGCTGAGAGCGAGCCGGTTCGTTGCCTGTGGCATCGTCCTGGTCGCACTCATCGTGCTGTTCGCACTCACCGACGCCCCGGCTACCACGGACAAGTTCATGCAGACCTACGGCGGTCAGATCCCGACGGCGCTGTACTCGGCAACGTTCATGATCTACATCGCCAGCATCCTCGGCATCTCCGCGGCCGCGGTTCTTGCCGAGTTCAGACAAGGGCGGGGGACAAGCCGCATGTACTGGCTGTTCATCGTCGGGTCCGGGGGGATCATCCTGCTCGCGCTGATCGCGATCGCCCTCGACACAGCACACGTCCTCGGAGCGATGGACGCAGTGGACATCCTCATCGCGGTGTACAACCCGGTGTTCTTGCTCTCGATGGTCTTCCTCGCCATCGGCGCAGCGGGCGGTGTGCTGCCCGCCGCAGCGAGGGAGTTTCGAGACTGGCGAGAGACGCAGCGCCGCATCGGAGCGCTAGAACCGGAGCTCCGTCGCCTCGAAGAAGACGCGGGCCACAGCGGCATCTACTTCACTGTTCGCTGGCATCCGCGAGAGTGGCGCAGCCAGTTGCATCGTCTCTCGGTGGAGATCGAAGACCGCGCCCGTGAATCTGGCCAAGCAGTCCCAGCCGCGGCTGCCCTCGAATCGACCGAACCACTGACGGAGACCACACGATGAGCAAGCAGATCTACGCCCTCGGAACCGCCGCCGGCGTCGTCGGGACTCTCGGCCTCGGTGCGCTCGTCGCCCGACGCTTCTTGTTCCCGGCGCCCTATTCAGCGGCCGCCACGGTACTGTCCACGACCGACACCGACGTCGAGCTGACGGCGACCCGAGACACCCGGCTGCCCGGCACGTACCGTCTGCAGCGCGATGCCCAGAGCGTTCGAGTCGGCAAGATCCTCACGTCGGATGGCGCGGCAGTTCGCCGCGAGGCGTCGGCCAAAGCAACCGCGGGAGAGTGGGCCTGGGACGCACTCATGTACGACAGCGTCGACGACGTACCCGGAGCAACCCCTGGCGCCACCACCACCCACGTGATCCACGTCCACGGGCAGTCTCTCGGCCCTCGACAGGTCTTCCGCGGAATCGGAGTCTGGCGCTCCCTCGGCGCATCGTCTGAAGTCATCGACCTCACCGATCTCCCACTTCGGTCGCTCGACTCTGCAGCAGCTGATCGGATCATCGCGAGCGTGCACGCGGCCCGGGAACGAGGCGCGACTCGTGTCGTCCTTCACGGATGGTCTGCCGGCGCCCTCGCCTGCTCGATCGCCGCCACTCGCGTCGACGTCGACGCGTTGGTCGGGATCTCACCGCTTCTGAGCGTCAAGTCAGCACTACAGGGCGCGGTGGCCGCAGCCCACCTTCCGCGGTTCGTCGGTTCCGTGGCCTACCGAGTCGCCGGCACGCCGGCCCTGTCACGTCTTGCGCGCGCGGCAGTACCCGTACAGACCACCAATTGGCAGCTGTCGGAAGCACCGACTCTTCTCGTCCACTCCGAAGCAGACACTCTCGTCAACGACGCAGACGTGGCAGCGCTGGCCGCCCACTCGACCGTCGAAACGGCGAGGTTCGAGACGGCACCACACACGCTCGAGTGGAACGAGGATCCCGAGCGGTGGGAGGGACTCATCAGAAGCTTCGCTGAGAAGCACTCACTCGCGGGGTAGGCCCGCGTACCGGAACCAGGCATCGAGCAGATGCTTGACGCGCTCTGGACGCAACGTATAGCGGACAGCGCGTCCGGCGCGCATGCCCTCGGGGATGTCTGCCTCAACGACACCGATGTCGAGGAGACGGTCGAGGTGCACGCCGAGCGCGCCCCCGACCATGCCGGTTCCTTCGGAGATCTCGCTGCGGAACGACGGCCCGTGTTCCGACAGGAACCGGACAATCTCGTGCCGCGGCCTGCTCCCGGCGAGCTGCACGGCGGCTTCCACGTCGTCATCCCGGTTCGGATCACTGGGCTGATAGAGGCGCGGCACTCGACCATTTTGGCGCGTGACGATGATCTTCCACCAATCAAATAAGTAAAGGTGTTCATCAACTACTTTAGTGGTAACTTTCTCCGCAAGAGGGATCTAGTCCACGCACCACGGCGTGGGACCCGGCTCTCGGCGGAGGAGTTACGAGGTGAGCACTCCAGAGTCATGGTCGGTGAGTCGCGACGACCGAGGCGCTGCCGAGGGTCTGGCCGACGTAGTTGGTGGAGGGGACCGTAGATGCCCGTCGTGCGGGAGCGCGAGGGTTGGCTCTCGGTACTGCACCGACTGCGCGACGGAGCTCGTCCCGCCAGTGGAAGTCACGCATGCGTTCGGCCCGATGTGGGCAGTAAACGGCCGAGTTGTGACGGTCGGCTCAGGGGAGGACCTTCGGCGAACCGTGCTGGACATGGTGGCTGAAGTCACCGGGGCCATGGCTCCAGTTCGCGTCGTCGTCACCGACGGGGCGCGAGTGACCAAGCTCCTCCTTCGACCTGACGGCAGTTCCGTCGCAGAGGGCAATGACGCCTCTGCGTGGGCCGGACCCGGCACGCCGCTCACTGCCGCGTCTCCTGCCCCCGGGCACACCTCACTTGTCGGAGTGCAAGCGGGCGCCGGCACGAGCACGTGGGCGCGTCTGCTTGGCCTTCCCGAAGTGGAGCTCACCGACGAGCTCACCGGGTCGGTCGTCTTGGTCTGCCGGTCGACTCCTGTCGGCATCAACGCTGCCAAGGCCGCGATCCACACGCTCGGCAAGGACGCGGTCGACGCGGTCCTCGTGGTCGCCGATGCACCGGGTCGCCCCGTACCGGACGCCGTCCGCGAGCAACGCGTGCTCGCCGGCGCTGTACCCGTCGTGCCGGTGCCGTGGATGCCACGGCTCCGCGCGGTGGCAGAGATCTCCCCTGCACTGGCCGGGCAACTCGCCCGTCCGGTGCAGCGGGTCACCAAGGCGCTCCAGGGGGCGCAGTCAAACAAGGAGAAGGCCGAATGATCAGCAACGCCATCTACGCCGTCGTCGCGAAGTCACCGCGTGCGTTCGATGCCACCAACCGTGCAGGCATGGTCGTCGCGCAGGCGTACTGCCTGCCGGGGAAGGCACAGGACGCCCTCGACACCGCCACGCTCTGGACCCGAATCGCCGCGATCGCGCTGGGAGTCATCGCGCTCATCATCCTCGGCATCGGCATGTTCTTCTCCGGCAAGCGCCACGACGGCGGGGAGACCTTGAAGGGTCTCGGCTGGTGGATCGGCGGTGCAGCACTGATCGGCGCGGCTACGGGGGTGGCGTCGATCTTCCTCGGGTCGGTGTCGGCGAACTGCAAGTCGATCCCCGGCGCGTAACCGACACCGACCCCGGGAGGCCGTCATGGCAGAACGCAACCGCACCACCAAGGGCATCGGCGACACCGTCAAGCGTGGTTGGAACTCCAAGCCCGCCGCCATCAGCGCGATTGTCGTTGTCGCTCTCGTCGTAATCGTCGTGCTGTTCTCAACCTTGCTCGGTGTGTTCGCACCGGCGAAGAACGACGATCAGGGTTCGGCAGGCAAGCCGGCCCCCACAGAGAGCGCTGCCGCGTCCACAGATGGCCTCTGCAACGTCCCGACGACCGGTCAGGCTGTCCAGGACGTGCCAAGCGACTTGACCTGGCATGCAGGCAGGGGCGGCGTCACCTGGCCCGTCTCCGCCGCTGTCGGACCGACGAAGAAGGTCGACGGTTTCGCTGCGTGCTTCGCCCGGACCCGGACTGGTGCGGCGCTGGCGGCCACGACCGGTTACCTCGGGCAGTACGACACCGGCCACAGCGTGCGTGAGCTCCTGAACTTCTACATCGCAGACAGCGCAGGGAAGCCCATCACGGTCGACGGCACGGCGAAGGGGCAGACCTCGCCGGAGCAGATGCGAGCGCAAGGTCTCAGCGTCGCCGGCTACTCGATCGAGTCGTTCACCAAGAACCGCGCAATCGTCGACGTCGTGCTCACGCAGCCGTCGGGCGCAACTGGGTACTTCGCTGTCCCGCTCACCATGGTCTGGGTCGACGGCGACTGGAAGGTGTCCGTTCTGGACAACGGCGAGCTGTACTCCGGCAACCCGCTCACGCCCACTCAGAACGACTTCACGGCATGGGGAGGCTCCAATGGCTAACGGAGTTGGAGACGCCGTCTGCCAGATGGTCACAGGATGCGAGGGCGCGAAAGCCGTCGCTGGAGCCGCTGCGTCGTCGGCTGCATCGAGCGGTTTCAAGCAGGCGGCGGAGACGATGTTCGCCGGCTACGACGACATCATGAAGCAGTTCCTGACGAGCTGGATGAGCTCCGGGTTCCTCGTGTCGCTGGACAACAAGGCCACGGCCTGGTTCCAGGACACGACCCTGCCGATCACCATCGCCCTGCTCACGCTCGGCCTCGTCGTCGCCGGCGCACGGGTCATGTACTCCCACCGCGGGGAACCGTTCCAGGAGGTCATGCACGCACTCGGACGTGCGGTCGCCGTCATCACGCTCGGGACGGCCGCGATCCAGGTCTTCGTGTGGGGCGGCGACGCCTACGCGCAGTGGATCCTCAAGGTGTCGGGCGTCAGCGCCACCGGCGGGTACACGATTGCCGGGTTCGCTGCGTCCTCACCTGGGCTCGCGCTGATCTTCGGCCTCCTGGGCGTGATCGCGGTCGGCCTGCAGTGGGTCATCATGTTCGTCCGGCAGTCGCTCCTGCTGCTGCTCAACAACTTCTGGCAGATCTCAGCTGCCTACGCGCTGCTGCGCAAGGGTGAGCAGGCGTTCGAGAAGATCACCGCCTGGATCATCGCGTTCATCATCTACACACCCCTAGCGGCGTCGATCTACGCGTTCGCGTGGCGACTCAAGGACGGGCAGGACGGAGTCGGCGGGGTCCTCTACGGCCTGATGCTCATCGTCCTCGCCATCGTGGCTCTGCCGGCGATCATGCGGCTCCTGATTCCGGCATCAGCGGCGATCGGAAGCGCGATCGGCGGGGCAATGGCTCTCGGACTCGGTGCTGCAGCGCTGCAGGCCGGTGTCGCCGTCGGCGCCGCGGTCGCGACAGGTGGTGCGTCGGCAGGGGCCGGTGCTGGAGCTGCCACGTCGACGACGTCGACCGCGAGCGTGGCCGAGGGCGGGGAGATGGCCTCCACCGCCAGCAGCGCCGGAGGGTTCGGCTCAGATTCGTCGCCCGTCGCGGCCGGCGGCGACAGCGACGGCAGCGCGAGTGGGTCCTCCGGCAGCAGTGACGGGGCCGGCGGCATGGTCGGCGGAGACTCCGCGACAGGTGCCAGCGGCAGCGATGGCGCCAGCGGCTCCGACGCACCGACCGGGGCTAGGGGCTCCGAGGGCGGTACCGGCGCCTCGAGTGCAAGCGGAGCGGCGGACTCCGGGTCAGGACAATCAGCAGGCTCTCGCGCCGCATGGTCGGCGGCGGGATCCGCAGCAGACGGCATCGGGGATGCAGGCAACACGGCGGAAGGAATGATCGGTGAGTGACACAACGACCCAGAAGCGGGTCAAGTTCGGCAACTGGTTGCCGACCACGAAGGGAACCCTCGGCGGCCTCACCTTGCTCGGCTGGGGGATGCTTCTCGGCGGTGTGATGGTCATGGTCGTCTGCCTCGTCGTCGGCTGGTGGATCGCGGGGCTGATTGCCCTGGTCGCCGGCGTCGTCCTGAACGCGGTGTTCATCGTCCGGTGGGGCGACCCAGTCGCCGGCCGGACCGCCGCAGCCGTTCTGTGGGATCGCCACATCGCGGCCAAGCGTGCCCGCGCGGGCACGAACCACTACGTCACCGGCTTGATGTCGAATCTGCCGAACGAGTCACTGACGGCGCTTCCCGGGATGCTCGCCGACCTCGAGGAGATCACCGGCACTGACGGAGAGGGCGAGGAGTACGTCCTCCTGCACCACCGGAAGGACTCCCGGAACCCACTGCTCGCAGCGACGTTCTCCTGCCACCCTGACGGCACGGAACTGCTCCCGCAGGACCG
>Ga0308159_1003488_pt1 | contig 15790 bp, 15 predicted proteins | sample PhyCR1_FD_201040 | JGI IMG/M metagenome (GOLD analysis project Ga0308159, IMG submission 201040) | Phyllosphere microbial communities from UC Gill Tract Community Farm, Albany, California, United States - DLSLC.R1 | ecosystem: Host-associated > Plants > Phyllosphere > Unclassified | place: USA... | reverse complement strand
CTGCAATTGCTAAAAAACATAATATTCAATTGGCATTTTTCGATGGTCGTGGCGGGCCACCAGCTCGTGGTGGAGGAAAAACACATCGTTTCTATGCATCAATGGGTAAAGAAATTGCCAACAAAAACATGCAGCTAACTGTTCAGGGGCAAACCATAAGTTCGCAATATGGATCGGTAGAAAGTGCAGAGTTTAACATAGAGCAATTAATTAACGCAGGAATTTCATCAGGTTTGAAAGAAAAGCACAATGTACTTTTAGATCCTGAGAATAAATCTTTGCTCGATGAAATGGCTGAAGACGCCTACAAAGCTTTCGTCGATTTACGTGAACATCCATTGTTTGTAAGTTATTTAGAGAAACTTTCTCCATTAAAATTGTTATCGCAAGCGAATATTAGTAGCCGACCAGTAAAAAGAAATGGTGGTGGCGAAATGAAGCTTGAAGATTTAAGAGCAATTAGTTTCGTAACTGCATGGAGTATGTTAAAGCAAAACGTACCAGGCTTTTATGGAATGGGCACTGCAATGAAAAATCAAGAGAAGGCAGGCAATTGGGATAAAGTTGTAAAGGTCTATCAAGATTCGGACTACTTAAAAACCATCGTAGATAATTGTATGATGAGTATGAGTAAATCGGATTTTACAATAACAGCACATTTAGCGGCTGATAAAGAGTTTGGTGCATTTTGGACTCAACTACACAATGAATATAAGTTAGCTAAGGAGATGCTTTTAAAACTATCTGGACAAGAAACTTTAATGGCGAACTATACTGTAGATAAAAAATCGATAGCTACCCGCGAGAAAATTATACTACCATTAGTGTTAATTCAGCATTTTGCTTTAGAAAAGTTGCAACATGATCAAAATGAAAAAGATCAAAGCGCTTTAGAGAAACTTGCCGTTAGAACGGTTTTCGGTATTGTGAACGCTGGTAGAAATTTGGCTTAAGTATCGTTGTTTAATTACTCAATTTGGCACGTTGAGCTTGTCGAAACGCTTTATGTACAATTTGAAAAAGTCCTTCGACAAGCTCAGGATGACAACGGATAGTTGATATGGCTTATTTTAGCATTTGACCACAACGGTCGTCATTGAGAGGCACGAAGCAATCTTAATGAGATGGGCTTAGCAGCTACCGTTGTAGGATTGCGTCGTGCCTCGCAATGACGTGGTGGCTGTTTCCGTTGCCAACACGAGACGCCTAAAAACAAAAAACCCTTTGCAAATCTGCAAAGGGTTATATTTCAAAGATTCTGATTGAAGAAATTATCGATCAATCGAACCCATTACTTTTTGACCGAAAGCGTTAAGTGCATCTTTTTCAGCAGCACCTTCGCTTACCATTTGGTGTACTTCAAGTGCACCACAAATATTGGTAATCATTTCGCCAGCAACATCAACTTCGTGTTCGCTAACGCCTCTGAATTCGCAGAAAGCCTCTAAAACCTCTAAAGTTGTTTCCAATTGAGCAGGAGTGCTGTTTTGAAATAACTGTCTTATAACGGGAATCTTCATTATTTTATCTTGTTAAAAAGTTCAATTAAACCTTCTGCTTTGTTGGTCTGAACCTGATCTACCAAAGCACCACCTTCAAAAGCTGCAAAAGTTGGTAAATTATCAACGTTTGCAAATTTACGCGAGTTTGGAAGTTTCTCAGCATCAACAATTAAGAAAGCTACATCTTCATTTTCAGCCGCCAGTTTTTTAAACTTTGGTTTCATGATTCTACAGTTACCGCACCAAGATGCAGCATACTGAACCATAACCTTCGGGTTATCGGCCAAATACTGTTGAAGATTATCTTCTGTTAATTCTAAAAACATAATGTTTTATTTAATTAGTTAGCAGCTAAATATTCAGCAACACCAGTTCTGTTTGCGTTCATTGCTTCTTTTCCTTCTTCCCAGTTTGCAGGGCAAACTTCGCCATGTTTTTGAACATGAGCATAAGCATCGATTAAACGTAAATATTCCTTAACGTTTCTACCAACAGGCATATCATTAACACTTTCGTGGAAAACCTTACCAGTTTCGTCAATTAAATAAGTCGCTCTGAAAGAAACATTCGAACCAGAGAATGATTCATTTCCTTCTTCATCGTAATTAACTTCTTGATCTAAAATATCTAAAATACCAGATAATTGTCTGTGTGTATCAGCTAAAATCGGATAAGTAACACCCTCAATACCACCATTATCTTTCGGTGTATTCAACCAAGCAAAGTGAACTTCGTTCGTATCGCAAGATGCACCAATTACAATTGTATTTCTTTGTTCAAACTCAGGTAAAGCAGCTTGAAAAGCATGTAATTCTGTAGGGCAAACGAAAGTAAAATCTTTTGGATACCAGAATAAAATAACTTTTTTGTTTTTACTAACAGCTTCTTCAAATACGTTGATTTTCAAGTCATCGCCCATGTCTGACATTGCATCAATACTAACACTTGGGAATTTTTTACCTACTATTGCCATAATTTTTTGTCTTTAATTTTGTGCCACAAAGATACGGCGAAAAGAACTCTCAATCAACCCAGATTCATTAATAGTTAATCGTATTTATTGATAGCGATATAGTCAAAAACTATAATCATTAAATAAAGTATAAAATTTCGCTATTTAATTATTTGTAAACGAAAGGATGGTGGTTTTGGCGGAGTACAGCCCCGCTATTCGTTGCAATCTTTTTGGTTTCTGTTGTACTCTATTGTCGTCATTGCGAGGAATAACGACGTGACCATCTATTTTATTTGTACAACAAAAAGTATTTTCACTGCTATCGGGTTTATATAATTGATGTCTGTAATTCTTTGGCTGGTTTTAAATACGAGTTGCCCATTCGGCTAAAGCCAATAAGAAACATTTTATACCATTGGTTGAAACGGCAAAGAATTACACAGCATTGTTCCATAGATAAATTTACAAGATTAACTGCTGGGTATTATTTCATTGCCGTCTGGCAGCCGACGAACTAAGGTAAAACAAAAAAGAATTGTCATCCTGAGCGTAGTCGAAGGACAGATTATTTTTTGTTTTTAAGCATCGAACTCGTCTTCTACTACGCTCAGACTGACAACATTTGTGCTTATGTTAATGACATTGGAGGCGGTTTGTAAAGTTTTGTTTTTATTTCATCGTTCGGCTAAAGCCAATAAGAAAAACATTTTATTCCATTGGTTGAAACCAACGGCAAAGAATTACACAGCATTCTTCCATAGATACCTTTACATGATTAACTGCTGGGTATTATTTCATTGCCGTCTGGCAGCCGACGAACTTAAGGTAAAACAAAAAAGAACTGTCATCCTGAGCGTAGTCGAAGGACAGATTATTTTTTGTTTTCAAGCATCGAACTCGTCTTCGACTACGCTCAGACTGACAACATTTGTGCTTATGTTAATGACATTGGAGGCAGTTTGTAAAGTTTTGTCTTTATTTTCATCGTCCGGCTAAAGCCAATAAGAAAAATATTTTATTCCATTGGTTGAAACCAACAGCAAAGAATTACACAGCATTGTTCCATAGATAAATTTACATGATTAACTGCTGGGTATTATTTCATTGCCGTCGTGCTTCAGCCGACGGAAAAAAATCCCTCCCAATTTTCATTAAGAGGGATTTCTAAATTCTATTTCTTCAATGTATTTTCATACAATTTAAATATTCGTTTATATTCATCAGTCCAGCTGCTTGGCTCTATAAAACCATGATCTTCAACTGGGTAAACAGCAAGTTCCCAATTGTTTTTACCAAGCTCAATAAACCGCTGAGAAATACGAACAATATCCTGAAAATGAACGTTCACATCAACCATTCCATGCGCCATTAATAAATTCCCTTTCAACTTATCGGCAAAGTAAATGGGAGAGCTTCTTTTGTAAGCAATCGGATCGTTAAAAGGTTCATTCAAAATATTCGAAGTATAGCCGTGATTGTAATGCGCCCAATCGGTAACCGAACGCAAAGCAGCACCGCTTGCAAAAACATCCGATTCGTTAAACATCGCCATTAGCGTGATAAAACCACCGTATGAACCGCCATACAAACCTACATGTTTAGGATTAACACCATATTTTTCAACTAAAAATTTAACCCCATCTACCTGGTCTGTTAAATCTTTGCCGCCCATATGGCGGTAAATTCCCGTTCTATGATCGCGGCCATAACCCGAACTTCCAGTATAATCAATATCAATAACGGTATAGCCATTATCAGCCAATAAATTATTAAACATAAACTCGCGGAAGTAAGTGCTCCAACCAAAGTGAACATTCTGCAAATAACCCGCACCGTGAACAAAAACTACGGCTGGATGATTAGGGTTAGGATTTTCAGATTTATAAACCCTTGCATAAACATCAGCACCATAACGGTTTTTGAAAGAAACCATATCGGGTTCACGCCATTTGTAAGAGTTAAATTCAGCTGAAGTAGACTCCGTAATTTTTACAGCTTGAGCGCCAGTTTTATTAGCTTGAATGTATAACTCACCAGGTTTATTCATGTAAGAATAATTGATAGCGATATATTTTTCATCAGGAGAAAGGGTAATATCGTTTAAGCCTTTCATAGTGGTAATTTGCGCAAGCTCGCCACCATTTACACTAATTTTAAAGAAATTGATAATCCCTGGATGTTCTTTATTAGCCTTAATGTAAAATGTGCTTTTATCTTTTGATAAGGTAACAGATTGAACTTCCCACTTTCCAGAAGTCAGTTGTTTTTTATCTCCCGTTAAAATATTAGTTACATATAAATGCGAATATCCAGTTGCTTCGCTTTGATAATAAAAGCGATTATTATCGATCCAACCTGTACTTCCCTGAAAAAATCCGCTAATGCCAGGTCCACCTATCCAAGCCTCATCACGTTGGCGATCTAACAAAGAAAATTTGCCTGTTGCTGCATCTAATTTTAAAATCCAACGGTCTTTGTTATCCAACGAAGTTGCAATTACAATTGCTGCAGATCCGCTTTCATTCCATGCTGGGCCAAAGAAATTAACAGGTCTATCGGCATTTTTCTTTTTAAGCGTATCTAATTCTTTAGGATAATCCTTTAAATAATCGGGTAAATCTTTGATGCCCGTTATGGTTGCAGTTTGAATTGCATAAACAGAATCTTTCTGCGTATCGTAAATAAATCCTTGAGAAGTATTTTCGTTTTCGCCAACCTTGGTTCTGCCAGGAATATCTTCGGTATAACCAGATGCTGTTACGTAATTGGGTACGATCGTGCTGTGGTTGTTTTGTGCTGGCGTGGTTAATTTATAAGTAATGTAATGCCCATCTGGACTAATAACAACACCGTTTAAAAACTTATCTTCAGTGTAAAGCTCTTTCAAAGATTTAGTATCGGCAGAGAAACCACCGAAACGACCTCTTCCTCCACGAGCACCACCGCTGCGTGTTTCAGCATTTCTTTTTTTAATAATATCGAATAGTGCAGTTTGCTCCCCTCTCAACCATTTATCTTGTTCGGTTGCAGGTTTAGACTCTGCTCTTCCAGCTTTTTTACCCTTAACGAAATTAGTTAACTGCTTGGTTTCAGCAGATTTTAAGTTGATTTCGAAAAGATTATCGCCTAATTGGTAAACAATATTTCCATTGGTTAAAAAAACAGGACTGCTTTCTCGCTCCATGGTATTGGTTAGGCGAGTTTCTTTTTTGGTTTTAAAATTCTGAAGATAGATGTCGCCACTTTTCTCAACCAAACCAAGCGAATTGTCTTTATTGTAAATGTAATTTAAGCTTAAAAGCTTTTCATCCTCTTTGTCAACAGCCTTAATTGGTTTTATAGCTGATGGCGTAATTTTAAAGAGTTCTTCTTTAGCTTTATTTTCTGGGTTCCAATTGAAATAAAGCGTCTTGCTATCTGCTGTCCAACGGAAATTTGTGGGTGCAATTCCCATCCATTTTGGGTCTCGCATTATTTTTTCTACAGTTAATGGAGCAATTTGTTGTGCAAAAGTGTATTCACCAGTGCAAAGCAAAAGGAAAAGTAAATATTTCTTCATGAATTTTTGTTTGGATGCTGCAATTTAGAGAATGAAGAGGCTAAAACTACAAGGAAATGGAAATGTTACAACATCTTACATTAAAGAGTTGCCACGGAACCACAGATTTACACGGAATAGGATTGAGAATTTATAAGGAAATGGAAATGTTAAAACATCTAATGTTAAAGCGTTGCTAAGGAAACACAGATTTACACGGAATAGTATTGACATTTTTTTAGTGTCTTCCGTGTTTCCGTGGCAAAAATAGCAGATAGGCTATCGAATCACCCTTCCAGTTCTATCTACATTTACAACATCGAATGGCTTTAAATACTCATTGATGATTACCGAAAATTCTCTCCGTGTTAAAATCTTTTTTAAATCGTATTTGGAAGAAAATTTATAGTTTTTATTCCACTTTTTCTCTATTTCAGTTTTTGTAGCATCAACAGCTTTATTGCCAACATAGCTAACCATATAAATAGTGTTTTCTAAATTTATAGGAATATTTTGATGATCATCAAACCAGATTTGCGCCTTGTAGTAATAGTCTTTTATCGGTTGTTTAATTTCATTGTAGGCTACTTCCTTTTCAGGATTAAAAAACAATTTTCCATCTTTAATATCAGCCTTTAATATGCCAGTAATACCAACTTTTTGTATAGCCAGCCAATTAGAATCGATAACTTTTACATCTTCAAAAGGCATTAAAGAAAGTTTATAAGCCAAAAGTTCTCCTTGAATTCTTTTTAAGTTAGATAAACTGGTTTTAGTTTTATAAAAAGCTCCATATGCAGCAGTAGCTCCAGCCGCCTGACCAATTTCAAAACTATCCGCCCCGATGTATAATATATTTTCCTGATCTGGAATTAACAGATTGTATAACGAAAGAAAATTTGAAGTTCTTTGTAAGCCTCCAATTGTGGTTCGATATACGTTTTCAGAATAATTTATTGTGCTCGTTTCGGCTATTTTTAGACTAGGAATTTTTAGTGCGCTTAAAATTCTATCAGCATGATCAGTAACGATTAAAACCTTTGCTTTTATACTTTTATCTTTAGTGAGTTTTGCCTCCCAGCCACTTCCCGAACGTTTAATTTCGTAATACGATGCATTGTTAATCACATCAAATAATTTCGAGCTATCAGACCAGGTTTTGATAATTGCATTTAATATCTGATAATTCATTTCAGGTATCGCCACAGTATCCGCAAGTTTTAAAGATTTCCTTGCTCTTTTTTCAAATGCTTTGGTAACACCATTTTCAGGAAAATTTCTATAATCTCCTAGTTTGAAACCATCACTTTGTGTTAAAATTATAGCGTTTACGCCAGATTCTGAAGCCTGAACGCCTGCAGCAAAAGCAGCATTTGAGTTGCCTAAAACTAAAACATCTGTTTTAATGGTTTGCGCATAAATAACCACAGGGATTAGTAATGCTAAAACAAAAAACAATTTCTTCATTGCTAATATTTAAATTATTTGCAATATGCTTTAAATGGATGAGTTTTTGATAAAATGAATTGATTTTAACTAAATTTAAGGATAAACTCGGTGATGTCGATTGTGACTAATATGGAAGAAAAAATAAAATCTGTTTTCGATTTACAACAGCAGCACAAATTTGAGTTACGTAAAACTGACGCAAAAACGCGAATTGCCAAACTCAAAAAACTTAAGCAAGCTTTTGAAACTGCTGAAGAAGAAATATATAATGCTTTAGAAAAAGATTTACGTAAAAGTAGATTTGAAACAGCCGTAACCGAATTGTTTTTTACCTATGCAGAAATAGACCATGCGATAAAAAAACTAAACGGTTGGATGAAACCAAGATCGGTTAGCAAAACAATGAGTAACCTTTTTGCTGGCAATAAAATCTATTACGAACCGAAGGGTGTTTGTTTAATTATCGCTCCGTGGAATTATCCGTTTCAACTTGTGATGAGCCCGTTAATATCTGCGATTGCTGCTGGAAATTGTGTAATGTTAAAGCCCTCAGAGTTAAGCCCAAATACTGCAGCAATTATCAATCAAATCATCTCTAAAACTTTCGATGAAAAGGAAATTGCTTGTTTTGAGGGTGATGCCGAAACATCAACTGCATTATTAAAACTTCCATTCGACCATATTTTTTTTACTGGAAGTACAGCAATTGGAAAAATTGTAATGGAAGCTGCGGCAAAAAATCTTACTTCGGTAACATTGGAATTGGGAGGGAAATCTCCAGCAATAATTGATGATTCTTGTGATTTAATAAAGGCAGCAGAAAAGATTGCCTGGGGAAAATTGGTTAATGCTGGGCAAACCTGTATAGCACCCGATTATGTTTTAATTGATGAAAAGCTAGAAACTGTATTTGTAGGACATTATAAAGCTGCGGTGCAAAAAATGTTCTTCAACGGAGATGAAATAAATGAATCTGTTTACGGTAAAATCATTAATGAAAAGCAGTTTGCAAGATTGGGTGAACTGATTAAAAAAGCAATGAAAGATGGTGCGCAATTAGAATTTGGTGGAGAAATTAATGAAAGAACTTTAACCATAAACCCAACGGTTTTAACGTCAGTAAATGCCGAAAACGACATTATGCAGGAAGAAATTTTTGGTCCGATTTTACCGATCGTTACCTATAAAACCATACAACAAGCCATCGATTTAATAAACAAAAAAGATAAACCATTGGCGCTATATATTTTCTCTGATAATGTTAAAAATCAAGCTAAAATTATTAAAGAAACCAGTTCAGGCGGAACTTGTGTAAACGATGTTTTGGTTCATATTAGTAATCCAAATTTGCCATTTGGTGGCGTAAACAGTAGTGGAATGGGAAGTTGCCACGGAATTTTCGGCTTTAAAAACTTTTCACATGAGCGAGCTGTCGTTTTTCAATCCAAGTTCGGCATGACGAAAATGATTTATCCACCATATAATATGGGGCTGTTAAAATGGTTGAAAAAGCTACTATGATTAATGAAAGTTAAAAACTTGCCACGGAAACACAGATTGATGCGGAATAAGGTTGATTATTTTCTGTGATTTCAGTGCTTCCGTGGCAAAAATAATTCTATTTAAATCCTTATTTTGCTTTCATGGATTTAGAACAACTTAAATACCCAATCGGGAAATTTGTAATGCCTGAAATATTTGACGAAAAGCAAGCCACAATCTGGATTTCGGAAATTGAAGCTTTACCAAATCAAATTAAAATGGCTACCGAGAATTTAAGTGACGAAGAACTTAATCAAGTTTATCGCCCAGATGGCTGGACATTAAGACAAGTTGTTCATCATATCCCCGATAGCCACATGAATGCTTATATCCGCTTTAAGCAAGCCATAACTGAAGATCTTCCAATCATCAGGCCTTATTACGAAGAGCGTTGGGCCGAAACAGAAGAAGCAAAGCATGCAGAAATAGACATGTCTATTGCTTTATTAGTCGCTTTGCATCACCGTTGGGTTACGTTTCTTAAAACCTTAAACATAGAGGATTTTCAGAGGCAATACACACATCCCGAACACGGAAAACAATTTACTTTGGCAAATATGTTGGCCACTTATGCATGGCATGGAAAACACCATCTGGCACATATTATTAATACCATTTCAAAAGGCTAAACTTGTTCTTCTTTCGTCAATAGAATTCCTGGTAAACACTTAATTCTAAATCAGGTATAGTTCGGTTATTACCCAGGTTTAACTCGGTACTATCTCGGTTCTAGAATCCGAATAAAACCTTAATTAAACCTTTAATAATTGCGACGAAATGGTAAATAGAGGCTACGCTTTGTTTTGCTACATCAAAATTAGCATCGCTGCACTCATCGCAATCATAATTGCATCTTCAACAATGGTAACGGTACTCATAGGCAAGTTAAAAATAGCACCCAAGCAAGCACATTGAATTTTTTTCTTGTTTAAAACGCTTTCCAGAACGCCAAGAATACTAACTGTCATAACAATTAATGTTACCCAGTTTACTACGACAGGCGATAAATTTAGTGCAAAACTTAACCCGAGGCCAAGTTCAATGAAAGCATAAATGTAACCCCATGCACTGAATTTTTTGGCTACGATATCATACATCGCATAGCTTTCGGCAAAAGCTTTTAAATTCAACATTTTGAAAAAAGAAAACGTTAAGAAAAATCCAGCCATAAAAACACGCATAAAAGTCATGAAGTTTACAACACCACTTTGCCATGAAACCGACAGCGAAATCGCTGTAACATAGCCAAAAATTAATAGAATTGGTTTATAGGTTGCTACCCATGATTTTGTTTCTTCAGCCAATTCACTATGGTTGTTCGCTGTTATCTGATATTTACTTTCAGGGCCGCCCAATGCTTGTTGCAAAGCATTTAAGCCGATATGGTTATCCATACTAATGGTCGCCGAATTTGCATCTTTCGACACTTCTATAGCGGTTACATCAGGTAAAACCAAAAGATTGCTTTTTACTTTATTTTCGCAACTACTGCACGTCATGCCAGTAAGTTGATAGGTATGTGTCATAATAAAAATATTTATACAAATTTACCTTAACAACAGGTTAATCGCGTTACAGAATAATCATAAAATGTTATAGAATTTTTCATTCTGATGCACGAAGCATAGGTTTCAGATTCTTCGTTCATCAGAATGACATAATCGAAGTTGCAGGTAAAAAATAGCTACCCAACTAAAACCGAAGTCATGGTTAACGAACCGCCAACGGCTTTATCATTAAAGAAAGAAACCTCTTCTCTGTCGTTTTTTAAACCTAAGGTATAAATTAAAGGCAAGTAATGCTCGGGTGTAGGGATCGCGAGCATTGCATCACTTCCTAAATTTCGATAATCGATTAAAGGTTTATGATCGCCATTTGCAATCAAATTTTTGAATTTGTCATTCATTTCATTTGCCCAATCGTAACCGCCACCGTTAATCATTTCCCAACTTAACATACGTAAGTTGTGCACCATATTCCCACTGCCAATTACCAAAACACCTTTTTTGCGAAGCGCATAAATCTCTTTTGCAATTTCATAGTGCTGTTCGGGCGATTTTGTATAATCAATACTTAATTGAAGAACAGGAATATTGGCATCAGGATACATGTGTTTAACAACGGTCCAGGTGCCATGGTCCAAACCCCAATCGTGATCTAAACCAACATTTGCAGAGTGAATTAATGATGGAATTTCGGCCGCCAGTTTAGCATCACCAGGAGCTGGGTACTGAACATCAAATAGTTGCTGCGGAAACCCGCCAAAATCATGAATAGTTGATGGAAAATCCATTGCGGTAACAAAAGTTCCGTGTGTGTACCAATGTGCAGAAACAACTAGAACGGCTTTTGGAACAGGAATGTTTTTTGCTAAATCGGCCCAGCTTTGACTAAACTCGTTATGCTCAATACCATTCATTGGCGAACCATGACCGATAAAAAGCGTTGGCATTAAATCAGTTTGGGGCAAGCCTTGAGTAAAGTTTCTGAATTGAGATAATGTTGACATGGTAGAGATAATTTTGTCATTCTGAGCTTGTCGAAGCACTAATATGCATTTCCACAAGCTCAATGTGACAGGACTACTATATTAGTTATTTTGCTTGTGCAAATTCTAAGTTCAAGTTAATGGTTACATCTTTTGCAACACCAGCACCAGTTGGGTCGTATTTAATGTTATAATCTAAACGGTTAATGGTTGTAGTTGCGCCAAAACCAGCCTTAGTATTGCCTTGCTGATCTTTTGCCGTACCACCATAAACTACCGCAAATTTTACATCTTTAGTTACATCACGAATGGTTAATTTACCACTTAATTCATAATTGTTTCCGCTTAATTTTTTGAATGATGTACTTTCAAATTTCATTGTTGGAAATTTCTCTGCGTTAAAGAAATCATCAGTTTTTAAGTGACCATCTCTCATATCAACACCAGTGGTAATGCTATTTACTTCAACAGTGAAATTGATTTTAGCATCAGTTAAGTCTGGTTTTGAAGCAGCAACATTACCATCGAATTTTTTGAATGAACCATCAACAAAAGAGATGCCCATGTGCTTAACCGAGAAGTTAACAAATGAATGCATCGGATCGATTTTCCAGGTTGTTTGTGCAAATGATGCTACACTGATTGAGGCAGCGATCAGAAATAGGAATAATTTTTTCATAACTTTTAATTTGTTTTAATTGCTATGAAGCTTTCGGAAGTCAATAAATAATCTTCAGGCGATAACTTCCTCAAGTTTCATGTTTTGCTAGTTTTTAATTAAACAAAAATACGCTGAAAATGAAAGGTTTAGTCTTGATGTATGATAAGAAAAAAGGCATTAATTTTTAGCAGTCCATTGATTGCACATGGTTTCGCATTATGGCGCTAGATTTAGATCTCATCCAGTGTCTTTCTTTTATCCGAAGTTTGGGTTTTATATGCGGAAGGAGTTAAGCCGCAAACTTTTTTAAATTGAGCAGAAAGATGCGCAACACTACTGTAATTAAGTTGATATGCGATTTCACTTAGGGTTAATTCGCCATAAGTAAGCATTTCTTTTGCTTTCTCTATTTTTTGGGCAATGAAATATTTCTCAATAGTTTGATTTTCAATTTCAGAGAAAACAGCACTCAGTTGCGGATATTCCAGATTGATTTGTACGCTTAGGTAAGCAGAAAGATTAATTTTTAATGGTTCTTTAGAATAATGAACCAAATCGATAATTGAGGTTTTAATTTGTTCGGCAATTTGAGTTTTTTTATCTTCCAAAAGCTCAAAACCAAATGATTTTAGCTGCTCGCTGATTCTAATCTTATCATCGGCAGAAATGTTTTCTTTAATGGAAACCGTTCCAAGTTCAACCGAAATAGGGTTAAAGCCAAGCTTTTCAAGCTCGGCTTTAACCACCATTTTGCAACGGTTGCATACCATGTTTTTGATATGCAGGTTCATTATTTCGATTTTATGGTTTCAGTAACATCACCGCAATCAAACATCATACTTCCGTAATATGGATTTTCGACATTTTCTTTCTCGTTTAACCAGCTTGCTTTAGCCATTGGACAATGCTGAACGAAAACTGTTGCATTGTTAAATTGGATGTTTCTAACTGTTTTAATCATTGCAGAAGAAATCATTTCGAAAGATTTTCTTTGTGCTTTGATGTCTTTTCCTGCCGCTAATTCGGTTGCTTTTGCTTTGATAATTTTAGATTGCGCCATCCAAAGTGAGTGTTGTGCAGCTGGCAAATCTTTATGCGGAATTGCATCAACTTTGGCTGATAATGCTTTTACCTTTTGGGCTGCAACATCTTTCTTATCTGTAGCTAAAGCATTTTTTACATCGTAATACGCAGTTAATAACTGATTAAAAGCTACATCAGTTTTACTTTGTGCAAATGTTAATTTTGTACTTGCGATGGCAATTATAGCCACCATTATCATAATTTTTTTCATCTTGTATATTATTTTAAGACATTAAAAAAGTTAAATTCTGCCCTTAGCAGATACATATTTTTGGTATAGCGATTAGCCATATTCCCCGTCGCCTGGAAACGATAACCCAAATCAATTCTGGTGGTACTATTTAAAATAACCTGGATTGCTGGAGCCAAATCTAAATAAGATTGGCCAGTACTTGGGTCGGTTTTGCCTAACATTTCGAAATAGAGATTGAAATTCGGTTCTTTATAGTTTTTATAAACAACTGGTAATACCAAATAACCAGAAGATAGACTATAAGAAAGCATATTGTTTGGCCTTGGCATACCTGTAACTTGTTTCTCGGAATCGTTAAACGAATGGGCATAGCCTAAAGTGGCAGATAAAGCCAGTTTGTGTAAAAGCTGTGTGAAAATAAAGCCACCTTGCACACCGCTATTATCGCCTTCTAAGTTAATATCCCGAGTATAAGTTGGTCGTTTGCTTGTACTGATTCTTCCAAAAGCTGCTGCTCTAAAGTGGCTTTGAAGCTCATCGATAGAAAGAAAACGATACTTTGCGTATAAACTTCCTCCCTCTAAGCGATACTTTCCATCCATATCCGACAGGAAAGCTTGCGCATGGGCCATTAAGTTCTTATTGAAACCGATCATCACCTCAGGAATTGTTCTGCTTACAAAACCAGGATTGTTAAACATGCCTTCATTAGTTAAACGAACCCCAATTGATTTCGTGGGCATATTACTTGCAGGCTCTGTAAAAACATATAGTTCTTGACTAAAAGCATGATTGATTGCGCTAATAAAGACTAGCGCAATAATTAAAAACCGCCTCATTTTTTAAGAAAGAATTAAGTGATAAACACGGGTTTTTTTTCCATTTACTACAGCTGTTCCGCTAGCGTAAGCATCAGAATTAGCCGAAGTGGATTGCTTTTTAAATGCAGAACCCGAGATGAAATCTTTATCAACAACCGAAGCTTTTACCGTTCCGTTTAAGGTTTTGTTTTTAGCGTTTATGAAACGATAAACGTTACCGCCAACAATCGCCTGGCCTTTATCATCAATTTTAACCTGATTGAAGGTGAAATCGGCAGTTAAGCCGCCGACAGAAAAACCAGCATCCTGAACTTTTTTACGAACTAAATCAAGATTGATGTCAGCGCCATTTTTAAAAGTTAAAACAAAGATGTTTTTATTTAAATCTGGCTTTACGGTATTAATAAAACTTAATGTTTCTAAGGATTTTTGTGTTGCGTTTGAACACATCGAACAAGTTAAACCAGTTACTTGTAAATTTGCAGTTGCGATTTGCTGAGCCGAAACTTTAACGGCAAAAAGAAGCATAATAATGCTTAATATTTTTATTGTTTTCATGATTTTTTGAATTAGAATAAACATTGCGCTATCGTCACTCTGAATTTATTTCAGAGCCTTAATAGCAATAGAGATGCTAATCCTGAATGTTCGGGACAGCATGACGGATTTGTTAGTATCCTAATTCCTAAAAATGCAATTGAAAACGTGCAAAGCAACTCTTGTGGAAAGTGGAGGTGCTTTGTTCGAAATTTTGCTAAAAAATTTCGGGGTAATATTGGTGAGAAATTCTAAAACTGGCGGATGAAGAAATAATTGGATAGAAAATAACTTTGGCATTTGTACTTGTGCCTCAGTTTGATGACTGTCTTTTACCTTAACCGTTAACTGTGTGTTTTTGCAGCAACCATCATCTTTTATCTTTTCTGCAGGAATATCCTTGCATAATTTGCAAGAAAGCTCGTTACTAAAAAGTTTTACATTGGCCAGTTTACCACCGCAGAAATGCAAACTCAAAGCCAACCCCATAACACTAACCGCATAAAATACGGCCAAAGTAAGTGCTATTTTCTGTCTGAGTTTCATTATTACAAAGGTAACGCAAAAAACATCTAAATTGCATTCGTATTATTTATTGAATTTCATTTTTTAGCTTAATTTAGCCGCAAACACGATTCAAATGAAGAAATTAATCTTATTTATCTGCACATTTTCTGTGCTTTCTGCTTTTGCAGCTAAGCCTAAAAATCAATACATCCGTATTAAAACAGAATTTGGAGCATGTATTGTAAAACTTTATAACGAAACACCTTTACACCGCGATAATTTTTTAAAACTTACCAAAAAGGGCTTTTATAATGGAACGTTATTTCACAGGGTGATCAAAGATTTTATGATTCAAGGCGGTGATCCTGATTCAAAAACCGCTAAACCTGATTCACTTTTAGGTGAAGGTGATGTCGGGTACACAATTCCTGCCGAGTTTCGGGATAGCTTATTTCATAAAAAGGGTGTTTTAGCGGCGGCGAGAGATAATAATCCAGAAAAAGCATCGAGTGGT
>Ga0308159_1003487_pt1 | contig 15790 bp, 13 predicted proteins | sample PhyCR1_FD_201040 | JGI IMG/M metagenome (GOLD analysis project Ga0308159, IMG submission 201040) | Phyllosphere microbial communities from UC Gill Tract Community Farm, Albany, California, United States - DLSLC.R1 | ecosystem: Host-associated > Plants > Phyllosphere > Unclassified | place: USA... | reverse complement strand
CAACATGAGCTTTTAATCCCGGCCTCCATTTATCAGGCAGCATGATGCAGCAATAGCCACCACCCTCTCCATACGAGCCCATATTCGGACCACCATAGCCATTCACATCCATGTGGTTGATGACGTAAGGCATATGATTAATCCCGCGAATATCGCCAGCGGTATAACCCCCACCTCCAGCCCGGGAACAGCCTGAAACCAGCAAAACTAAAAATACAAACAACATCCATTTACGCATAGCTGAGTTCCTTATTTGTAGCGATGCGGAGCATGCCGCAGCGCGAGGCTTATTTTGGACATTGCGCGGGCTCCTTCATCTCTAGGGGTTCTTTAATCGGATAATTTGGCGTGCCGTAGCCGTCGCAGATGGTCGTAACCTTGACCTGATTGCAGGGAAGAAAATGTACCGTGATACCGCAGCGCTCGTCACCGTATGGGGGGATATCCACAACTGCGCTATGCCTCTGGAAACTGGCTTTTACTTCCTTCTCCCATTTCAAATATGCCTCCAATGCTCATAACCCGGAAACTTTGATGCTGTTTTAGGATCAACCTCCCACTCAATATGAGCTTTTAATTCCGGCGTCCATTTATCAGGAAGAAGAATGCAGCAGGTATTCCCTCTAACCCCGCCGCCATAACCATTCACCGTAAAATGATTTATCCCCTGCTGGGTATGGTTATATCCACGAATATCACCAGCGGTATAACCATCACCTCCGGCCCGGGAACAGCCTGAAACCAGCAAAACTAAAAATACAAACAACATCCATTTATGCATAGCTGAGTTCCTTATTTGTAGCGATGCGGAGCTTGCCGCACAGCGAGGCTTATTTTGGACATTGCGCGGGCTCCTTCATATCCAGGGGTTCTTTAATTGGGTAATTCGGCGTGCCGTACCCGTCACAGATAGTTGTAACCTTGACCTGATTGCAGGGCAGGAAATGCACCGTGATGCCACAGCGTTTTTCACCATATTGAGGGATATCCACAACTGCACTGTGCTTTTGGAAACTGGACTCAAGCTCATCCTTCCACTTATTAAACTTAATTCTGTCTTTATACCCAGGGAATTTTGAAGCTGTTTTGGGGTCTACCTCCCACTCCACATGGGCTTTTAATCCCGGCCTCCATTTATCGGGCAGCATGATGCAGCAATAGCCACCACCCTCTCCATATGAGCCCATATCGGACCACCATAGCCATTTACATCCATATAGTTGATAACGTACGGCATATGATTAATTCCACGAATATCGCCAGCGGTATAACCACCACTTCCGGCCCGGGAACAGCCTGAAATCAGCAAAACTAAAAACACATAAAACATCCATTTACGCATAACTGAGTTCCTTATTTGTAGTGATGCGGAGCATGCCGCACAGCGAGGCTTATTTTGGACATTGCGCAGGCTCCTTCATCTCCAGAGGTTCTTTAATCGGGTAATTTGGCGTGCCGTAGCCGTCGCAGATGGTCGTAACCTTGACCTGATTGCAGGGAAGAAAATGTACCGTGATACCGCAGCGCTCGTGACCGTATCGGGGTATATCCACAACTGCACTGTGCTTTTGGAAACTGGACTCAAGCTCATCCTTCCATTTATTAAACTTATCTCTGTCTTCATACCCAGGGAATTTTGAAGCTGTTTTAGGATCCACTTCCCACTCCACATGAGCTTTTAATCCCGGGGTCCATTTTTCCGGCAGCATCACACAACAATATCCTCCCCCTAAACCCGGCGCGCGGTAGCCATTGACCTTAAACCAGTTGATGGTCTGGCCCGCGACATGGTTTTTTGCCCTTAAATCTCCCGCGGTATATTCATTATTTCCAGCCCGGGAACAGCCTGAAACCAGCAAAACTAAAAACACAAAAAACATCCATTTACGCATAACTGAGTTCCTTATTTGTAGCGATGCGGAGCATGCCGCACAGCGAGGCTTATTTTGGACATTGCGCAGGCTCCTTCATCTCCAGAGGTTCTTTAATCGGGTAATTTGGCGTGCCGTAGCCGTCGCAGATGGTCGTAACCTTGACCTGATTGCAGGGAAGAAAATGTACCGTGATACCGCAGCGCTTCTCTCCATATGGGGGGATATCCACTACCATACTATGCTTCTGAAAACTGGCTTTGACTTCTTTTTCCCATTTTTTATATTTAATCCTATCCTCATATCCTGGAAATTGTGATGCCGTACCGGGATCCATCTCCCACTCAATATGGGCTTTTAATTCCGGCGTCCATTTATCAGGAAGAAGAATGCAGCAGGTATTCCCTCTAACCCCGCCGCCATAACCATTCACCGTAAAATGATTTACCCCCTGCTGGGTATGGTTATATCCACGAATATCACCAGCGATATAACCATCACCTCCGGCCCGGGAACAGCCTGAAACCAGAAAAACCACAAATACAAACAACATCCATTTACGCATAACAACGCTCCTTCTATAGACGTTGGGGGGTAGACGAAACTTAAGAGCTATTTCGGACATTGTACTGGCTCCTTCATTTCTCTGGGTTCTTTAATTGGGTAATCTTGCGTGCCGTAACCATCGCAGATAGTGGTGACTTTAACCTGATTACAGGGCAGAAAATGCACCGTGATACCACAGCGTTTTTCACCATATTGAGGGATATCCACTACCATAGAGTGTTTTTGGTAGCTAGCTGCGTGTTTGGCATAGGCCTGACGAAAAGCATCAGTTCCTAGTGGTGGCAACACAATATTAGGATTAATATCCACCTCCCACTCAATATGAGCTTTTAATCCCGACCTCCATTTATCAGGCAGCATGATGCAGCAATAGCCACCACCCTCTCCATACGAGCCCATATTCGGACCACCATAGCCATTCACATCCATGTGGTTGATAACGTAAGGCATATGATTAATCCCGCGAATATCGCCAGCGGTATAACCCCCACCTCCAGCCCGGGAACAGCCTGAAATCAGCAAAACTAAAAATACAAACAACATCCATTTACGCATCAAAGAGATCCTTCTTTAGAAATAAGAGTCACTCCTTTTTCACCGGCAGCAGGCTCAGGCTGTTTTCGCTGGCTTCCAGCACGCGCGCACTATCCGGGTCCAGCGCTTCGCGCTCCAGCACCTGCTGCCAGCTGTTTTTCGCCAGGTCCGGCTGGCGGAACAGGCCCGCGACCGCGACAAACTGCGCTTCCGGCTCCATCGGCATATTAAGGTTAACCGCCCCGCCGGGAGTCAGCACCACGTCACGGCTGGCGAGAAGGTCGGCGCCCAGCAGCGTATCGCCATCGGTGGCTAACTGCTGGTAGACCAGCTTGTCGAAGGCTTTACGATCTTTCAGCTGATAAACGCGGATCACTACCGACTGCGGGCTGCTATGGTTTTCGCGCGTGTCGGTGTTCAGCGCCTCACGCGCGGTAACATCGAGGTGCAGCACCTTAATTTTTTTATAGAAAAGGGACGATACCGCCGAGCGGGTGCCGTCAGAGACGCTCTGCGTCAGTCCACATCCGCTCAGGCTTATTGCCAGCACGGGCAGCAGCCAGCGGGCAGATTTAGTCAAACTGATAGTTAACACGCTTATTTCCTTGTACGTGTGGGGTCGGTTGCAGGCCGCGATAGCTGCCAAGTTCGGTAGTAAAGGTTTGCGGGACGTCGTCGGGGATGTTTCCCGCCTCCACGCCCAGCACGCCGCTCATCCCCAGCCAGAACGGCGCTTCGCCAAGCGGCACCACGGGCAGCAGTGCAGTGCTGACGGTCAGGCGGATTTTGGCTTTGAAGCGCCAGCCGAGATAGACGCGCAGCATCACCAGGAAATCCTGATACAGCTGCCCGTCCGGCTTCCAGCCCTGTGCTTCGCTCTCGCAGTCGGTCATCAGCTCAATCAGCAGCTGGCTGCTGGTATCCATCACTTCATCACCCAGCGGCGTATTGCCGTCCAGCAGGAAATCCTGCTCGCCGTAAAAGCCGAGCGGCTGGCTGATTTCAATCGGGCGCAGGCAGTACGGGCTGACCCGCGCCTGGGTTTGCGGCGCCAGCAGGCGCACCAGGGCCTGCACGCCCTCCTGAGTTTTTGCCGGCTGGCGCAGCACGCCGAGCAGCGCCAGAAAGCGCGAGACCGGGGTGGCGATATGGCTGGCGGTGCCGGGAATGCCCAGGCCCACCAGGCCCAGCAGCGACTGGGAGATGCTGTCCGTTCCGCCGCTCTCGAAGGTGGCCGGATAGGAGTATTTACGCCAGATGCGGTAGAACTGCGTCAGGATGCGGTGGCTGAAGATATCGAGGAAATCCTGCAGCGCTTCGTGCCCTTCCCGCCGCTGGCTGATATCGTCGAGATAGGCGGTCGGCAGCGGAGAATCCACCCCGTAGACGCCCATAAAGGTGGTGCGCACTTTGGGTGCCGCCGTGGCATCGTCTTCGCTGTACTCCACGCTTTTCAGCTCGCTGGCGGGAAATCCCATCCCCGGCCATGGTGTAAAGCGTACCGCATCGTCCTGCGGGTGACTGGAGCTACCGAGCGGCGGCCTGTCCGGATGCTGTTTTTCCAGCAGCTGGCAGAAGCGGTAAAAGTTCATCCGCGTCAGCTCAGCCTCGATACGCGGGCTTAGCCGGGAATGCGGCGGTTGTGTTTCTCTTGCCATTCCAGGCGCTCTCCGGTGGGTTGCAGGATAATAACCAGGCGGTTAAACAGGTAGATGTCGGTGTACAGGGCAAAGAAGTGGCTGAGCATCTCGCCGAACAGGCAGATATCCCCGTGCCCGGCAAAGCCGTGGCTGTCGAGCGTTACTTCAATCTGCACGCCGCGCAGCAGGTAGCCCTGCTCAAAACGCTCGGTTTCACTGTGGCTGACGTCGACTATCGCCTCCAGGCGGCGGCGGTTCATTTCGCTGCCGGTCCACTCGTACAGCGCCAGCGTGCCGCGCAGCACCTCGGCATTGTCCATCATCGACAGGAAGTTGCTGCCGAGATGGCTGAGCACGCGCCAGTGGAAGCGGTCGCGGTCCGGCGGATAACAGGGCAGCGTCGGCGCACAGAGGTTGCGCACCCCCACGCTGGCCGAGCTGGATATCATCGCGGTATCCAGCACCGTGCTCTGCAGTGCCCGGCGCGGCAGCTGGCCATTGGTGCCGGTCAGCGTCAGCGACAGGCTTTCGTCGCTGGGCACGCTGTGGTTATCAAAGGCTTCACCACCGAGGATAAGCCAGGTGTTATGCAGCCCGGAGGCACCGCGCCGCACGCGGGAGTGGTAGTAATACTCCGGCGCTTCGTGGCGCATCATCCCGCCCTTGTGGCGGAAGCTGGAGAACGGCACGTAGGTGTGTTGGCCGGAAGACATCACCGAGTCGACGGAATAAATTTCGGTATGCCCGTCCTGCACGCGCATCGGGCGCAGCAGGTATTCGGTTTGCAGCGAGTTGAGCGTCAGCGGGTCGGACTCCAGCGGAAAGAGGTTGATCACCGGCGAACAGTGCAGGCGCAGGTGCTTCTCGCTGAAGGTAAAATCATGCTCCCAGCGCTGCGCCAGCACCACGTCGATTTCAAACCACGGCAGCGCCGCAGGCAGCGCGATATGCTCCAGCCCGCGCAGGCCGGTGAACATAAACTTCTCGCGGAAGGTGAAATATTCGAGCAGCAGCTGATAACCGCTGAAGCTGCTGTTGCCCTTCGGCCACAGCCCGTCGTCTTCGCCAAACCCCAGCGCGGTAAAGCGCGCCTCCAGCGGGCGGCGCTCCGGGTCGCCGGGCAGGCGCAGCCAGATGCCTGCGGTATTCAGGGTAAAGGCTTCGTGCATGGCGCAGGCCAGCGGCGCATCGGCATCAAAATAGAACGGGATCAGGCTGAGATCGACGCGGCTCCAGTCGGCCAGGCTGCTGCAGGCGAAGCGCAGGCGCACCACCGAGCGACCGTCCGGGTCGGTTGACAGCGCCGCCTGCTCCAGCGCCAGCGGCTGCAGGCTGATTTCCCGGGTGGTGGTGTAGCAGCAGCGGGTCGCCTTCTCGCCAATCGGTCGGGAGAGGATTTCGCAGCCTTTCGCAATGCGGATTTTCTCTTTCATCTCGCGCCAGTCGGGGCTGAACTCCACCACCGACATTGACGGAATGGTGCGCAGATAGTGCGGCCACAGCAGCGTGACCAGCCCTTCCGTTAGCTCCGGAAGATCGTCGTCCAGCTTCTCGCGCAGGCGGCCCATCATAAAGGCGAAGCCTTCGAACAGGCGCTCAACGTAAGGGTCGCGCGCGCCGGATTTGTCCAGGTTCAGCAGCGCCGCCCGGTCCGGGTGGGCGCGGGCAAACTCTTCACCGGCTTCAAGCAGGTAGCGCATTTCAGCGTCGTAATAACGCAGGGTTAAGTCATCCATAATAAAACCTGAATAAGGGGTGTATCGGAGGAAGTCATTAACTGCAAAGTACCGCCGCACGCGCCGGGTCAAGGCTGATTAAGCCACTCAGCAGCGCGTCCATTTCCGGCTGAATGCGGGTTTTGTCCGTTTCGCTGCGCGAGGCTTTGATACGCAGCAGCTTCAGCCGACGCGCCCGCACCTCAAACAGCAGGCCGGGTGACCAGTGCTGCAGCGTCAGGGTCTGCGCGTTGCTGTCCAGTTCACCGAGCAGGTGGAACGCCAGGTCATGACGGGCGTACTGTTCAGCCACCCGCGCCATCAGCAGGCGCATCAGCCAGCGGTCGCGCACGGAAGTCATGCCCGGGCGCGACTGTAGCCAGCCGAAGGCGGCTTCAATGCCGTCGCTGTCCGCCAGCGCCAGCAGCTCCGGCTCCAGCAGCAGCACCTCTTCATCACTTTGCGCGGCCGGAGTCACCGTATCCGAACCCCAGCCGCCCGGGTCGTCCATCACCTGCTGGCCAATCCAATTGAGGGTGACTTCATCGGCAAACGGCGTGCCGTCGTTGAATGCCAGCGCCTCCAGCCCCGGCAGCCGCGACAGCAGCCCTTTGACACCGCGGCAGAGGATATCGGCACGCACGGTGTCGGCGTCCAGCTTCGCCAGTGCCTGCCAGGTGTACCACTGTAAGTCCAGCCACAGGTGGTTGACGCCCTGGGCATACAGGCTGTCGGCCTGCTCCAGCAGCTCCATCCAGCTCTGCTGCAGGTAAAGGCGCTTGAGGTGAGCACGGTGATCCGGCTTCGGCGGTGCGAGGCGGGTGCGTCCGCTGGCATCAAGCGGCGGCAGCTCGGTCAGCGTATCCCAACGAATGCTTTTCATCAGGTGATGCCCGGCCAGCCAGCCGCCGGGCTGGTCGCGCAGGTAGCCCGCCAGCATTTTCGCCTGGTCGAGCAGATCGCGGCCGGAGGTGACGGCGGTCATCACCGGGGCCGCCGCTGACGTTGCGGCGGAAGAGGATACGGACTCATCGCGGCTGGTCTGCGGCACCATGCTGCCCGCCCCGCCGCTCTGCGCAAGGCGAGTTTCCAGCGCCAGGCACAGCCCGGTGAGCTGCGGACGATGTTCTTCGGCAAACGACTGCATCGCCTGCTGCGCCAGTAACAGTGCGCCGGTGATGCGCTGCATCACCGCCAGGTCCACTTCCGGGTAGAGCGACAGGCTGTCGAGCACGCGCCCGCTGCCCAGCCACTCCAGCGCGGACTTGCGGCTGCGCTCGCGCTGCGGGTGCAGCTGCACGCCGAAGCGCTGCAGCATCGCGGCCAGCAGCTCCAGCCCCTCTGCCAGCCCGGCCTCGCCGTCCTGATGCAGCCGCGCCCAGATGTAAAAGGTCACCACGCGCAGATCCTTGCTGACCGTGGTCAGCAACTTTTCCGCCAGCTGGCAGATGAGGGCGGTATCAATGCCGGAGAGCTTGTTCACCTCTTCGCGAATGCGCTGGAAGTCATCGTCATAGCCGGGTTCATCGCCCGTCGGCTGCGCGTCACTCAGCGGCAGCAGCCAGGAACGCCAGTCATCCGCCCGCGCCTGCGCCAGTGGGATCAACGTGCCTTCTTCTGCGTGACAGGCGGTGACTAAGTTTTGCAGCGTGGTCATTCGGAACCTCCTTCCGTGACGGGTAACTCATCATTCCCCGAAAGCGCCTGTGCCGCCATTTCGGCATCGACGCTGAATATCTCCTGCGGCAGGGTAAAATTACGCAGCTGCAGCAGCTGTAACGGGCCGCTGCCGAGCTGTGAGCGCAGTACCCACTGCAGGGTGCTGCCGTCCGGCGTGCTGAAGCTCATCATCCACTCGCCGCGGTCGAGCTGGCGGCGTTTGCCCTGCTCCAGCCAGCGGATAAGCCCCCAGGTGCCGCTGTAGTCGCCAAACAGCCTGGCTCCCGCGCTGGCGGTGCTCCAGGTCAGCAGGGTTCCGGGCTTGAAGGTATCGCCCGGCCAGCGGAAGGTCTGCCACTGCGCCATCTGGTTGAAGTACTTCTGCTGCTGGCCGTCGATGGTCAGCTGGGTCTGCACCACCCCCGGCGCCGGGCGCGCCTGCAGCTCAAAGCTGATGCCCTGGCTGCCGTCGGTGAACAGCACGTCCGACAGCTGGCTGAGCTGGTTAAGCGCTTTGATAAACGCCGGGTTAAAGGTCAGCCCCTGGCTGTTGGTGCGGTCCGCCACCCACCGGCTGCCCTCCTTGTGCAGCACGCCGCCCAGCTCCGCGCTGAGGAAGCGCTCAATGCGCCCGCTGTCCTTGCGCAGAAACTCGGCCAGCATCGGCAGCGAGGCGTCGTTATTACTGGCGGCAAACGGGTAGCGCCCGTCAAAGGCCCCGTGCCACAGCGCCACCACCGAGCGCGCCCATTTGTCATTCAGGCTGGCGGCGGACGGCTGCAGCACCGTCTCCCACGCCTGGGTCAGCGGCTGCACGAACATCGTCTGGCCAAAGCCGCTCCACTCTTCGCCGAGGCTGGCGGCAATCAGGCTGCCGTACTGGCGGGTGTCGGTCAGGTCTACGCTTTTGCCCTGAAACACGGTTTGCGCCAGCGTCTGCATCATCTCCTGCGGGTCCGAACTGCCCGCTACCTGCTGCAGGCGCAGGCGCACGCGGGTGATGCGCGTCAGGTACGTCTGCAGGCTCAGGCTGTCGTCGCCGGACAGCGCATTTGCGGCTTTGTTGCGGCCCATCAGCGTCAGCAGCGGGCCGAACGTCTCGTCGAGCGGCCCCTGTGGACCGGCGGCGCCCTGGTCAATCACCGGCTTTTTGCTGCTGCCCACCAGCTCCTGCGCCGATTTTATCAGCGAGTCCGACAGCGCCTCGCTCTTCTGACCCGCCTGCCCCTGCCACGCCAGGGTGTTCATCAGCGCAATCAGCGGCGACTGGCGCACGTCGCTCATCAGCGTCAGCTGGTCGGTGACGTCGGCGATGTTGGCCGCCGGGTTGAGGCGCAGGCCGTTGAGGAAGTTGAGCCAGCTGCCGGCAAAGTCGGTAAAGTAGCGCCGGGTCAGCCGCTCCTTCAGCGCTTCCGGCGACAGGTCGGCGGTCACGCGCGAGCGGCTGTCGCTCAGCACCCAGTCAATCTCATCGCGGCGTGATTTGGCCGCGCTCTCAATCGCCTGCTGCACGCCGCCCTCCCACGCCTGGCGGGTAAACATGCCCGGCACGATCTCATCGGTGGTGAACAGGCGGCGGGCGTCGGTACCGTTGGTCATATCCTCCAGCGTGACGTCGGCAAAGTTGCGGCGCACTGATTTCAGCATGTTTTCATACAGCGTGCTTTCGGCGTTGCGGCGGCCTATCTGCTGCAGCAGCACCTGGCGGGTCTGGCTGACCCGCTGCGGGTCCGGGGTGATTTTCCACTGCGGCTGGTGCGGCAGCTCGCTGATGTAAAACGCCCAAAGGTCCGGCGCCAGGCTCTGCCACAGGCCGGGCGAGATGCCGTTCCGGGTCGGCTGCACCGTCTTCATCACCTGCGCGTAAAATGCGCCGTCGACCTTATCCGGTCGCGCCATCATCAGCCACGCCTTCAGTTGGTCATAGCCCGGCCGGGCGCGCTCCGCACGCTGCGGGCTGTTGGGCGGCAGGTCGGCCAGCGCGCTCAGCTGCTGCTGCAGCGCGGCGCTGGCCGGGTCGCGCAGCAGGCGGTTATTCGCCACGCCGTACCACGGCATCATCGCCTCCAGCAGCGGCGTATTGTGGTCAAGGCCGAAGCGCTGGTACCACGGCGAGCCGTCCTGATGGCGGTGTTTAAGCAGCCCGGCGTCGTTGCGCAGCGCGTGCAGGTCGGTAAGCTGGCGGTCGGACACCGCCGGGGCCTGCACCAGCGCGCGCGCCTTCTGCGCCACGCTAACAATCTGGCTGCGGTTAAGCGCGAAGGAGAGCAGCAGCCCCGCGCCCCACAGGCAGATAAGCGCCATCAGCGCCCAGGCCAGCGTCTGCTGCCACGGCATGCCGACGCGGCGGCCGGACAGACGGCGGCAGGCAGCCACGATGCCGTCCCAGCTGCTGGAGAGGGTGAGCGCATGCTCGTGGCTGGCGGAGACCTGAGCGCCGCAGGGCAGGCTGAACATCAGGCCGCGCAGCGGAATGCGCGCCTGCCGGGTGGTCAGCCAGCGGCTCAGGCGCTGCTGCCACTGCAGGCTTGCGCCCTGCTCCAGCTCGCTGCCCAGCCGCAGCAGGAAGTCATGGGAGAGGTTTTGCGCAATCTGCGCCATGCCCTGCTCACGCAGCTGCGGAACCAGGCTGTCGAGCTGCTGGCTGACCTCTTCCGGCCGCGCGCGCGCGGAAAACAGCGCGCCGACCGTCTGCTGCTCGCGCCCATCCTGCGGCCACTCGCTGCCGCGCAGCTGCCACAGCCACACCGGGGGCTGCCAGCGCAGGGCCTGCGAGATGTTCTCCAGGCTGCGCAGGCCGTTATCCTGCATCTGCGGGGTCACCAGCTGGCCGTCTGCCAGCACCCAGACAATGCCGTCCAGCGGGCGGCCGCGGCGCAGCTGGCGCAGGGCGGCGAATTTGTCGGCGTCCGGCGGTGCGCTCAGGCTACCGCCGTCAATCAGCACGGTGCGATCGCCTTCCAGCCACTGCTGCTCCTGCAGTCCGGGGACCAGCGCGGCGCGCGCGGCATCGTCGCCGACCACCAAAAGCAGGCGCACCCTGTAGCGCCAGAGCAGGTGGTAGCGGGAATGGAGGTGTTTTTTGAGCGATGTCGGGGAGGTCTGCGGGGTACTGGCTTGTTTGGCAGCTCTCTTCTGCGGCAGAGAGCTTTGCTTAACCCGGTTGATGACCCACAGCTGGACCGCCAGAAACGTCAGCATGACCATGCAGGCCAGTACCGTCCAGATGATGCCGCATACGATCAGTATTGAACGGATGACAGGCCATTCGGTCGAAGAGCTCTCAACAAAAAACCAGTATCCCAGCCCTGCCAGCAGAATAATCAGGGTGATGGCGGCCACCGCCAATACACCGGTAAATGCCGCAGAGATGCTGTTTTTTTGTTGTCCGGCTTTATCCTTTTCCATGAGGCTTAACAATTCCAAGTGCGAGTGTGTGTTGAGGATCGGCGGCTATCCAGCCGCAGGGTTGTTGTTGTTGCCGTGCCTGAATGGCTGCAAGGGAGATGACGATCAGCGGCTGCATATGCCCCACATATCCCCAGTAGTTGTCCTGCAGGTGATGTGACACATTCCACCCGGTTTCGGCCAGTTGCGGCACTTCAGGATGGGAAAACAGCAGGCAGGCATCCGGGACATCTTCAAGTTCGCTTTGTTTCAGTGCGCGCGCACTGACTTCCTTAAGCGCCTCATGGCCGGAGGCAGAAAAAACTTCACCACGCGTCATGACCACGGGCCCGTCAGCCCCCATCCGCCACAGCACCGCCGACTCACCTGCGGGTAACACGCGGCCTGAATCTGCGGCGCAGGAGTGACATCCGGCCAGCAGGAACTGCTGCTTTTCATCATTGCGCAGCAGGGCCACAATGCGTGAGAGCGTCTCCTCCCCCTTCCAGCTTTCGGGGAGTTCCGGCAGGGTGACCAGCGGAAAGGTCACCGCCATCTGCGAGCGAAAGGACTGCCATGCGGGTTCACTGCCCAGCCAGAAAACACCAGCAAAATCGCCAACCGCTTCATCCTGTCTTTTCTGCCATAACAGTACCAGTGAACTGGCCATCTGCTGCTCGCGTGCGCTGATATCGCTGGAGAAGGTACGGGCAATGCGCAAAGTTTTACCACCTGCTTCCTGCTGCTGCTCCGGCGGGCGGCGTTCGCGGCTGAGTACCAGCTCCCAGTCGGAGGTTTCACTGCCGGCAGGCCCAATCAGCACCACGTCACGCAGGGCCAGCGTGCTCTGGTGTTTTTGCCACCACCGCTTTTCCTCATGCTCGACGGCCTGCTGCCAGGTGGTGGCGTGATGCAGGGAGGCGCGGTAGTACACCAGACGGCAGAGCCACAGCAGCGCGATAACCACCAGGGATGCCAGCATCAAAGTGAAAATCGTGATGCTGTCACGCCCGGCTCCGCGTAACAGGGCCGCTCCCCCACCTGCCAGCAGCGTGATCAACGAGCCAGCCGCCAGCCACTTTTTAGTGACCGGCGGGCGGGCTGTTTTCCACAGCGGGAACTCGGGTAACGCTCTCACTGCGCAATGCCGCAGTCGGGAAACGAGCTGACCAGCGTGCAGCCGCAGGCACAACGATGCCCGTGCAGGGCAACAGGCATACCTTCAACCTTCGACAGTGCGCTGCCCTCGCTGATGGTGGTCATGCCGTGCTCGTTGCATTTAACCGGGTCGCCTTTAACGGCAATGCCCTTGCCAAAGCAGAGGTAGTGCCCCGCCAGTACTATGCCGCCGTACTCCCGCAGAGTGTCTCCTTCACGGATTATCTTTTTCATCAGACTCCCTCCTTATCCGTTCGTGACCGCCGACTGCGCTTTTTCCAGCCAGCCGGACTGAATGGCGGATTTCGCCAACTCCAGCCGCTGCTCGGCGATCGCCACTTTTTGCTGCGCCACTACTTCACCCGGCTCGGTGGTGAATGCCTTCAGCAGCTCTGCGCCCGGCAGCATCGGGATTGGCTTGCCGGAGAGAATATCGACGGCCTGAGTTTCCAGCGAGTGCGCACCCAGCATCCCGGCCACGCCCACCGCCATGCCCGCGACCTTTTTCTGCCTGATGATAAACGCCACGCCGCCGACGACCGTGGCCGCGCCCACCACCGCCCCGGCTATCATCAGCGGCGACAGCGGCTTGTTACTTTTCTTGCCGAAGTAGACCATGCGATAGCGGAAGTAGCCGCCCCAGGGTTCGCGCGCGCCGAAGGCATTGTGCATAAACCAGGCGCGGGAATCGTGTACCTGGTCATCAAACAGCGCCCTCACCAGCCCCGCTGGCTGCCCGACGTTGCTGGCTTCACCGCCGTCCGGAAACAGCACTTTAAGATGGGTTTCGCCGGCGGTTTTTATTTTCCGCCACTCGCCGTACTCATTGTCGGTATTGAGCAGATAAAGGGTGTCCGTCAGACCATAGACGGGCTTGGCGTACCACTCTTCATTATTAGCGGTGCGCGACACGCCCTGGTAATCTTCGCGAAACTCTTCGGCGGCCTCACGCAGCTGGGTTTGACCGAGCGCGGCATCAAAGTCTTTTGGCCCCTGGGGTAACAGCTCGGACGTGTGGTTTTTTTTATTTCTTTCTTCGACGAGCTTGCGCTCCTCTTCAACCGCTTTTTGTTTCGCAGCCCGCTTGTCTATATCGGCTTTTCTCAGGAGCGGGTCGCTGTGTCTATCCAGGCCGTTGGCGGCAGAATCGACATAAAAGCGCTGGGTTTTATAGCTGCCAGTCGCGTAGCGGCCAATGCGCCACGCGGTGATCCAGGCTATTTGCTCGTCGACGGCTTTTTCCAGGCTGACGCTGGCGCGAACTGGAGTATAGGTAACAGCCTGTTCAGCGCTGATAAGTTCTGTTGATGGTGGAAGATTTAGAGTAAGAGTGCGCCAAGAGTTAAAGAGATTTATAACCTCTTGATTTATATAATATTCCATATCTACTAATTCTGACATGACACGCCATTGGTCTCTCTCCAAAGCCTCAGGTAAAGCTTCCTGACTGACCTTGAGTGGTGCACCAGCAGCAAACGCCGCTGCATACATCTCATGCAGAGCAATCTGCGACAGCAGCAGGCCATCATCCGCTCCATTGGCCTTGCCCTGGTCACCCGGCGGGTAGCCGCCGCCGAGGTCAGAGTGCATACCAGGGTAAACCACCTCTTCACTGTTGGCCGGATAGCGACCATCGGTGCGGCGGATGGAGTCGAGCGGGAAGCACAGACGCTGCTCGTGGGCGGAGACCAGGTGCACGCAGCGCTTAATCAGCCCGCCGTAGACCTTCTCATCCGGCAGCTCTTGTGTGCCGTCCGCCCAGCCCATATGCCCCTCGGCAATCGGCGCCATATGCGGCACGCCGACCGAGGCCACGGTATCCAGCAGGCCGAGGAACTCAACGCTGATGGGGATCTTCAGGCCGCCGGCTGCCAGGCACTGCTCCGGCTTTTTGTTCTCGCCTTCAGGTTTCGGCAACAGTCCGCTTAGCCAGTTAACAAAGGCGCGCGCCGCCGCCGCACCGCGCGAAAAGCCATACACGTACAGCTTAATGCCCAGCAGCCTGACCTTGCCCGGCTCCGCCGGATTGAGGGCGGTGAGCAGCGCTTTGGATAATTTTTCCTCCTGCAGCAGCTTCTGGAACTCCTCATAACGGTTGCTGCTGCCGGTCAGGCCGAAGCTCGCCATCGAGGTTCCCATCGACTGGACTGAGTCCCAGCATTCCGCATCACTCATCAAAGGCTGTTTCGTTGTGCGTCTTAGGGCATCAATAATGCGCAGCAGCCCCCAGTTAATCCGCTCCTCACCTTTGCTGGCGGTCGCCAGCCCGCCCAGGCTAAAGTCAAGGTCAGACACCTCCGGGAAGGGGGTGCCGACGCCGGGAATATAGTACTTGTAGTACTTATTCCCGGCGCTTTCCGGCATATCCGTCAGCTCCAGATTTTTGCTTCCCACGCCACCGGCGTAGCCCTGGCCGATAGTGGCCTGAAACAGGCGGACAATATTGGTCGGATGTTTAGGATCCGCATCATAGAGGTCGTGATTGAGATTATTGCCGGTGCCGTCAAAGAACAGGCTGATATGCAGGGTCTTGCAGCACGGCGGTTCAACAATGCGGTTGGCGGCAAGGCACAGTTCATCGTGGTACTTCTGCTCCTCGCTGTCCTGCTTGCGGCAGTTTTCACCCACCAGCGCAGTCTGTGATGGTAGCCTTCCCTGCTCAGGGAATTGCGGCGGATACCAGGCCAGATCGGTAATTATTTCGGACATACTTTTGGTTCCTTCATCCGTAAAGGCTCTTTAATAGGGTAATCTGGATAATCATAACGAGAGCAACTGGTGGTTACTTTCACCTGGTCACAAGGTAAAAAATGAACAACAATGCCACAGGTTTTCTGGCCGGTATAGTCAGGGAGGGGAACCGTTGCGGAATGTTGCTTATTCATAGCCTGTATTTTTTGGCTCCAAGATTGTCTTTTTTGATCATAAACAATCCATTCCCTATGCCATTCCTCTCTAGTTTGCCCATGCTCAACAGGTCTTTTAGGTTTTGGTAATGAAGGCACATCACCGGCAAAAGCTACTCCAGTTACCCAGTCCACCCTGACCGTCATTCCCGGCTGCCACTGTTTCGGCACGCCGAAGCAGCAACCTCCCCCTCCCCCCTGGTAGGGCCCGATAACATCGAGACCGGACTGCCCGTTAACACTAAATTGATTGATCGCCCATTTGGTATGATTGATGGCCTCAATAGTACCCCCACCGCCACCCTGGTATTCCGCCTGGGCACTCTGCTGGCCACATCCTGCCAGTAGCAATA
>Ga0308159_1003486_pt1 | contig 15794 bp, 7 predicted proteins | sample PhyCR1_FD_201040 | JGI IMG/M metagenome (GOLD analysis project Ga0308159, IMG submission 201040) | Phyllosphere microbial communities from UC Gill Tract Community Farm, Albany, California, United States - DLSLC.R1 | ecosystem: Host-associated > Plants > Phyllosphere > Unclassified | place: USA... | reverse complement strand
GCACACACTCGCTTCGGCGCACGAAAGCATCGATCATCTACAAGGCGACCGGCAACCTTCGCGCCGTTCAGATTCTCCTCGGCCATGCCAAGATCGACAGCACGGTGCGCTACTTGGGCATTGACGTTGAAGACGCTTTGGAGCTGGCGGAACGCACTGAAGTCTGAGCGGACCCAATTGCGGTCATTTAGAGCCTTCATTCGCATCGCCAACTTCCGCCGTTCGTTCATATGAACCTCGTGGTTCTTGTGACCAGTTGCATCAGGGTTCGATCAAGGTCAGTCAGAACGATGCCGAGGCGTCTTTCCATGCGAAGATCATCAAGAGCCGCTGAACGGTAATATAAAGATATCTTTATATGATGATTGACAGCGCTCCTAGAGTGGTGTTGAACCAGCCTGTCGATGTTCCTCATTCCAGGCATGGCGATGGGGCTAAGACGGGAAGCTGGTGACGCTCGTCGTGAGCGGATTCCGGCGCTGCCCCCGCAACTGTAAGCGGTGAGCGGCGGCTCCCTCGTGTGTCACTGGATCTCGCAACAGGTCCGGGAAGGCCGGAGCCTACGTGTCGACCCGTGAGCCAGGAGACCTGCCTCCGACGCTATACGTTCCTCGGACGGGGGTTCCTCCGGTGGATTGCGCTTGGAGGAAGACCATCGGCTCGTGCCGCGGCCGCCGATGCCTGCGCGCTCCCTCGGCTCCCCTGCCCGACCATTGCAGGTAAGACATGACGGGCAACGATTTCACATTCGCGATCAGCCGCATCCCCTTCGACGAAGATCATCGTCCGGGCGATGGGACGCGCGCGACGACCAATTTCGCCAATCGCGCCCGTGGCGAGCGTCGCTAGGAGAACCTCCGCCACACGCTGAGAATGATCGACAATCGCGTCAACTCGCTTATGCACTGGGACAACCCGGCGGGTCCGGCATCTACCTCAACAGTGACTATCCGCTTTTCACGCACCGGCGGCGCTGTACTGCCCGGATGCCGCACGCCGCCGGCGTACTCCAGCGTACGCGGCAATGGGTCAAAGTAACGAACGGACCGGCTTGACTCTGGAAACCTGGCAGTCGTGTACCGCTGCCGAATTCACTCGGCACATTCGATCGTGCGCGCGCCCTGCACCGCCACCCGGCCGACGTACAGGAAGGCAATTGCGGACAGCGCAAATCCTGCCGCAACGAGGAAGGGTGCCCCCGGAACGTAAGCGTGTGCGCGTGTTCGGGTGAAGGCAGCGAACACGTACGTGTAGATCGGCGGTCCGATAACGAGGGCCAGCGCATTCAGTCCGGCGACCGCGCCTTGCAACTCGCCCTGGCGTCCCGGATCGACGGCGCGGCTCAGCAAGCCGCTGATGGATGGCAGCACGAGACCGGACAAAACGCCGACGGCGATCGCAGCATAAACCCAGGTGACGCTGCCGCCGGTGGCGTAGAGCGCTGAAGCCGCGATGAAGCTGGTGACGCCGAGTGTGGTCGCCCGCGCTTCTCCCACCGCAGCGATCACTGGGCGGATCAGCAGGCCCTGCACCACTGCGGTACCCAGCCCCACGCCACCCAGCGCGAAGCCGATGTGTCCCGGCGTCCAGCCGAACCGCGTCATCGCATAGAAGGGAAAGATGACCGGCAGCGCGATCTGGGCTACGCTCCACGCGGTCAGCGCGGCCGCGTACCATATCGCCGACCGGCTCTGCCCCGCCAGCGACCGTAGCGCCGCCAGCGTGTTGGCCATCCGCAGCGAAAACGGCCGGCGACGATCGGACGGTAGGCTTTCCCGCAGGATGCACAGGGCCAGCAGGAGGTTCAGCGAGGCGAAGCCCGCCGCGACGAAAAACGGCAGCCGGGTATCGATCTGCCCCAGGAGGCCGCCAGCTATCGGACCCGCGACAAACCCGATGCCGAAGGCCATGCCAACAAGGCCGAAGTTCTGCGCTCGCTTCTCGGGCAGAGACACATCGGCGATATAGGCGGATGCGACGCTGAAACTGGCACCGGTGATACCGGCGACCAGCCGCGCGGCGACCAGCCACGGGAGTGACGTCGCCAGCCCTAACAGCGTGTAGCTCAGGCAATAGACACCGAGCGCCGCCAGAATCACCGGCCGCCGTCCGAACCGGTCGGACAGACTCCCGATGATCGGCCCGAACACGAACTGCATCGTGGCATAAGCCAATGCGAGCCAGCCGGCGATCACTACCGCATGAGCGATGGACCCGCCGTTCAGTTCGACGATCAACTGCGGCAGGACCGGTGCGATGATTCCGAGTCCCAGCATGTCGACGACGATCACGGCAAGGATTACCGCAAGCGACCGCCCATGGGCAGCGGCCCGCGGGGGCAAGGACTCCGTCGTCACTATGGTATCCCCTTTGACTGGATCCTGTGGCTCAGCCGTCGCCGCCCATGCGGTCGGCAAGCTGTTCAGCGATTGCCGCGAACAGCCGGTCCGCGCCTTGCGGGGTCAGCCGTCGCGTGCGGCCCTTGACCGTGACCATCAACGCGTCCCCGCGAACGAACGCGTCGAGCGACAGCGGCGCGATTCCGGTCTGCGGCGGATGCCCCAGGATGCGGGCGGACCCGTTGCCGAAGTCGAACGGCTGCGATCGGCCGCTCGCGTCGAAGATGTCGGTGATCGGCTGGTCGGCATATTCGTCGTGCCAAGCGAAGCTGACCGTCGTCTCGCTGCGGCCGCCGCCCACCTGTGCCGTAACCGCACGCCGGATCGCCGCCTGAGTCGCCTCGGCGCTCCGACGCAGATCGGACGGTATCGCGCCCAGTTCGATCCGCCGCAGTGCGACAAAGTTGCCGACCGTGTGTTCCAGTCCGGGGCCGACGCGGAAGTTCACCGGCGACGCGACCGATTCCAGGCCCGCCCCGCCGCGCCGGGCAACCGCATCGATCGCAGCCAGCACGACGGCCGCGGGACTCACGCCGATCGCGGCGGCATGGCGCTTCACCCGCCCGCCCAGGTTGTCATCGTGCCAGCTTGCCAACGGCGGTTTGTCTGCTGGCAGGCTCGCCGCGTCGTCGAACACCTGCCACCACGGATCGGCGCCTTCGTCACGAAATCCGGTGTTGCTGGCCAGCGCATAGCCCGCCATCGCGATCCACGCCGCGTAATCGGTGCCTTCGCGCGGGGGCGTGTCGCCGCGCAGGCACCGGCTCAGCCCGTCTACGATGATGCCGATCGACTCGAGATCGATGATGATGTGGTGCAGTTGCAGGATCAGGATCGCCCGACCGTCGCCGAGCGTGACTAACGACGCCGATGCTGCGCGTTGCGTCAGGTCCATCGGCCGGCTGGCCAGACCGCGGATATGGGCCTGCGCCTTGGCGAGGGTCCATTCCGTGACCCGCGCCTCCCACAGCGCGGTTTCGGCGTCGCCGATCGCGACCGTTGACTGGCGTCCGGCCAGACGAAATTTCGCCCTGAGCAGCGGGTGGCGCTCGCAGACCGATTTCCACGCGGCGGCCAGCGCGGCTTGCGATGGCGGCGAGTCGATCAGGATCGGGATCGTCGTGACGAATTCTGCTGAATCGGGGTCCCGCAAGTGGTCGTACCACATCGCCATTTCGCTCGGCGACAGGTCGCGCTCGGCGTCCGCGGCCGGTTGCGACGGCGCAATGGCTTTAGCGACCGGCGTCCCGATCGCCTCGGCCATCTGCGCGACGGTGATCGCGGCATAGGCCTCGGCCATCGTCAGCAGGCGATAGCCGCGCTGGCAAAGGTTGCCGACGACCTTGACCAGCTTCAGCGACGTGCCGCCCAGATCGAAGAAGGTCGCATCCCGGCCCGGGACGGTTCGTCCCAGCGCCGCCTGCCATGCCGCCACGACGTCCTGCTCAACCGGTGTCGCGCCCTTGAAGCCGTGTTCGGAGACGGCGTCCGGGTGGATCAGCGCGGAAATGGCCTGTGCGGTCGCGGTCGTGTCCGCCCGCCGCTGTAGCCAGTCCGCATCGCGCATCCGGCGATCGATCGGCGATCGGTCCGCGGAAAAGACCCGGACGTCCGCCTCCGTCAGCCGATCTGCCTGCTCGATCCATCGATCGAGGTCGGCCAGAGTCGCGATCATGCACTCGTCGGTGCCGAGGCCGAGACTGCCGTCGGCACCGTTCAGCGGGGCAATACGCCCGAGGAACTGCTGCAACGGCTGGTTGCGCGGCGTGCGCTGCCACCGCAGCGATATGCTGCCGAAGCCAACCTCGCGCGCATCGCGCAGCACCGCCGCGAGCATGGCCTGCTCCACGCCGCGGCCGAGTGCACGGCAACTGAGCAGGAACTGGTCGACCGTGTACCCTGCATCATCGCACGTCGCGGTGACGAAGCCGACGGTGCCATAGTCGCCGTAGCGATCGGTCACCGCGATCGCGAACAGCCGATCGCCCTGCTCGATCCGACGGGCAAGATCCGCTTCCGATTGCGGGTCCGGCACGCTGGCGAACTGGTTCACCCGACGCGACAGCTCCGACAGACGCGCAAGGTCTTCCAGCTGCGCCCGCCGGACGGTCACGCGCACGTCGAGCGTGCGGACGAACTGACTAAGCGACGCCGACCGCTCCCGCTCGGTACGCCGGACGATCTCCATCCTCGCACCCTCGGTTCGGTCGACGCCGGCGTCGGCCGACGGCACGGTGTCCAGCGCCCAGACATGATCGACGAACCGCAGCGCGTCGTCGGCCTCCTGCGGAAACTGCAGGGCGAGCACCCCGGGCAGGCTGGACGACACCTCCGCGCATTCGATGGGATTGTCGTCGATGAGTATAAAGCTGTCCGTACCCACGTTCAGTTGGTGCGCCAGGGCGGCGATGCCGTTCGATTTTGGTGCCCAGCCGATCTCGCTCGCGACGAAATCCGCCCTTGCGACGATCAGGTCGTCGCGCGTATCGAACACGCGCCAGACGTCGTCGGCGATGTTCTTGGAGACGATGGTGAGCAGGAAGCCAGCGGCCTTCATTTCCAGAAGGCTGCGCTGGAGTGCAGCGTGCTGGGGCCCGATCCGCAATCCCTCGGCATCTTCCGCGCACACGCCTTCCCACAGCGTATTGTCCGCGTCAACCGCCACGACCTTGTGCGGCCGCCGGTGCCGCGCGGCGTGCCGACGCAGGATCGTCGCGCCGGCCGCGGCGTAGAACGGATCGCCGAACAGGATTCCTGCATCCTGCGCGGTGGCGTCGGCGGCCTCCGCCCGGAATGCGTAGCGGCGTTCGATCTCCGCCGCATCGGTCACGACGACATCCGCCAGCGTCGCGGCCGTCGCCCGGATCGCTTCGCCGAATCTGCGAAGCGCCGGTTCCATGTGGCGCGAACTGCCTGCCGCACCGATGGTCGGGGCCAGCAGCACATGCACCGGCAGCGGACTGCGCCCCCGGAACCAGTGCAGTGCCTCGACGAATTCCCCGGTCCGCGCCTCCAGCGAACCGGGCACATACCACGGTTCCGATTCGTCGGCCCGGCGGATCGTAGGCGAGTCCCCCCGCGTCGCGTACAACAACGACAACCCCGATCCGGACAGCATTTCGTCCGAGCCGTCCCGAACAACGAAGCCGCGCTCTGCCAGCGTCTGGCGGATCCAGTCGCTCGACGATCCGTCGTTGTCGTGGGTCTCGACGATCATTTGCCGCACGATCGGCCAATGCTCGTCACGAAGCCCGCGCAAGATCGCGGCCTCGCTGCGCTCGGCATCGATTTTCAGCAGATCGATACGCTCGATCCCCTCGCGAACGATGAAGTCGGACAGCGACAGGGTCGGAACCTCTGCCGAGATCGATTCGAGCCGGCCGTCCGCGAATTCCCCGGCGAGTTCCAGCACGGCCTCGCCGCCGCTGTGGCGCAACTGGTTGCCGATGGCCGCGGTCAACGCCCGCTGGTCGACATCGGCCTGCGCCTCGAACCCGGAAAAGACGGTCGCACCGGCGTAATGGACGAACGCCTTGCTCCCGGTGCTGCTGTCGAGGCCGCAGGGAAACAGCGTCGCCCGTCCGCGCCCCGCCAGATTGGCGGTGGCGATGCGCGACGTGATCGGCGACGGCTCGAACGCATAGACCCGCGCATCGGGCGCCTGATCGAGGATGAAGAGCGAGAACATGCCGATGTTCGCGCCGACGTCGATGACCGTCGCATCGGGGGGCAGGTCGATCCAGTCCGGACGATAATCGCGCCGATCGAATATTTCCTCGTACAGATAGTCGGTTTCATATGCGTGGAGTTCGAAGACTTCGGTGCCGTTGGGCAGGAACCGCGTCGTCGCGCCGGTCTCCCGCGCGTCGTCATACGCCTGCCCGGCGCTCAACGGTCGCCCCTTCAGCCACGCATCGGGGGCGACGAGGATCGCCAGCGTCTTGGTATCGGCCGGCACCGGCTCGATACCCAGCAGGACCTGTTGCCACTGGTCGAACGGCGCGATGGCGGTAGCGATGCCCAGGTCCGCGCCCAGCGCGTCGATGACCTCCTTCAGCGGTTCCAGCGAGCAATTACCGATGCCGAGGATTTCCGGGATCGCCGCGCGTTCCGGATCGGTTGCCGCAACGCGGACGTTACGCGCGGGTTTGGGCGGGTTGAAACCGGTCATGCGATCAGTCCTGCTTGCCGTCGTTACGCGGCGACCCCGCACCCCCTTGCCGATCCGACCGCGCGCGCAGGCTGCGCAGCGCCGCCTCCTCCAGCGCGCGCGGCATGAAGTCGTACCGGCGGAGAAGCCGTGCATAGGATATTGCCAGCACGACGGCATAGATCACCACGAACGTGGCGGCGAATACGAGATAGCTTGACGTAAAGCCCCTGAGTATTCCGAAGAGCACCACCAGTGCTATCGCGCCGAAGAAGCCCAGCGTTTCCAGCCAGAGCGCCTTTGCCGCTTCCAGCTGGCGTCGCGCACTCAGTCGTTCGTGGAATTCGCTCATGTCACACCTCTATTGTTAGCCAACCGAAGCGGGATCAGCAGGTCATGCGGCGAGAAGCGCCTTTTGTCCGAACAGTCGTTCGGCGCCGATGCCGACTTCCTGGCACTTCTTCACCAGCTTGTCGGATTCGATGATCGGCTTCGACTGCGGCGTGTAGACGATGCTCGAAAGATACGTCAGCCAGGGCTCCTGCCCCATGGCATAGACGAACACCTCTTCGGGGGAGACGCTTTCGACCAGGCGATAGGCGCCCTCGAAATCCGATCCGTTCAGGCGGCGCGCTTGATCGTGCTTCCGCTCCATCTTCTTTCGCAGCAGCGGTCCGTACAGCCACGACATGGGGGCACCTTCGCACTCCATGCCCATGAAGAGATAATCGACGCCGCCGACCGCCTTGTTGAAGCGATCATAGATTTCGGGCTGCACGTTGTTGGAATCGGCGACGCACAGGAACCGCTTCCCCTTCAGGTCGATATAGAAGCCGATCTTGCTCATGACGTGCAGATCGCCGTGCTCGCCCAGGAACGGTGCACCGATGATCTGCCCCACACCCGGGATGTCGATCGTGTCCATTTCCGCCAGTTCCACCACGTTGCGGAAGCCGATGGCGTTCAGCATCGCCTTGAGCGACGGATCCTGAATCTGCCCGTTGCTGGGGGGAACGACGATGGTTCCGATCCGCGAGCGCAGCTGCAACAGGGTCTCGATCGAGACGTGGTCCTGATGGGTGTGGGTCAGCAGGACATAGTCGATATGGTCGGGCAGGTCGTGATGGGTATAACGGTCGATGCCGGTCCGCACCGGATAACTGACCACCGCATCGGTCAGGACCGCGACCTCGGCAGTCTCGAACAGCACAGTGGCATGACCGAAGTAGCGCACGCGCACGCCGTCCCCGCGGAAATTCCGTTCCGCGTGCTGCGGCGGCGCTTCGCGGTGGAACAGGCCGCGCAATCGGTCCCGGTCCGCCGGACGGTCAACGTGGTCGAGAATGTCGTCGACATGCCCGCTCAACCCACCATCGGTCCGGAACGCGGCCAGCCGGTCCACCAAGGGTGAGTCGAACGCGATATTCGCGACCGGTTCGTCCTCGGCGGCAAGGCGGGGGGTGCTGAGAACGAACGAACGTTCGTCGGCATGCCCGTGCGAGAACATCAGCGACTGGCGCGACCGGTCGAAGTACTCCGATTTGTAGATCAGTCCCTCGATCAGGCGCATCGAAGGCACGTTGTTGATATCGTAGCCGAGTTCGACGAGGCCGCTCAGTTCCTTCGGCAGTTTGTCGTACCACGGCGTGATCGACCCGCCATCCGCGCCGGCCTGCAACGCCGTGCCGAAGGTTTCGATCGCGGCGGCAAGGTCCAGCAGCGGCTTGTCACGCGTACGCATCCGCTGGATCAGCCCCTCGACCTGCGCGACGCTGCCGTCGAAATCCATGAAGGGGCCGCCCTTCATCGCCGGGTTCTTGGCCGCCTCGCGGTGCAGGTCTGGCGCCTGGGTGAAGGATTCGAGAATCCGCATCAGGTGATTGCGCATGGTCAACCCCGCCTGGGCGGGTGCGATCATGAATGGCCACGCATACCATTCCGAAACGAGCGGCTCGATGCAGGCACCATCGGACAGGTACAGCTTATCCGACATGTTGGTTATCCTCCGGGTTTCGGGTGTGAATTTTGGAACGGTGCAGCACGCACCGCATCGCTTCAGCGACCGGCTGCGCCCATTCGGGACGCAGCATCACGTCGTGGCCGCAACCGACGTCCGCCACGTCCAGGCGGCACGCGGTGGCGGCTCGCCACGCCTCGGGATCGGCGGACGGGGCGGTGCCGCTGCGGACGAATCCGATCGGCAGCGGTATCGCACGCGGCCGGTAGTGCGCGGCCGCCTGCGCATGGTGGACCAGGTTCCGGCCAGCCGAACGATAGTCCTCCGCTTCCCCGCGGACGGCCGACTGGCGCGCGATCAGTGCTTCGATCATGCCGGCCGCCTCGGTCCGCTCGGACGCCACGGCAAAGCCTTCGGGAAGGTTGGGGATGCGGCTGTCGAGCAGGACGACCGCCGCGACCGGTACGGCGCGCGTGACGAGCCGGTCGGCCGCCGCATGGGCAAAGACACCGGCGAGCGACCAGCCGGCAAGGACGAAACCCGGCGAAAGCCCGGCTTCGGCGACTTGCCGGGCAAGCAGGCCGGCGATGGTATCGACCGACGCACCCTGCTGCTGCTGCGGAAGCGGTGCGGCAAAGACGCAATGGGTATCGCCCAGCGCACCCGCCAGCGCATCGTACATCGCGACGCCGCCGCCTGCCGCGCCGACGAAGACGATCGGTCGCTTCCCCTGCCCGCCCAGTCTGACCAGGCGATCGCTACCGCCGTTCAGGGCAGCGGCGATGCGCCCCCGGACCAGCGTTCGCAACCGCGGCTGGCTGTCATGCGGGACGGTCATTGCCCGTCTCCCGCTTCGGCGACGATGCTGCGTGCCGCGCCGACGACGCGCGGCCCCCAATCCCCACCATCGCGCAACGCGGTCGCGAACGCAGCGAGTGTCGGATTCTTGAAAATGATCGTCAGCGGAATCTCGACGTCGAACAGTTCTTCGAGCGCCGCGACCATCCGCATTGCGGCAATCGAACTGCCGCCGAGATGAAAGAAATTATCCGCCGGGCCGATCGCATCGCATGCAAGTGCCTCCGCCCAGACCTCCGCGACAATCCGCGAGACGGGATCGAGGAAGCGGTATTCCGCCACGTCCGCCGCGACCGGCGGCAATTGCGGCTCGACCGCCTCGATCGCAAATGAAACCTGTCCTCGGATATTGTCCCAGGCGGCACCGAACAGCGTCGCGAGGCAGTCCTCGACGGCTGCGCGGCGCTCGGCGGTGCCAAGCGCGCTGCCGGTGAAGCCTGCCGAAACGATCGCCTGGCCATCGGCGAAACGGACGTCGGCACTGTGAACCTCGGCCAGATCCCCCAGCGCGCAGGCGACGACCACGGCCGAAAACCGGAATCCGGCGATGCATGCGACCGCGTGGACCGGGCCGATCAGCATCACCCTGCCGTCTCCGATCGCCTGCGCCACGATCCCCGGGCGGTAGAGGCGGCCGCCATAGCCGTCAGGCCGCGGAACGAAATGCGCGGCGGTCCGGCGCAGCTGGTCGCGATCCCCCCAACCGAGCGCGGGGCACAGCAGCGCGAGTTCGCCGACACATCCGGCGGGCAGCGCGCGCCCGTCCCGCCCGATCACGCGCAGTTCGACCGCACCGACTGCGGCCACGACCGGATACATTGGCGCATCGTCCGTTCCGCCCGCCAGCCGAAGGGCAAGGCCGGTCGCAGGACCACCGAACAGATATTCGGGGCAGTCCGGATCGCCACCGGCAACCGCCCAGTAATCCGTGCCGAACCCGCTGCTCGCGGCGAGGATCGCCGAACAGCGTGCCGCGGGCGTGCCGATGCCGAACGGCGGCGCATCCGCTGGTACGTCAACCGCCGGTTCCGTTCCAAGCATGTCGGCGAAAGCCTGTCGCGGGCGCAGCCATCGCACACCCCCGACCCGCCGCAGGGCGGAAAGCCGCGCCGCTGCATCCGCCGCCACGCCGCGCGTGATCGCCACGCGGGACGTGGCGGCTTCGCTGCACGACGAAACCAGCGGCCACGACGGTTCCGCCGCGGCCAGGATCGCGGGCAGCGCACCGCCATCGCCTCCCGCAGGTGGCGCGGACCGCTGCCCGCTGGCCGGCAGTACGGCTGCGGCCGCTGTCGACCGAACCGGCTGCGCACCGACCATCTCCTGCTCGACGATCTCGGCCAGCGTCGTGCGGAAAAGGTCGATCAGCGTGGCGGCAAGCGCCTGCCCGCCATCGCCAGTACCGATCGCCAGCACCATCTCGCCACTCCGGGGGTCGCGGGCGAAGTTGGCGACAACCGCCAGGCTGTTGCGGGCGAGGCCATCCCGGCGGACGATCTCGATCTCCGCTACCGGCGCGTCGTCGCGCCGCGCATGGAAATGGGTGTAGTTGAATGCGACGGAGAACAGCTGGCGGCGCCCGGCCAGTTCCTGGATCGTCTGCAGCGGAACATGGCGATGCCGATGGATCGCATGTTCGACCTTCTGGCACCGCCGGGCAAGCGTCCGAAGATCGTCGTGCCCGGTGCGAATGCGGACGGGCAGCGTGTTCAGGAACATGCCCAGCGCGTGTTCGGCGCCACCGGTTTCGGGCCGGCCGTTAAAGACCATGCCCGTCGCGATCTCGTCGGCCCCGATCAGGGTCGCCTGCACCCGGGCATGCACCGCGAGCAGGACCGACTTGAGCGGAACCCCCCAGTCCGTCGCCACGGTTTCGAGATACCGCACCTGCCCTGCCGAGAACACCAGATGCGGCGCGTCCCCGGCCCGAGCCACCGGCACGCACGGCAGTTCGATCACCGGCTGGACCGAAACCTGCTCGCGCCAGAAATCCAGCGCGTGCGCATTGGCCATGGCTTCCCGTTCGAGCGCCACGAACGCGCTCTGGGCTTCGCCGCTCGCCGGCACCGCATCATCCGTAGTATAGGCGCGAACCACCTCGGCGATCAGCGATGCCTCGCTCCATCCGTCGAGCAGTGCATGGTGGAAGCTCAGCGCCACCACATGGTCGCCATCATCGAGCGTCAGCAGTGCGACGCGCATTGGCGGATCGGCGGGAAAGGTAAAGCCGCGCGCCAGGTCGGCCGCCATCACGGCATTGAGCGCCGCCGCCTGCGCCGCGCCGACACCGTGCACGTCCTGCCGCGTGACGGTCACCCGGCAGGCCGGATGCACGATCTGCAGCGGCTCGCCGAAGGTGAACGGGTTGATCGACGTCGCGAAAATCTCGTGCGCGGACAGGACCTGCGTCAGCGCACCGGCCAGCCGGTCCCCATCGGCCCCGCGGATCCGGTACCGGACATAGTCGTGGTAGGTTCCGTCCCCGTCGAGCCGCGAATGGAACAGCATGCCGGTCTGGAGCCCGCTGAGCGGATGCGCCGCGATCGCATCGGCGGGCAGGCGCTGCCGGTCGGCGGGGGTCAGCAGCGCAAACCGATCCCGGGGCACGGTTGCGGCCGGTTCCGGATCGAGCGCGCGCTCCGCCAGGGTGGCGGACAGTTCGCGGATCGTCTGGTTCTCGAACAGCTGCTCGATCGAAATCTGGAAACCCGCGCGACGCAGCAACGACTGCGCCTTGAGGCAGAGGATCGAATCCCCGCCCAGCGCAAAGAAATTGTTGTCCAGCCCGATGTCGTCGCGGCCGAGCGTCTGGGACCAGGCGGCGTGCAGCGCAGCGACGACGCCGGCATCCGGCTCGACCGGTTCGGTCGCGGACGCGGGCAGCTCGCCTGCCGGAACCACCACCGTCGGCACCGGCACGTCCGGATCGAGACGGACGACCGGGCCGTCGGGGGTCGCCACCATCCGCCCGCGGCGACCGGTGTTCCACAATGCCGGAACGTCCGCTGCGCCGATCCCCTGCCTCCCTGCCTGCCCCGGTGCTTCCCCCCCGTCCGCGACCACACCGGCGACGAAGACGCTGCCGTATGCACCGACCGGCCGGATTGCCCCGTCGTCCGTGCGGATGCTGACCTGACCGGTGGCGGCGCGCTGATCCTCGGGCACCAGATCAAGGGTCGCGATCGACCGGTCGGGCCATGCGATCAGCGTCCGCAGGACATGGACATAGCGATCGACGAACGCCTGCGCGTGCGCCGGTGCCATCCGCCTTGGCGAATATTCGAGGTTGGCCATCAGGCCATCGCCGGTCCGCAGGACGGTCAGGAGAATGCCGAACCGGGCGGAGGGCCGTCGCAGCGCGAGATGCTCGACGGCGATCCCCTCCCAGTGTTCGCCGGCGTGCGTGGTCGCCCCGACGTTCTGGAAAGTGAAGAAGGCTTCGCACAGCGCCGACATGTCCCGCCGATCCGCGCCGAGCGTCGATGCGATATCCTCCCACGCGATGGCGGGCTGGTCGACGGTTTCCAGGAACTGTGCCTGCAGCGCGTGTGCCATCGTCGCACCGCTGTCTTCGGGACGAAGAGATACGGCGATCGGAACGCTGGCGGAAAGGCAGCCGATCGTGCGCTCGACGTCCGGATCGCTCCGGTTCGCGCTCGGCGTTGCGATCAGGAACCGGGACCGGTCGGCATATTGCGCGATCAGGATGCCATAGGCCGCGAGCAGCAGCGGGAATATCGTTAGGCCGCGCGACGCCGCGAAGGTCGTAAGGTCTGCGACGACGTCTTCGGGAATGCACGCCCCGGCGTCCGCCGCGGACGGCGCATCGGACGCCGCCGTGTCGACCGGCAGCGCGAGCGGCACCGCGCAGTCGCTCAGCGTGTCCGCGAAATAGCGACGCGCCTCGCCGATCTCCCATGCCGGTGTCGCCGCCTGCCGGGCGGCGATATCCGCCGGCTGGCAATCCGGGTCCGGCAGAACCTCGCCGAGATAGTCGCCGCGCAACTCCGCATGGATCAGCGCCAGCGACCAGGCATCGCACGCGATATGATGCAGGATCAGCACGAACAGATGCACATCCGGCGCGCAACGATACAGCCGCGCCTTGAACGGCGGCTCGCTCGTCAGGTCGAACGGCGTGCGCAACAGGCGCTCCGCCGCCTCCAGCGCAGCGGCGACGCCGTCTACTTCCGTCGGCGACAGATCGGGCATGAGTGGCGGGGCGACGCACTGGACCGGTTCGTCGTCGCGCTTGACGAATCGGGTCCGCAGGCCGTGATGCCGCGCGACCATCGCGGTCAACGCCCGCTGCAGCTTCGCGACGTCGAGCGCCCCGGTCATCTTCAGGACGATCGGAACGTGCAGACCTGCAGCATCCCCCGATCCGGGAAGCTGATCGCGCGCCCACAGGCTGCGCTGCGCGAACGTCAGCGGCGCGCACGGATCGACGGCCTTGCCGGTGCGGGCCGTGCTGGGGTCACCGGTCAACGCCGCCAGCAGGGCGTCCTCGCCGCGGACATGGCCGGCGTCCTTCAACAGGGTGTCGACACGATCCGTCATCGTTCGCCCTCCCGCGTTCGCTCGAGCGGCCGTTCCCGGGCGAGCAGGTCGTCGCGCAGCGATGCCGCCAGCTTTGCGACCGTGGGGTTCGCGTACAGTCGGCTGATCTTCAGCGGCACGCCCAGGCGCTTGCGCAGGATCGCGGTGATCCGCGCCGCCGAAATCGAATCACCGCCGATCTCGAAGAAATTGTCTTCCGGGGCCACACGACTGCGCGAAAGGACGTCGGCCCAGATCGTTGCGAGCGCCTGCTCGACCGGATCCGCAACCGCCACCGGCTGGGCAGCGACGACAGGGGCCGTCGCATCGGCCGCAGCGCCGTCGCCGACGAGCCAGCCCAGCGCCTGCTCGAACAACTGCGCCAGACCGGAAAGCGTCGCCGCATCGTAGCGATCCCGCCGTCCCGATATCGCCGCGAAGATCTGGCCATCGGCGGCGACCTGTACGCTCAGCGCCAGCGGGAAGCTGTTTTCGGCGATCCCGGTGCGGTCGGTCAGCAGCCGGGCCGCATCGACCCCGGCTGCGGTAACCGTGTTGTACACATGGAACTGGGTGAAATTGTACAGCATCGAAAACGGCGCGACGTCGCCGTTCAGCTCGACCAGCCGGGCGTAGGAATAGGCCTTCAGCCCGTCGAGCGCGCGTTCCTGCTCGAATGCGCTGCGGATCAAGGCGTCGGGGCCGTTGCCGTCCACCGGGATGGTCACCGGCACAGTATTCAGGAACATGCCGATGACTTCGTCGCCGCCCGCACGCTCCGGACGATTGTGCACGGCGACGCCGATCGTCGCACCCGATACCGCGCCAGCGGTTGCCATCAGCCGCGCCTGGGCGGCCAGGAACACGCTCTTGAGCGGGACCTGAAGGCGGCGGGCGGTGCGCGCGAGCGCGTCGGCGAGCCAGGCATCGATCCAGGCGGTGGCGTGATGCTGGACCACCCCTTCGGAAACATCATCGCCGCGGGGCGAAGGCAGCCGGTCGCTGACCGGATCGGCCTGGATCGCGCCATCCAGCCTCTCCTTCCATCGGCGCGCTGCCTCCGGGTCGGCCAGCAGCGCCATCTCCTGCGCGACGAAGCTCGCATGGGTCGCGGGCGGCGGAGTCGTGTCGGGAACGTCGCCCGCAGCGAGCGCGAGGTAGTTCCGGAGGATTTCGGTAACGAGCGCCGCCTCGCTCCACCCGTCGATCATCAGGTGATGGAAACTGAACGCGAGGCGGAACGCCCGGCCACCGTCATCGACCAGCGCGAAGATCCGGAACCAGGGCCATTCGTCGTCGGGGAACGCCGTCGCAGCCTCGGCGCGCGCCCATGCTTCGATGGCGGCGTCATGTGCCGATTCGAGATGGATCACCTGGGGACGCAGCGACGGCTGGGCATGGATCAGGAACAGCGCCTGATCGAACTCGGTCAGGTCGACCTGCGCACGCAGGACGGGGTGCCGGGCCGAAACGGCTGCGATCGCACGATGCAGCCGCTCCTCGTCGAACGCCAAGTCGAGTCGATACAGCACGACGTCGTGATAGAGCGTGCTGCCCTCGTCGAAGTCGGCGTGGTAGATCATGCCCATCTGCAGCGTGCTGAGCGGATAGGCGTCGACGATATCGTCGGGCATCCTGCCGAGATCGCGCTTCGACAGCAGCGAGAAGGGTTCGTACCGTGGTGCCCGCCGCGGCTGGCGCGTGGCCGCGACCACGGCGAGCCGCGCGATCGTCTGTGCCTCGGCCATCTGCCGGACCGTGAAATCGACGCCGCGGTCGGCGGCGCGGGCCTTGATCTGGATGGAGAGGATGGAGTCGCCGCCCAGTTCGAAGAAATTGTCGTGCCGCCCGACGCTGTCGCGGCCGAGCACCTCGCACCATATCGTCGCGA
>Ga0308159_1003485_pt1 | contig 15801 bp, 10 predicted proteins | sample PhyCR1_FD_201040 | JGI IMG/M metagenome (GOLD analysis project Ga0308159, IMG submission 201040) | Phyllosphere microbial communities from UC Gill Tract Community Farm, Albany, California, United States - DLSLC.R1 | ecosystem: Host-associated > Plants > Phyllosphere > Unclassified | place: USA... | reverse complement strand
CGGCGGGGTTGCCGGGCTCGCGCAGAATCTGGCTGGCCTCGTACCGCACAATGTCGCCATCGCGCACGATCGACTCGACATCGACGAACAATACCTTGTCGGCGCCCTGCGTCACGTACCACCACTGAGAGGCGCGTGCTTGCGCAATCTCGGGAGAGAGCATGAGCAGCCCACAGGCGACAATTCCAAGCTTCATCACATCTCCCACGCTTATGCGACGACAATAAACAACAGAAATCGCGCGTTACAACAGCCTGCTTTTTTCGCGGCCATGATGGCGAAGCGTTCGATTTCACGTGTGACCGAAGACGCGGCAGGTTGCGGCGTCAGGTAGCCGCTATTTATGCCTTGCCTGCCATGGGCGGGTGACCGAAGGCCCCGGGGGGATTTTTGTCCCCGAATTACAAGCAAAGTTTTTGATGACCACTGAAGTCCTCACCGTTGGGGATGCGCCGTTCGTGGCGCTTGATTTGGAAGATACGGTGTTCGAAGCTGGATTCATGGCGTGACGTCCATGCGGATCCGTCGGCGGGGCTCGTGCCCTGTCGGATCGGCGACGGCCGGATTGTGCACCAAATGCCCCTTCGATCATCGAGAGATGGGCGGAAGGCACAGGTCGTATGGGTGCGCGAACGTCAGCTTTCCCCTAATCGAACTCTGAAACCGGACTGTCATCGCGCAGGGCGGCAAGCGCGTGCTGCTTGGCGATGCGGTGATCGACTATGGCCCTGCCAGCTATCTCGTTGCCTCACTCGACCTGCCCATCACAGGCGCGGTGACGCAGGCGAGCGCGGACGCGCCTTATCTCTGCTTCTGCCTCTATCTCGACCCCGCCCTGTTGTCGGAGATCGCGTTAACCCTGCCGCCTCTGCCGGGGGGCACGGAGGAGAGGGGCGGGATGACGCTGCACCCGATGACACCTGAACTGATTGACGCGGCGACGCGGTTGACGGCGCTGCTCGGCGATCCGGCGAACGCGGCGCTGCTCGCGCCGCTCATCGAGCGGGAATTGCTGGTGCGGCTGATGACCGGGCCGGGCGCGGGCATCTTGCGCGCGATAGCGAGCGGCGAAAGCCGCACCAGCCAGCTGGCCAAAGCGATCGCCTGGCTCAAGACCCATTTCCGCGAACCATTTAGCGGACCACACCTTGCCGCCCTTGCCGGCATGAGCCTGTCGAGCTTCCATGATCATTTCCGCCGCGCCACCGCCATGACTCCGCTGCGATATCAAAAGCAGCTGCGGTTGCAGGAAGCACGGGCGCTGATGCTAGCCGGCCGGCTTGATGCGGCAGAGGCGGGCTTCCGCGTCGGCTATGACAGCCCCTCCCAGTTCAGCCGCGAATATCGTCGCCTCTTCGGCGCCCCGCCTGTCCGCGATGTGGGGCGGTTAAGGGCAACGCCGCAGATGGTTATAGCGATTTGAAGGGGGGTCGTATTTCGGCATTATGCGGACCGGCGACACTCACATAGCTTTCATCCGCTTCGTTGACGTGGGGCAGTGGCACGTCTGCAAAGCAAGATGAAACGGATCGGCACACCTGCTGCTCGTCGCCGCTTGTAGAACCGTCCGTGTCGTTTATCCCCTCGGCGCGACGATTCGGGTGCGACATTAGGTCGGCCGCGAAGGTTCCTAACCATATGCTAGAAAAACAAGGCTTCACGGCAGGGGGCCTGCCGATCGCGTTATTGCAAAGTTTTGGCAGGCAACTGCGAAACTAGCTGACGGTCTGCAGTTGGCGAACTGAGATCGGATGCTGAGTGTCGGCAGTGGTGGTATGCCGACTTTCTTTCAGTCAATAGCGGGAAGTTGTTGGTTGCGACTGAGACGAGCCCCGGGAGCCTATCAGTTTCCACTGAGAACTCTCAACGGTAATTGCGGTCACAGACCGAGACGGAGGGCGTCCACCGTGAACTTGGCGCCGAGGATCAGCGCGTCGCCGGTCGGACGGCCCCGGAAAGGCGCGCCGGTGCGGTCGGGGTTGAGGATGTACTGGACGTTGGGCGACAGACGGATCGCCGGCCCGATTTGCGCGCTGTAGGACAGCTCCATCATCACCTGATGGCGCGAGACCTTGCTGCTCCCTCCCACCGAGAGATCAGCAGCCCGCATCCGCCGCATGGCAAGGTCGCTAAAACGCTGGTCGCTGACCATGAAGCCCACGCTGTCCTCGTCGCGCCCGGCGAAGGTTCCGGTCTGCACGACACCGATGTCCCAGAACTGGCTCTCCTCGACCCGGCCGGAGAGGTTGGTCATGGCGACGCCGAAGAGGCTGAGGCCGCGCTTCGAAGTCGGGTCGGGCCGGGTAAGTTGTTGCTCGAAGCGGAAATAGAGGCCTGAGCGCCCGTTTCGGACCTGCGCCGGGAGGCCCGAGACGACAACGATGCCGCCCGCGTCGTCGCGGAGCGGATCGTCGTAGTCGCCCTTGTCCACCCATCCGCCTAGGATGTAGCGGGCGGGAAGGCGGGCCTGTTCGCCGGTTTCGTAGCTTAGTTCCCAGGGTATGATCACTCCGGTCGCGCTGGCGATGCCGAAGGCGGTGCCGTGGTCGTTAGCGCGCTTGCGGTCGGGGTTTACCTCGTAGGCGCCGACGTGGGCGTAGACGTGATCGGTCAGCCGCGCCTTGGCGTGGGCCATCCAACTCGATGCCGGGAAATAGGTGAAATTGCTGTTCTTGAACACGAACGTCGGATTACCGCAGCCCGAATTGCCCTGAAACTGGCAATAGAGCGGCGAATTGAGGAAGTGGATGTTCGCTTGGCTGCGTCCCGCCTCGATCACCAGCCGGTCGTCGAGCAGATGCTGCTCCCAGGTCAGGATGGCGAGGTGGGTGTTCTGAGTGCCCCAGATTTCCTGAACAGAGGTATTGTTGCCGATTGCCTGCGCCGAGAGGCTCTCGCCGTGCCGGTTCGTCGCCGCCACATGCAGCGCGCCGCCGCCAATGCCGCTGATGCGGTCCATGTCGAAGTCGGCGCCGACGTAGACCTGCCCGGCATAAGCCGCGTCGCGCCGCAGCCCGCCGGTGACGTTGCCCGCCGCCTCGCCGGTGTAGCTGAGCGAGAGGATAATGCCCTCCTCGGCGAGGGGTTGGAAGGCCTCGGGCTGCGGCGCGGGTCCTGCGGCAATGTCGATGGTCTCGTCGGCTGACTGGGCCCGGACCTCGGCAGGCGCGGCAGCGATCGACAAAGCGATAGCGGCGACGCCTGCGAGGCAGGCGCCCTTAAACGGCAGGGCCGACATGTACTGATCCTCTCGAGTATGCCTCGGTATCGTCAAGGCCGGCTTAGGTGCGCTTCAGGACAGCGCTTCCGGTCTGCGTTTGAGGAGTCCGACGAGCACCGCGCTCACCAGCGTTCCCGCAACGATCGCGGCCCCGTAAGCGGCCAGATGCGTCACCGCGCCGGGGATCGGCAGCACGAAAACCCCGCCATGCGGCACTTTCAGCTCGACACCCGAAGCCATCGAGATCGCCCCCGCCGTTGCCGAACCCGCCATCAGCGAGGGGATCACCCGAAACGGATCGCGCGCTGCGAACGGGATGGCACCCTCGGTGATGAAGGCCAGCCCGAGAACCGCAGCGGCCCCTCCCGCCTCGCGTTCCTCGGCCGTGAAGCGGTCGCGGAACAGGCGCGTCGCCAGCGCGACGGCCAGCGGCGGCGTCATTCCAGCCGCCATCGTCGCCGCCATCGGCGTGCAGACGTTACTGGCGATGAGGCCCACCGAGAAGGCATAGCCAGCCTTGTTGACCGGGCCGCCCATGTCGAAAGCGGACATGGCGCCCAGGATCACGCCGAGCAGCAGCGCGCTCGACCCCTGCATGGACCGCAGCCATTCGGTCAGGAAGGCGAGGGCAGCGGCCACCGGCGTGCCGACCCCGTAGACCATCAGGAGGCCCGTCAGCAGCGTGCCCAGCAGCGGCAGGATCAGCACGGGCTTCAACCCCTGGAGGTTTTTCGGCAGGTGGATCAAACGGTTGAGCCCATCGACGCCGTAGCCGGCGATGAAGCCCGCCGCGATGCCACCGAGGAACCCGGCGCCCAGCTGCGCGGCCATCATGCCGCCCACCATGCCCGGCGCGATACCCGGCCTGTCGGCGATGGAGAAGGCGATGTAGCCCGCCAGCGCGGGCACGATCAGCGCGAAGGCCCCCTGCGCGCCCACCTGGAACAGCGTATGTGCCAGCGTGCCCTTGGCCGCGTCGGTATTGGCGCCGATCCCGCCGAGCGCGAAGGCGATGGCGATCAGCAGGCCGCCCGCGACCACGAAGGGCAGCATGAACGAAACACCGGTCATGAGGTGCTTGTACGGCCCCGCACGTTCCTGCCTGGTGGCCGAAGCGCCGTCAGCGACCTCGGCTTCCCCGCCCTGCTGTCTGGCCTCTGCCAAGGCGCGCTCGATCAGCTTCGCGCCGCCCGAGATCGCCGGCTTGGTGCTGGACACGAAGACACGTTTGCCGGCGAACCGCGCGCGGTCGACCTCGCGGTCGGCGGCGATGAGCACGACGTCGGCCTCGGCGATTTCCGCGGCCGTTAGCGGTGTTCCGGCGCCGACCGAACCCTGCGTCTCAACGCGGATCGGATAGCCGAGCTGCCTGGCTCCCTCGGTCAGTCCCTCGGCTGCCATGAAGGTGTGAGCGATGCCGGTCGGGCACGAAGTGATAGCGACAACGCGCGGGCTCTTCGTGGCCAGTTCCGGAGTGCCGGGATCTTCGAACGCCAGCGCCGCAGCGGGATCGGCGAGCACGGCCTCGAGCGTCACGTGGCGGTCGGCCCGGCGAGCCAGCGCGTCGCCTGCCGGCCCGTCGCCGACCAGCAACAGCAGGCCGCCCGCGCCCGGCACGTCGTCGCCGAGCGGATTGAGCACGCCCTGCTGAGTGCGGACCTCGACCTCGATGGTGCGTCCGTCGGTACGCGCGGCGCGGCGCAGGGCCTCGCCCGCCAGTACCCCCTGCACGGCCGAGGAGTCCGCCTCGACGACGGCAAAGATCGTCTTCATTTTGCCTCTCCTGCCGCTGTCTTCGCGGTCATTTTCACCGGGGTCACTGTCACTTCGTCGGCCAGCGCATGCACGCTTGCGAGCGTCGGCAGGTTCGGGCCGATCATGCCGAGCTTCGCCACCGCAAAAGCCGTCGCGAGCCGCGCGGTGCGTTCGAGTGATGCCTCTTCCAGTACGGCGGCGGCGATGCCCGCCACCATCGCGTCGCCCGCACCGACAGTGCTCGCCAGCTCCCCGACCGCGAGCCAGGCGGTGAGCGCACCCTCATCCGAAACGAACAGCGCGCCGTGCTCTCCCATCGAGACCACGACGAGCGCCACGCCGCTCTGGCGCAAGGTGGCGGCGGCCTCGACCATCGCGGGAAGGTCGGGCAAGTCGCGGCCCAGCATCTGCGCTAGTTCGTCGCGGTTGGGCTTGACCACGTGGGGTGGTTGCTCCATCTCCAGCGCGCACTTGAGCGGCAGACCGCTGCTGTCGAGGATCACGCGGCATCCGATGGCCCGCAGGCGCTCTGTCAGGGCGGCGTAAGTATCGGGCGGGCAGCCTGGAGGAAGACTGCCCGCCAGCACGACGAGGTCACCCCCGCGTGCCGCATCGCAGATGGCGGCGGCGACCATTTCGGCGCGACCGGCATCGACTGCGAGGCCATCCAGATTGATATCGGTGGTGCCGGCTGGGTCGACCAGCTTGAGATTGACGCGCGTCGCCCCGGCAACGCGGATGAAGCGGTCCTCGATGCCCTTGGCGGCGAACAGCGCATCGAACGGCGCCGCGTTGTCGCTGCCGAGCAGGCCATACGCGGAAACGGACACGCCCCAGTCGGCCAGGCAGCTGGCGACATTGACGCCCTTGCCGCCGGCATTCTGGCGAACCGCATGGGCGCGGTGGACCTCTCCGGGGACGAGCCGGTCCAGCGTGACAGTCTGATCGATGGCGGGGTTGAAGGTGACAGTAAGGGCGCGCATCACATCGCCTCCCCGTCGAGCGCGCGGACCTCGGCAGCGCCTTCGGCGGCCAAGGCGCGCGCCGCGAGTTGGGCGAGTTCACTGCGATCGGATGCGCGCAACCGGGCCTTGACCGCCGGAATGTCGCGCGGGGTCATCGACAGTTCGCTGACGCCCAGACCCACCAGCAGCGCCGCGCCGAACGGATCGCCAGCGATGCCGCCGCACACTCCGACCCAGCGGCCATGCGCCTTCGCGCCTTCCACGGTCATTGCCATCATGCGCAGGACGGCGGGGTGCAAGCTGTCTGCCTCGCCGGCGAGTTCCGGGTTCTGGCGGTCGATCGCGAGAGTGTACTGGGTAAGATCATTAGTGCCGATCGAGAAGAAGTCGGCATGGGCCGCGAGCGACGCGGCCTGCACCGCTGCCGCCGGAACCTCGATCATGATGCCGATCGGCACCTGCGGGGCTTCGAGTTCCGCCCGGATCGCCTCGCAGCGCTGGCGCATGGCGACGAGTTCGTGGGCCGAGGTGATCATCGGGAACATGATCGAGAGATTACCGCCGAGCTTCGCAGCGCGGTAGAGCGCGCGCAGCTGCGGTTCCAGCAGGTCGGGACGGCGCAGCAGCAGACGCGCGCCGCGAACGCCAAGGAACGGGTTCTCCTCACGTGGGAGATCGAGGTGGGGCACCTGCTTATCGCCGCCGATGTCGAGCGCGCGCACGATCAGCGGGCGGTCCTGCGCATCGTCGCCGAGTGCGTCGATCATGGCGCGGTAGACGGCAAGCTGTTCGTCCTCGCCGGGGCTGTCCCCGCTTTCGAGGAAAAGGAATTCGGTGCGCATCAGGCCCACGCCCTCGCCGCCCTGCGCAAGCGCAAACGCGACCTGGTCGGCGCGGTTGACGTTGGCAGCGATTTCCACCCGGTGGCCATCGCGGGTGACGGCGGGCTGTCCGCGCTCCTGCTCCTCGGCAACGCGCCGGGCGGCGAGGGCGGCGATCCAGGCGCGCGCTGAGATGAGATCGTCCTCAGAAGGCGAAATCCAGACCTTGCCGCCATCGCCATCGACGACGGCGACGGTCCCGGCAGCGGTCGCGAGCAATTCGGGGCCGCCTGCGACGACCGAAGGCAGGCCTAAAGTACGGGCAAGGATCGCGCTGTGCGAAGTTGGCCCGCCGAGCGACGTGGCTATTCCGGCCACTTTCGCGGCGTCAAGCGTCGCGGTGTCGGACGGCGACAGATCTGCGGCGACGAGGATACAGGGCTCGTCGGGTAGGTCGGCGAGGGTGCCGGTGACGAGACTGGAGTCGATCTCGGCCAGCACGCGGCGGCCCACGTCCTCGAGGTCGGCGGCGCGCGCGGCGAGTACGGGGTTCCCGAGTGCCGAGAGCTTGCCGGCGATGCGCTCCACGGCGTGGTGCCACGACCAGGCGACGCCGTGGCCCTCGACCATGAGCTGGCAGGTGAGAGTGATGATGTCGGTATCTTCCAGCAGCTCGGACTGCGCCTTGAAGATGGCGGCTTCCGAGGCGCCGAGGCGGCGGGTGGTGTCGTCGATCAGCGCCGTCATCTGCGCGCGGGTGCGCAACAGCGCGCTGTTGAGTTGTTCGCCGCCGGTGGCAAGGTCGACCGGCACGTCGGGTACCACGAGTTCCGCGGCACTGAGAACATGCACCCGGCCGATCGCGAGGCCGGGGCTGGCGGCGACGCCAGCTATCATCCGGGGACTTCCGGCGGGCGTCCAACTGCGGCTCGGCGCCTTGGCTTTCTCGGCGGCGCGGGCAGCGTCTTCCTTCTCGCGCGACGTGAGGCGGCGGACGGCGGCAACGAAGCTGTCCAGCGCCGGTTCAGCGCCCGCGCCGTCGGCAGAAAAGGTGACTTCGTCACCGCAGCGCAGGCCCAGCTGGAGCAGGGCGACGAGGTTGCGCGGATCGGCGCTTTCGTTGCCGTGGCGCACGCGCAGGCGGACGCTGGAGCCCCGTGCAGTCTCGACCCAGGTCGATGCGGGGCGGGCGTGGAGGCCCGAGGGATAGTCGACCACCCAGACGGCGGTATGGGCGAGGTCCACGGCAGGCGCGGAGGCCGAGGCAGGGGCCGCGTCTTCGCCGAGGGCGCGCGTAAAGTCGGCCGGATCGTCGGTGGCGATGAGCGCTTGGAGCCGGTCCTCCTCCTGGATCAGCCGAGTCAGGCGGCGCAGGATGCCGATGTGGCTGTCCGAGTTCGCGGCGATGCCGACGACGATGTGGGCGCGCTGCCCCGGGTTCCAGTCGATGCCGCCGCGAAGCTGTAGGATGGCGATGCCGTCGCGGCGGACGAGGCTCTTGTCCTCACCCAGCCCGTGCGGGATGGCGAGGCCGGAGCCAAGGAAGGTGTTCGCGACGGCTTCGCGGCGCACCATGCTCTCCTCGTAGCCAGGCGCGACATAGCCGGCGGCGACCAGTAGCTGGCCGACCTGGCGAATCGCATCGGTCTTGTCGGCGGCCGTGGCGTCGATCCTCACGAGATCGGTGGCATGCGACGCGGTGAAAGCGTCTGCGAGCATCGTCGTTCCTCTCCAATTCACTCCCATATCAGAAAACGTTTTCTAAGCGAATTTGTCAATGGGGGTTGTGATTAGCGTAATCAATGGTGCATAATCCTGCTATCGGGATGGGATTGGCTGTTTGGACAAGAGAACGATTTCCACATGGCGATAGGGATCAAGGATGTGGCTCAGGTCGCCGGAGTGTCCCCCGCTACCGTCTCGCGCGTGCTGGCGGGCCGACCGGTCGATCCGGCGATGAGCGAGCGCGTGCTGGCGGCGGTGAAATCTACTGGATACCGCCCGAATCTCGCCGCTCGGCGGCTGCGCTCCCAGCACAGCAACACCATCGGGCTCGTCGTCGCCGACATCGGGAACCCGTTCTTCACCGCCGTCTCGCGCGCAATAGAGAGCGTTGCTGCCGCGCGCGGCTTGCGGGTGATCCTGTGCAATACCGACGAGGACCCCGCCAAGGAAGCGGCCTACCTCGAACTGCTGCACGAGGAGCGCGTGACCGGCGTGATCCTCGCGCCTTCGCGCCAAAGGGTCGCGAGAGGCGGGCGCAGCGAACTCGACTATCCCGTGGTCCTGATCGATCGCGCCGCGCCCGATGCCGAGTTCGACTGCGTACTGCTGGACAATGCGCGCATGGCGGAGGTCCTCGTCGAGCACCTGTACGCGCAGGGACATCGCCGGATCACCGGCCTGTTCGGCGCGGCCAGCACCACGGGCGCCGAACGCCGCGACGGTTTCACGAGGGCAGCGGGGCGGCTCGGACTTACGGTGGAGACGATCGCGGTACCCCATACAAAGGACGCGGCGGAGCAGGTCATCGCCCAGTTGCTCAGCCGCGCGGAGCGGCCCGACGCCGTGGTGGCGAGCAACGGCGTGATGCTCGTCAACGTGCTGCGGGCCTTGCGCGACCTTGGCCTGGAAGTGCCGCGCGATATCGCGCTCGCTGGGTTCGATAACAATGACTGGATGGAGTTCGTCGGCGGTGGCCTAAGCGTCATCGAGCAGCCGGTGGAGGAGATCGGCCGCACTGCGATGACGATGTTGCTCGACCGGCTCGAAAACCCCGATGCCGCGGGCCGCAAGGTCGTGCTGGCGGGCCGCCTGATACCTCGCGGATCGAGCATGCGTGCCGATATCCGCTGCAAAACTACCGGAGACTGACGCTCATGGAACGTACCACCATCGGCCGAGACACGCGCTTGTGCATGTCCTTGTCGGCCCGCCCCGGCAATGCCGGATCGCGTCTGCACAACTGGCTCTACGACCATTATGGGCTCGACTACGTCTACAAGTCTTTCAGCACGAGCGACCTCGCCGCCGCCGTGGGCGGCATCCGGGCGTTGGCAATTCGCGGCTGTGCGATCTCGATGCCCTTTAAAGAGGCGGTCATCCCGATGCTCGACGCCCTAGAGGACTCTGCACGGGCAATCCACAGCGTGAACACCATCGTCAACGACGGCGATGTGCTCACCGGCTACAACACCGACTACGTCGCCGTGCGCGACCTCGTAACGCGCAGGGGCATCGATCTGGCAACGCCGTTCCTGCTGCGCGGCAGCGGCGGCATGGCAAAGGCCGTGGTCGCCGCGCTCCGCGATCTGGGCTTCCGCCAAGGCACGATCGTTGCGCGCAACCGCGAGGATGGTCCCGCGCTCGCGGCGCAGTACGGTTTCGAATGGCTAGCGGAAATGCCTTCACGGGGCGCTGCGATGCTCGTCAACGTGACGCCGCTGGGCATGGAGGGGCCACAGGCCGAGGCGCTCGCCTTCTCGCCCGAGCAGGTCGCGGCCTGCGACATCGCCTTTGACGTCGTGGCCCAGCCCGCGAATACGCCCTTCGTCCGGGCTGCGCGAGAGGCCGGGAAGACGGTGATATCGGGCGCGGAGGTGATCGTGCTCCAGGCGATCGAACAATTCGTGCTCTATACAGGATTGCGACCTGATGCGGAGGCAGTAGCGCAGGCGGCTAGGTTCGCGCATGGTCTGCAGGTGGCAGATTCGCTGCGGAGCGCGTGACTCGTTCTCTGCCGATTTCCGGACAAACCTGAGTTCTGCGCCGGGCGCAACGTCCATCGCGAAAGGTCATGATGCAACCGATCACACTGACCCGCTTTCTCATCGAGTAGCAACGGTGCGAGGACAATGCCTGTCCATCGGAACTGCGGCTTCTCGGTAGCCCGCGCCTGCAAGACGATCACGCACGCGATCTCGAAGGGCGCGCTGGGCGATGTGCTGGGCTGCCTTGGCTCGGAGAACGTGCAGGGGGAGGTCCAGAAGAAGCTCGACGTCATCGCCAATAAGATCCTGCTCGACGCCAACGAGTGGGGCGGCCATCTCGCCGCCATGGCCCTGCCTAAAACAATCAGGCACGCTGCACCTTGCGGGTTGCGCATGGGAGACCTCTCGACGCGGCCAAATACGCCCCAGCCTTGACCCAACCGCTCCTCAAGCTTGGAAAGCCCTTCCCGTGGGAAACCGCCGATGTCTGAGTGGAAGTGCCTTTAGGAAGGTGGTGCGCTTACGTGACTCGAAATAATTAGCCAAATTACTGATAAAAAATGGATTATGCTTTACGTTGAGCCCAGAGGCCCCCTTTGAAGCCCCCAAAAGAGCTTGAGGCGATTTCGGCGGAAGTTCGAGTCCTGAGCCGAAATTTTAGGACGTTTTTTTGTGAGATTTTGCGGCTTCTGGGAACGGCAATGTCGGACGCTGCCGATCGGGCAGGTCAAAGCGTGCTGCCAAGCTACCCAAAACCGGACGTCCTTCCGCATTAGCGTGGCGAAATCGACGGTTAGGCGCACGACGAGTCCTCTAACCCGCGAGCAGAGTCTCACTTTGCAATCCTGCAACACATGGATCCGCGCCATCGCGAGTTCGCCAATCGGTTATCGCGCCAACGATGACGAGTCATGGCCTCCAATCAGAGTTGCGATGCGATATCCTCTATCGCGTTCGCACCGAAGAAATCTGTGAGCGTTGCCAAGCTCTCATCACTCAGTTTCTGTGTGAACAGCAGGCTCAGCCGCCTCTTTGGCCGCGAACACACGACATAGAAGAGATTGCGGGCGCGTTCGAATGCAGCATTGGCAGCGGCGCCGGGGTTACGCGCGACGCGCAAGTAGGCATCGAAATTATACTGATTCCAGCCGCGCCCGAAAACGCCGAGAACATTTTCGAACTGATCGCCCTTCACGCCGTGCTTCGTCTCAAAGGGCGAGGTCCCGCCATGGTATCGGGCGAGTTCGGTGATCTCGGCAAAGGGTACGGCTTTTAACGCCGCGAGTTCGATGAGCCGCCGCGAGCGCTCCTCGCCCTCGGGAACGGGTTCGGCCAGCCACCGTTCAGCTCTGGCGACGTCCTCCGGAAGCTCGGGTAATCCGGCCTCGAGCACATGCGCCATCATGTCGCCGACCGTCCCGCCCGCTCGGATCTCCAAAATCCGCGTCATCGTCGCCGACCATCGCTGCTTGTCGGCGGCGCCGCGCACCGGCGGCGCGCGCCGGCCAAGCGCCTCAAACATCGCGCCGTAGCGGCGCGCCTCAAACGCCAGTGCAGCGGGCTCAAGCTGATCGACGAACCAAGCGATATGCGGATCGGATTTGGCCGCGAAGGCATCGTTGAAGCGGAAGATGCCCGGCAGGCTCCCATAGCCCAGTTCGTTGGCGAGCGCGCGTTGGGTCAGCATCAGCACCTTTGTATGGGCGGGCGCGAAGTCCCAGCCGGCCTGCTCGAGCGCAGTGCGGGCATGAACGAACGCAGCCCGGGCTTCTGCGGCGGGCAAATCGCCTTGCCAGTGATTGCCGGTCTGGCGCTGTCCGCCCCATCCGTTGGTGTGGAAGATGCGGACCATGCCCGGCGCGTTCGGATCGTGCTCGATCTGCGGCAGCTCAGGGCGGATTCGGTTGAGGCCATCGACGACAGGCTTAACCGAACGGAAATTGGCGCCCTTTTCGATGCGCTTCAATGCCGGGTGGTCGATCTTGCCGATGCCTGCGCCATAGATCTTCTGCCAATGGTCGCCATAAAAGCCAAACTGCGGCGCGCCATCGACCCCGAAGAAATGCTTTTCGAGTGCGGCAATCAGCCCGGCATCGGTGTCCTGATACTCGTCGACCAGAACTACTGGAAAGCGGTTCGTGAGGACGGCACGAAATTTGGCGTTGTCGAGTAGGCGGACCAGCACCGGAAATATGTCGTCATGGTGGAGGCTCAACCGCCCGTCCTCGATGACGCGGTGGCCGAGCTCATACTCGACATCGAGCCTCTGTGGGTCCTCGACCTCGACTAGCCGCTCGGCCCAGGCATCGAGTTCGAGCACGGCTTCGCGAACCTGGCGGCGGAACTGGCGCATCAGGTCCCAGGCAAAGGCATGGGTGGTTTCGCAATAGACGACGGGGCTCCGGTCGGTTCTGGTCAGGATCATGTCGCGGGCGACGCGGGTGAAGGTGATGCAAGCAATTTGCTGCTTGCGGCGAAGCAATTCGCGCGCGCGCTTTGCGATCAGATGGTCAAGCGTCTGTAACAGCGAATAGGTCTTGCCCGCGCCGGCCCCTGCTTCAAACACGAAACTCTTGCCGTCATCAAGGGCAGTCCTCAGTTTTGTCCAGGCCTGGGCAGCCGCTTCCTCGGCCGGATTAATATCGATGTCAGGCATCGCACCCCCCATTGTCCTCTGGCTCGTCCGCTAGCTCCGGTTGGGGCACCAGTGCGGCGGCCGCGATCAACGCGAGATTGGGGTCGAGCGTAACCGGCGCCGGCGCAGCCGCCAGCCATTCCAGCCCTTCAAAGACGTAGCGGGGCGGCGTCCATTCCTTCGAACGGGCTGCGAAGCGGAGTGCGAAGGCGGATTTCTTGAGATTGCCGACATAAGCGAACGCCCAATCAGCCTGCGCGTCTGGTGTAGCGCCTGTGATCGCGAAGAGCGTAGGGTTTGCGAAGATGAACGCATCCTCGAAGGTCCGCCCGCAATTGGCGCCGGGCGCCTCCGGGACTTGGTAAGCGATGCGGATATGGTCTCTCACCTTGTCGGAATCGGCCATGGAAATAAGTTCGGTCGGTGTCGGGCGCTTCCCGAACCAGCGTTTGAGCGTCGAATTGCTGGTAGTCTCACTCAAGTAGACGGGCCGTTTGACGAACTTGGTGGTCTTGCCGACCAGCTCCAGACGAACGGCATCCAAATCGGTGACGATCAGCGTCTTTAATTCGAGGAATTCGAGGAGGGGTTCAAAGAGATAGGCATAGGCACCGCCGACCTCGAGCAGTGTGATGTATTGCGCGCGGATCTCGTGCCTGCCGCCGGCCTCGGCGTGTTCCTTGTCGAGCTTGCGCAAGATCTCGGGCACCATGAGTCGTTCAGTCGTGCCTTCGACGAGGATCGCTTTGTCGGCGAAGAACAGGTCGCAGCGTGTCAGCGTCAGATATTGGTGCAGGAATGCCGCGCTGGTGTCGCTCAAGCCCGGCAGACCCTTGCCGAGATCCTTGATCGTCGTGCAGCGTACTCCGACCGGCATGTTTTTCGAGCTAGCGATGAAATAGCGTATAGTCGAAAACGGTGTTTCGTTGGCGATGTGCGACGAGTGCGTCGAGACTGCAAACTGGATCGGCCATGACGCGGGATCCTCGCCGCGCAATCGCTTGGCGATCTCTCCCAGCTGCCGAATGAAAATCTCCTGCATCTGCGGATGAAGATGCGCCTCGGGTTCCTCGATGAAGATTAGCTGGACGATCGGCGCCTGAGGCTTGGCGCGGTACTGGCGATAAAAGCCGACGATCTGGAACAGGATCATCAGCAGGTTGCGGATGCCGAGACCATTATAGGATTCGGGAAGGTCGACGCTGCTATAGCCCTTGTAGCGAACCTTGGTGTTGTTCGAGAGCAGCCGCTGAACATCAAGGCTGGTCTCGGTCTGGAGCTCCTGGCCGTCGAGCCCGGGAAAGCCGAAGCTCTGGATGGTCGGCATCAGCCGTTTCAATTGCTCCTTGAAGTCGGTGTCGATGGTGAGCTGTATGTCGGCGACCGCTTTCTCGAGGCTTTCGGCGATATCGCGCTGATCCCCCTCGGCGGTGAGCAACGACGCGCTGGCGAACAACCCCTCGAGCACCCCGGCAAGAACGTCGGTCTCACGGCTGCCTTCGCCATCTAGGCCGCGCTGGGCGTTGATGAACTGGCAGTCAATCAGGCCGCGCACAGCGCCGCTGTCAGCTGCTTTTATGTTGGAGGGATCGCCGGGATCCTCGGCATGCCATTCGAGCCCGTAGAGTTGGGGCACTCGCAGCGCGAGATCCTTGAAAAGTGTGAGCCGGTGCGCATCGTGCATCGGCCCATCGTCCTCGGCGAATTCGGCTTCGAGATGTCCGTCAAACAGCTTGGCGATCCCGCCACCCTGAAGCGCATAGCGTCCGACGATCAGCGCGATGTCCGCGGCCTCATCGAAATCGATGATGAAGTCGCCAAGCGGACCGAACAATGGAACCGCTGGATCATACTTGATGGCGATGCGCATTTCGATCGCGGGAATAAGTGCCCTGACTTCCTCGTCTGGCTTGCCATCCTTATGCGCTTTCAACGCGGCGCAGAAACCATCATAGCTGGCACTCGAAAAATCGTGGAGCGCAAAGGCTGGCTTGTCGCGCAAGAACTTGCGGACGACATCGGCGAGCGACGTCTTGCCCGAATTGTTGCGCCCGACAATGACGGTCGTCGCAGTATCGAAGCCGAGATCGACATCGTGCAGCAAGCGGAAGTTGCGGACTGCGATACGCTCAATATGCACGGTTAATGGCTCGTCCCGGTTTCATCCATTCTCTCCCAGTGGGCCGCTTGCTCCACGCGCTCGACCTACCCGTATAGGCAATATCACGATCCGGCCCAGTATCTTGGCCAATTCTCGAAAGGCGCTTGCGATGTTGCGATTGCTCAATTTGGCCAGTCGATGCGGCGCGCGGTACGCAGAGTTCTCGCGCGCGTAACTGCAGCGTCTACGGTCACGTGGCTTCGGCCGAGCTAACCTATTGCTTCGAAAGCAATTATCTGAATTTCACTCATCCATTCATATTAGGAGCCTAATTGTCGGATAGCAGCCTTCCATAAGATAGTGCCAAAAGCCGCACGTCGGCAACCGGCCCATCTCAGTCAATCGACGATCGCATTCGTGCACGGCCGAAGCGGCTGCTCTCACCGAAAGCTGTTATTCAAGCCGCATGAGAACGGCGGAGCAATATTCGTCCACGCGAGCGGCGGGATAGTCCCGCTGCGGGCGGCGTAAAAGTCGTCCACCTTGAAGCCTTTCTGCCAAGTCAGGGAGGTGTGGGGATCTACAGCGTGGAAC
>Ga0308159_1003482_pt1 | contig 15812 bp, 15 predicted proteins | sample PhyCR1_FD_201040 | JGI IMG/M metagenome (GOLD analysis project Ga0308159, IMG submission 201040) | Phyllosphere microbial communities from UC Gill Tract Community Farm, Albany, California, United States - DLSLC.R1 | ecosystem: Host-associated > Plants > Phyllosphere > Unclassified | place: USA... | reverse complement strand
TCTGCGCCAGCAGGGTCTCTGGCAGTGGCGTGAGGATCACCTGTCGACCCGTATAAAGGTCCGCATCAGCGTGGTCCACGCCTGCGCATTCCTTGCCGGCGATGGGGTGCGCGGGCACGAAGTTGCGAAGACGCTCGACCAGGCCGTTGCGGGCTGCGTCGATCACGTCCGACTTGGTCGAGCCTACGTCCATCACGAGCACGCCGCTTGAAAGCGCCGGCCGGATGGCGTTGAAGATGGCCTGCGATGCGGCGACGGGCACGGCGACCAGCACCAGATCGGCGCCGGTGGCGGCTTCGAGTGCAGAGCCCGCAGCCACGTCGATCACGCCCAACTGCCGCGCTCGTTCGGTGGATGCGGTGGAGTGGCTGTAGCCGACGATGCGGCGGACCAGGCCGGCGCGCCGCAGCGCGAGAGCGAAGGAGCCGCCCATCAGGCCGCAGCCGATCAAGCCGAGCTGTTCGAACATGCGCTCAGGCCGTGACGGGGTAGGCGCCCAGGACCTTGTAGAAGGCGCACAGCGTGCGCAGTTCCGCCAGCGCAGCAGCCACGTTCGGCTGCGAAGGATGGCCGTCGAGGTCGATGTAGAAGTAGTATTCCCACTGGCCGGTGCGGGCTGGGCGCGACTCGAAACGGGTCATCGACACGTTGTTCTTCTTGAGCGGCACCAGCAGGTCGTGCACCGCGCCGGGCTGGTTGGGCACGGACACCACCAGACTGGTGCAGTCTCGGGCCGACGCTGGTGGCATGGCCAGCGTCTGCGGCAGGCAGATGACGGCAAAACGCGTGCGGTTGTAGGAGTCGTCCTGCACGGCGTGCGCAATGATGTGCAGCCCGAAACGCGTGGCCGCGCGTTCGCCGGCAAGAGCGGCCCAGGCCGGGTTTTCGGCGGCCAGGCGAGCGCCTTCGGCATTGCTCGAGACGGCGCGCCGTTCAGCATGGGGCAAGTGCTTGGACAGCCAGGTCTGGCACTGGGCCAGCGCCTGCGGATGGGCCAGCACGGCTTCCACGCCTTCGAGCGTGTTGCTTTGGCGCATGAGGTGGTGGCGAACCAGCAGGCTCACCTCGCCGACCACGTGCGTGGGCGAATGCAGGAACAGGTCGAGCGAGCGCGTGACCACGCCTTCGGTCGAGTTCTCCACGCCGACCACGCCGTACTGCGCGCTGCCCGCAGCAGTGGCGTGGAACACTTCGTCGAAGCTGGCGCAGTAGATCAGGTCGGCAGCGCCGCCGAAGTATTCGACAGCGGCCTGTTCGCAGAAGGTGCCTTCAGGTCCGAGCACGGCCACGCGTTGCGGGGATTCGAGGGCCAGACAGGCCGACATGATCTCGCGCCAGATGGCCGCCACGTGCAGGTCCTTGAGCGGACCGCCGTTGGCATGCTGGATCTTGTCGATGACCTGCGCGACGCGGTCGGGACGAAAAAACGGCGTGCCCTCGCGCTTCTTGACCTCGCCCACCTGCTCGGCCACGCGAGCGCGCTGGTTCAGGAGGTCGAGCAGGCGCTGGTCCAGCGAGTCGATCTGCACGCGCAGATCGGCCAGGCTGTGGGGCGGCGATTCGGAGGAAGGTGAGGGAGGTGGTGCTGAGGCGGTCATCGGTCGGTCGCGCATCTATGCATGCGACTTCTCGAATTCTCGCATGTAGGACACCAACGCCTGAACACCTTCCATCGGCATCGCGTTGTAGATGCTCGCACGCATGCCGCCCACGGACTTGTGGCCCTTGAGCTGCAGCAGTCCGGCCTCTCGGGCGCCTGCCAGGAAAGCATCGTTGCGGCTCTCGTCCTTCAGGAAGAACGGCACGTTCATGCGCGAACGGAAGTCCGCGTCGATGCGGTTTTCGTAGAACCCGGAGGCGTCGATGTAGCCGTACAGCAACGTCGCCTTGGCGATGTTGCGCTGCTCCATGGCCGCGACGCCGCTCAGATCGCCTTCACGCTGTTCGCGCAACCACTGGAAGGTCAGGCCCGCCACGTAGATGCCCCAGGTCGGCGGCGTGTTGAACATCGACTGGTTGTCAGCGATGGTCTTGTAATTGAACGCGCTGGGGCAAATTTCCATTGCACGGCCCAGCAGGTCGTCGCGCACGATCACGATCGTGAGGCCGGCGGGCCCCAGGTTCTTCTGTGCCCCGCCGAAGGCCAGGCCCACGCGTTGCCAGTCGACGCTGCGCGAGGCCACGTGCGACGAGAAGTCGATGACCAGGGGCGCCTTGCTGCCCAGTGCCGCGAGGTCGGGCAGCGTGTGGTACTCGAGGCCGTGGATGGTCTCGTTGCTGCAGATGTGCACGTAGGAGGCGTCGGCGGACAACTGCCAGCCCGCAGGGTCGGGCAGGCGGGTGTACTTGTCGGCTGCGTTGCTGGCGATCACGCGCGCATCGCAGTAGCGGAGGGCTTCCTTCTGCGACTTCGCGCTCCAGCTGCCGCTCACCACGAAGTCGGCGACCGTGCCACGCGACAGGTTCATCGGCACAATGGCGTTTTCCGCCAGCCCACCACCCTGCATGAACAGGATGTGGAAGTTGGCAGGCACTGCGAGCAGGTGCCGCAGGTCGGTTTCGGCCTGCGTGGCGATGGCGCCGAATTCCTTGCCGCGGTGGCTCATTTCCATGACGCCCATGCCACAACCATGCCAGTCGAGCATTTCGGCGGCCGCGCGTTGCAGCACGGCTTCGGGCATGGCCGCAGGCCCGGCGGAGAAGTTGTAAGGGCGCATGCCCGCGGCCTGCGTCATCACTTCTTCGCAGGCGCCTTGGCTGCTGGCGCCTTGGCAGCAGCTGGGGGTTCCGTCGGCGCGCCGAGCGCCTTGGCTACGGCGGTGTCGAGCGCACGCATCTTCGGTTCCACCGTGGCGCGGGTGTCGGTCACCAGCTTTTCCGTGAGCGCCGCCTGCATCTTGGGGTTCAGGTCCTGGTACTTCTTGCTCAGCGGCGAGCTGATCCAGGCCAGCAATTGGCGCAGTTCTTCTTCGGAGAAGGTCTGTTCCATCAGCGGACCGATCGAGGTCGGTGCCAGCTGGACGGCACGGTCGCGCACCACTGGATAGGTCTCGTCGAAGTACTTCTTCAGCTCCGCATCGGCTGCCTTGGCGGCGGCTTCACGCTTGTCGGCGGGCACCTGCGTCTGCAGGTACTGCGAGCCGGCCTGAGCGATCGGCGCGCTGGACTGTTCGACCAGGCCCCGTGCGAGGGCTTCGATGCCGGGGCGTTGCAGGTCGATGAATTGCTTGACCAGGGCCGACTTGTCTTGCGCCATGGCGAAGGAGCTGGTGGCCAGTGCCGCTGTCAGGAGCGCGAGTTTGATTTTTTTCACTGAGGGTTCTCCGTTGAAGGTGTGGATGTGTTGTCGGGATCGACGTCGGTCTCGGGGTCGGCAATGGCATCGTTCTCGACGATGCGCTGCAGCCCGCTGAGCTTGGCGCCTTCGTCCAGACCGATGAGCGTGACGCCTTGCGTCGCTCGCCCCAGTTCCCGAATTTCGGCAACACGGGTGCGTACGAGGACACCCTTGTCGGTGATGAGCATGATCTCGTCGTCGGCGTGCACGAGAGTCGCTGCCACCACTTTGCCGTTGCGCTCACTCTGTTGAATCGCAATCATGCCTTTGGTTCCGCGACCATGACGCGTGTACTCGGTAATGCTTGTGCGTTTTCCGTAACCGTTGGCCGTTGCGGTCAAAACACTTTGTGCTTCGTCCTCTGCCACCAGCATGGCGATCACGCCCTGGCCGGCTTCGAGCGACATGCCACGCACGCCGCGCGCATTGCGGCCCAGTGGGCGCACGTCGTCTTCGTCGAAGCGAACTGCCTTGCCGCCGTCGCTGAAAAGCATCACGTCGTGCTTGCCGTCGGTGAGCGCCGCGCCGATCAGGTAGTCGCCGTCGTCCAGATTGACCGCGATGATGCCGCCCTTGCGAGGGTTGTTGAACTCGTCGAGCGCCGTCTTCTTGACGGTGCCCATCGACGTTGCCATGAACACGTACTGGTCGGCCGGGAAGGTGCGCTTTTCGCCGGTCAGCGCGAGCACGACGTTGATCTTTTCGCCCTCTTGCAGCGGGAACATGTTGACGATGGGGCGGCCGCGCGAACCGCGCGAGCCTGCCGGCACTTCCCACACCTTGAGCCAGTACAGCCGGCCGCGGTTGGAAAAGCACAGGATGTAATCGTGCGTGTTGGCGATGAAGAGCTGGTCGATCCAGTCGTCTTCCTTCGTGGCCGTGGCCTGCTTGCCGCGTCCGCCGCGCTTCTGCGCACGGTATTCGCCCAATGGCTGGCTCTTGATGTAGCCGCTGTGCGAGAGCGTCACGACCATGTCGGTCGGCGTGATCAGGTCTTCGGTCGACAGGTCGTAGGCGCTGTGCTCGACCTGGCTGCGACGTGCGCCCAGCTTGGTCTGGCCGAACTCGGTCTTGATGGTGGTGAGTTCGTCGCCGATGATCACCGACACGCGCTCGGGCTTGGCGAGGATGTCGAGCAGGTCGTCGATCTCGGCCATCACGTCCTTGTACTCGGCGACGATCTTGTCCTGCTCCAGGCCCGTCAGGCGTTGCAGGCGCATCTGCAGGATTTCCTGCGCTTGCGTGTCCGACAGGCGATAGAGGCCGTTGTTGCCCATGCCGAACTCACGGCCCAGGCTGTCGGGGCGGTAATCGTCGGCATTGATCACGCCGCCGTCGGCACGCGTGCGCGTGAGCATTTCGCGCACGAGCTTGCTGTCCCAGCTGCGCGTCATCAACTCGGCCTTGGCCACGGGCGGCGTGGGCGCATTGCGGATGATGCGGATGAATTCGTCGATGTTGGCCAGCGCCACGGCCAGGCCTTCAAGCACATGGCCACGCTCGCGCGCCTTGCGAAGCGTGAACACCGTACGTCGCGTGACGACCTCGCGGCGATGCGTGAGGAACACGGCAAGCAGGTCCTTCAGGCTGCACAGCTTGGGCTGGCCGTCGACCAGTGCGACGATGTTGATGCCGAAGGTGTCCTGCAACTGGGTCTGCTTGTAGAGGTTGTTGAGCACCACCTCGGGCACCTCGCCGCGCTTCAACTCGATCACCAGGCGCATGCCCGACTTGTCGGACTCGTCCTGGATGTGGCTGATGCCCTCGATTTTCTTCTCATGGACCAGCTCGGCCATGCGTTCTTGCAACGTCTTCTTGTTGACCTGGTAGGGCAACTCGTCGACGATGATCGCCTGGCGCTGGCCGCGGTCGATGTCTTCGAAATGGCACTTGGCGCGCATCACGACCCTGCCGCGACCGGTGCGGTAGCCGTCCTTGATGCCGTTGATGCCGTAGATGATGCCGCCCGTGGGAAAGTCGGGCGCCGGTACGATTTCCATCAGCTCTTCGATCGAGGCATCGGGGTGCTTGAGCAGATGAAGGCAGGCGTCCACCACTTCGTTCAGGTTGTGGGGCGGCACGTTGGTGGCCATGCCGACGGCAATGCCGGTAGAGCCATTGACCAGCAGGTTCGGGAACCTTGCCGGCAGCACGAGAGGTTCCTGCTCCGAACCGTCATAGTTGGGCCCGAAGTCGACCGTCTCCTTGTCGATGTCGGCAAGCAACTCGTGCGCGATCTTGGTCAGACGGATTTCGGTGTAGCGCATGGCGGCTGCGTTGTCGCCGTCCACGGAGCCGAAGTTGCCCTGGCCGTCGACCAGCATGTGCCGCAGCGAGAAAGGCTGGGCCATCCGCACGATCGTGTCGTAGATCGCGCTGTCCCCGTGCGGGTGGTACTTACCCATCACGTCACCCACGATACGTGCGCTCTTGCGGAAAGGTCGGTTCCAGTCGTTGTTCTGCTCGTGCATGCCGTACAGCACGCGCCGATGAACGGGCTTGAGGCCGTCGCGGGCATCAGGGAGCGCGCGGCCGACGATTACGCTCATGGCGTAGTCGAGGTAGCTCCGGCGCATTTCCTCTTCAAGACTGATGGGCAGGGTTTCTTTGGCGAAGGAGGTCATGGGCGGCAGACAGACAGCAAGGAGGCGAAATTTTACGCCGTCCGCGGTGTCGTACTACAGCAACACTCATTGGCTATTCCGCCTCCGTCCTACGTTTAGCGCCCGCCTGCAAGCCTGTTTGCCAAAGACCCTATGGCACAATCACCTCAACGTTTTGGGTGGTGGTCACTTAAAGCGTCCTTGATTCGCAGCGCGGCTGCGGCTTTTTCCCCAAGAGGAGAACCATGAAGAAACTGAATAAAGTGGCGATGATGTTTGCAGTCGCTGCGCTCGCCACTGCCGCCGGCGCGCAGACCCGTGTCACCGCAGCAAATGGCGGTCCCGTCATCGACAACTGGCAAAACGGTACCGGCGAACTCGTCTGGAAGAACGGCACCAACGAACTGTGCTGGCGCGATGCCAACTGGACGCCTGCTACCGCAGCCGCCGGTTGCGACGGCGCTCTGGTTCGTGCTGCAGCGCCTGTCGCCGCAACGCCTGCCGCTCCTGTTGCCCCTCCGCCTGCACCGCCGGCTCCTCCTGCAGCTTCGAAGGTCACCTTCGCTGCTGATGCCTTCTTCGACTTCGACAAGTCGGTTCTGAAGCCAGAAGGCCGCGCCAAGCTCGACGACCTGGTCTCCAAGATCCGTGACGTCAATCTGGAAGTCATCATCGCCGTCGGTCACACCGACTCGGTCGGTACGGATGCCTACAACCAGCGTCTGTCGGTCCGCCGTGCTGAAGCTGTCAAGGCTTACCTGGTGTCCAAGGGCATCGAACGCAACCGCGTGTACACCGAAGGCAAGGGCGAGAAGCAGCCAGTGGCTGACAACCGCACCAAGGAAGGCCGCGCCAAGAACCGTCGCGTGGAAATCGAAGTGGTCGGCACCCGCGCCAACCGTTGATTCGCAAGAATCCTCGATCAAAAAAACCCCGCCTCGGCGGGGTTTTTTTATGCCCGTCGCGTCGGTGTTTGTAGCTCTCCGCTGGCATGGCAGGCCTTGTCCTCCGTTCCATAATGACGCTCTATGACCGACACTCCCGTGAACGCCGATCCGGCCGAACTCGCCAAATTCTCTGAACTTGCCCATCGCTGGTGGGACATGGAAAGCGAATTCCGGCCCCTTCATGAAATCAATCCGCTGCGCCTCGATTGGATAGACGGCCTGGCTTCGATCGACGGCCGTCGTGTGCTCGATGTGGGCTGCGGCGGCGGAATCCTTGCCGATTCGATGGCCCGCAGGAACGCTGACGTCCTTGGTATCGACTTGGCCGACAAGGCGCTCAAAGTGGCACAGCTTCACGCGCTCGAAGCGGGAACCCGGGGGGTGAAGTACCGGGAGGTCAGCGTGGAGGCGCTTGCTGCGGAGCAGCCTGCCAGCTTCGACGTCGTCACCTGCATGGAGATGCTGGAACACGTACCGCAACCGGCATCGGTGGTCAAGGCCTGCGCCGATCTGGTGAAGCCGGGGGGCTGGGTTTTCTTCTCGACGATCAATCGAAACCCGAAGTCTTTCCTTTTTGCGATCGTGGGTGCGGAGTATGTCCTCGGACTGCTGCCGCGCGGCACGCACGAGTACCAGAAGATGATCAGGCCCAGCGAACTGGCCGCGCACTGCCGCGCAGCGTCCCTCGATCTGCAACAGACACGCGGCATGGAATACAACCCGTTCACGCGTCGCTACTGGTTGAGCGGCAACACCGGTGTGAACTACATGTTCGCCACGAGGAAGCCGCTTTGACTGCAAACACCTTGCGCCCGCCCCTCCAAGCCGTGCTGTTCGACCTCGATGGCACGTTGATCGACAGCGCGCCGGAGCTTGGAGCCGCCGCCGACAAGATGCGAATCGACCGCGGAATGCCGTCGCTGCCGCTGGAGAGCTACCGTCACATGGCGGGCGCCGGCGCCCGCGGAATGCTGGGCATCGCCTTCGGCATGACGCCGGAATCGCCCGGCTACGCCGACATGCGGGAGGAATTTTTCGTCAATTATGAAGAGCGGATGCTGCTCAACACCTTCGTGTTCGACGGCGTGAGCCGGCTCGTCGAAACGCTGGGTGCACGGGGTCTGCAGTGGGGCGTGGTTACGAACAAGTCGATGCGCTTCACAGACCCGCTGACGCAATCGATGCCGCTGTTTTCGACGGCAGGCACGGTGGTCAGCGGCGATACGACGCCCCATGCCAAACCGCACCCCGAGCCGCTGTTAGAGGCGGCACGCCGCTTGGGCGTTGCACCCGCGCACTGCGTGTACGTCGGCGACGACGAACGCGACATCATTGCCGGCCGTGCGGCGGGCATGCGCACCGTGGCGGCAACCTACGGCTACATGGGCGCGCAGGGCGACGCGACGCGGTGGGAAGCGGATACTTCGATCGCTTCGCCGTTGGAGCTCTTGCAATGGCTGAATACAGCCTAAAATAGCAGGCTTGGGGCTGCACTGGTTTCGACGTGGGTTCGGAATCGCAGCGGGGCATGTCGAGCTGAATGCGCTCGTAAAACAGATTCAAACAAACTAACTGCAAACGACGAACGTTTCGCACTCGCCGCTTAATTGCCGGTGAGCTTCGCAACAGCAGGCCGATGGGCTGGGCAAGGGGGTAACAGAGCAATCTGAAGCCTCCCGGCTGCGAAGATAATTACATGGGCTGGTTTCGACCCGGGTACCTTGGGTCGGAACGAGAAAATAGGGTACTGGCGTCCGGTTTAGCGTGCGGCTGCGCGACTCCGGAAGTGAGACTCAAACCAGACCGCTAAACATGTAGAACTGCGCGAAGATGGCTTGCGGACGGGGGTTCAAATCCCCCCAGCTCCACCATACCTGGAAGGCTAAGTCGTTGTAAATCAACGATTTAGCCTTTTTTATTTGCGGTCTGATGTGCACTGCGTGCAGAGGTCGGCACGTTCGCTCGAAGAACAAGGGCGTCCTGGCGCAAAGAGGACGGCTATCGGAAGCGCCAGGTAGCCCTGACGCCCTAGAACAGTCCAGCGCGCGTCGCAGAGTCGAGCAAAGCCTCTGAGAGACTGAGAAATTGCGATTCCAGATTCGCAGAAGGGCTCGCGACCTGTGAGGCAGCCCAGACCAGGCGCCCATCTTGCGAATTGGTCAGACGCCCACTTGCCGCATACCCTGTGCTCGTGCTGCCGCCACCGATCGGTGCACTCAACCCCACACCGCCCCCGCCGCCACGGCCAAAACTGAAGCCGCCGATGCCCAACGTGAGCCCCGATCCGGCGCTGGATGTGGCGGGATTCAGTGTCACGGTCAGCACGGCCCTGGCACCCAGTGCCTTGGCCGTGGGAACAAGCTGCGCGTCGAGTTCCCGATCCTGGACAACGATCGTACCGACGGGCACGTTGACTGGGGTTGCGCCTCTGGCAAGCACGCCACGGGCCAGCTGGTCCTGGCAAATCTGGCGGATGGCCGTGTCATAGGCGTCGCACGCAATCAACACTCTCTGCCCCTGCAGCATTCGCGACTCCGCGTGATAAGCAGGATCGACCCACTGCGCTTGCAGCTTGGGTCCCGTGGAGCAACCTGCTATCGACAGGATCGCCATGAACAATGCAGTGACCAGGAGGGGATGTCTCTCAACGCTCATGGCACGATCGTGAGCCCGCGAGCCCGGTGAGCTGAAGGAATGGCAGGCAAGCGCGTGTAGGAGGCTACGCGCACATTACCCTTGCAAGGCAACCTGCTCACCATCCAGAGAAACGACGATGCCTGCCGACGCATCGTCGATCTCCAGAGGTGTCCCCATGAAACGGTCGACCTCGATTTCCCCCGTCGCGGCCAGCGCGGTTCGACCGATGCGTCGAATGTCCATCAAACTGCGATGTTGTGCGCTCGTCAGGACGATCTTGCGCGGGTACTGGTTGCCATGTGCCTGCCAGTGCTGCTTGATGGCTGAAATGACGTTGTCGTAGATGCTGTTCATGCGGACATTCTCGCGGTGTTGCCGATCGCGGGCACGCCATGTCGCCGCTATAGTGAGTGTCTTGCGGCAGCGCTCGGCCGGCGTGGCCGTAGCGGCCTGGCACCGCGCGGCACCGGCGCTGCCGGCCTTTGGATTCCATCTCATCTCACTCAGCCGCCGCGCTCAGAGGCCGGCCTTTTTCATGCAACTACAGGAACTTCTCTACACCCAGGGCTTCGGCACGCGTCGCGTCTGCTTCGGCCTTGTTCAACAAGGGCTCGTGACGGTTGACGGCCAGGCAATCACCGATCCCTCCGTCGACATCGACACGGTTGAAGGCCTGCCATTCGTCGTGCAGGGCACGGCGTGGGAATACCACGAGAAGGCGTACCTCATGCTCCACAAGCCGGCGGGCACCGAGTGTTCTCAAAAGCCGTCGACCTACCCGAGCATCTACACGTTGCTGCCGTCCCCGTTGCGTCTGCGGCCGAACAAGGGTGCGGTGCAGGGTGTTCAGGCCATCGGGCGGCTCGACCAGGATACGACCGGACTCCTGTTGCTGACCGACGACGGGCAGTTCATCCATCGGATGGGTTCGCCCAAGCACCACGTGCCCAAGGTGTACGAGGTCACGACCAAGCACCCCATCGAGGCGCAGCAGGTCGAGCACCTGTTGGCCGGCGTGGTGCTCGACGACGATCCGAAGCCCGTGCGTGCGGCGGCCTGCGAGGCGGTGGGCCCGCTGCACCTTCGCTTGACGCTCACCGAGGGCAAGTACCACCAGGTCAAACGCATGCTGGCGGCGGTGGGCAATCGAGTCGAAGGGCTCGACCGGTCACGCATCGGCGATCTCGCGCTGCCCGTAGATCTGGCACCCGGCCAGTGGCGATGGTTGACCGCTGAGCAGGTCGAAGCGTTGAAAACTGCGAAAAAACGCGCTTAGCGTCCAAACCGTCTCGGGCACAGGTCAGCCATCCGCAAGGGTAGGGCGTTAGAGTGCAACCCGCTGTCACCGAATGCATCCCTTGCGCCTCATTGCTCCATCGACCCGCCGCATCGCGGCGCTTCTGCTCGCCTTTGCAGGTTTCGTTTCACAAGCTGCGTCTGCCGCTGATCGCGCGCCGCTTTTCGTGCTCAACTCGCTCGATGCCACGGTCAGCGTGATCGATCCGGTCACCTGGACCGAAAAGCAGCGCATCCCGACTGGCAAGGAGCCGCACCACATCTACATGACGCCCGACGAAAAGTCGGTGATCGTCGCGAATTCGGCGGGGGACTCGCTCACTTTCCTCCATCCGCGCACGGCCGAAGTCCAGCGCGTCGTGTACGGCGTCATCGATCCGTACCAGCTGCAGTTTTCACGCGACATGAAGTGGTTCGTGACTGCCGCCAATCGGCTCAACCACGTCGACATCTACAGCTGGGACGGCAAGGACTTGAAGCTCGCAAAGCGCATTGCCACGGGCAAGACGCCCAGCCACATCTGGATCGACGCGACCAGCACCGTGGCCTACGTGACGATGCAGGACAGCGACGAGCTCATCGCGGTCGACCTGCGCACCCAGACCATCCGTTGGCGCATGCCGACCGGCCCGATGCCGGCAGACATCTTCGGCGTGCACAACGACCGCACGCTGCTGGTCGGGCTCACGGGCGGCGACGGTGTGCAGGTGTTCGACGTGGCAGGCCCGCAACCCAAGCTCGTTGGCCAGATTCCGACCGGCAAGGGCGCACACGCGTTTCGCGCCGCCGGGGACGGCCGCAGCGTGTTCGTGAGCAACCGCGTGGCCAACAGCATCAGCCGCATCGACCTGCAGTCGCTGAAGGTGACCGACACCTACCCGGTGCCTGGCGGTCCGGACTGCATGGACGTGTCGTCCGACGGCAAGACGCTCTATGTCACCTCGCGCTGGGCCAAGAAGTTGAGCGTGGTCGACCTCGCCAGCCGCACCGTGACGCGCCAAGTCAACGTCGGACGTTCGCCGCACGGGGTGTGGACACTCGACCATGCCAGCCGCTGAGGGCAACGGCGCTCGCGGGCCCGGCGGCCTCGCACTGGTTGGCGCTGCGCTCGCGCTGGCCATTTCCGGCAATGCGTGGGCGCAGAACGCATGCCAGAAGCCGGTGTACCTGACGCTCGACACGGGCCATATGGGCATAGCGCCGCTGGTGGCCGAGGTTCTTCATCGGCAGAACGTGCGCGTGACCTTTTTCGGGGCTGCCGAGCGCACCCAGACCGATGGCAACAGCCTCGACGCGCAGTGGGCGCCCTGGTGGAAGGCCCGGGCCGCCGAGGGCAACGAATTCGCGTCGCACACGTACGACCATGTCTACTGGCGCGGCGACGACAAGGAGGGCTTTCGCGTGCAGCCCTCCGCAGGCACGCAGAACGGACAGAAGCTGACGTGGACCGCCGCACAGTACTGCGCCAACATCGACAAGGCTCGGGACCGCATGGCGCAGATGACCGGCAAGAAGCCGCTGCCCCTGTATCGCGCCCCCGGTGGCAAGACGTCGCCCAAGCTGCTGGCGGCCGCCCGGGCTTGTGGCTATGCCCATGTGGGCTGGTCGCCTGCCGGTTTCCTGGGCGACGAGTTGCCCAGCGAGACTTTCAGCAACCAGAAGCTGCTCCAACAGGCGCTCGACACCATCCGGCCGGGTGACGTGCTGCTGGCGCACCTGGGCATCTGGTCGCGCAAGGACCCATGGGCACCCGCCAATCTGGAGCCGCTCATCGTCGGTTTGAAGGCCAAGGGATTTTGCTTCGAGACGCTGCGCCAGCACCCGGCTTATCGCGACTGGATCGCCGCGCATCCTTGATGCCTTGAGCCCTGATTTCGACTTTCGGAAAGACGCGCATCGCCATGGAATGGTTCACAGACCTGTTCGCCCAGGCACAGCAATGGCTGTTCGAGGGCATCGTGCAGCCTGCGGTCTATTCAGTCGGTCTGGGGGGGTGGGTCGAGGATGCCTTCGACGCGACCGGGTGGCTGATGGTCGGGCTGATCCAAATCGTCGTTCTGATTGCGGTCATCGGGCCGCTGCAGCGCTGGCGGCCCGCCGAGCCGCTGGTCGACCGCCGCGCCGTGCGAACCGACATCCTTTACACCGTCATTCATCGGCTGGGGTTGTTCCGGCTGGGCATTTTCTTCGCGCTTCAGCCGCTGTTCGACCTGACGCTCGGTCTGCTGCGCAGCCACGGCTGGGGCACGCTGCACCTGGACGAACTCTGGCCGGGCGTGACGGACGTGCCTTGGATCGCATTCGCGATCTACGTACTGGTGCTGGATTTCGTCGAATACCTCATTCATCGCGGCCAGCACCAGTTCAACTGGTGGTGGTCGCTGCATTCGCTGCACCACTCGCAGCGCCAGATGACGATGTGGAGCGACAACCGCAATCACTTGCTGGACGACGTCATTCACGACGTGATCATTGTGGTCGTGGCGCAATTGATCGGCGTGGCGCCGGGCCAGTTCATTGCGCTGGTGGCGCTCACGCAACTGAGTGAGAGCCTGCAGCACGCGAACCTGCGTCTGTCCTTCGGCACGATCGGCGAGCGCCTTTGGATCAGCCCGCGCTTTCACCGGCTGCACCATGCCATCGGCATCGGCCATGAGCGGCGTGGCCCGAACACGCTCGGCGGGCGCAACTTCGGGGTCCTGCTGCCGTGGTGGGACATTCTTTTTCGCACGGTCGACTTCGAGCCGCGCTACTACCGCACCGGCGTGCGCGACCAGATCGAGCCCGACGAACAGGGTCGCGTGCGCGACTATGGGCGTGGCTTCTGGGCGCAGCAGTGGCTCGGGTTGCAGCGCCTGGTGGGGCGAGGCTGACGCTAACGTCGCCCCGGGGCGTTATCCTCGGCACCCGATGCGTCTTCTACTCGACTCCTTCTGGCGTGCCGTCGCCTACTGCCTACTGCCACGCGTGATCCTGCTGTCGCTGGTCCCTTTGGTCGTGATGATCGCGCTGGCAGCGGGTCTTTCCTATTTCTATTGGGACGCGAGCGTCGCATGGACGCGCGGTGCGCTCGAGGCGTGGCCGCTCCTGTCCACCGTCTGGGGCTGGGTCGGCGGCATTTTCTCAGGTGATGTCACGGCTTTCCTCGCGCCGCTGATGGTCGTGTTCGCCGTCACGCCCTTGATCGTGGTCATTTCGCTGTTGATCGTCGCCGGGCTCATGTCGCCCGCGTTGACGCGACTGGTGGCCGAGCGGCGTTTTGCGAACCTCGAGCAGAAAAAAGGCGCCTCGATGCTCTGGAGCGTCGCGCGCTCTTTCGGCTTGACGATCCTGGCCATGCTCGCGTTGGTCGTCTCGATGCCACTCTGGCTCATTCCGCCGCTGGTGCTGGTGCTTCCGCCGCTGATCTGGGGCTGGCTCACCTACCGCGTGATGAGCTTCGATGCGCTGGCCGATCACGCCAGTCCCGAGGAACGAGCCACGCTGCTGCGCGTCCACCGGCTGCCGTTGCTGGGCATCGGCGTGCTCTGCGGCTACCTGGGCGCGGCGCCGAGCATCGTGTGGGCATCGGGCCTGCTTTTCGCGGCCGCCTTCTTCGTCCTGATCCCGCTGGCGATCTGGATCTACACACTGGTTTTTGCGTTTTCCGCGCTCTGGTTCGCTCACTACTGCCTGGACGCCCTGGCCCAGTTGCGGACACAGCGCCCCGCTGCGGCATCTTCCGCGCCTTCACTGCCTGCAGATGCGCTCGAAGCCGAACGCCTGCTCGAATCTTCCCGGGAAATCACGTGACTCCTACTTTTGGCCTGATCATCGTCGGCGACGAAATCCTCTCTGGCAAGCGCCTGGACAAGCACATGCCCAAGGTCATCGAACTGCTGGCTGCCCGTGGCCTGCAGCTCGGCTGGGCCGAGTATGTCGGCGACGTACCAGAGCGCATCACCGCCGCCCTGGCCCGCGCCTTTGCGTCCGGCGACGTGGTGTTTTCGACCGGTGGCATCGGCGCCACGCCCGACGACCACACGCGTCAATGCGCCGCCAAGGCGCTCGGCGTGCCGCTGGCCCTGCATCCGGAGGCTGAACTGCTGATACGAGAACGCATGCAGGACACGGCGCGCGAGCAGGGCGTGACCTACGAGCCCGACCGACCCGACAACGTACATCGGCTGAACATGGGTGTGTTTCCGCAAGGTGCCACCATCATCCGCAACCCGTACAACAAGATTCCTGGCTTCAGCGTCGACCATGTGCACTTCGTGCCGGGCTTTCCGGTGATGGCCTGGCCGATGATCGAATCGGTGCTCGACAGCCGCTATGCCGAGTTCTTCGCCACCGGCCAGTCGGTGGAGAAGTCGGTGGTGGTCTTCGGCGCCATGGAGGCCACGCTCACGCCGTTGATGGAGGCCATCGAGGCGACCCATGCCGGCGTGAAGGTCTTCAGCCTGCCGAGCGTCGACCATCCCCAGCACGGACGCCACATCGAATTGGGTGTGAAAGGCCACGCCAGCGTCGTTGATGCCGCGTATGCTCAGCTGTTGGACGGCTTGCGCACCTTTGATGCTCGTCTGGGTCCCGAATTGGTGCGTTGAGTCAAAACGCACTAAATTGGTGTCTTTATGCTTGTTTTTGGGGATTTGCTTCGATTGGAGGCGTCCCGCAGCCCGCCAGCCAATGGCACAGAAACTGCATTCCTCCCGCTCGTATTTCTAACAACCTATCCAACCAGGAGAAACTGATGGCAAAGACCGTCGCCGATGTACTCAAGCTCGTCAAGGAAAACGAGGTCAAGTTCATCGACTTTCGCTTCACCGACACCCGTGGCAAAGAGCAGCACGTCACCGTGCCGGTCTCTGCTTTCGACGAAGACAAGTTCACGTCGGGCCACGCGTTCGACGGCTCGTCCATCGCTGGCTGGAAGGGCATCGAAGCCTCGGACATGCAACTCATGCCCGACCCGAACACCGCCAATATCGATCCGTTCTTCGAAGAAAC
>Ga0308159_1003480_pt1 | contig 15813 bp, 11 predicted proteins | sample PhyCR1_FD_201040 | JGI IMG/M metagenome (GOLD analysis project Ga0308159, IMG submission 201040) | Phyllosphere microbial communities from UC Gill Tract Community Farm, Albany, California, United States - DLSLC.R1 | ecosystem: Host-associated > Plants > Phyllosphere > Unclassified | place: USA... | reverse complement strand
CTGGTGGAAAATATATTGCGCCTCAAATGTTGGAAAATAAATATAAAGAGTCAATTTTCATTGAGCAGATTATGGTTTTGGGTGAGAATAAAAAATTTCCATCTGCATTAATTGTTCCTAACTTCGAAGTATTAAAAACCTGGGCAGGCAAAAAAGGAATCACTTTTACTACGAATGAAGAGATTATAAAAAATGATCAGGTTTTAGCAAAATACAATGAGGTAGTTGAGGCAGCCAGTGTAGATTTTGGGAAGTGGGAACAAGTGAAAAGATTTGCTTTACTTCCAAAAGAATGGAGTATTGATGGCGGCGAGTTAACACCAAAACTAAGCTTGAAACGAAAAGTAATTACCGAGAAAAATGCCGACATCATCGAAAAAATATATAAAGATGCAGAAAACTATAAAGTGCCTAACTAAACTTAAAATTAGCTCAACGCTCATCGTATTAGTCATTGTTTTTGCCAGCTGTGTAAGCGGTCAGCTCGGGAAAAACAATAGCGGGGAATTTAAAAATGGGATGGTTGTTACAGCACATCCTGAAGCATCAAAAGTTGGTATTGATATTTTAAAAAAAGGCGGCAACGCTGTTGATGCGGCAGTTGCTGTTCAATTTGCGTTAGCTGTAGTGTATCCAAATGCTGGAAACATTGGTGGTGGTGGCTTTATGGTTTATCGCTCCGCAAAAGGCGAAGTGAATGCACTGGATTTTCGCGAGAAAGCCGCTGCATCAGCAAGCAGAGACATGTACTTAGATTCTGCAGGGAATCCAATTGTTGATAAAAGCTTATTTGGGCATTTAGCTGCAGGGGTTCCGGGTTCAGTTGCCGGTATGGTTGAGGCTCATCAAAAATATGGTAAACTTTCTTGGAAAGAGGTTGTTCAGCCAGCAATTGATTTGGCAGAAAATGGTTTTAAAATTACCAAGCGCCAATCCGCCGAACTGAACGGCTTGCACCGAAAATTGATGGATATTAATATAAACGGAACTGCTTTGGTTAACCTGGAAAGCACTTGGCAAGAGAAAAGTTTATTAGTACAAACCGAATTAGCGAATACTTTAAAGCTTATTCAACAAAAAGGTAAGGCAGGCTTTTATGAAGGTGCCGTGGCTGATTCTATCGTGGCAGAAATGCAGCGTGGAAAGGGCTTAATTACCAAAGAAGATTTAAAAAACTACCAGGCGGTTTGGCGCAAACCTGTAACAGGGAGTTATCGGGGCCATAAAATTATTACCATGCCGCCAACTTCTAGCGGTGGCATAGCGCTCATTCAATTGCTACAATCGGTTGAGCCATATCCATTGAAAAAATGGGGACATAACTCAGATTCAACAGTACAGGTTTTTGTTGAAGCAGAAAGGAGAGTATATGCTGACAGGGCCACTCATCTTGGTGATCCGGATTTTTATAGTGTTCCTCAAAAAGAATTATTAAATCCTTTTTACAATAAACAGCGAATGGCCAACTTTAACTGGGCTACCGCAACACCTAGCGATCAAATTTTAGCCGGGGTAATCAAAGGTAAAGAAAGCGAAGAAACCACGCATTTTTCTATTGTGGATCATGAAGGAAATGCAGTTTCGATAACGACAACCTTAAACGGCTCTTATGGATCCTTGGTTGTGGTTAAAGGTGGTGGCTTTTTACTGAATAATGAAATGGATGATTTTTCGGTAAAGCCCGGAGCGCCAAACATGTATGGTTTGGTTGGTGGCGAAGCCAATGCTATTGCACCAAATAAACGGATGTTAAGCTCTATGACTCCAACTATTGTAGAAAAAGAGGGAAAACTTTTCATGGTTGTGGGTACCCCAGGTGGATCTACAATTATTACTTCTGTTTTCCAAACCATCATTAATGTAGTCGATTTTGACATGAATATGCAAGCTGCTGTTGCTGCTAAAAAATTTCACCACCAATGGCTGCCAGATGAAGTTTATGTAGAAAAGGATGCAATAGATAGTTCATCAACACAAAAGTTGGAAGCTAAAGGTTATAAAATCATCAACCGTGGCGCGATTGGAAGGGTAGATGCCATTTTGAAAACCAAATGGGGTACTTATCAAGCAGGTGCAGATCCACGGGGAGATGATACCGCTCTGGGTTACTAACTGTTAAGGTGGATAAGTATTTTTTAAATTTCCTCTTTTTGGTATAGCAATTGTATATGCTGGGCAACGCATATCAACGTTATATTAGAAAATATGAAATCAAATCTAATCAAGTCCCTACCGGTTATATTAGCCGGATTATTTGCAGGTACTGTAGCAATGGCTCAGGAACCAGCAACATCCACGTCTCAGTTCAGAACCTGGTCTATTGGTGTTAATGCTGGTGCATTGACTCCGCTGTCGCCATTGGGTGGAAAAAATGATTTTAGTAACAACAAAACCAGCTTTGGTTATGGTCTTTACATCAAAAAGCAATTTACACCGTATTTCTCATTGCGTTTAGATGGAGTGAGAGGTAAATTAAAGGCTGATAATTCAGAGCCTTTTGAAGGTGGATTGGTGAATAGCTCCCCAGTAACAGCCTTTGAAACTCAATTAGAGTATTCAGGAAGTTTAAATGCGGTTGTGAATATGTTCAATATTGATATGTTCAAAAAAGAAAACGCATTGCAATTATATACTTCGGTTGGTGCTGGTTTAGCAGGTTACAAACCAACTATTACCACTACAGCAGGAACAACTGAATTTGCTGGTGGTAAAACAATCAAAGAACTAATTATCCCTGTAGGTGTTGGTGCAAAATTCAAAGTATCTGATGGAATTAATATCGACTTAGGCTGGACTATCAACTTTGTTGATGGAGATAATCTTGATGGATTACACAGAGGCCCGGCTAATGATAAATATAACTATGGTTACGCTGGTTTAGAATTTGCATTGGGTACTGGAAAACAGTTGGCTTTCCACAACCCTGTAGCTGCAACTTATGATGAGGCATTGGCTGCAAAAAATACAGCAAATGCTTTGAAATCTGATTTAGATGCTCAAAAAGCTGAAAACGCAAAATTACGTTCAGAAATGAATGATCTGTTAAAAGATACAGATGGTGATGGTGTTGCTGATAAATTAGATAAATGCCCAGGTACGCCTGCTGGTACTGTGGTTGATGGTTCTGGTTGTCCATTAGTGGCTCCGAAACCACAAGTAACAATAGTTACTGAAGAAGACCGTAAAGTAGTTAACGAAGCGATTAAAAACTTAGAATTCGATTTAGGTAAAGCAACTATCCGCTCTAAATCTTATGCTTCGTTAAACAGAGTAGCAGCTTTATTAGTAGAGAAAAACTTCAGCTTAAAATTAGCAGGTCATACTGATAACACTGGATCTAAAGAATTAAACTTACGTTTATCTAAAGAAAGAGCAGAATCTGTAAAAGCTTATTTAGTTTCTCAAGGTGCAAATGCATCTCGTATCGAAGCTACTGGCTACGGAATGGGTCAACCAATTGCAACTAATAAAACTGCAGCTGGTCGTCAACAAAACCGTCGTGTAGAGTTTACTTTATACTAGTAGATAAATAAATTTTTGAGAGCCTCCGATGAAACTCGGGGGCTTTTTTTATGACAAAAAATTTTCAATTTCTCTATTGGAATAATAAAATACATTCATTAGCTTTGTTATGCAAGCATAATAAATTATTAAAATGAAACAACAGCAAACAATAGATTATCACGTGAAGTTTGCATGGCAAAACATGTTTAACAAGTATAATCAAATGGCCTCTACTTTTGGTATAACACAGGCTATTGGTTATATGCTGATAAACATAAACGATGAAGAGGGTACAGCCGTTTCCAATTTAGCTGCTTTGCTTGGTGTAAAAGCGACCAGCCTTTCCAGAATGTTGAATAATATGGAAGAAGCTAAGCTTATTTATCGCGAAACCTCAATAGGTGATAAACGTTCGGTGAAAGTTTTTTTAACCGATTTCGGAAAAGAAAAGAAGCACCTGGCAAAAGGGGTTGTGCGAAAATTTAATGAATATTTAGATGAACACTTTTCTAAAAAAGAGAAAGAAACATTCATTAATCTGTTAATAAAACTTAATGATATTACAGTAGCATATACTGTTGATTAAATATATTTTTTTAATGAAGCCTGCTTTGCATGAGCTTACCAACGGGCTCGGGTTTTGAAGCAGGTTCCAACAGACTAAAAGAAAAATAAATAAAGACTGATGAAACGAAGCATTAATAAAGTTGCTGTTTTAGGTTCGGGGATTATGGGTTCGCGTATTGCATGCCACTTCGCCAATATTGGGGTTGAGGTTTTACTATTAGATATTGCCTCCAAAGAACTTACTCCAGAAGAACAAGCAAAAGGACTGACGTTAGACAAACCAGTGGTAAAAAACCGGATTGTCAATATGGCTTTGCAAACGGCTGTCAAAACAAATCCATCACCGGTTTATTCCAAAAAAGTATTGAATAAAATTAAAACCGGAAATTTCGAAGACGATATATCGAAAATTGCTGGCTTTGATTGGGTAATTGAAGTAGTTGTTGAAAATCTTGATATCAAGAAAAAAGTTTTCGAACAGGTAGAGCAATTTCGTAAACCGGGTACATTAATTACCTCGAACACTTCTGGTATTCCGATTCATTTAATGGCTGATGGTAGAAGCGATGATTTTAAAGCACATTTCTGCGGAACACACTTTTTCAATCCGCCGCGTTATTTAAAGCTATTGGAAATCATTCCTACGCCGCACACTAAACCGGAAATAGTTGATTTCTTAATGCATTATGGCGATAAATTTTTGGGTAAAACCACAGTTTTGTGTAAAGATACGCCAGCCTTTATTGCCAATCGAGTTGGTGTATATTCAATTATGGCCTTATTGCATTTGGTCGAAAAATTGGATTTAACGGTCGAAGAGGTAGATAAATTTACCGGTCCAGCTTTGGGCAGACCAAAATCAGCTACCTTCCGTACTTCTGATGTGGTTGGTTTGGATACCATGATTAAAGTAGCCAAAGGACTTTATGATAATTGTCCTGATGATAAAGCGCATGAGTTATTTAAACTTCCTGACTATGTTAAAAAGATGGAGGAGAACAAATGGCTTGGTGATAAAACCAAACAGGGTTTCTATAAAAAAACTAAAGCTGCCGACGGCAAAACCGAAATCCTTGCATTGGATTTAAAAACTTTAGAATACAAACCTCAGCAAAAAGTTAAATCGGCTACATTAGAAATGACCAAGCCAGTTGAAAATCTTCGCGAACGCATGAAGATTTTTGCCAAAGGAAAGGATAAGGCAGGAGAGTTATTCCGCCATTCTTCATTTGGATTATTTGAGTATGTATCCGATAGGATTCCGGAAATTTCTGATGAATTGTACCGCATTGATGATGCGATGCGTGCAGGTTTTGGTTGGGAGCTTGGTCCTTTTGAGCTTTGGGATGCGGTAGGTGTGAAAGAAGGGATTGAGGGAATGGAGCAATATGGAAATAAGGTTGCGGCTTGGGTTCATGAAATGCTTGATGCAGGAAATGATTCATTTTACAAAGTGGAAGGTAGCGTTAAAAAGTACTATGATCTTCCAACAAAATCTTACAAAGCCTTACCAGGAACGAATGAGTTTATCATTTTAGATAACATCCGCGAGAATAAAACACTTTGGAAAAATTCTGGCGTTTCTATCATTGATTTAGGCGATGGCATCTTAAATGTAGAATTCCATACCAAAATGAATACCATCGGTGGTGATGTAATTTCGGGCATTAACAAAGCCATTGATATGGCAGAGAAAGATTACCGTGGTTTAGTAATCGGTAATGATGGTGCAAATTTCTCTGCTGGTGCCAATGTGGGTATGATTTTCATGATGGCGGTAGAGCAGGAGTGGGACGAATTAAATATGGCTATCCGAATGTTCCAGAATACTTCGATGCGCATTCGTTATTCTTCTATTCCTGTTGTGGTTGCACCACACAATCTAACATTAGGTGGCGGCTGCGAGTTTAGCTTACATGCCGACCATGTTCAACTGTCAGCAGAAACGTACATGGGTTTGGTAGAATTTGGTGTTGGTGTTATCCCAGGTGGCGGCGGAACAAAAGAGTTTGCGCTGCGGGCGTCTGATGAATATAAAGACGACCAGATTGTTCAAAATGCATTGAAAGATCGCTTTTTAACCATCGGAATGGCGAAAGTTTCTACTTCTGGTTACGAAGCCTACCAATTGGGCTATTTGCAAAAGGATAAATTTTCTATATCGATGAACCGTAATCGCTTGCTGGCCGATGCTAAAGCTAAAGCGATTGAGCTTGCTGATGCGGGTTATACCAAACCCGTTCAGCGGACAGATATTAAAGTTTTAGGGAAACAAGGTTTAGGAATAGTTTATGCCGGAGCAAATAGCATGTACGCCGGTCATTTTATCTCCGAACATGATAAAAAAATCTCCGAAAAATTAGGTTACGTCATGTGCGGTGGCGATTTATCCTCCCCAACAGAAGTAAGCGAACAATATTTGTTGGATTTGGAAAGAGAAGCATTTTTATCTCTTGCAGGAGAAAGAAAATCATTGGAAAGAATTCAGTCGATTATAACAAAAGGGAAACCGTTGAGGAATTAGAAAGTAGTGATGAGATTTGCTTATCCACTTCGTCATTGCGAGGTACGAAGCAATCTTACAACTGAGGGTTTTCTATTGCATTAAGATTGCTTCGTGCCTCGCAATGACGGCAATAGTAAGGGAAGTCCGTATAATAAAAAGATAATATTGGCTGATAGCCATCAAAATACTAAATAAAATGGAAGCATATATTATAGCCGGATATCGCACAGCAGTGGGTAAAGCACCCCGAGGCGTATTCCGTTTTACCAGAGCTGATGATTTAGCTGCTGAAGTGATAAGCGCTTTAGTGGCATCGGTTTCAAATTTAGATAAAGAACAAATTGACGATGTAATTGTGGGTAACGCTACGCCCGAAGCGGAACAGGGCTTAAATATTGGCCGGATGATCTCACTAATGGGTTTGAATACGGATAAAGTTCCGGGTGTTACTGTAAACCGATATTGCGCATCTGGCTTGGAAACAATTGCTACTGCTGTAGCGAAAATCAAAGCTGGAATGGCCGATTGTATTATCGCTGGTGGGGTAGAAGTAATGAGTGGAATGCCGTTTGGAGGTTGGAAACTCGTTCCAAATCCAGAGGTTGCAAAAAACAATCCCGATTGGTATTGGGGGATGGGACTAACTGCCGAAGCCGTTGCGAAAGAATACAATGTGAGTCGCGAAGACCAGGATGCATTTTCGTTAAAATCTCATGAGAAAGCTATTCATGCTATAAAAAACGGTCATTTAAAAGATGGCGTTTTGCCAATTACGGTTAACGAAAATTATTTGGATGAAAACCTGAAAAAGAAAACGCGTTCTTATGTAGTGGATACTGATGAAGGTCCTCGAGCGGATACCACGTTAGAGAAACTGGCAAAATTAAAGCCTGTTTTTGATACTATAGGAAGTGTAACCGCTGGTAACTCCTCGCAAACATCTGATGGCGCGGCTTTTGTTTTAGTAGTTTCTGAAAAGAAAATGAAGGAACTTAATGTTGAACCAATCGCAAGATTAGTAAGTTATGGCATCGCCGGCGTTCCACCAAGAATTATGGGAATCGGACCAGTTGAGGCAATCCCAAAAGCATTAAAACAAGCAGGCTTAAAACAGAATGATATTGATTTAATCGAACTTAACGAAGCTTTTGCATCGCAGTCTCTAGCGATCATTAGAACGCTCGATTTAAATCCGGATATCATTAACGTAAACGGTGGAGCCATTGCATTGGGTCACCCTCTGGGTTGTACAGGTGCAAAACTTTCGGTGCAAATGATGAATGAGCTGAAAAGACAAGACAAGAAATATGGTATGGTTACCATGTGCGTAGGTACAGGACAAGGAGCAGCAGGAATTTTTGAGATGCTGTAAGAGATTGACTTAGGCAAAATAAAAAAATAAAAATTAAGCGATTTTCAATGTGTCGCTACTAGATACTACAAAGATGGAAACAACTGAAAAGAAAACAATTAAAGGCGGCGAATTCTTAATTAAAGAAACGGCTTACCAGGATGTATTTATTCCTGAAGAATTTGATGAAGAGCAACAAATGATTGCGCAAACTTGTCGCGATTTTCTGGACGCTGAGGTTTATCCAAACTTAGATAAAATAGATAAACAGGAAGACCCTGGATTAATGCCAACACTTTTAACAAAAGCTGGCGAATTGGGTATTCTTGGGGTTTCTGTCCCGGAAGAATATGGTGGTTTTGGCAAAAACTTCAATACTTCTATGTTAGTTGCTGATGTGGTTGGCGCTGGTCACTCTTTTGCAGTAGCACTGTCAGCACACACCGGAATTGGTACATTGCCTATTCTTTATTATGGAAACCAGGAACAGAAAGCGAAGTATATTCCAAAATTAGGCTCTGGCGAATGGAAAGCGGCTTACTGCTTAACAGAACCAAATTCAGGCTCGGATGCAAATTCCGGAAAAACAAAAGCCAAGCTTAGCGATGATGGCAAACATTATATCATCAATGGTCAAAAGATGTGGATTACCAATGGGGGGTTCGCAGATATCTTTATCGTTTTTGCAAAAATTGATGATGATAAAAACCTGACTGCTTTTATTGTGGAGAAAGATTTTGGTGGCATCACCATGAATCCAGAGGAGCATAAAATGGGTATCAAGGGTTCTTCTACGCGTCAGGTTTTCTTTAACGATTGCCATGTTCCGGTTGAAAATATGTTAAGTGAGCGGGAGAATGGTTTCAAAATCGCGGTTAACATTTTAAATATCGGTCGCATAAAATTATCAGCGGCAGCAATTGGTGCATCAAAAGCAACTTTAAATACAGCGATTAACTACTCAAACGAGCGTAGTCAATTTGGCCGCCCAATTTCGAAATACGGTGCCATTCGCTTTAAGATTGCAGAAATTGCTTCGAAACTTTATGCAGTTGATGCTGCTAATTATCGTGCCGGACAAAACATTGATGACATCTATGAGCAATTGGTTGCTGGCGGAATGGAATCTGGAAAGGCCCGGTTAAAATCTGTAGAACAATTTGCAGTTGAGTGTGCCATTTTAAAAGTTTGGGGTTCCGAAGCATTGGATTATACGGTAGATGAAGGGGTTCAAATTTATGGAGGAATGGGTTTTAGTGCTGATGCACCAATGGATAGAGCCTATCGTGATGCCCGCATTAACAGAATTTTTGAAGGTACGAACGAGATTAACCGTTTGTTAACGGTTGATATGATGCTGAAAAGAGCCATGAAAGGGGAGCTTGATCTGATGACACCGGCCACTGCGGTTGCTGCAGAGTTAATGAGCATTCCAGATTTTGGGGAAGAAGACACCACATTATTTGCCGCTGAGAAAAAAGTTCTTGCCAACCTGAAAAAAGCTACCTTGATGGTTGCCGGTGCTGCGGTTCAAAAATTAATGATGACTTTGAGCAAGGAGCAGGAAATTTTAATGAATATTGCAGATATGGCCAGCTATGTTTATGTTTTCGAGTCTGCTTTATTAAGGACCGAAAAACTGGCTGCTACAAAAGGTGAAGCCGCGATTAATGGTCAGCTAGATTTATTAAGAATATATATGGTTGAAGCTGTTGATGGTATTGCCAAAGCGGGTAAAGAAGCACTTTGGGCTTTCGCAGAAGGCGATGAACAACGCATAATGCTGGTTGGTTTACGTCGTTTCACAAAAGTTGAGCCTTTTAATGTTAAAGATGCCCGCCAAAGAGTTGCACAGCAATTGATTGAGGCGAATAAGTATATTTTTTAAAGGGTATGTTATAGGTTGTAAGTTATAAGTTTGGATGTCGATAAGTCGAGTGGTAATAGATTTAGTTTTGCTTGTTGATAAATTCGACCTATAACTTACAGCTTTTAACTTGAATGTTAAATTTGGTTAAAAATTGTAGCATCCGTATTAAAAGCTTATTTTTGCGGATGATGCTAAAATTCAAGTATATATTATTATTGCTTTGCGTTGTTGGGTTCTTCGCGGCATGTAAAAAAGATGAGGCGGTAGAGGATTACGATCCACTACCTCAGTTTAAAGCCGATACTGCTGCAATTGGCGCTTTCGTAAAGGCAAATAACATATCAGGGATAAAAGATCCTTCAGGTATATTTTACCAAATTATTGCACCTGGTTCGGGCAGTATTACTTACACTACTTCAACGCAGATTACTGCAGATTATGAAGGAAAACTGCTCAACGGCACACTTTTCGACAGTTCAAAAGGTACTCCAATAAAATTTTCGTTAGGTGGCGTAATTACAGGCTGGCAGTTTGGTATTCCGAAAATACAAAAAGGTGGTAAAATCAGATTGATTATCCCATCCTATTATGCATATGGAACAAGATCTCCATCATCTTTAGTTCCAGCTAATTCTATCCTCGATTTCAATATAACACTTACAGACGTTACAAACTAAATGAATAAATTTACCAAATTAAGTTTCTTAACTTGTTTACTGACTGTTGTTTTCCTTTCTGCATGCAAGAAAGAGTATGAAACTATTCAGGCTACAGAGAGTGCAACAATAGCTTCATACATATCAAAAAATAACTTAAGTGCTGTAATGTTGCCCGATCCGGATAAATCAGGATTCTTTTATCAGGTAACTTCACCTGGAACAGGCAATAATTTTAAAAATCCAGATTCAGTTCTTTATAACTTAACGGTTAAGTCTTTATCTACTGGTGCCACATACCTGCAGTCTCCACTATCATCGAACTTAGGCACGTTTGTAGGTTATACCGACCAGTTTTATAATTCATCATTAGTTACAACTTCAAATCCACAGGGTTTCTATTCTATTCCTGCGATAAGAACCGCTTTATTGGCGCTAAAGCCTGGTGGAGTGGCAAGAATACTTTTGCCTTCTTATTTGGCTTTTGGAAGAAACGGAGCCGGAAATATTCCATCAAATGAAATTGTGGATTTAATAGTGACAACCTATCCTTACCAAAAGCAGGCATTATTAGATGACAATCGCATTACAACTTTTTTAACTTCTAAAGGGCTTACTGCAACGAAAGATCCTAGTGGGATTTATTACATCGTAAATACTTTAGGAACAGGAGAGGCTGTTAATGGTATTGGAAGTACAGTAAACGTTAAATATACAGGAAGAACATTAGATGGCGCTGTATTTGATTCATCTGCAGATGGTATTTCACTGCCTTTGTCGGGTCTGGTATCGGGTTGGCAAGTTATGATTCCAAAATTTAAAGTTGGAACCAAGTTCAGAATGATTTTGCCATCTGCCTACGGCTACGGTCGTTCTGGAAATAATGCCATTTCTCCAAATATGTCTTTAGATTTTGATATTGAAATCGTTAGCGTTACCAATTAAGATAACGCTTCTTTAAATACTTTAAGCACTCTTTCTCGTGCAAATGTATGCTCAACTATTGGTTGGGCATATTTTTTTGTCCCATATTCTGGCACCCATTTTTTAATGTACTCAAATTTTGGATCAAATCTTTTGGTCTGCAATTCAGGACTAAAAACGCGGAAATATGGCGCAGCATCATTTCCTGAGCCTGCAGCCCATTGCCAGCCACCTACATTGCTGGCCATTTCATAATCGAGAAGCTTTTCGGCGAAATAATTTTCACCCCAGCGCCAATCGATTAGTAAATGTTTCGATAAAAAACTTGCAACAACCATCCTCACACGGTTGTGCATAAACCCGGTTTCATTGAGCTGTCGCATTCCGGCATCCACTATCGGATAACCCGTGTTTCCTTCGCACCAGGCTTTAAATTCTGTTTCGTTATTGCGCCATTTTATTTTATCGTACTGCTTTTTAAAAGAATCATAGGCAGCATAAGGGAAATGCCAGAGGATCATCATGTAGAACTCTCTCCAGGCCAATTCAGATAACCAAACATTTGATTTTGCCTCTACAGCATCTTTTACGGCCTTACGAATACTTACAGTACCAAATCTGAGGTGCAAACCAATTCTGGTTGTACTTTCCATAGCAGGGAAATCTCGTTGCTCTGCGTAGTCATCCAGTTTATTTTTGTAATTAATTTTTGGGAATTCCTGGCTACTCGCTTTGAATCCCATTTCCTTTAGTGAAGGCAAAACTAAATGTTCGGTTTGAAAAAGGTTTTTGAAGTATTTTTTTGTAGGGTAAGCTTTAAAATAAAAATCATCGAGCTTTGCCTGCCACTGTTTGTGATAAGGCGTAAATACGGTATATGGAGTTTTATCACCTTTTAAAATTTCATCTTTCTCAAATATCACCTGATCTTTAAAAGTTCTAAAAGCGATTTCTTCACTGGTTAAAAATTCTGCCAAATTATCATCGCGTTCACGGGCATAAGGTTCGTAATCATGGTTGGTATAAACCTCTTCAACCTTATAATCTTTTAAAATTTGAGGCCAGATTTTTTCTGGAGTTCCGTACTTTACTAATAAGTCTGATCCATATTGTTGCAGTTCTTTTTTTAAACTTTCAATAGTTTGAAAAATGAAAGTAACCCGGGCATCATCTTCAGATAATTTATCTAAAATGTTTTTATCGAATATAAAGAGCGCAAGTACAGGTGTGACATTATTTAATGCATGATAGAGACCTGCGTTATCCTCTAATCTCAAATCGCGGCGGAACCAAAAAATGGTGATGGGTGTCTTCATTTAAGAATATGCTTTGAGGACTTAGAATAAGATTATTTATGATAGAGACTAGTAAGTGCTTCATCTAAATCTGTAAATGTAAACTTGAAGCCCGCATCCAGAATTTTTTGAGCTGATGTGTTATTGCTCATCAAAACCGCTTCTGCTCGTTCGCCCAACAACAATTCTATTACTTTTTTCGGAACTTTTATTGGCCAAAAGGGGCGCTTCAAATGTTTTGCAATGGCTTTTGTTAAACCAATGTTGGTTACGGGAACTGGGGCACAGGCATTGTATGAATCTTCCATTTTAACATTTTCGACGGCGTAAATATACATGGCAACCATGTCATCAATATGTAACCAGGGTGTCCATTGCTTTCCCGTGCCCAATGCCGAACCTACAAAAAGCTTGATGGGTTTATCCAATTGTGGCAGTGCACCGCCCTCCTTGCTAAAAACGATTCCAGTTCTAAGTTTAACAATGCGTAAGCTTAATTTCTTGCCCTTATTAACAGCATCTTCCCAAAGTTTGCAACATTCAGCTAAAAAGCCATAACCATTGGCGCTGTTTTCGGTTAATATTTCATCGCCACAATCGCCATAAAAGCCCACTGCCGATGCTGAAATAAAGGATTTTATTTGATGATCGGGATTGTTTTGAATAGTTTGGTAAAGTAGTTCCGTTGATTTTACCCGGCTATCAATAATCTGTTTTTTGCGCTCATTAGTCCATTTTTTTTCTGCTACGGGTTCGCCGGCTAAATGAATAATTGACTCTACACCTTCTAAACACCTGGAATCGATTGTTCCTTTGTAAACGTCCCAGACGAAATTATTCGGATCGTTAACCTCTTTTCGGGATAGCGTATTTACCTCGTATCCTTTATTCACAAGCTGGGTTTTGAGCTCTTTGCCCACAAGTCCAGTCGCTCCGGTAATTAGAATCTTTTTTGCCATGTGTGTAAAACACCAAAGATACAAAAGGGTTTGTTTTTAGTCGGAAGTCCGGAGTCGGGAGTTTGAAGTCCATCTGTAAGTCCGTCATCCTCTCATATGCGGGATCTTCATACCGAAAATAAATCTACAACCCTGCAATTATCCTATTTTTTGGTGCCTTAACCGAATAGCTTAGCTTAATGGTTTTGGCTTCATTCGGCGCAATTTTCAATTGCCATGAAAGCATTCCTGTTTCTTTATTCACTTCGGCGCCGTTGCTTTCCAATAATTCAATTTCGATATCACTCTCAGAAGACAACGGATATTGGTCTTTCAATGTTAGATCAATCGCCTCCTTCTTAGTATTTCTAATCTTGATTAAATATGTGAAAAGTTGTTTCCTATTCGATCCAATGAATTTAGTGCTGCTAAAATCTTCTTGTTTTTCTTTAGTGATGATAATCTTTTTGTCCTTCCCCATACTTAAACTTAGCGTATCTAGAATATTGGCAGGGTTTATAAATGATTTTCCGGTGTAGGTGCCTTCAAAAATAATATTGGCACTTCCCGCTTGAAGATTCAACTTCTCCCAATCAATAACATCAGCCAGTAAAAAAGCATCGGTACTTAATTTTGGTGCTGCGTAATATTTATATTTAGCAGGCACCTCATATTCTTTAAATGAAACCGTATGCGGCTTATTGTCGCTGTTTACATCATATGGAATATCAATGTCAAAGGTAACACCAAGTTGAGTTTCATTAACGGATGTGTAGTTGTTGATAGTAGATATTGCTGCTTCTGACTTTTTTGCATTCAAATATCCAGTTACCACCACTTCATCCAGACTTTTTTCCTCTCTTATAATTGGGGATGCCATGCCTCTAATGCGTATTCCTGCAGCTTTTCCAGCCAAGGCTGATCCTATAGGATTATATGTTTTCACAAACCACGGACTTAAGTTTGGTGCAGTGATATTGTAATTAGGATTTCCTGTTGATAAGGAAAGCTTTACTTTCTTCCAGTCCAAACCTGTACTTTGTGTAATCGCAGCCTTATAGACTATGCTAAGTGTTTTTGCTGTACTCGTCGACTTAATATCATAACTGGCTAACCAGTTTGCAGCCGGGCATACATATGATACATTATAGTCGGCTTCGGCACTATCTTTAGACATTAACTGTAAAACAAGTTGTCCCAATTGTTGATTTGGGCTGTTTCTTAATTCTGCAATTTGTTGTTGCAAAGCAGTAAGTTTTTGATTTTGTTTTTCTTCCGTCAATGCTAACGCCGAAATAGCAGCTCTAACTTCAGCACTTTTAGTACGGTAATATTCGGCTAATTTAATCAGCTCTGCTACGTTCGTGCCGTTATTTGTACCGCCCGATTTTCGGTTTTCATCCAATAAAACTAAAGTTTGTTCTTCTATAGTTTTTGCATTTTTAATTATAGTCAACTCTCTGGAAACGATTTTTACACTATCATTCAATTTTTTAATCTCTGGGTTAGCTGCATCAGTATTCAAAAAATCTTTGTTGAATTGCACCGCCAAAATCATTACGCCTGCAGTTACCCCAACCTGAATAGAATTTTCATTCACCCGACCAGATATATTGTTGATTACAATTTCCGATGTTCCTGCTGGAAGATGCACTTTACCTGAATGCGTGAGTTGCGCACCGTTATTGTATACCGTTACGCTTTGTAAATTGGCTTTGGTTTTAATTTGTTGTTGAGCAAAAGTGGCAAAAGGAAATAATAGTGCAATTAGGATTCGTTTCATTTTCTTCTTATTATGTATTAGAAATGGATAGCTGAATACAGGATGTGCGATTTTCTATTTTTCCATAACGGTAATTTTTGTTGAGTATTTGTAAAGAAAATTCGTGGTTTTTGATGCCGACAAAAAATAAGATAAATTTGTGATTACGTTCTTATCACCCTTTTCGAAATATTAAGATGTCAAAAAAAATTTTAGTCTGGTTTAGAAATGATCTCCGTTTGCATGATAATGAAATGCTAGTGGAGGCTATTGCTAAGTCTGATTCTATTTTGCCAGTTTATATTTTGGATCCCCGTCAATTTGGTCAAACAAAATATGACACACTTAAAACTGGTAACATCCGGGCTCAATTCATTTTAGAAAGTGTTTTAGGACTTCGCTATTCACTAAAACAAATTGGTGGCAACCTTTTAATTGCT
>Ga0308159_1003478_pt1 | contig 15834 bp, 10 predicted proteins | sample PhyCR1_FD_201040 | JGI IMG/M metagenome (GOLD analysis project Ga0308159, IMG submission 201040) | Phyllosphere microbial communities from UC Gill Tract Community Farm, Albany, California, United States - DLSLC.R1 | ecosystem: Host-associated > Plants > Phyllosphere > Unclassified | place: USA... | reverse complement strand
CGATGGCCATCAGAGCAGTCCTTTTCGACATGGACGGCACCCTGCTCGACACCGCGCCGGATTTCATCGCCATCTGTCAGGCGATGCGCGCGGATCGCGGCTTGCCGCCAATGAACGACAAGCACATCCGCGACGAAATTTCCGGGGGCGCCAAAGCCATGGTCGCGGTGACGTTCTCGATGGACCCGGAATCGCCGGGCTTCGAAGAACTGCGTCAGGAGTTCCTCGAACGCTATCTGGCCGGTTGCGCGGTACACAGCAAGCTGTTCGACGGCATGGGCGAATTGCTGGCCGACATCGAGCGGGGCAACCTGATCTGGGGCGTGGTCACCAACAAACCGGTTCGGTTTGCCGAGCCGATCATGCAGCAACTGGGGCTGGCCGAGCGCTCGGCGCTGTTGATCTGCCCGGACCACGTGAAAAACAGCAAGCCGGATCCGGAGCCGCTGATCCTCGCATGCAAGATGCTTGATCTGGATCCGTCCACCGTGCTGTTTGTGGGCGATGATCTGCGCGACATCGAATCGGGGCGCGATGCGGGCACCAAAACCGCCGCCGTGACCTATGGCTATATCCACCCGGACGACAACCCGCGGCACTGGGGCGCGGATGTGGTGGTGGATCACCCGCTGGAACTGCGCAAGGTCATCGACAACGCGCTGTGCAGCTGCTGAAAACGGCCGTTGTGGCGAGGGGATTTATCCCCGATGGGATGCGAAGCAGCCCGCGCACTTTCAGGTCGATTCGATAGACAGGTTTAACGACTGCTTCGCAGCCGGTCGGGGATAAATCCCCTCACCACAGGGAAGCAGGTCTTCATGAATGGATTGTGAGGTTTTTATGTTTGATTACACCGCCCGTCCCGAATTGCTCAAGGACCGGGTCATTCTGGTCACCGGTGCCGGCCGTGGCATCGGCGCGGCGGCTGCCAAAACCTACGCCGCCCATGGCGCCACCGTGCTGTTGCTGGGCAAGACCGAAGCCAATCTGACGCAGGTCTACGACGAAATCGAAGCCGCCGGCCATCCACAACCGGCGGTGATCCCGTTCAACCTCGAGACCGCCCTGCCCCATCAATACGATGAGCTGGCGGCGATGATCGAAACCGAGTTCGGCCATCTCGATGGCCTGCTGCACAACGCCTCGATCATTGGGCCGCGTACGCCGATCGAGCAACTGTCCGGCGAAAACTTCATGCGCGTCATGCAGGTCAACGTCAACGCCATGTTCATGCTCACCAGCACCTTGCTGCCGCTGCTCAAGCTGTCGCAGGATGCCTCGGTGGTGTTCACCTCCAGCAGCGTCGGACGCAAGGGCCGGGCCTACTGGGGCGCCTACGGTGTGTCGAAGTTTGCCACCGAAGGCCTGATGCAGACGCTGGCCGACGAAGTCGATGGCGTAGCACCCGTGCGTTCCAACAGCATCAACCCGGGCGGCACGCGTACCAGCATGCGCGCACAGGCCTATCCGGGGGAAAACCCGCTGAACAATCCGACCCCGGAAGAGATCATGCCGGTGTACCTGTACCTGATGGGCCCGGACAGTACGGGCATCAATGGCCAGGCATTCAACGCGCAATAAGTGCCATACGTCGCTTTTGTTGCCGTGGCGGATTACCGTCGCGGCACACCTTTGCCGCTTTTCGCCGTCACATTCCAGTCAAATATCTGCCACCCCCGCCCAAAGCAAAATGCCATCCCGTTGATTCATAACGTTTTTAATTATCGTGAACCGAATGGCACGACTTTCGCTCTAAATCTCCTCAAAGCACGCCGTGTGAAGGCACTGGGGCAAGGGCGATTTCGATAGCTGACTAATCGTCATCCGGCAGACTAAACTTACGCCAAATGTCCTACGGGACTGATGGATCAGTATGACGCGCAGCCCATAGCCGCTCTCACCCAGCCTGTAAGACAGACTTACTGCTTAGGGGCTCACGCCATATGAAATCACCTTCCCAGACCAATGCAATTGACTTTGACAGTGCCAAATTGCAACGCCTGGGCTTTGGTCAGCTGCCTCCGCTTCTGGAACGCCCGGCCAGCCTCGCGCAATTGCGCCAGCAAATGAGCCTGCAACTGCAAACCAGTCTTGAGCCGCAACGAATCCTCGGTCTGTTTTTTCGCGAAGTTCAGCGCCTGGTGCCGCTGGACGCCTTGAGTTATGTGCATTCAGGCAGCGACCTGCGCCTGGAATTCGGCGCCCGCGGTCACCATTCCGTCAGCTATAGCCTCAGCCACGAAGGCGAGCACTTGGGCGAACTGGTGTTTCGCCGCAACCAGCGCTTCAGCGAGCAGGATCAGGGCAACCTCGAATCGCTGCTGTCGTCGCTGTTGTTCCCGATGCGCAACGCCCTGCTCTACCGCGCTGCGACGCAAAGTGCGCTTCGCGACCCGCTGACCGGAACCGGCAACCGGATCGCCATGGAGCAGACCCTGCAGCGCGAGATCGACATGTCACGTCGGCACCTGCAACCACTATCGGTTCTCATGCTCGACATCGACCACTTCAAACGGGTCAACGACAGCCACGGCCACAGCGCCGGCGATGACGTGCTCAAAGCGGTGGCAGCCTCGATCAAGAGCCAGTTGCGCAACGTCGACATGGTGTTTCGCTATGGCGGGGAAGAGTTTCTGATCCTGCTGTCGAACACCGGCCGGGAAGCGGCGCAAATGGTTGGCGAGCGTTTGCGCCATGCCGCGCAGGCTGAGGAATACTTCGTCGACGGCCGGTTGATCGACCTGACCGTGAGCCTTGGCTGTTCGACTCTTCTGCCGGGGGAATCGGCCGACAGTCTGCTGCGCCGGGCGGACAGTGCGCTGTATGTAGCCAAGCGCGAAGGGCGTAATCGGTTGGCGATGGCGGGCTGAATATTCTCAGACAGCACACAGCAGTGTGGGAGCGAGCCTGCTCGCGAAAGCGGTGAATCAGTCAAAACCGTGCTGACTGAAGGCGCCGTCTTCGCGAGCAGGCTCGCTCCCACATTTTTGCTACACCTCAGACCTTGAATCAGCTCTCTGCCAACGCCAGACGCTCACGACCGTGGATCGCACGCTCCGTGGTTTCCAGCTGCATGCAGCGCTCAAGGAACAGGTACATGTAGTCGTAGCTCTTGCACACGGCCTGGCGCAGCTCGGTCTGCAATGCCTGGCTCGGGTTCATCCCCGCCAGCGTGCAGATGATTTCCAGCGCTTCCCATGGATGGGCGTCGTCGTATTGGGCATGCATCTTCAGCCATTTCATCGCGCGCTTGCGGTCTTCTTCCGGGAACGCCGCAGCGTACACGCCAGTGGAACACACCAGCGCCGACCACTCCCCGGTAGCGCCCTCGATGGCGTAGTTGGTGGCGGCGATGGCGACGATCAGTGAGTCCGCCGAACTCGTATGCCAGCACCAGTGACTCAGCGCATGCAGTTCCGGCGGCACCTGCTGAGCCTGAAGATCCTCAAGGCTGACGCCGTGCGCGCGGCTCCAGTTCAGCCAGTAATCGGCATGATTGAGTTCAACACGGATGTTCCGCATCAGCCAGCGGCGCGCCATGTCCTCCCCAGGATGGCGGGCAAACCTGGTCTTGGTCAGGTTCTGCGCCATATACAACGCAAACTGTTCAACGACCGGCCAGCCCCCGATCAGGTACTGGCGCATGGTCCTGGCGCTGAGCTTGTTATCGCGCATGCGCTGGTACAGTTCATGTTCGACAACCCGGCGCTTGCTCTCGCTGCAATCCTTGATGAGCTGTTGCGCCCAGGCGGGATAACTTGCAGCTTCCATGAGTGGTCCGGTTCGGTTGAATGTGTCGATCACTGATCGGCAAGAGATTTCAACGGAACGTGCCAGGCGCCTTGAATAACAACGGCTGCGGTCTGGCGGGCCGACTTTGCAAACTGTCGCAGGTAAACAACTGCGGGCGTTCGATGACGTAACCCTGAGCGTAATCCACCCCGATTTCAAGCAATGCCTGCTCGATCTGGGTTGTTTCTACAAACTCGGCAATTGTCTGCTTACCCATGACATGCCCGATGTGATTGATCACTTCGACCATTGCGCGGTTAATCGGGTCGTCCAGCATATCCTTTACGAAACTTCCGTCGATCTTCAGGAAGTCTACAGGCAAATGTTTCAGATAAGCGAATGAAGACATTCCGGCACAAAAATCATCAAGCGAGAAGTAACAACCTAAGCCTTTGAGTTCATTAATAAATCTAATTGCACTCCCGAGATTGGCAATTGCACTGGTTTCGGTAATTTCAAAACAAATCATTTCAGGAGGTATGGCGTAGTTAACAAACTGTTCACGCAGAAAGTGCAAAAACGCGTCATCTCCGATAGTAATGCCTGAAAGATTAATCGCACACATTGCCAAAGGCTCTTCATGTTGTTCGGCAATACATTGGGCAATGACTTTAAAAACATTTTCTACAACCCAGCGGTCCAGTTGACTCATCAGACCATAACGTTCGGCCGCCGGAATGAAACTGTCCGGCAGGATCATTCGTCCGGCCTCGTCGTGCAGACGCAAGAGTATCTCGATGTGCCCGCCGCCATCAGTTGCGGGGCCCAGTGGCGCGATTTCCTGGGCGTAAAGGCAAAAGCGGTCTTCTTCCAGAGCCATGTGCAGGCGCTGCACCCAGGCCATTTCGCCGAAGCGCAGAGACAGTTCGGAGTCGTCTGCGTGATAAACCTGCACCCGGTTACGGCCCTTTTCCTTGGCCATGTAGCAAGCCATGTCAGCCGCGCGCAATGAGGCTTCCAGAGTGGTCGGGGTCTGGGCGATGTGCACCAGACCGATACTCACCGTGGTCAGAAACGGTCGCCCCTTCCACACGAAGTGCAGGTTCTGCACAGTCTGACGCAAGCTCTCGGCAATTTTCTCGGCAGCGTCCGGGGCGCAGTTCTCCAGCAGGATGCCGAACTCGTCGCCGCCCAGCCGTGCCAGGGTGTCGCTCTCGCGCAAGCCCGATTGCAACAGCGCGCAGATGTGCCGCAGCAACTCATCGCCTGCGGCATGGCCGCAGGTGTCGTTGACCAGTTTGAACTGGTCCAGATCAAGGAACATCAGCGCATGCCGACCGGGCTGGCGCGTCAGGTTGTGCAGGGCTTGCTCCAGGCGATATTCGAATTCGCGGCGGTTGGCCAGACCGGTCAAGGCATCGTGGGTCGCCTGCCACGACAGGTTGGCGATGTATTGCCGCTCCTGAGTCATGTCATGCAGCACCAACACCGTGCCACTGACTTTCTCGGCATTGCGGATCGGTGCGCCCACCAGCGTCACGGAAACCGTGCTGCCGTCCAGGCGCTGAATCAGTTTGGAATGTTCGCTGCCGCCGACCAGTTGCCCGCTGAGGATATGCTCGATCAGCGTCAGCCCTTCTGCCTGCGCGTTGTCGTCCAGCAGATTGAACAGCGCGGCCAGAGGCAGCCCCGCCGCATGCTCGGACTTCCAGTGCGTCATGGCTTCTGCCGCAGGATTCATGTAATCGATCGCACCGTTGACGTCGGTGGTGATGACCCCGTCGCCAATCGATTGCAGGGTGATGTGCGCCCGGTCCTTCTCCAGCTGCAGCGCCTGGGCAAAGGCATGGCGCTGCTTGAGCAGTTTGTGGGTGCGCAACAGTGCCAGCATGATCAACCCCAGCGCCGTGGCCAGGTTGGTGAACAGCAGCAGGCGCAGGATCATCCGCGAGCCCTCGCCCAAGGCATCGCTGAAAGCCTTGGCCGCCGGCGTTACACCGTCGTTGATGGCAAAGATCTGCGCTTTCCAGTGCTGAATATCAGCCGGCGTCGCGACATTCTGGCTGATGCCCTGATGCATCTCGCGCGCGACATTGTCCAGTTGCACCAGATAGGCATCGCCGATGGTCCAGCGGTCGATCGCTGTTTCCAGATAACTGAAATGACGGAAATTGAGGTACAGCCAGATCAGGCTCGAAACGTCATCGGGATGGTTGCCACCCTTGAGAATCCCCTCCCGCGCCGCCTGCAGATCCGGTGGTTGACGATCCAGCGCCAGACGCAACTGGTGACCGCCCTGAGGCACCGCAATCGCGTCCTTGTACTTGAGGAAGATCGCCTCGTCGCGGCTGTCGGCATACAGGTTCAAATAATAGATGGCGTCCTTCTGGCCCTTGGACCAGAGACTTTCACCGGCAACGTAGCCCCGCACGGCCGACAGGACGTAGAGACTCACGCCCCCCAATAACGCCTGAAATAACACGACGGCAATAAATGGCCAGACGATGCCCAACAACCGTGGCGTTCCGAGTGTCCTTTTTTGCTTCATGAGGTCCTTTGCGTACGTACTGCCATCATCAAGGGGAGACCGCTAAAGCCAGACTAGGGGGCGTTACCCCTTCCGGCAAGCCAGGAAGCGTGCAACCGACCATACATATGTACCGCACCCAAGGTGCGCGATGCTTCGACACTGACGGCTTTCAATCATCCAGAGCCATCTTCCATGCAGTCACTTTCAACCGCGCTGCAACGCCATACTGCCCAACAGAGCGAATACCGCGCAATGATCACTGCCCTGCGCGCGGTCCTCGACGCTTCGACTCCACTGGAGTCCTACTACCTGGCGCCCCAGGCCCATTCACGCCTGGGCGCAGCGCAAGACCAGGCGCAAAACATGCTGCAGACGCTGTTCGAAAACAGCGGCGAACCACAATTGACCGCGTACCTGCAGACATCCAGAGGATCACTGCTGCAAGTCGACGCCACGGCTGATCAATGCAGCTTCTCCTTCAACCGTCGCGATGGCAGCATCGACCGGTATGTCATCGACAGCGTCAGCCGCGCCTCCAGCAGCGTTCAAGCGTTTCAGCAAGCGTTGCTGAGTATAGGCGCACACCTGCGTTCCGACAGGCTGCTACCGCTGCCACAACTGCTGCGTGAGTCCGGGTTCACATTTGCGGATGCACCGGACGCCGCAGCACTGACCCGGCTGATCGGTAAAGTCGAAGAACAGTGCGCCAGCCACCGGCTGAGTCTGCGACCTCTCTCGACGCTTACGGTAATGATGAGCGACGAGGACAAAGCCGCGGCTCACGATGTGATTGGCGCCTGGCTCATCGGTAAATCCCTGTCGGCCATCGACAGTCTGGCCAGCGAAGTCACGCCTCCTTTTACCCTCCAGCAACTGGAGCAGCAGCCCGCCACCTGCCTGGAGCGCTTGCTCGACACCCCGCAGGCCCATGACCTGGGCTTGCGCTTGCTGCAAAAGCTGCAATGGTACGGTGCCCGTCCCGATGAACTGACCGTCCCCGATATCGGCCTGCGTTTACTGCTCGAAGCGTTATGCCTGTGGTACGAACTGCCCGGCAACCACAGCTCGACCGAAGTGGCCGGTTTTGCGCTCGAACAACGCGCTCACTACGGAGCCGGCTACGCCACCATTCGCCGGGACTTTCTACAGCATCTGGAGGATTCTGACCGAACCTCGACGACGATCGAAAAACACCTGCTGGGATGGGTCTGTCTGGCGCAATTCGGACCGGAATTTCAAGTGCGCGACATCCCTGACGACTTGCCTTACGCCAGCTCGGTGGTCTGGGTCAATTTCGTGCATGGCGTGCACCTCGCTCATGCCCTTGATCCAGGGTTGCTGGAGTATTTGAGCTTCCAGCAACTGGTGGATCTGCCGCTGCACAAAAGTCAAAACGCCAGCAGCGACCTGCAAACCCTGATCGCCATGACCCGAGCGGCTGCCGCACGTACTTGGACCGCAGCCACCGGAGCGTTGGCTGTCGCAAGCGAAGCCTCCGACGGTCAGGCGCCGCTGCACGCTCTGGAAGACCACGAGAAACAACTGAACGCGGCGATCCTGCAACTGGACACCGAGCCGCCACGCAGACTCACCCTGGCACAACAAGAACTGGACAAGGCACTGGCCAACGATCTGTACGATCACACGACGATTCGCCTCAAACGCTACCATCACTCAGCGCGCAACCGTACCCGACGCAACATTATCGATACCGAGGATGTGGCATTGCATACCTGGCCGCTGCTGGAGGTCTATGCCTCTGGCGGGCTGAACAACGACACGCGCTGGTACGTCAGCAGCGATGGCCGCAACGCCAGCGAATGGATCAGCCTGAATCCGCAAGGCAGGCTGCAAAGTGGTTTTGTCGACACCGAATATCGGGGCCGACGCCTTTCACGCTTCCCGAGCAATTGCACCCTGCCCGAGATCAAGACAGAGTTTGACCGGCAGTTCGACGACTATCTGAGCAAGACCCGCAAAGCCTATGAATATTTGATCAAGTCATTATTGGTCACGCTACCGTGGGCTGAACGGCGGGCACTGGAGCACGGCGAAGTGAGGATTCACAGCCTCAGGGATCAGACGCGGCACATCGAGGCACACCTGGAAACAGCGGAAAATATCCTGCCACGTCGGGCACGCATGGGTTTCGTCCTGCAGGTGACGTATCAGGGCCCGTCCCGCTTCTACGAATGCCTGCCGCGCGCCGGCATCATTCGCCACCGTGCAGATCTGGACGGTACCCATATTGGCGGTCTGTTAATGCCACCACTTGCCCCTAAACGTGGACGCACCAAGGCCCAGCGCATCACTCGCCTCATCGCCCGCCGCCTGCCATTTGATCGACAAGCACACTGGAACGGTTCGTCCCCCGCCCCCGACGCCAAGTGCATCGCCATCCTCGAACCACTGGGTAAGCCGCTCCCGGTTTCGATGATCCCGGCGGCCCATCACGACAGTTCGCCGAACCTGAGCTTTACTTCGCCACGCACTGCGCAAATCGCTTCATTCATCGCGACGCAGCTGTTCTATGTCGACGAGCAGGCGCTGCGCAGCGACGCCTGGGGAAAAACCCGCTTCGAACAAGACACCAGCAAAACGCACTGGATTCATGCCCTCAAGGGCTTTATTCCGTTCTGGGGCAGTATCGAAGACCTGCAATCGGACAGTCCGGAGAAACGCGCACTGGGCGTACTCGGCCTGTTCCTCGATATCGTCTCGTTCGCGATTCCCTTGGGCAAATTTGTCGCCGGCAGCATCCGTCTTGCAGCCGTGGCAGGAAGAATGGCGATTCGCGTCGCACTGCCACGCATGGCGCAATTGTCGAAGAACCTGCTGGTTTCGAGCTTGAGAAACCTCAATCCGCTGGACGCTGTGCCTGCCTTGCTCAAGTTCGGAGGCCGAGGCGTGATCGGCGCCGTGCGGGCCGTGGCGCATCTGGAACACCGCGCCGTGGCGCGTCTGAAGAGACTGGCCGGCAGAAGCGCTGACTATGACGTGATACGCAGCCTGCCCCAGGCGCTGGATGCCGGTCGGTGGAAAGCGCTGAACCCTGCCGATCAATTGGCGGTGGTCAGGGGCATTGACGACGTACCGGTACGCAACGTCGGCGGTTCCCGGTATCACCTGCTCGATCCGCTGTCCGACCGCCCTTACGGGCCTCAGTTACTCGCACACGAAAACGATTTTTCGCTGGGGCGTTCGCATTACAGCGTCGTGAAAAAAACCGATAATCAAGTCGATATCGAGCTGGCGCCCGATACGCGCATCGAACTCATGCCCGAGGCTGGCGGACGCACCACGGTATTGATCGATGATGTGCCCTATCGACTCGACGGCGATGAACTGCGCCGGGTCGATCTGCTCGATGACAGTCAGCACTGGACACTGCTGCCATGCCGGGTCCGTCGTGCACCGGGCGCGAGCGACTGCCGCGTCAGCTACATCACCGCAGAACCCGCCCCGATCCCCGCCCTCGGCACGATCGACAGGGAAAAGGGTTACGCGCCGTGGTTTGGCGAGCGGATTTCGGAGCCCGCCGCCCTGCCCCGGCAAAAAGGAACGTTCCTGGCGGTAGATGCCAGGCTTTATCAAATCATCGATAACCGCCCGCGATTGTTCACCGGCGACCTGCATCGCCTGGGCTTCAATCAGGGCAAGCTGATGCCAAGACAGCAGATTCAAGCCACGCTGCAGTTTCGCAAAGGTATTTATGCCCGGATAAAAACCGGCGGTACCTACGACGGGATCAATGATTCACATCAGGTCGGCGCAGTGCTGCTGCCGGCCATCGACGACTCGGCCACCCATGTATTTTTCCGGGTCAACAACCATGAGTACTACCTCGCCACTTTCGCCAACGGCGAAGTCCCGGTCGGGCAGCTGACATTCAAACGCCTGGCCCCCGCCGAACTGGTCGACGGCAGCCTCGGTGCGGAACTGCTGACCGTCTACACCGGCTCGCTGCACGCCAATAACATCGTGCGCATCCATGGCCTCGAATCGGTGCAGCGCGCGATGCAGGCCATGGAGCAGATCGCGATTCCCATCGGCACCACGGCCAGTCCGGCCAACCATCTGAAATGGCTGAAAGTCGACACCAGTCCGGGCGAGGCGCTGATGTTTGATCACTCGACCCGGATGATCGTCACCCGCCTGCCCGAAGGCGCCGTCACGTGGGCGCGCAGCAAGGAAGCGCCGGAAGCCTTGCGGCAGAAAACCGCAGAGATTTTCGACACGTTGTTCCTGTCACCGACGATCAACCCGGCCAACAACGCGGCACTGCGTATCGACAGTGCCATGCAGAAACTGCACAACCTGTTGCCCGTGCGTGAACGGCCACTCAACGCCCGCAACATCGCCTACGCCGAAGTCACCACGGCCAGCGGTAAACGGGAAGTCTACGTCAGTGTCTCCGGCGCTCAGGGCAGCACCCAGCGCCTGCCGCTGTTTCGCCACATGGGCGCCAATCATGTACGGATCGGCAACACCACTTACATCAATATCGACTACAACCCGGCCTTCCCGCGCACCTCGCTGGAGGTGACCGAGCAAGGGCAATTACTGGCCGTGCCGCTGACCATCAAGGATCTGAAAACCTATCAGCCAACGCAGACCAGCCGGCCGACCTCGCTGGACAGCGAAAGCAAACTGATCAGCGTGCTGCGCGAGAAATACCCCGATCCGAAGGAGATCCGCTCGGTCGACATCGCGACAACCATGCGCCCGTGCGAATCCTGTTCGGTGGTGATGAAGCAGTTCGGCCATGATGGCGGCGAGACAGCGTTGCAGGTGCTGTGGGGCTGATTACAGACGCTGCAAGTGGCCGTAGAGCTTGGCGTAGAGGCCGCCATCGGCGATCAGTTGCTGGTGGTCGCCATCCTCGGCCACTTGCCCGCCATCGAACACCAGCACGCGATCGGCCTGCTTCACCGCCGACAGGCGATGGGCAATGATCAGCGTGGTGCGGCCGCTGAGGAAGCGCGCCATGGCCTGATGCAGGTTGTATTCGGTAGCGGCATCGAGGGCCGAGGTGGCTTCGTCGAGGATCACCACTTTCGGCTCGGCGAGGATCATCCGCGCAATTGCCAGACGCTGGCGCTGACCGCCGGACAGGCGTACGCCGGAACGTCCAACGATACTGTCCAGGCCATCCGGCAAGGCGCGGATGGTCGCCTCCAGCTGGGCGATTTCCAGTGCCTGCCAGCAGGCTTCGTCGCTGCGGGTGCGGCCCATGGTCAGATTGGCGCGCACGGTGTCGTTGAACAGCGCCGGATGCTGCAGCACCACCGCGACGTTTTCGCGAATCAGTTCCAGGCCGATTTCCTGCTGGGTCGAACCGCCGAAACGAATGGTGCCGGACAACGGCGTGTACAACCCGAGCAGCAACTGCACCAGCGTGCTCTTGCCGCCGCCACTGGCACCGACAATCGCGACTTTTTCACCGGGAGCAATGGACAGGTTCATCTGATCCACCACCAGTTCATCGCCGTAACCGAAGCTCAGCCCCTGCACCTCGATGCCCACGGTTTCACGGCCCTTGAACGGGTCGACGCCACCCGGGTACTGCGGCTCGTCAGCCCGCGCCAGCAGTTCGTTGATCCGCGCCAGCGCGCCGCCCGCTGCGTAGTAGGCGTATTGCAGATTGAGCAGTTGCTCGACCGGGCCGATCATGAACCACAGGTAACTGAACACCGCGAGCATCTGCCCGATCGACAGGTCGGAGAACAGCACCGTGAGCATCGCTGCCGCGCGGAAGATGTCGATGCCGAACTGGAACAGCAGACCACTGGCGCGGTTCGACGCATCGGTCTTCCACTGCGAATTGACCGCATAGTTACGCACTTCCTGCGCGCGCAAGCCGAGTCGCCCGAGGAAGAAGCCCTGACGGTTGCCGGCGCGCACCTCCTGGATCGCATCAAGGGTTTCGCTCAAGGCCTGAGTGAAACGCGAGGTGCTGTCGTTCTCCAGTTTCTTCAGGTGCTTGACCCGCTTGCCCAGTTGCACCGTGGCGTAGATCACCAACGGGTTGAACAGCAGGATCAGCAGCGCCAGTTTCCAGTGCATCCACATCAGAATGCTGGCGGTGCCAACCAGGGTCAGCATCGCCACCAGAAACCGGCTGAGGGTTTCGCCGACGAATTTGTCGAGAGTGTCCAGATCGGTGACCAGATGCGTGGTCACGGTGCCGCTGCCGAGGCTTTCATATTCGCCGAGGGAAATCCTTTTCAGGCGCTCGATCAGGCGCACGCGAATACGGTAGACGATGTCTTTCGCCAGCCGGGCAAACAGCCGCGCCTGCAACACGCCAAAACACAGGGCGCTGCAACGCAGCGTCAGGGTGACCAGCAGCATCAGGCCGATATAACCCGCCGCCTGCTGCCACATCGACGGCAACACATGGTTCATGACTTTCAGCGCGGCATCGCCATGGCCGAGCAGGACTTCGTCCACCAGCAACGGCAACAGCAACGGAATCGGCACGCTGCACAAAGTCGCCAGCACGGCCACGCCGTTGGCGATCCACAGGGATTTTTTGTGATGCAGTGCCAGGCGCCGGACTTCTGCCCAGCTCAGCCGGTCGACACGCTTTACGGCTGGCGTGTCATCGGCCCGGTCAGGCACAGGCTGCGCGCTCCAGCCAGCGGCCGAGCAATGGCGACAGCTCACTGAGCGGTTGATAGCCGTTGGTCAGCAAGGCCAGTTGGCCATTGCGCTCGGCGAGCAGGGTCGGGAATCCGGCAATGCCCAGATCCTGCACCCAAGTGAAATCCGCCTGAGTCGCTTTGTGTTGGTCGGCATGATCAAACAAGGCAGCAAATTCGATGCGCGGCACGCCAGCCTTTTCAGCCAGCTCCACCAGCACACTGGCCTGGGTGACATCGCGACCTTCAGCGTAAAACGCCTGCTGGATCAGGCCGACCAGCGTCCAAGCGCAATCCGGTGCCAGGCTGCGCGCGGTAACGATCGCGCGGCAGGCCGGCTCGGTGTCGTAGACAAAACCGTCGGGCAAGGCGCCGTCGAACTTGAACGGCTGCCCGGTGGCCTCGGTGACCGCCTGCCAATGCTCAAGGATGTAGCGCCGCGTGGTCGGCTCCAGCGCCGCACCGCTACCGGTGCGCAAGCCGCCGACCACCAGATGCAGCTCCACTCCCGCTGCCTGCGCCTGCTCGACCAATGCCTTGGCGACCGGAGCGAACCCCCAGCACCAGGAACACATCGGATCCATCACATAGAGCAGGCGCGCAGTCATGATCAGGCCTCGGTGGATGCTTGTTTATAGTTGTAGCCGATCGGGTGCGGCATGTTGCGCGCCTTGGCCAGTTCGATCTGCTTCTGCCGATCGATGGCGCTGCGGCGGGTTTTCTCGCTCAGCTTGTCCCAGCAATGCGGGCAGCTGATACCGGCCACGTAATGTTCGGAGGCACGATCTTCAACACTGACCGGTGTGCGGCAGGCATGGCATTGATCGTAGTCGCCTTCGCTGAGGTCGTGACGCACGGTCACGCGGTTGTCGAAGACGAAGCAGTCGCCCTGCCACTTGGTTTCTTCCTGCGGCACTTCTTCGAGGTACTTCAGGATACCGCCCTTGAGGTGGTAAACCTCTTCGAAACCCTCGCCCAACATGTAGCTGGAGGCTTTTTCGCAGCGAATGCCGCCGGTGCAGAACATCGCGACTTTCTTGTGCACGGCCGGGTCGAAGTGCTCTTTGATGTAGTCGGGGAATTCACGAAAACTGGTGGTTTTCGGATCGATGGCGCCTTCGAAGGTGCCGATTGCCACTTCGTAGTCGTTGCGGGTGTCGATCAGCAGCACTTGCGGGTCGCTGATCAGCGCGTTCCAGTCCTGCGGCTCGACGTAAGTGCCGACCTTCTTGTTCGGGTCCACGCCTTCGACGCCGAGGGTAACGATCTCTTTCTTCAGCTTGACCTTGGTGCGGTAGAACGGCTGCTCTTCGCAGTACGACTCTTTGTGGTCAATGTCGATCATGCGCGGGTCGTTCTTCAGCCACGCGAGCAGGCCATCGATGCCTTCGCGGCTGCCGGACACGGTGCCGTTGATGCCTTCTTCGGCGATCAGCAGCGTGCCTTTGATGCCGTTGTCGACCATCGCCTTGAGCAGTGGCTCGCGCAGGTCAACGTAATCTTCGAGGGTGACGAACTTATACAGTGCCGCCACGACAATCGGTTGTGTCATGGGTATTTCTCCAGGTGGCTACCCTCGCAAAGGGTGAACCGGATTCAAAAAAAACGCGCCGGCTGAGCGGCGCGTTGCGGATTCTAGCAAAAAAGATCGCTGCCTGCGGCAGCTCCTACAGGGAACTCAATCCAGTGTAGGAGCTGCCGCAGGCTGCGATCTTTTGATCTTAATGTTTGCTACCGCCGGCACAGGTCGGCGACGCCGGAGCGGCGCCGACTTCTGCCCATTCCTGCGGGGTGTAGGTGTGCAGCGCCAACGCATGGAACTCGCCCATCAGCTCGCCGAGCGTGCCGTAGACTTTCTGGTGGCGTTTGACCCGGTTCAGGCCTTCGAACTGCGCGCTGACCACCACCGCCTTGAAGTGGGTCTGCAACCCGCGACTGTGCATGTGGCTTTCGTCCAGCACCTGCAAATGTTCAGGCTGAAGCAGAGCCAGCGTCGATTCGATGCGTTGTTGCATGCTCATCACGAACTCCGCTTACTTCTTCTTGGCCGGCGCAGCGCCTTTCGGTGCCAGCTCGTTGGTCATGTCGTCGAGCAGCTTGTTGACGACTGGCACGGCGCTTTCCAGTTTGGCCTGAGTCATCTGGGCCGATTGCTGGGTCAGCTGCGGCATTTTTTCCAGGACTTTCTTGCCCAGTGGCGACTGATAGAACGCAACCAGGTCTTTCAGCTCCGATTCGCTGAAATTGCTGGTGTAGAGCTTGACCATGTCAGGCTTGAGCTTGTTCCAGCCGATGGCCTGGTCCAGCGCGGCGTTGGCCTTGGCCTGGTAGGTTTCCAGTACGGCTTTCTTGGATTCCGGGGCTTTGGTCTGTTCAAAACGCTGAGCGAACATTTGCTGCACTTGCATGTACACCGGAGTGCCCAGCTTGTCAGCGTGCGCCAGGGTCAGGAAAGCTTCAGCACTGGCGTTGTGGCTGGCGGTATCGGCAAGCACCTGGCCGCTGGCGCAAACCAGTGCAACCGCGGTGCAGATGGCACGAAGACGAGTCATCGAGTTTCCTTTTCAGCTAGGCGAGGTCAAACCCCAAGGGCGACCATTCTGCGCCTAAAAAACCTCGTGGCTCAACCCCCGGGCCTTGCCGTGCTTGATTGGCGGGGTTTTGCCGGTCAACAATCGGTTCGAGGGAACCACCTGGGCCTGACCGGGCCTAAACTGCGCAAACAGACCAACAGGAGTGTGCACGATGAGCCGTATCGAAACCGACAGCCTGGGCCAGATCGAAGTCCCGGACGACGCCTACTGGGGTGCTCAGACGCAACGCTCGCTGATCAACTTCGCCATTGGTCAGGAACGCATGCCGCTGCCGGTATTGCACGCGCTGGCCCTGATCAAGAAAGCCGCCGCCCGGGTCAACGACCGCAACGGC
>Ga0308159_1003476_pt1 | contig 15834 bp, 14 predicted proteins | sample PhyCR1_FD_201040 | JGI IMG/M metagenome (GOLD analysis project Ga0308159, IMG submission 201040) | Phyllosphere microbial communities from UC Gill Tract Community Farm, Albany, California, United States - DLSLC.R1 | ecosystem: Host-associated > Plants > Phyllosphere > Unclassified | place: USA... | reverse complement strand
AGCAGCGCGACTTGCACTTCCGGAGAACCGGTGTCGTTCGTGCCGCGGGCGTTTTCGGAGATAATGGCAGCCTTGGCTGCTTTTTCGATGGACATTGCTTTTACCTTTCACAAGCGGTGTGCGGAGCGTCAAATGATGTGCCCTGCATACCGTGAACAAAAAATGAGAATCCGGCCAACTCGACCGGACGCGAAATTATATAGCAAAAAGCCATTCCAACCAACATTCGCAGACAGGATCACACCTGGTCGCCCCATCCATCCCCGGGCGAAGATGCGATACCGGAATGACAACAAGAGGAAATTGACCATGAAGCAACTCTCCCCCCTCCTGCGCCGCGGCCGCCCGCTGCTGGCCGCAGCCCTGCTGGCCAGCGCCGCACTGAGCGGCTGTGCCTCGCTGTTCCAGCCGCCAGTGACGCCCGGCGAGAGCGAAGAACAGGTAGTCGCCCGCCTGGGCGCGCCCAGCAATGTGTATCCGGATGGCGACAGTCGCCTCTTCGAATACGCTGCCGGCGCCTTCGGCCAGTATCAATACATGGCCCGCATCGGCCCTGATCATCGCCTGGTTTCCTACCAGCAAGTCTGGACGATCGAAAACTTCCGCGCCATCCGCACCAAGCTGGACACCAAGCTTGACGTGCTGCGTCGGGTCGGCCGCCCCACCGAAGTGACACGCTATGCCCGCATCCCCTTCGAGGCCTGGAACTACGGTTTCAAGGAAAGCGGCGTATGGAATTCGCAGATGACCGTCTACTTCACCGACCAGGGCATCGTGGAAAAGGTCGAGAACGGCCCCGACCCGCGCTTCGACGACACCCGCTCGCGCTTCTGAGCCACCCGCTGCCGCCATGAAAAAGGCCGCCCGCTCTGCACTGCAGCGGGCGGCCTTGTCACGAGGACGTTCGGTCAGGCTCAGACCACGGTGGCCAGCGCCAGCGTGAACAGCAGGGCCAGCACCGAGACCAGCGTTTCCATCACGGTCCAGGTCTTGAAGGTCTGCGGCACGGTCATGTTGAAGTACTCCTTGACCAGCCAGAAACCGCCGTCATTGACGTGCGACAGGATCAGCGAACCGGCACCGGTGGCCAGCACCATCAGCTCCGGACGCACGCCACCGACGGTGGAGACGATAGGCGCGACGATGCCGCAGGCGGTGGTCATGGCGACCGTGGCCGAACCGGTGGCCACGCGGATCAGTGCAGCGACGAACCAGCCCAGGATCAGCGGCGACAGATGTGCATCGGTGGCGATACCGACGATGGCCTTGGAGACGCCGCCATCCATCAGGATGCGACCGAAGCCGGCACCCGCACCCACCACCAGCGTGATGCTGGCGATCGGGGCCAGACATTCGTTGCTGAACTTGAGGATCTGGTCGGCGCCGAAACCACGGGCACGACCGAAGGTCCAGAAACTCACCAGGGTGGCAATCAGGAGCGCGATGACCGAGTTGCCGATCAGGCGCAGGAAGTCATTGGCGAAGGTCTTGGGTGCGAAGAACAGGTCAGCCCAGCTACCGATGAGCATCAGTGCCACCGGCAGCAGGATGGTGAAGAGTGTGATGCCGAAGCCCGGCAGTTCACGGTCCTTCTTGCTGTCATCGACGAATTGCGAGATCAGCGGATTGTCCGGATCGGGAATCACCACCTTGGAGATCAGCTTGCCGAAGATCGGGCCGGCGATGATGGCCGTGGGAATACCCACGATCAGCGCAAACAGGATGGTGCGACCGATATCGGCGCTATAGGCGGTCACCGCCAGCAGCGCAGCCGGGTGCGGCGGAATCAGACCGTGCACCACCGACAGGCCGGCGACCATGGGGATGCCCACCAGCACCATGTTGGCACCGGTACGCTTGGCGACGTTGAAGGCGATTGGCACCAGCAGCACGAAACCGACTTCGAAGAACACCGGCAGACCGACGATGAAGGCCACCGTCATCATGGCCCAGTGCACGTTCTTTTCACCAAAGGCCTTGATCATGGTGTTGGCGATGCGCTCGGCGCCACCGGACTCGGCCATCATCTTGCCCAGCATGGTACCCAGCCCCACCACCAGTGCGATGTGACCCAGCGCGTTGCCCACGCCGGTTTCGAAGGCCTTGACGATGTTACCCATCGGCATGCCCACGGACAGGCCCAGCAGCAGCGAGACCACGATCAGCACGATGAACGGATTCATCTTGAATTTGGCGATCAGCACGATCAGTGCAATCACCGCTACCAGTGCATAGACCAGTAGCGCACTCCCTTGTACAGCCTCCATCTGTTGCTCCTCTTCAGAAGGTAAAAAGACACCCGCCGGCGATACCACACCCCTGCCGGCAAACATGAACTGCCAAATCGAACAGAACTCTTGAAACGTCCGGATGAATCAAATGATTTAAATAATTTAGATTATTGATACGACTCAAATCATCAGACTCACATCATTCACTGCAGCCACTTCATCGGCAGGCCGCATCGGGATACTTGTCGACCCCTTCCATGCCAGCCCGCCAGGCCATCAGCGCTTGAAGGCCACGCAATCGACCTCGACCTTGCAATCCACCACCATGCTCGACACCACGCAGGCGCGGGCCGGGGGATTGGCGCCGAAGTATTCCTTGAAGACCTTGTTGAAGGACTGGAAGTCGCGCGCGTCATCCAGCCAGACGCCACAGCGCACCACGTGTTCCGGTCCGTAGCCGGCTTCCTTCAGGATCGCCAGCACGTTCTGGATGGCCTTGTGCGATTGCGCCACGATGCCGCCATCGATCACTTCGCCGTTTTCCATGGCCACCTGACCCGACACGTACAACCAGCCGTCAGCGGCCACTGCGCGTGCGAATGGCAGATGCTGACCACCGGTCCCGCTGCCGCCTTCCACGCCAAATCGTTGAATACTCATTGCTGCTCCTTCACTTTGATTCACATTGAAACTTGAAACACTGAAAAATACTTAAGCCCGGCCCCAATGCGTTCAGGCGGCTTCCTTCAGCAATTTGCGCGCCAGGAAGCGACCGGAGCGTGCAGCAGTGGCCTGCTTGTCCTGGCCGCGATAGGCCAGCTGGCCGTTGACCCAGACGCCCTCGATGCCGTGTGCCGGCTGCATAGGATCGGTAAAGCTGGCCGCATCACGGATGGTGTCGGCATCGAACAGCACCAGATCGGCGTGATAGCCCACCCGCACGAAGCCGCGCAAGTCCAGCCCGAAGCGTTGCGCCGACAGGCCGGTCATCTTGTGCACGGCGGTGGCCAGCGAGAACAGCTTCTGTTCGCGGCTGTAGTAGCCCAGCACGCGCGGGAAGGCACCCCACAGGCGCGGATGCGGCAGCGGATCGTTGGGCAGCCCGTCGGAGCCGACCACGGTGGCCGGGTGCGACAGGATGCGATTGACATCGTCATCGGACATGCAGTGATAGACCGCGCCGGCCGGCATCAGGCGCCCGGCCGCCGTGTGCAGGTCCACACCCCACTCGGCGGCGATCTGCTTCAACATCTTGCCGCCCTGCTCCGGATGCGGCTCGGACCAGGTGACCTGGATGTCGTAGTCGGCCGTCACCTGCTTCAGATCCAGCGTGGACGAGCTGGCGGTATAGGGATAGCAGTCGCAGCCCACGTGCTGGTGCCGCGCCGCCGCCTCCAGCGCCTGCAGCACTTCGCTGCTGCGGCCCCAGTTTTCCACGCCGGCACATTTCAGGTGCGAGATCACTACCGGCACGCGGGCATGCTTGCCGATGCGGAAGGCCTCGTCCATGGCCTCAAGGATGTCGGCGAATTCGCTGCGCAGGTGGGTGGCATACATGCCACCGAATTCGGCCAGCGGTTCGGCCAGGGACAGCACCTCCTCGGTGGGCGCATTGATGGCATTGCCGTAGGCCAGACCCGTGGAGAGGCCCAGCGCGCCATGCTCCAGCGCCTCGCGCAACTGGGCGCGCATGCCGTCGATTTCGCTCTGCGTGGCAGCGCGATCCAGACGGTCCATATGGTTGTTGCGCAGGGCCGTGTGACCGACCAGCGCGGCCACGTTGATGGACGGTTGCGCGGCATTGACCGCCTCGACATAGCTGGCAAAGGTCGGATAGTGGAAGGCCTCGGATTTGCCCAGCAGGTTCATCGGGTCCGGCGGATCGGCCTTGAGCGTGACCGGCGCGGCGCTGATGCCGCAATTGCCGACCACGACCGTAGTCACCCCCTGCGAAAGCTTGGGGAACATCTCCGGGGTGCGGATGACGTTGGTGTCGTCATGCGTATGCACGTCGATGAAGCCGGGCGAGAGCACGCGGCCGGTGGCATCGATCTCCTGCGCGGCATGCCAGTGGTCGAGCTGGCCGATGGCGGCAATGCGGCCCTTGTGGACGGCCACGTCGAGCACCTGGGGCTCGGCGCCGGAACCGTCGATCACCAGGGCGTGACGGAACAGGGTGTCGCAGCGACGCTCCCCGTCCTCGGTATGGGTGGTGGATATCATGTCAGTCTCCCAGCGGCTGGTGCAGGTCGCCCCCGCCGCGATGTGCGTCGAGCACGTACTTGAGGCGGCGCAGCCGTTCCTGGCTGCTTTCCTTGTGCAGCAGGGCCAGCTCCAGCACCAGCATGTCCAGCGTCGCCATCATGGCGTAGCGCGACGAGGACGGTTTGAAAATCAGGTCGGTCTCCAGCGTCTTGATGGGCAAGAGCACATCGGCCAGCCTGGCCAGTGGCGAACCGAGGGCGGTGATGGCGATCAGCTTGACGCCGTATTCCCGCGCCACCTCGCAGCTGGCCAGCAGTTCCGGCACGCTGCCGGTGGTGGAGAAGACCAGCAGCACGTCTTCCTTGTCCAGGGTGGCGGCCACCATCTTCTGCAGCACCGCGTCGTGGTAGGTCGCTACCGGTCGTCCCAGGCGCACCAGGCGATAGCGCGCCTCGTCGGACATCATGGTCGAGCCGCCGCCCATGCCGAAGCAGTAGATCATGCGCGCGCCCTGCAGCAGGTGCGCGGCTTGCATCAGCATGTCGGGGTTGAGCATGGCGCGGTTCAGTTCCAGCACCGCATGGATGTCGCGATAGACCACGTCGGCCAGTTCCGGCGGCTGTTCCGACGGCAGGGTCTTGGCGCCATCGAAGAAGCGCTGCCCCACTGCCACCGCCTGTGCCAGCAGGAACTTGAATTCACGCACGTCGCGGCAACCCATGGCCTTGGCAAAGCGTGTCACGCTGGCCACCGACACCCCGGCCTTCTCGGCCAGTTCACCGATGCTGGCGCTGGCGGCGGCCGAGAGGTCGCCCAGGATGGCCTCGGCCACCTTCTGTTCGGCCAGTCGCAAGGTGCTGCTACGCTCGCTGATGCGGGAAATGATGTCCAATGTCTGCGCCATGGGGTGAAAGGATCAGGTCGGCGGAAAATACCCAGAAAAGTGCATGCCGGATGCACCAAAAAGAGCCGCGAAAATAATTTATGTTATTTACTAACACGGCGTAAACATAGTAAATTCAAGGCTATTATTACGTCAATCCTAATTTCACAGGAATTAATGCGATGAATGATACAAACTACCACGGACCTTATCAGCCCGGCATCGTCGACCCGCTCAACAAGGGTCTGGGCGCCCTGCCCCAGCCGCTGTCGCCGCAGCAGGCCGGCAGCGTGCGCTGGAACCTGCTCAACGAGGACATCAGCCTGCCTGCCGCGGTGTTGTATGAAGAAAAGATCGCCCACAACCTGAAGTGGATGCAGGAATTTGTCGGCCAATACCAGGTCAAGCTGGCCCCGCACGGCAAGACCACCATGGCGCCCAAGCTGTTTGCGCGCCAGCTCGACACCGGCGCCTGGGGCATCACCCTGGCCACTGCGCACCAGACCCTGGCGGCCTACCACCACGGCGTGCGCCGCGTGATCATGGCCAACCAGCTGGTGGGCAAGCGCAACATGGCCATCATCTCGGAATTGCTGGCCGATCCCTCCTTCGAATTCTTCTGCCTGGTCGATTCGGCCGACCTGGTGGAGCAGCTCGGCCGCTTCTTCGCCGAACGCAAGCAAACCCTGAACGTGCTGCTGGAACTGGGCCCGGCCGGCGGTCGCACCGGCGTGCGCGATGCCGACCAGCAGGCTGCCGTGCTGGCCGAGATCGAACGCTGGGACAGCCTCGCCCTGGCCGGGGTGGAAGTGTATGAAGGCGTGCTCAAGGAAGAGGTCGATATCCGCCGCTTCCTGCAACGCGCCGTGGCCTGTATCGGCGAACTGGCCGCGCAGGGCAAGCTGGCGCGCCGCCTGGCGCACGGTCCGGCGGTGCTGACCGGGGCCGGTTCGGCCTGGTACGACGTGGTGGCCGAAGAGTTCGGCCAGGCCGATATCGGTGCGGCCCTGGACGTGGTGCTGCGCCCGGGCTGCTACCTGACCCACGATGTGGGCATCTACCGCGCCGCGCAGGCCCAGATCCAGGTGCGCAATCCGGTGGCGCACAGCATGCGCAGCCAGTTGCAGCCGGCGCTGCAACTGTGGGCCTACGTGCAATCCATCCCGGAAAGCGACAAGGCCATCATCGCCCTGGGCAAGCGCGACGCTGCCTTCGATGCCGGCCTGCCGGCACCGATGACGCGCTTCCGTCCGGGCCATGACACCCAGCCGCAGGCCACCCCAGCGCACTGGGAAGTCACCGGCATGATGGACCAGCACGCCTACCTCAAGATCGCCGCAGGCGACGACATCAAGGTCGGCGACATGATCGCCTTCGACATCTCCCACCCCTGCCTGACCTTCGACAAGTGGCGTCATCTGGTGGTGGTGGATGCGCGCTTCGATGTCACCGACATCGTGCAGACCTTCTTCTGAGGCCGCCCGGTTCATCCGGGTTTTCTTCTCGGTTCTTATTCATTTTCGTTCCTGCGTACTTCGACTTCGTTTCAGCACAACATGAGCAAGCAGATCCTCGCCTATGGCGAAGCCATGGTGGAATTCAACCAGAGCATCGCGTCGCCGCGCAATTTCCTGCAGGGATATGGCGGCGACACCTCCAACTTCGCCATCGCCGCGGCTCGCCAGGGGGTGGCCTCGGCCTATGTCAGCGCCGTCGGCGATGATCATTTCGGGCAGGACCTGCTGACCCTGTGGCAGCGCGAGCAGGTCGACGTGCAGCACGTGGCCGTGCGCCCGGGCGCCAGCACCGGCATCTACTTCGTCACCCATGACGACAGCGGCCATCAGTTCCACTACCGCCGCGCCGGTTCGGCGGCCAGCCAGTACCAGACGGCCGACCTGCCGCTGGAGAGCGTCGCCAGCGCGGCTGCCCTGCACCTGTCGGGGATCAGCCTGGCCATCAGTGAAAGCGCCTGCGAAGCAGGCCTGGCCGCCATGGCCCAGGCCCGTGCAGCCGGCGTGCCGACCTCGCTGGATACCAATCTGCGCCTGCGTCTGTGGTCGCTGGAGCGCGCCCGCGAAAAGATGGAACAGGCCTTCGGCCTGTGCGATATCTGCCTGCCGAGCTGGGAAGATGTGTCCATGCTGACCGGACTGGAAGATCGCGATGCCATCGTGGACCGCCTGCTGGGCTATGGCGTGCAACTGGTGGCCTTCAAGCTGGGCAAGGAAGGCTGCTACGTGGCCACCCCCCAGGAGCGGCGCATGGTGGCGCCCTATCCGGTACAGGCGCTGGATGCCACCGGCGCCGGTGACTGCTTCGGTGGCGCCTTCATGGCCGAGCTGATGCGCGGCAGCGATCCCTTCGCGGCGGCGCGCTACGCCAACGTGGCCGCCGCCCTGTCCACCACCGGCTATGGCGCGGTGGAACCCATCCCCACCCGCAGCCAGGTCGAAGCCGCACTGCACGCGGCGGCCTGAATACCCGATCCGATCAGCGGCGGCGGGCCACCAGCAACATGCCCGCCACCGGCTGTCGCACTTCCTCGCGCAGGATCTCGTCGCTGTCGTGCAGCACCTCCATGCCGTGCGCCTGCAGTACCTGCTGTACGTAGTCGCGCCCGTGGCGATAGCGACCGCTGGCATGCAGGCAATAACCGGCCTCGGCGGGGTCCTGGGCCGTCAGCGCCTCGACCGTGAAGGCGAAATAGCCGCCACTGCGCAAGGCACCGGCGACCGCGCCGAAGACCTGATCCAGGTCGCCGAAGTAGATCATCGTGTCGGCGGCGGTGACAAGGTCGCAGGATTGCGGATGCCGCGCCAGGTAGTCGCCGATCTCAGCCTTCTCCAGATGGGCGTAGAGCCCGGTGCTAGCGGCCTTTTCCAGCATCTTGCCGGCCAGGTCGACGCCGATGATGCGATGCGAGAACGGCGCCACCTGGGCCGCGCACAGACCCGTACCGCAGCCGATGTCGACGGTGGCGAACTGGCGTGACGGCGCCACCAGCCGCGCCAGGCCCTGGGCGATCAGGCTGGGACCGCGATAGGCCAGGCTTTGCAACAGGTTGGCCTCGAAGGTCTCGGCGTAGCGGTCGAAGTGCGATTCGATGTAGCGGTCCGAGGCACGGGCGGGCACCTCGTCCTGTGAGCAGGCAGCCAGCATGTGGGCTGCGATCGGGTTGTCCGGTTGCTCTTGCAGCCAGGCGCGATAGGCTTGCGCGGCCTCCTCCAGACGGCCGAGGAAATAGAAGGAAATCCCCACCATCTCCCAGGACTTGCCCTCCATCGGCGGCAGCACGTAGGCGCGGCACTGGTAGTGCGAGGCCTGCATCTTGTCGCCCGCGGCTTCATGCAGGCTGCCCAGGTGCAGCAGGGAGGGCACAAACTCGGGCGCAATCTCCACCGCCCGCTCGAAGGCCGCCATGGCGTCTTCCCGGCGCTCTTGCTGGAGCAGGGCGGCGCCCAGGTTGTTCCAGACGGTGTGATCTTGCGGCGTCAGTGCCAGCGCGTCGGCGTAGGCCTGCTCGGCGTCTTCCATTTGGCCCAGCGCAAACAGCACGTTGCCCAGGTCGTTGTGCCAGGCTGCGTTGTCGGGCTCCAGCGCGCTGGAGAGCTCCAGCTTGTCCAGCGCTTCTTCATGGCGCCCGGCCTGATGCAGCCAGATACCGTAGAAGTGCAATGCCACCGGCTCGATGGGGTCCTCTTCCAGCACCGCCTCGTAGACAGCACGGGCCTCGTCCAGGCGCCCGGCCATGTGGGCGTCGATCGCCGCGTGCAAACGGACCTGGTGGATGTGCTGCGTCTGCTGCTGGGGTTCAGGCATGGACTGGTCTCCCGGAAAGGACATCGGATCTAGGCGGCACGCGTGAGAATGCAAACCTTCGTCTTTACATGTTCTTTACAAGTCTGACGCAGCCCGCGCTTTCGGGCAATGCCTGATTCTCTGCCATCCCTGCCTCATCACCGGCCCGGAATGCAAAAAGGCCGCCCCGGGACTGCACCCGGGGCGGCCTGACGAAACCTTCACCTTGCCGACGGCCCTACTGTCCCGCCAGGCTATGCCCGATACTGCCCAGGCGGCGCAGCGCCTGGTCCAGTTCGCGGGTAAAAGGATGACCGCAGCAGATGCGCAAGAAATGCCCATAGCGGTTGGAATTGGAAAAGATCGCTCCCGGCGACACCCCCACGCCCTCGGCCAGCGCCCGTTCGAACATCTGCTGCGAGCACACCTGCACCGGCAGCTCCACCCACAGGCCGACGCCGCCATTGGGCACATTCAGGCGCGTGCCCTCGGGGAAATAGGCCGCAATCGATTCGGCCATGCGTTCGCGCTGTTCCTTGAGCAACTGGCGCAGGCGGCGCAGGTGGCGGTCGTAGGCCGGGCTGGCGATGAAGTCGGCGGCGGTGACCTGGGTCCATTCCTCGTTGGCGCGGGTATGGGTGAACTTGAGCATCTTGACCCGCTCATGCCAGCGCCCGCCATTCATCCAGCCCAGGCGCATGCCCGGCGCCAGCACCTTGTTCAGGGAGGCACAATAGATCACATTGCCGCTGCGATCGCGGCTCTTGAGACTGGACGGCGGCACGTTGCCGTCAGCCAGTTCGGTGTAGGCATCATCTTCGATCAGCGGCAGGCGCAATTCTTCACACAGGCGCACCAGCTTGTCCTTGTGCTCGTCGGGCATGATGCAGCCCAGCGGGTTCTGCAGGTTGGGCACCACCACCACGCCCTTGATATTGCCGTAGGTGCGCACCGCCAGTTCCAGCGCCTCCACCGAGATGCCGGTATGCGGGCTGGTCGGGATCTCCAGCGCCTTCATGCCCAGGTTTTCCAGGGCCTGCAACAGGCCGAAATAGGTCGGCGACTCCACGGCGATGGTGTCACCGGGGCCGGCCACCGCCCGCAGGGCCAGGTTGAGCGCTTCGATACAGCCGTGGGTGACCACCACTTCTTCGTGATCGATGCGCATGCCATGGTGTAGCGCCCGCCGCGCCACGGCCTGGCGGAAGGTGGCATTGCCGTTGTGCGGCATGGCGCTGGTGAGCAGCTCGGGGCGGTCGCGCAGGGCACGCATGGCGGCCTGCTTGAGGGTTTCCACCGCATACAGCTCGGGCGCGCAGGTCATGCCGGAAAGGTCGATGCGCGGCGCACCGCTCTGGCGCAGGGCGATGTATTGCGACACCTTTTCATGGATGCCGGCGTACTGCTCGGGATCGATGGCCATCAGGCTCTTGGGCTCCTGCACCGGGCGGATGGCCGAGCGGCGCGGCTGGCGCACGAAATAGCCGGAACGCGGACGGGCTTCCAGCCAGCCGCCCTCCTCCATATGACGCAGCGTCTGCAAGGCGGTGGACAGGCTCACCTGGTGCTGGCGCATCAGGTCGCGCACCGAAGGCATGCGGTCGCCGGCCACCAGGGTGCCGGACTGGATCGCGCCCTGATAGTGCTCCGCCAGGCGCCGGTACAGCGGCTGGCGGGTGCCTTCCGGGCTGACCGTGGGCGTGCCGGCATGAGCGCCAACATCGGCGCCAGATTCAGCACCAGATTCAGGAATGGCCGGCGGTAGCGCGGGCTTGAGATCGGGGAGGTGGAGGCTGGTATCCATAACAGTCATCATCTTCTTCCGGCAAGAACCAGAACAGATACAGAGTATTCGAAAAGCAACGGTAACAGAGCAAAAAAACGGCCGCTGTTACGCAGCAGCCCGAATTTTCCTGTGCCTGTTGCGCTGGCTGGCGACTCCCTAGACTGCACTCATCCCCACCACCACGGAGCCAGCCATGCCTACCCCCAGCCACCCCACCCTTCCCGCCGCCCAGCCTACGCCCCGCAGACTGCAACTGGGCTGCGGGCAACACCTGCAACTGTGGCTGCCGGCCGGCAGCCAGCTGCTGTGCCAGGCGCCGCTGTTGCGCATCACCGAAGCGAAGTACTGGCAGCTGGATCGCCTGGTCAGCCGCCAGAGCCGTCTGGAGGACGGTGAGTGCCTGGTACTGGAGCGCGAGGGCTGGGTCGGCATCCTGGCGCCGCAAGGCGGCGAATTACTGTGCCTGGCCACGCCGCAGCCGCCCTGGTACGCCCCCTGGGCCAAGCTCTTGCGGCGGCTGGGCGATTGGCGCAACGTGCGGCTCCCGAGCCGGGCGCGCTGATCGCAGAGGTGCGGGCCGAAGTGGCGCAGTGGAGGCGGTGGACACGGTGGATTTGAATGATTAACTTTCAATCAACAAAACCACCGTCAAATCCGCAGTTTTCACGGTAATAGCGCAAACAATGGCGTGAATTTACGCAAACGGCCGGCGAAGATGTGCAGGAGAGCATGCAAACCATTACACTTCAGCATCAGCAAAAGATGAAGTGTTATGCAGAACGATCAGCCTCCAGCAAGCCCTGCGCCGGCCGCTATCCCGGCGCTTTCAGAAAAAGATACCTTCGACCTGACTCCGGTTTCCTTATGGAAAGAGGATTACAGCGGCCTCAAGCGCCTGTTCGACCAATGGCGCGCCGAGGGTGTCACCGACCTGCGCAGCTACCTGACCCAGGACACCTCGCGGGCGCAGGCCTGCGCCATGCAGATCAAGGTGGTCGACGTCAACCGCCGTACCCTGGAATGGTACGAGGCACGCGACCTGGCGCATCTGGTGGCGAACCTGGACAAGGTATTCCGGGACGACATGATCGACACCTTCATCGACGAAATGGTGCAGCTCTGGAACGGCGGTTCGACCTTCTCCAGCTATACCGTCAACTACACCCTGGGCGGCAGGCGGCTGGACATCCAGCTGTCCGGTCGCATCATGCCGGGTAGCGAAGAGAGCTGGGACTACGTGCTGCTGGCCATCGAGAACGTCACCGAACGCGAAACCGCCCGCAAGAAACTCTCGCGCAGCGAAAACTATGCGCGCGGGCTGTTCGAGTATTCGCCCATTTCGCTGTGGGTGGAGGACTTCAGCGCCGTCAAGCGGCTCTTCGACGACCTGCACCGTATCGGCATCACCGATTTCCGCACCTTCACCGACGTCCACCCCGAGTTCGTGGAACGCTGCATGCAGGAAATCCGCGTCATCGACGTCAACCTGCAGACGCTGTCCATGTTCGGCGCGCCGGACAAGGCCACCCTGCTCTCGCGCCTGTCGGACGTGTTCCGCGATGACATGCGGCCGCACTTCAATGAGCAGCTGATCGAGCTGTGGAACGGCAACCTGCTGCACCACCGCGAAGTGGTCAATTACGCGCTCAATGGCGATACGCTGCACGTGCATCTGCAGTTTTCTGTCTTCCCCGGTCACGAAGACAACTGGGACCTGGTGCTGGTGGCGCTGACCGACATCACCGCCCGCAAGAAGGCCGAGGCCTACCTGGAATTCCTGGGCAAGCACGACGAGCTGACCAAGCTGCACAACCGCGCCTACATGGTCGATGAACTGAACCGCCTGGAGCGCAAGGGCCCCTTCCCGGTCAGCGTGATCGTGGCCGACCTGAACGGCCTGAAGGAAGTCAACGATGAGCTCGGCCATGCCACCGGCGACGGCCTGCTGCGCCGGGTGGGCGAAGTGCTGGGCAAGGCGGTTGAACGTCCGGGCAGCGTGGCGCGCACCGGCGGCGACGAATTCGCCATCCTGCTGCCGGCTACCGACGAGCGCGGCTGCCAGTTGCTGATGGACCAGATCCAGAAGCTGGTGGAGATCAACAACCAGTATTACTCCGGCGTGACGCTGAGCCTGTCCATGGGCGCGGCCACCGCCACCCCGGGTGAGCGTCTGGAGCACGTGGTGCAACGTGCCGATGCCTTGATGTATGAAGCCAAACGCCACTTCTATGCCAGCAGCCCCAGCCTGGAACGCCGCCATCCCGGCGACTGAAGCCATCACCGCTCCCATCGCCACTCCCACCACCCTCCAGCTCGCTGACGGCCTGCTGCAGGAAGAACTGGCCCTGGCCGTCGGCGCCGAAACGCTGGCGGCCGACCTCATCCGTGCCGCGGACGGCCAGGCCGTCCATACCCTGGTGCTGCATGGTGCCGGGCAAGGCCACCGGCAGCGCCAGTGGCCGCTACGCCAGACCCTGGCCCGGCTGGGATGCGCCAGCGCGGCCATCGATTTTTCCGGCCACGGCGCCAGCAGCGCCGTGCATCCCAATTCCCTTTCCAAACGGCTGGCTGAAGCCCAGGCGGCGCTGGAGCGCTGCACCGTCGGTCCACGCACTGTGGTGGGCGTGAGCATGAGCGGGGAAATCGCCCTGCGCCTGGCCTGCCGACCCGAGAACCAGATCACCCACGTGGTCACGCTGGTAGGTGCCATCTATGATGGCGCGGCCTTTGCCCTGCCCTTCGGACCGGCATTCAGCACAGCCCTGCGCCGCCCCGGCAGTTGGCGCGAGGCCGAGGTACTGGAGATGATCTCGCACTACCGGGGACGCATCACGCTGGTGCGGGCCAGCGAGGACGCCGTGATTCCCGCCGAGGTGGCGGAGCTGGTGCGGCAACACGCCACGGCGGCGGACTGCCGCATCATCGACCTGCCCGGCGTCGATCACCGCATCAGCGAACGCAGCCAGCACGACGCCGCCCTGCGCGAGCAACTGGCCAGGCTGATTGCGGGAGGAAGCGCGTGAGCGCTCAGGCGGTGGTGGAAATGAGACCGCCGACGATGCCCTGATTGATCAGGTCGCCAACGATGGTGCTGGTGAGGCCGGGATCGGACTTGAGCAGGGACGACAGATCGGATGTCAGGCCACCATTGCCGCTGAATTGCCCGTTGCCGTCATAGATGCCGGAGCTCGTGGGCGGGGTCGTGATGCTGGCGAGGATGCCCTGGTAATAGGACTGGCTGGCCTGGTTCTGGGTCAGGTCTGGGGAGGTATTGTCGGCCGAACCGGCGCTGACGATGGCATCAAACAGGCCGGCAGCATTGTAGGTCAGGGCATTCTGCCCCTGGCCACTGCCTGCGCCCGCGCCCGCGCCACCCAGGCTGACGATCACCGAGGCATCGGTCGACAATTCGATGGCCTGCGCCACCGCTGCCGGATTGTCGCTGGCCTTGACCGGATTGCTGGCGCCACTCTCTGCGGGAAGACCGTAGGAGTTCAGACTGCCCAGCGATGTCAGTGTGGTATCGATTGCCATGATCTATTTTCATTCATGTCGCGATTGCGAACTGTGAAGAAATATATAAAGCGCTGAACGCAGTTTAGCAAAAACTTGCCGGATGTGAAGGCGACCCCGAAAAACCGCACTGGCCCGGAAGCAAAACACCCGGCACGGGGCCGGGTGTCTGCGTAGCTGGCATGGTCATGACCATGAAGGGCCATGACCCGGACAACTCAATGCGGCTCGTCCCCGTGCTCATCCTTGGTCTGCACGATGCTGACCGGGCGGCCCTTGAGACGGCGCCAGAGATAGACGCCATAGCCGGACAGGCCGTACAGCACGAACAGGCCGAACAAGACCTTGGACGGATCGCTGGAAATGAGCACCAGCGCCACCACCACCAGCAGTGCGGCGATGAAGGGGACCGGCTTGCGGAAATTGACGTCCTTGAAGCTGTAGAACGGCACATTGGTCACCATGGTGATGCCGGCGTACAGGGTGATCACCCAGCCATACCAGCTGAGGTCGGTACCGGCAAAGCGCAGGTCATCCATGAGCCAGACGAAACCGGCCACCAGTGCCGCTGCGGCCGGGCTGGGCAAGCCCTGGAAGTAGCGCTTGTCGACCACCGCGATATTGGTGTTGAAGCGCGCCAGCCGCAGCGCGCCACCAGCGCAATAGACGAAGGCCGCCAGCCAGCCCAGCTTGCCCATGCCGCGCAGCGACCATTCATAGACCACCAGCGCCGGCGCGGCACCGAAGGAGACCATGTCGGACAGGCTGTCGTACTGGGCGCCGAACTCGCTCTGGGTATTGGTCATGCGGGCGACCCGGCCGTCCAGGCTGTCCAGCACCATGGCCACGAATATGGCGATGGCGGCATAGTCGAACTTGAGGTTCATCGCCATCACGATGGCGTAGAAACCGCAGAACAGCGCGGCCGTGGTGAAGGCATTGGGCAACAGGTAGATCCCGCGCGACCGGCGCCGCACCACCACCTGCCCGGATTCGTCCAGTTGCGCCGCCTTGGGCTTGCGCAGGGATTTCGGGAAGGGAATGCCGGCCTTGGCCTTGCGTCGTCTTAGTGTTGGCATCGATGTCCAGTAGAGGTTATGCAGAAAACCACCCGCCTCATCCATACGGCGGCGGGTGCAGGCTATGCAGGTGTGATCAGAGTTCGGCCAGAATGGTTTCGGTCGCGGAAACCTTTTCACCCACGCTGACCTTGGGGATAGCGGTCAGCGGCAGGTACACGTCCACCCGCGAGCCGAAGCGGATGAAACCGTAGCGCTGGCCACGGGCCAGGGTGTCACCGGCCTTGACGTAGCACAGGATGCGGCGGGCGATCAGGCCGGCCACTTGCACGCAGGTCACGCTGTGACCGCTGGTGGTGGTGATGGCCAGGGCATTGCGCTCGTTTTCCAGCGAGG
>Ga0308159_1003475_pt1 | contig 15842 bp, 16 predicted proteins | sample PhyCR1_FD_201040 | JGI IMG/M metagenome (GOLD analysis project Ga0308159, IMG submission 201040) | Phyllosphere microbial communities from UC Gill Tract Community Farm, Albany, California, United States - DLSLC.R1 | ecosystem: Host-associated > Plants > Phyllosphere > Unclassified | place: USA... | reverse complement strand
GCCTGTCGCAGGAGCTGGGCATGCCGGTGGTGGAAACCGTGGCCGTGCAGCCGGGCGGCGAAAAGGCGCTGGTCGCCGCGCTCGACGCCATGCTGCCGCTGCCGCAGGTCGTCACCAAGCCGCTGTCGGCCATCGACGCGGTGTCGGTGGAAGAGACCCAGCGCGAAGTGCGCCGCATCATCGCCGCCGCTGTCAGCGGCGACGACGAAGCATCGTCCACGTCCGAAAAAATCGACAGCGTGGTGCTGCACCCGGTGGTCGGCCCGATCATCCTGGCCGTACTGATGTTCTTCGTGTTCCAGGCCGTGTTCAGCTGGGCCGCCACGCCGATGGACATGATCACCGGCGCCTTCGAGCACCTGGGGGCGGTATTGGGCGAGTATGTGCCGGAAGGCCACCTGCGCAGCCTGCTGGTCGATGGCATCATCGGCGGCGTGGGCGGCGTGTTGGTGTTCCTGCCGCAGATCCTGATCCTGTTCTTCTTCATCCTCATGCTCGAGGACTGCGGGTACCTGCCGCGCGCCGCCTTCCTGCTCGACCGCCTGATGGGCGGCGTGGGCCTGTCGGGCCGCGCCTTCATCCCGCTGCTGTCGAGCTTTGCCTGCGCGATTCCGGGCGTGATGGCCGCGCGCACGATTCAAAACCGGCGCGACCGTTTTGTCACCATCATGATCGCGCCGTTGATGACGTGTTCCGCGCGCCTGCCCGTGTATGCGCTGGTGATCGCCGCCTTCATCCCGAGCCGCGAAGTGCTTGGCATCATGAACCTGCAAGGCCTGGTGCTGTTCATCCTGTACGTGGCCGGCATCGTCTCGGCCATGCTGGTGGCGTACGTGATGAAGCGCACCATGGGCGGCAAGGGCAAGCACCCGTTGATGATGGAACTGCCGGCCTACCACTGGCCGCACCTGCGCAACCTGGCGCTGGGCCTGTGGGAGCGCGCCAAGATTTTCGTCACCCGCGTCGGTACCATTATCCTCAGTCTCACCATCATCCTGTGGGCACTGAGTTCGTTCCCGGACGCGCCGGAAGGCGCCACCCAGCCGGCCATCTACTACAGCGTGGCGGGCATCATCGGTCGCGGCCTCGAATACATCTTCGCGCCAATTGGCTTCAACTGGCAAATCTGCATCGCGCTGGTGCCCGGCATGGCCGCGCGCGAAGTGGCAGTGGGCGCCCTGGGCACCGTGTATGCGATGTCGCAGACCGGCGACGAGCTGGCCAATTCGCTGGCGCCGGTGCTGGCCGCCAGCTGGGGGCTGCCGACCGCGCTGGCGCTGCTGGCCTGGTTCGTGTTTGCGCCGCAGTGCCTGGCCACCCTGAGTACGGTCCGCCGTGAAACCAACAGCGTCAAAGCTGCGTGGTTCATGGCCGGTTATCTGTTTGCGCTGGCGTACGTGGCGGCATTCCTCACGTTCCGCATCTCGACGGCAATCATCGGAGGCTGATATGTGGCAGAACCTTATCGTGGCGGTGATCGTGGCGGCAGCCTTGCTGCACTTCAGTACCAGGTACCTGCCGGCCGCCTGGCGCCGGCAGATCGTGTACTTCCTGGCGCGCCGTGGCGTCAACCAGGACCAGGCCGCCAAATTCTTCAAGACCACGCCCGACTGCGGCAGCGGCTGCGGCTCGTGTGGCTCGTGCGGCACCGATGACAAGGCTGCACCGGTGGCCGGTTCCGCCGGCGATACGTCGCAGCCGCTCAAGCGCGTGATTCCGCTGCACGTGCAGCGCTGATCTGCGCTCGCTCAGAGCCGATCAGTCTTCAAGCTTCGTACCGTCTGCCACGTGGGGCCAAAGGCGCCCCACGCCACCGGCAGGCCGGCCACCTGTTCCAGTTGTTCGATAAACTGCGCCGCGCTGGCGATGGGCTGCGCCGCCAGCCTTGGCGCTGCCTGCTGCAAGAGCGCCGTCAGACCTGCCTGGTGTTCCAGGTCGCCTCTGGCGCCTTGATGCAGGCCGATGACTGCATCCTGTGCATTGCGCTGGCATAGCTGCGCTTTGTACGCCCCATGCGCCACCTCGTATCCCTCGCACCAGCGCAGTTGCGGCGCCCGGTCGAACGCATCGAGATGGCTGACCAGCAAGCCATCGAGCTGGCCGATCGCTGCCAGCGCATAGCGCAGCAGCACCAGGTCGGGATGGCCGCGCCGAAAAATTCCCTGCCAGCCGCCCGCCGCATTGTGCGGCTCTGGCAGCAGGTCCAGGCGCGGGTCGTGGCTGGGAAACGGGCCGTGGCCGTGGCGCGTCAGGTAACTGCGCATGGCGCCCAGGTGGGTGATGCGGCCGTGCTGGCCGGCGTCAACGGCCACCGCTTCGACTGCCGACGTATGGATGGTGCTCCAGGTGGTGTACGGGTGGAAGCCGCGCCACTCGTCGAGCAGAACGCCTTGCGCACCTTCGAACAGCACGGTGCCGGGCAGGTGCAGCCGGGCCGCCACGTCCGCCTGCGGCGCGGGCGGCGCGTGCCGGACCAGTTGCTGCACCTGCTCCAGCCAGCGGCGCGCCAGCGCGCCATCGCGCAGCACTGCCTGCTCCTCGTGCCAGCCGGCGCGCACGTCGTCCGGGGCGCCGTCGTGGGACACTGCCGCAAGCAGGGTGGTGCGGAGCGCTTCCAGCTTGTCGAGCGCGCGGACGGGCGTGAGCAGGTCGGCATAGCGCAGCGTGAGTTCGGGATGCGCCAGGTCGTGGCGGACGGTTTCGCCCACGCCCACGCCGCAACTGCCATGGGCGGCGGCGCCGCGCGCCAGCTCGCGCATGCGCCCGGCCGCCTGGTGGAACGGCGTGGTGAGGCGGCAGCGGCCATCGATGACCAGCCGTTGCAGGGCATCGGTGACGCCGGCGCGCTGCAGGTAGCTGCTCTCGACCAGCAGCGCGGTGGGATGGACGATGACCGGGAAGGCCAGCAGCGTGCGCACGCCCGGATGGAAGCTGCCTGCGCCGAACTGGGAAAACGTGTGGTGGCGGCCATCGGGCAGCACCACGTTGTGCGCCGCCTGGGCGCCGCCATTGAAGCGCACCACCGTGTGCGCCTGCATGGCGCGGCACAGCGCATCGATGAACAGGCCCTTGCCGCAATCGCCAAACCCCAGTCCCTGGACCGACAACAGCCGGGTTGCCATTGCGCTCAACCGAACAGGCGGCGCCACCAGCTGCTGCCGCCGACTGCCGCGCCGCCCATGCCGTGGGCAGCGGCGTCCGGATCACCGAGTGCGGCGTAAGGGCGGACTGCGCGGATGATGGCGGAAATCCGGTCGCCGGCAATGCCGTTGGCGGCCAGCGTGGGCGCCAGGGCATCGATGCCGGCGACCGATTTTTCGGTCAGCGCCACCAGCGAGGCAGCCACCGCGCAAGCGTCTTCCGGCGCTTCCATGCAGATCACGCGGTCGCCCAGCAGATCGCGCCAGCGCCGTTCGCAGTTCTGGCGGCGCTGGAGGTCCGGCACCAGGAAGAAGATGTGAAAGGTTTCGGCCGCTGCCGCGATCACTTCCGCGATCGGGATGTCTTCATCGAGCTTGTCGCCGATGAGCGTATCGATCTGGTGGCGTGACACGGCCGGGTACGGGTGCTCGTCGCCGGTCAGGAACAGATAGCCTTTCTTGCGGCGCTTGGTCCAGCAATCCATTTCCATGTGCTGCGCCGCCACGTAGAACGCCAGCTCGTAGCTTTCTTCGCCGGTGCCACCGCCGCCGCCCTCGAGATAGCTCCAGGTCAGCCATTGGTCCATCAGCTGCGCGGTCGATTCGAACTGGCCCACTTGCAGCGCGGCGTCGTCGGACGTGGCGTCGCCGATTGCCATGAACAGCAGTTGCGGGTCGCGTACGCCGCACGCGGTGAGCAAGGCCATGAAGGTGGGCAGCTCGCGGGTGGCCAGGCTGTTGGGAATCGCACCCATCGACCCGGTGACGTCCAGCGCGAACACAATGCCGAGCGAGTGCGGGTGGTCGGCGCTGTCGCGCGCCTCGCGCACGCCCATGCCGTGCGGATTCATCAGCGGGTGGCACTGGCGCTGGGTAAATACTTCGCGGTGCGCGTCGTTGGCGCGGTCGGCGATGATGGCGGCGTGGGCCGCCTGCGAATAATTTCCGTGTCCCATGGAAGCTCCTTGTCAGCGAGGGGTGGGGGTAAAGTGGAGAAACCGCGGCGGGCCAAATGCGGCCACGGCGGCGGTCTTGAGCGCCTCATCGATGCCGGCGGCGCCGTGCCGCGCGCACCAGTGGGCGTCTTCGCTGGCGCGCCGCAGCAGCGTGGCCAGCGGCGCCGGCACGGCGGCCGCAATCGGCGGCTCATTGCCATCGTCGCCGCTACCGTCAAGCAGGCTGCGGATCGACCATGCAGCTTGCATCAGATCGCGCGCTGCCGTGGCTTTGACGCTTAGCCGCTGTGCACCTGCCCAGCCGATGATCAGGATGCCGTGATCGGCGGGATGGACCAGCAGGTGTTCCGGGGCCAGGCGGCCATGCGCCCAGCCAGCGGCATGCACATAGCCCAGCACTTCGAGCATGCGGCGCCACATCCACACCGCGTGGCGCAGGTCGATGCCGTCCGGGTAATGGCGCCGCACGTCGGCCAGGCTGCCCCAGTATCCGACCGGGTGGCGCAGCACCAGCGCCTGCGCGCCCGCTGCCACGTTGCCGGTGGCCGCGCCTTGCGCGACCAGTTGCGGCAGGCGCTGTGAAAAATACGCGGCGCCGGGAATCGCCGCAGCTTGCAGCTGGTGCAGGATCGCTGCTTCGTGCTGCAAGGCGTGCGGTGACTGCGACAGTTTGATCACGACCCGCTCCGGGCCGGCGCCGATGCGCTGTGCCAGCAGCACGCTGGCGCTGGCCGTCAGGGGAGTGATGATGCGGTAGCGCTGGCCGGCGCAGACGATGCGGCTGGCAGCGTTGTCGTCCGCCAGCGAACGCTCGTAAGCGGCGCGGAAGTCGGCCGCCAGGATGGTGCGGACCTGGGGGGAGACGATGGCCGAACAGTACAGGCATTGCACGGTGCGCCAGCGCGCCGAGGACGGCAACGAGGCGCCGCACTGCGGGCAATTAAGGGAGACAAAGATCATGCGACAACCCGGTACTGGATCACTGGCCGATCATACCTTGTTTTATCGGAAAGGGTTGCTCGTTTGCCAATCACCGGCGCGGAGCGCCGCTATTCTCCCGATCGGCCAGCAGTGCAATCGTGCCAGTAATGCTAAGCTAGGCGTATCGCGGCACGGCCGTTCTTTTTTCGGGAATCCACAATGATCGTCGTTCACCACCTTAACAATTCGCGCTCGCAGCGCGTGCTCTGGCTGCTGGAAGAACTGGGACTGGACTACGAGATCGTGCGCTACCAGCGCGACGCCAAGACCATGCTGGCGCCCCCCGAACTGCGGGCCATCCACCCGCTGGGCAAGTCGCCGGTAATTGTCGACAATGGCGTGGTGGTGGCCGAATCGGGCGCCATCGTCGAGTACCTGGTCGATACCTACGGCAACGGCCGCCTGGTGCCGCCTGCCGGCACCGGGGACCGCCGCCGCTGGACCTATTTCCTCCACTACGCCGAAGGCTCGGCCATGGCGCCGCTGTTGATGAAGCTGGTGTTTGATCGCGTGGAAACCAGCCCGGCGCCGTTTTTTGTGAAGCCGATCACGCGCGGCATCGCCCGCAAGGTCAAAGGCAGCTACCTGGAACCGCAAATCGCCACCCACCTCGATTACCTCGAAGCCGAGCTGGCCAGGTCGCCATGGTTCGCCGGCACCGAATTCACCGCCACCGACATCCAGATGAGCTTCCCCCTGGAAGCGGCCGCTGCCCGAGCCGGCCTCGACAGCAGCCGCCCCCGCTTGATGAGTTTCCTCGAACGCATCCATGCGCGGCCGGCATACAAACGGGCGATCGAGCGTGGTGGCGAGTATGCGTTGCTGAAGTAACCTGGGTGGCGCTACCAGATGGTTTGCACGTGAGGGTAGGCGCGGATTTTTTGATCGACGGTAACGAGCGGGATATTCATCGTGATTGCCGTGGCCACGATGATGCGATCGGCGGGATCCTGATGCAAGCCGGCAGGGAGCTCAACTGATGCGACGGCGATGTTGGTATCGACCGGGACGGAAAAAGTGCAGTCGAGCGCTTCGACCACGCCGATCCACTTTGCCGCCGCGCATGACAATTTCAGGCGGTTACGCTTGACCAGCAGCGCAATTTCCCAGAATGAAAATGAGGAGACGGCAATCATGCCAACCTTTTCCTCATTCGCTATGGCTGCTTGCGCGCGCGGCGATAACCTGGCACTGGCCTCGCGCCACCAGATCAAGGCATGCGTATCGAGCAAAATCATTTGAACGGTGCATAGCCATCAGCTTCGATCGGAGAGACGATATCTCCTTCATACACAACTGAGCCCTTGAGCGCATCGCTCCGTTGTACGGGACCCAGGTCGTGATATTTGAGTTCCATCCGGACGCGCCGTCCCTCGATGATCAGCAAGGTGCCGCCGTTTTCCATGACGCGGCGATGAAGCTCCGGGGCAAGCCGGTCGAATTCCTCGATCGACATTGTTTCGTAGCTGGAGGCCTTCCATAGCGGCGCATTGTCGTCAGCTGCGTTCATGATCAACTCCGGTCATTGATTACATTGATCTTACGCCAAATGTAGAGGAGTTCAAGCAAGCGCCACCGCACCTCGCTCGGGTAGAATGGCGGCTTGACCAAGTAGCCCGGACGATTTTTAACATGGGTAGACTCCTTGCCATCGACGGCCTCAATATCGTGCGCCGTGTCTATGAAGCCAGCCCCGAACCTGACAGCCCCGAGAAGGCCGAGATCGCGCTGCGCCACGCGTTTTCTTCCCTTCGCAACCTGATCAACGATCACCAGCCCACCCACGTGCTGCCCGCGTTCGACTTCGGCGGACGCACCTGGCGCCACGACCTGTTTGCCGGCTACCGCGCGGGCCGTGCGCCGATGCCCGCGCCGCTGCGCGCGGCGCTGCCGGCGTTCTACGACAAGCTGCGCGGCATCGGCATGCACGTGGTGTGCGTGCCCGAGGTGGAGGCCGACGACGTGATCGGCACCGTGGTGCTGCGCTGGCTGGCGGACAGCCGCGGCGACGCCACCGTCGCCAGTACCGACAAGGACTTGCACGGCCTGATCGCCCACGGCGCCCGCGTGTGGGACCACTTCAAGGGCGAATGGCACGACCACGCCTGGGTCGAACGCAAGTGGGGCGTGCCGCCCGAGCAACTGCCCGACCTGCTGGCGCTGATGGGCGATGTCACCGACTCGATACCGGGCGTGTCGAAGGTCGGCGTGAAAACTGCAGCCCGGCTGTTGCGTACTTACGGCACTCTCGACGCCATCATGGCCGGCGCCGGCATTCTTAAAGATTCTCTGGGTGAAACTTTACGAAAAGAACGTGAAATGCTGTATCTTTCTCGACAGTTGGTGGCGCTGAAAACCGACGTAAAGGTAGGCGTCACCTGGAATATGCTGGCCTGGGAGCAGTTTTAAGATGTTAAAAGCGATAATTATCGATTCGAGCGCGGTCGCGCGTGGCCTGCTCAATACGGTGTTGCTGGACGGCGGTTACGACGTGGCGGGCCAGGGCCATACCTGTGCGGCCGGCGTGGCCCTGATGATCAAGCACAATCCGCACATCGTGTGCATCGCGCTGGAACAGGTTGAAAGCGACCTCGACGGCATGCGCGAGATCAAGAGCAAGTGGCCCAAGGCGCTGATCTTCATGGTCTCCAGCCAGCTCGACGCGGCCACCATCCAGTCCGCGCACGCGATGGGCGTCAACGGCTTCATCGTCAAGCCTTTCAAAGCCGACACGGTACTCAATACGATACGCAACGTGGTGATCGCGATGGTCAAGCGCCAGCGCGCGGCGATGGCGGCCAGCGCGCCGGCAGCCGATGCGCCGAAGCCGGAAGACGGCAGCGACGCTGCCCCATAACTACGACGTGGTGGAGCTGTCGATGATGCCGCCGCCCAGGCACACGTCGCCGTCATAGAGCACGGCCGACTGTCCCGGCGTCACCGCCCACTGGGCTTCCATGAAGCGCAACGCAAAGTCCGATTCGCCTTCGGGCGCCGCATCGTAGTCCAACGTGCACGCCACGTCGGCCTGGCGATAGCGGGTCTTGGCCGACAGCGCGCGCGGGGAGGGCGCTTCGCCGGCGATCCAGCTGGCCTGGTCGGCGCGCAGCGTGGACGACAGCAGCCACGGATGGTCGTGGCCCTGCACGATGTACAGCGTGTTTTCAGCCACGTCCTTGCGCGCCACGTACCAGGCGTCGCTGCTGCCGTCGGGGTTCTTGTACGCCTTCATGCCGCCGACGCCGATGCCCTTGCGCTGGCCCAGCGTGTAGAACGACAGGCCCACGTGCTCGCCCACGACCTTGCCGTCCGGGGTTTTCATCGGGCCCGGCTTGTATGACAGGTAGCGGTTCAAGAATTCTCGGAACGGGCGTTCGCCAATAAAGCAGATGCCGGTCGAATCCTTCTTGGCGGCGTTGGGCAGCGCCAGTTTTTCGGCGATCTGGCGCACTTCGGTTTTCGGGATTTCGCCGAGCGGGAACAGGGTGCGCGACAACTGCGACTGGTTCAGCCGGTGCAGGAAGTAGCTCTGGTCCTTGGTGTGGTCGACGGCCTTGAGCAGTTCGAATTTTTCGCCGTTCTGGCGCACGCGCGCGTAGTGGCCGGTGGCGATCAGGTCCGCGCCCAGGTGCATGGCGTGATCGAGAAACGCCTTGAACTTGATCTCGGCGTTGCACAGCACGTCGGGATTGGGCGTGCGGCCGGCCTGGTATTCGCGCAGGAAGTCGGCGAACACGCGGTCCTTGTATTCGGCGGCGAAGTTGACCGCCTCGATGTCCACGCCGATCACGTCGGCCACGCTGGCCGCGTCGATCCAGTCCTGGCGCGTGGAGCAGTATTCGGAATCGTCGTCGTCTTCCCAGTTCTTCATGAACAGGCCCACCACGTCGTAGCCCTGCTCCTTGAGCATCCACGCCGCGACCGAGGAATCGACCCCGCCCGACATACCGATCACGACTTTTTTCTTGCTCATTGCGTCCATCCTTGGTTTAACCGACTGCAGTGCTGATTGCCTCTTTATAGACCGAAGCGTGGGTCTGTATCAACGCCAGCGGGGCGCGGATGCCGGCCAGGTATTCGTCCACGCATTGCAGCACGGTGGGGCTGCGGTGACGGTCGGCGCAGGCGGCCAGTTCGTCGCGCGTGAGCCACATGGTGCGCAAGATGCCTTCGTCGAGCGGGCGGTCGTGCTGGACGCCCGGTACACCGCAGAAGGTAAAGCGCAGGTACGTCACTTCCTCGCCGGTGCGGTTGGAGGTGTAGCGCGACATATACATGCCCACCAGCGCGGTGGGCGTGAAGTCGTACGCGGTTTCCTCCAGCGTCTCGCGGATCACGGCCTGTTCCAGCGATTCGTAGGGGTCCAGATGGCCGGCAGGCTGGTTGATGCGGATGCCGTCGCTGGTCTCTTCTTCGATCAGCAGGAACTTGCCGTCTTTTTCGACGATGGCGGCAACAGTCACAGAGGGTTTCCAGATACGCGGCATGAGTCATCCTTGAAAAGAGCCGACATTTTAGCCTGTTCTGGCAGCGTTGGTTTGAAACCCCTGTGCTTGAAACCAGCGTTTGCTTTGAACTTACGCAACATTTCATGGGATAAACAACGCCAGATAGCCACTTTTGCTCAAAAAACCATGTTAGATTGGGTAGTCAGTTTATTAATCATTGCGGGTGGCGCAGTAGGTTTTCGACATCCGCCAAGGGGGCACCATGAGAATAGGCATACCGGCCGAGACAAGGCCGGGGGAGACCCGGGTAGCGGCGACGCCCGAAACCATCAAGAAGTTATCTGCGAAACATCAATTGATCGTGCAGGCCGGCGCCGGACTGGCCGCCTCGATCACCGACGACGCGTACGCGGCGGCCGGCGCCACCATCGGCAACGCGGCCGAGGCCTTTGGCGCCGACGTGGTGCTCAAGGTACGCGCGCCGTCCGACGACGAGCGCGCGCTGATCAAGCCCGGCACGGTCGTCATCGGCATGCTCAATCCTTTTGACTCCGCCAACAACGCCGCCATGGCCACCGCCGGCCTGCGTGCGCTGGCGCTGGAGGCCGTGCCGCGCATCACCCGTGCGCAGTCGATGGACGTGCTGTCCTCGCAAGCCAATATCGCCGGCTACAAGGCCGTCATGATTGCCGCCAACACCTACCAGCGCTTCATGCCGATGCTGATGACGGCGGCCGGCACGGTCAAGGCGGCGCGGGTGCTGATCATGGGCGTGGGCGTGGCCGGTTTGCAGGCGATTGCCACCGCCAAGCGCCTGGGCGCGGTGATCGAGGCGTCCGACGTACGGCCGCCGGTCAAGGAGCAGGTGGAGTCGCTGGGCGCCAAGTTCATCGACGTGCCGTTCCTCACCGACGAGGAGCGCGAAATCGCCAAGGGCGTAGGCGGCTACGCGCGCCCGATGCCGCCGGACTGGATGGCGCGCCAGTCGGCGCTGGTCCACGAACGGGCCAGGCTGGCCGACATCATCATCACCACCGCGCTCATTCCCGGCCGCCCGGCGCCGGTGCTGATCTCCGAGGAGACGGTCAAGGCGATGAAACCCGGCTCCGTGATCGTCGACCTGGCGGTATCGCAAGGCGGCAACTGCCCGCTGTCGGAACTCAACAAAACGGTGATCAAGCACGGCGTGCACATCGTCGGCGAGCCCGATCTGGCCACGCTGGTGGCGGCCGACGCCTCGGCGCTGTACGCGCGCAATGTGCTCGACTTCCTCAAGCTGATCATCGACAAGGACGAGCAACTGGTCATCGACCGCGAGGACGACATCATCAAGGCCACGCTGCTGTGCGCGGACGGCCAACTGCTACGACAATAAGAGGGGACACGCCATGGAAGTGAGCCACACCATCATCAACCTGATCATCTTCGTGCTGGCCATCTATGTCGGCTACCACGTGGTCTGGACCGTGACGCCGGCGCTGCATACGCCGCTCATGGCCGTTACCAACGCCGTCTCGGCGATCATCATCGTCGGCGCCATGCTGGCCGCCGCGCTCACCGAAGGACTGGTCGGGCAAATCGCCGGCACGGTGGCCGTGGCGCTGGCAGCGGTCAACGTGTTCGGCGGTTTCCTGGTCACCCAGCGCATGCTCGAGATGTTCCGTAAAAAAGAGCCCAAGGCCAAGAAGGGAGACCAGCCATGAGCTTCATCACCATGAACCTGGTGACGATGATGTACCTGGTCGCCTCGGTGTGCTTCATCCAGGCGCTCAAAGGGTTGTCGTCGCCGGCCACTGCGCGCTCGGGTAACGCCTTCGGCATGGCCGGCATGGCCATCGCCTTCATTACCACCGTGGCGCTGATCCTCAAGCTGCGCGCCGATGCGATGCTGATCGCGGTCGTAACAGATCGGGCGGGCCCGGGCGAATATGGCCTGTGGCTGGTCGTGGCTGGCGTGGTGGTGGGCGGCGCGATTGGCGCCATTTTGGCCAAAAAAGTCGAGATGACCAAGATGCCGGAACTGGTCGCAGCCATGCACTCGCTGATTGGCCTGGCTGCCGTGTGCATCGCGGTGGCAGCCGTGTCCGAGCCGCACGCGTTCGGCATTGCCGCCACCGGCGAGCCGCTGCCGTTCGGTAACCGCATCGAGCTGTTCATCGGTACCTTCGTGGGAGGCATCACGTTCTCGGGCTCGGTGATCGCGTTTGGCAAGCTGTCGGGCAAATACAAGTTCCGGCTGTTCCAGGGGGCGCCGGTCAGCTTTCCCGGCCAGCACATGCTCAACCTGGCGCTGGCGATCTTGATGGTGGGCCTGGGCCTGGCGTTCTGCCTGGCCGACGGCGTGGCGCCTGCATGGACGCCGTTTTTGATCATGACCGCGATCGCCTTCGTGCTCGGGGTGCTGATCATCATTCCGATCGGCGGCGCCGACATGCCGGTGGTGGTATCGATGCTGAACTCCTACTCCGGCTGGGCGGCGGCCGGCATCGGCTTCTCGCTCAATAACGCCATGCTGATCATCGCCGGCTCGCTGGTCGGATCGTCCGGCGCGATCCTGTCGTACATCATGTGCAAGGCCATGAACCGTTCGTTCTTCAACGTGATCCTGGGCGGCTTTGGCGGCGCCCCGGCCGACGCCACCGCCGGCGGCGCCAAGGAGCAGCGGCCGGTCAAATCCGGTTCGGCCGACGATGCCGCGTTCATCATGGCCAACGCCGAGAGCGTGATCATCGTGCCCGGCTACGGCCTGGCCGTGGCGCGCGCCCAGCACTCGCTCAAGGAACTGGTGGAGAAACTGACCCACAAGGGCGTGACGGTGAAATACGCGATCCACCCGGTGGCCGGGCGCATGCCGGGCCACATGAACGTGCTGCTGGCCGAAGCCGAGGTGCCTTACGACCAAGTGTTCGAGATGGAGGACATCAACGGCGAATTCGGCCAGGCAGATGTTGCGCTCATTCTCGGCGCCAATGACGTGGTCAATCCGGCCGCCAAGGATCCGGGGTCGCCGATTGCCGGCATGCCGATTTTGGAGGCGTATAAAGCCAAGAGCATCATCGTCAACAAGCGATCGATGGCGTCCGGGTATGCGGGGCTCGACAACGAGCTGTTTTACCAGGCCAATACCATGATGGTGTTTGGCGACGCCAAGAAGGTGATCGAGGACATGGTGAAGGCGGTCGAGTAAAGCGGTGGGATAACTAGCGCCGGCCGTACATCATCAACTCGGCCAGCACGCTGCGCGCCGGTCCGACCACGTCGATCGCCGCCAGCGACAATCCAAGCAGCGCCTGCGCCGGCGAGTTGTTGGCGAACACGCGGGCCATGGTGTCGGTCAGGCGCACCGTGGTGCTGCGGTCCTGCTGGCGCGCGGCGGTAAATTGCGCCAGCATCTGCGGCGTGGCGCCTTGTGCCAGCAGGCGCGCCAGCACCGTCACGTCGCGCAGGCCCAGGTTCAAGCCCTGGCCAGCCACCGGGTGCAGCGTTTGCGCGGCGTTGCCGATGGCGACCGTGCGCGCGGTGGCACGCGCATCGGCGTTCAGGCCCAGCGGGAAACCGAGGCGCGGTGAGGCATAGGTAAACCGGCCGACGCGGTCGCCGAACGCCTCGCCCAGTTGCGCCAAAAATGCCTGATCGTCCAGCGCCAGCAACTGCTCGGCGCGCGCCGGGCGCACGCACCACACCATCGAGTATTCGCCAAGCTGGGCTTCGCCCTGCGGCAGCAGCGCCAGCGGGCCTTCGTCGGTGAAGCGCTCGTAGGCGCGGTGTGGCTGCGGGCGGTTGCTGCGCACCTGCGCGATGATCGCGGTCTGGCCGTAGTCGCGGCGCCGGGCGCGGTCCTGCTGTTCGTTGAACAGGCCACCTTCGGCCTGCACCACCACGCCTGCGTGCAGCGCGCGCGCCGCGCCGGTGGCCAGGTCGGTAATGGTAAGCACTACTTGGTTATCGAGTTCGTCGAGCGCCGCCACCCGCGCCGGGCGCTGGGTGGCAATGCCGGCCGCATTCACCACGCTGCCGAGCGCCTTGACGATGTCGCCGTAGCGCGTGACGTAGCCCAGCGCCGGCACGCCCTGCTCGGCGCTGGTGATCATGCTGCGGCCGAACTGGCCACGGCGCGAGACGTGAATTTCGTTGATTGCGGTGCCGGCCACCGGCCAGGCGCCGATGTCTTCGAGGATTTGCCGGCTGCCCCACGACAGCGCCAGCGAGCGCGGGTCGGCGCTGGACTGGGCCAGCGTCTTGGCGTCGATCAGGGCGATGCGGTGGGCGGGAATGCCGCGCTTGGCCAGCAGGGCGGCGAGCGCCATGCCGGCCGGGCCGGCGCCGCAGATGGCCACATCGCAGGACAGGGTAACTGGTGGGGGCGGGGTGTCTTGGTCGGTCATTGCATCAGCTTTTCGATGTCAGCCACGGACTTGGGCGCGGCTGCGCTCAATATCGTATGGCCGGTTGCGGTGACCAGCACATCGTCTTCGATGCGTATGCCGGTGTTCCAGTATTGTTCGGGCACGCCGGGCGCGGGGCGTACGTAGATGCCCGGTTCCACCGTCAGCACCATGCCCGCCTGCAGCGCGCGTGAGGGCGGGGGCTGGGGCTGGGTGGCGGCCTGCGCGTTTCCCGTGTGACGATACGCGCCCACGTCGTGCACATCGAGGCCCAGCCAGTGGCCGGTGCCGTGCATGTAGAACTGCAGGTGACGCTTGTCGGCGATGACGTCGGCCGCGCTGCCACAGGTGTTTTGATCGAGCAGGCCCAGGTCCAGCATGCCCTGCGCCAGCACGTCCAGCGCTGCGGCGTGGATGCCGGCATACGGTCGGCCCGGCACCACGGCGTCCAGCGCGGCGCCTTGCGCAGCCAGCACCAGTTGGTACAGCTGGCGCTGCGGCGCGGTAAAGCGGCCGTTGACGGGCCAGGTGCGGGTGATGTCGGAGGCGTAGCCATCGAGCTCGCAGCCGGCGTCGATCAGTACCAGGTCGCCGTCGCGGGCGAGGGCGTTGTTGGCGCTGTAGTGCAGCACGCAGGCGTTGGCGCCGGCCGCCACGATCGGCGGATACGCCTGGCCCTGGGCGCCGTGGCGGCGGAATTCGTACAACAGTTCCGCTTCGATTTCATACTCGTGCATGCCCGCGCGCGCGTGTTGCATGGCCCGCACGTGGGCCAGCGCCGAGATGGTGGCGGCGCGCTGCATGGTGGCTTGTTCGCTGTCGTCTTTCAGCAGGCGCATCTCGGCCAGCAGCGGCAGCAAGTCAACTGGTTCGACCGCCGCACCAGCGCGCAGCTGTGCCAGTACGCCGTCGAGGTCGTCGATCGGGTATGCCTCGGCGAAACCAAAGGCGGCACGCGCGGCCTCCGGTCCATAACGAAAGCCATCCCAGATCTCGCGGTCAGGATTTTTCTCGCGGCAGAACAGCAGGCTTCGGGCCGGCGCATCGCCGCGCGCGGCGACGAGCACCAGCGCGCTTTCCGGCTCCGTAAAACCGGTCAAATAATAAAACGCGCTGTCGTAGCGGTAAGGATAGTGGCTGTCGCCGTTGCGTACCACCTCGGGCGCCGTGTGCAGCACCGCCACCGCGCCCGGTGGCAGTTGCGCCAGCAGGCGCGTGCGCCTACTGGCGCAAGCTGCGCGGACTTGATCGCCTGCGCCAGTGGAGGATGCAATCTGCCGACCGGCGCAAGCTGCGCGGACTTGATCGCCTGCGCCAGTGGAGGATGCAATCTGCCGACCGGCGCAAGCTGCACCGACTTGAGCGCCCGCGCCGTCATCAGCGCCGCAGTCCGTGCGACGAGCAACGGCCTCCCTGGTCACTGCGCAGCCTTGGGGCCCGGCGCCAGCGCGGCGCGCGGTGCATTCAACAGCTCGAGCTGCTGCACCGTGCCCACGTTGTGCCATTCGCCCTCGTACACTTCGCCACCGACGAGCTTTTTGTCGATGAAGGCGCGCAGCAGCGGGCCTAGTTTGGCGTGGTCGCCCGGGGCGATGGCGTCGAACATTTCGGGACGGTACACACCAATATTGCCGAACGTGAATTTCGGCGTACCGTCGTTGTTCAGCGTGTACATCGACAGGCCGAAGTCGCCCTCGGGATGGAAGTCGGGATTCGGCACCAGGTACAGCCAGCAGATGTCGCGCTGGTCGGCCGGGTACGGGTTGCCCCACATGTCTTCGTCGTGCAGCACGTCCTTGACCTGTTCGAAGTCGAAATGCGGGCAATAGATGTCGCCCGAGATCGCCACGAACGGTGCGTCACCGAGCAGGTGGCGGGCGTTGGCGATGCCGCCCGCTGTCTCCAGCGCGGTGTCTTCGCGCGAGTACAGCA
>Ga0308159_1003474_pt1 | contig 15853 bp, 19 predicted proteins | sample PhyCR1_FD_201040 | JGI IMG/M metagenome (GOLD analysis project Ga0308159, IMG submission 201040) | Phyllosphere microbial communities from UC Gill Tract Community Farm, Albany, California, United States - DLSLC.R1 | ecosystem: Host-associated > Plants > Phyllosphere > Unclassified | place: USA... | reverse complement strand
AACACAGTTTACAAAATAGTATTGGAGGTTCACACGACCATCAGTCCAGCAAACCTACCCCTTCGAATAGCCATTGCCGGCACTATAAAGTTTCGGGAAAAAAACTTTGTTGTAACGTGGGGTCGCAAGATTATAGAGAAGTCCCCCATAAAAATCGAACCCTTTTTCGAAAAAAGTGAAGATTTTCTTCCTGCGGCCATTGTAGCGACATTGCACAAAGATTGCGCAGCTAATCACCCCTTCACGGCAGGTGTTCGCGTGCAAGATACTCTTCACTCTGCATCTCCTGCAAGCGCGACAGACAGCGCTGGTATTCGAACTTCAGGCGCTCTCCACGATAAATCTCGAACATCGGCGCCTGTGCCGACACAACCAGCTTGACGTGACGCTCGTAGAATTCGTCCACCAGCGCCAGAAAACGGCGCGCCGCATTTTCCTGATCCGCCTTCATCACCGGCACATTGTGCAGCAGCACGCTGTGATAGAGTTTCGACAGCGCAATATAGTCGAGCTGACTGCGCGCTTCTTCGCACAGCGTGTGGAATTCCACAGCCAGCACGCCCTCGGCCGAAGCGATGGCTTTGAGAGCGCGGTTGTTGATTTGCAATACCGGCGCCGATTCGCCCGCCTTGCCTGCCAGCCTGCCAAACATCTGCTGCATGGCCGGATTGAGGTCTTCCGCCGTCTGCCCCGCTTCCGGCGTCAGCCAGAGATTGGCCTGCGTCAGCGTGCGCAGACGATAATCGATGCCTGCATCGACGTTCATCACGTCGCAATATTCATTGATAAGCGCAATCGCCGGCAGGAAGCGCGCGCGCTGCAAGCCGTTGCGATAGAGGTTGTCCGGCGGAATGTTGGAGGTGGCAATCAGTGTAATGCCTCGAGCAAACAGCGCCTGCAGCAGCGTGGCGAGCAGCATCGCATCGGTAATGTCCGAGACGAAAAACTCGTCGAAGCACAACACATCGGTTTCCTGCTTGAAGCGGTCGGCAATGACTTCGAGCGGATCGGACTGCCCCTGCAACTGGGTCAGCTCTTCGTGCACGCGCAGCATGAAACGGTGAAAGTGCAGGCGCATCTTACGATCGCCTGGCAGGCTGTGATAGAACATGTCCATCAGCCAGGTTTTGCCTCGCCCGACGCCGCCCCACATATAAAGCCCCTGCACCGGTCGCACATGGGCCTTGTTCGGGGTTTTCCTGAACAGCCGCCCCAGCCAGCCACTGCTTTCAGGCAATTCCGCTGGTTTTTGAGCGATCAATTCCTGATAAATGGCATCAAGACGCGTTACGGCCTGCCGTTGTACGGCATCCGGTTGGAACTCTCCCGCGTCGAGTGCAGTCTGATAAGAAGTCAGCGGTGTTTTCGATTGCATGATAATGAACGTCCGTGAGAAAAATATTTTCAGTGATTCATGGCGCAGTTTTCATGACGTTTAACGCAGATTTTTCCACTATTTCGCGGCATTTACCGCAGTTATGGCAAGAACCTCTCTCATCGACGAATGAGAAAAATGCCACAGGATTCCACTAACCCGAGGTTAGCGGTTATAGTGGTGTACTGTTTGACGTAAAGCTTGCCATGTAAAAGTTTTGTTTAAAAAGATTGGTGAGAAAGTTACGCCAAAAAGCCCTACAGGACAACGTTGTCAATAATAGGAGTTATTATGACCTGGGAGTATGCGCTCATTGGATTGGTAGTCGGTATCGTTATCGGAGCGGTAGCGATGCGCTTTGGCAACCGTAAACTACGCGATCAGCAAGTGATGCAGAACGAAATCGACAAGAGCAAAGCCGAGTTGGAAGAGTATCGTCTGGAACTGACGGGCCACTTTGCCCGCAGCGCCGAACTGCTGGATAACATGGCGACGGATTATCGCCAGCTTTATCAGCACATGGCGAAAAGCTCCAACAACCTGTTACCTGATATGCCGATGCAGGATAACCCGTTCAACTACCGTCTGACCGGCTCCGAAGCCGATAACGATCAGGCGCCGGTTGAAATGCCGCGTGACTATTCCGACGGTGCGTCAGGCCTGCTGCGCGGCGGAGACCGTCCACGCCGCAAATAAGATTGTCCCAAGCCAGTGGCATCCGTCACTGGCTCTTCCTTCGGCCCGCAGCCTGGCCCTGTCATCTGGTTTAAGTTCTCGATTCAACCAAGAGAGAGTGATCCCAATGAACAAGAAGTCATTTTTACTCAGTGTACTGGCGGTCAGCCTTGGATTAAGCCTCTCTTCCTTTCAGGTAGCCAGCGCCGCCCTGCCCGTCGCCGTTGAAGGACAAGCCCTGCCAAGTCTGGCGCCCATGCTGCAAAAAGTGTTGCCCGCCGTGGTAAGCGTGCGTGTTTCCGGCACGCAGCCGCCTGCAGATCAAGTGCCGCCGGAGTTCAAATTCTTCTTCGGCCCCGATGCGCCAACGCAAAAGCAGGACGGCCAGCCGTTTGAAGGTCTGGGTTCCGGGGTCATTATCGACGCCGCCAAAGGCTATGTACTGACCAACAATCACGTGGTCAACAACGCCAGCAAGATTACCGTACAAATTAACGATGGCCGCGAATACGAGGCCAAACTGATAGGCAAGGACGACCAGTCCGATATCGCCATCATTCAGCTCAAAGACGCCAAAAATCTGGTGCAAATTCCGATGGCCGACTCCGACAAGCTGCGCGTGGGCGATTTCGCCGTCGCCGTCGGCAACCCTTTCGGCCTCGGACAAACGGTGACCTCCGGCATTATTTCTGCGCTGGGTCGCAGCGGCCTGAATCTCGAAGGGCTGGAGAACTTTATTCAGACCGATGCCTCCATCAACCGCGGCAACTCGGGCGGCGCGCTGCTGAATCTGGAGGGCGAGCTGGTCGGCATCAATACCGCCATTCTCTCTTCGCAGGGCGGCAGCATGGGGATAGGCTTTGCCATTCCTGTCAACATGGCGAAGAACCTCAGCAAGCAGTTAATCGAATTCGGTCAGGTCAAACGGGGTCTGCTGGGTATTCGCGGCAGCGAAATGACGCCGGATCTGGCCAAAGCCTTCAAGCTCGACAGCCAGCGCGGGGCCTTCGTCAATGAAGTATTGCCTGATTCGGCGGCGGCCAAAGCCGGGATCAAATCGGGCGACGTGGTGATAAGCCTTGACGGCAAACCGCTGAGCAGCTTTGCGGAGCTGCGCGCCAAAGTCGGCACGGCGGGTCCGGGCGTTACCATGAAGCTCGGCGTGCTGCGCGAGGGCAAGGCGATGGACGTCGATGTCACGCTCGGCACCAGTCCCGACGTCGCCGTGGCGCTCGACAAGATAAACCCGGCGCTGACCGGTGCCACGCTCAGTAATGTCGATGCCAAGGTCGGCAAGGGCGTGCAGATTGATGAAGTAGTGAAAGGCTCGCCGGCGGATCAGGTCGGGTTCCAGCAGGGCGATATCATCGTGGGGGTGAACCGCGCGCCTATCGATAATCTCGACGCCCTGCGCAAGATTCTGGAAGCCAAGCCCGACCTCGTCGCGTTAAGCATTATGCGCAAGGGCCAGAGCCTGTATCTGCTGATGCCTTAACAATTCGACTGATGAAATAGACGTAGCGCAAGCTACGTCTAAAAACTCATGCTATCCTGCTTGCACATTTTCTAGCGACCTTTATAAACCCATGTTTGTTAAGTTATTGAGATCCGCACTCATTGGTCTTGTTGTGGCTGCCATTCTGCTGGTGGCTGTCCCGACGCTGCGTAAAAGCATCATCGAACCGATTTTCGAGCACGACTTCAGCAATCACAGCGAACAGCCCGCCAGTTACAATGAAGGGGTGCGCCGCGCTGCGCCCGCGGTGGTCAACGTCTACAACCGCAATATGGGCGACTCCTCGCAAAACGAATTGCAGATCCGCACGCTGGGTTCCGGCGTCATCATGAATGACAAAGGCTACATCCTGACCAACAAACACGTCATCAACAATGCCGATCAAATTATCGTGGCGTTGCAGGATGGCCGCGTGTTCGACGCGCTGCTGGTCGGGTCCGACAGCCTGACCGACCTGGCCGTGCTCAAGATAGACGCCACCAATCTGCCGATGATCCCTATCAACGCCAAACGCGTGCCGCACGTCGGCGACGTGGTGATGGCTATCGGCAACCCGTTCAACATCGGTCAGACGGTGACGCAGGGCATTATCAGCGCGACGGGCCGCATTGGTCTTAGCCCGTCCGGTCGTCAGAACTTCCTGCAAACCGACGCTTCCATCAATCAGGGCAACTCCGGCGGGGCGCTGGTGAATTCGCTTGGCGAGCTGGTGGGCATCAATACGCTGTCGTTTGACCAGAGCAACGATGGCGCCACGCCGGAAGGCATTGGCTTCGCCATTCCCACCGCGCTGGCGACCAAGGTTATGGGCAAGCTTATCCGTGACGGACGCGTGATTCGCGGCTATATCGGCATTGCCGGACGTGAAGTGTCGCCGCTGCATGGCCCGACCAACAACGTTGATCATCTTCAGGGCATCGTGGTGAACGAAGTCACCGCCAACGGACCGGCGGCCAATGCGGGCATAGAAGTAAAAGACGTGATAGTCAGCGTCAACAACAAGCCGGCAATTTCGGCCATCGAGACGATGGATCAGGTCGCGGAAATCCGTCCGGGATCGGTGATTCCGGTGGTGATTAACCGCAACGGCAAGAAAATAAGCCTGCAAGTCACCATTCAGGAATATCCAGAGCACTAGGATGTCTGCATCAGCCGCAAAAAAAAGCCGGAAAGGTCTCCCCTTCCGGCTTTTTTGATGACGCTATCGAGACGCGAGGCGTTATTCCGCGCCGCTCACGCGTTCGATTTTGGCACCCAGCAGGCGCAGTTTATCTTCGATACGCTCATAACCGCGGTCGATGTGATAGATGCGATCCACAATGGTCACGCCTTCTGCAATGCAACCCGCCAGCACCAGACTTGCCGAGGCACGCAGGTCGGTCGCCATGACCTGTGCGCCGGACAGTTTTTCAACGCCGTGGCAAATCAGGGTGTGGCTTTCGATTTCAGCGTGTGCGCCCATGCGGATAAGCTCGGGTACGTGCATGAAGCGGTTTTCAAAGATGGTTTCGGTGATAACACCGGTGCCTTCGGCCACCAGATTCAGCAGGCTGAACTGAGCCTGCATATCGGTCGGGAAGCCCGGATGCGGCGCAGTACGCAGGGTCACGGCTTTCGCGCGCTTGCCGTGCATGTCGAGGCTTATCCAGTCTTCGCCGGTTTCGATGTCGGCTCCGGCTTCACGCAGTTTTGCCAAGACGGCATCCAGCGTGTCGGGACGGGTTTCGCGACAAACCACCTTGCCACCCGAAATCGCCGCGGCCACCAGGAAGGTGCCGGTTTCGATACGGTCGGGCACGACGCGGTGAACACCGCCGCCAAGACGCTTAACACCTTCGATGGTGATTTTGTCGGTACCGGCGCCCGTGATCTTCGCGCCAATCGCGTTCAGGAAGGCTGCCGTATCGGCAATCTCCGGCTCACGTGCCGCGTTTTCGATAACGGTGGTGCCTTCGGCCAGCGTCGCGGCACTCATGATGGTCACGGTCGCGCCAACGCTGACCTTGTCCATCACGATGTGTGCGCCCTTCAGACGGCCTTCGACGGTCGCCTTGACGTAGCCTTCTTCCAGCACGATTTTCGCGCCGAGCTGCTCGAGACCGGTGATGTGCAGGTCAACGGGACGTGCGCCGATGGCACAACCGCCCGGCAGCGAAACTTCGCCACAGCCGAAACGTGCGACCAGCGGACCCAGCGCCCAGATAGAGGCGCGCATGGTTTTCACCAGGTCGTAAGGGGCGCGGAACTCGTTCACGCCGCTGGCGTCGACCCACACAGACCCGTTGCGCTCGATTTTGGTGCCGAGCTGGCTCAGGAGTTTGATGGTGGTGTCGATGTCTTTCAGATGCGGGACGTTTTGCAGTTCAACCGGTTCTTCAGCGAGCAATGCGGCGAACAAAATAGGCAGCGCGGCATTTTTCGCACCCGAGATCGTGACTTCTCCACTCAGGCGGGTTCCGCCCTGTACACGAAACTTATCCATTATTGCTCTCTTATCTGTAATCAATGTGCTTTTGGGTATAGCTAAATAACCGGCCGCAGTGCGTGCCCGTCATGCTCAAAAACCGTTGAGCTTGCGGTCGCGCTGCCACTCTTCCGGGGTATAAGCCTTGATAGAGAGGGCATGGATACGGTTGTCGGCAATGTATTCCATCAGCGGAGCGTAGACGGTCTGCTGTTTTTTGACGCGGCTCATGCCGTCGAACATGGCGCCTACCACGATGGCCTGAAAGTGGCTGCCGTCGCCGGTCACGTGTGCTTCATCGAGGGCCAGTGCGGCCATCAGCACGTCTTTAATTTCGCTAGTTTCCATAAAACCTGTTTAATCGTATGGGAAGTAATAGCCGAACATATTATAGAGATCCGGCCAACTCTTAAACCATCAAAAAGCCCCTGTTTGAGAGTTTCAGACAGGGGCCCTGTTTTGAAGCCTGATTTATCGCAGAAAAATGGCGATGGGAGTAGCGCTAACTGTCCGAATCGAGAGGAATTATTCCCTTGAGATTGTACAGTTCGACCAGCGTGCGCAATCTGTCGGTAATCCCGGAGATTTGCAGCTCGACGCCGTGCCTGCCCGCAAAATCACGCAAATGGACCAGCAATGCGAGGCCGGAAGAGTCGACGCGCTCGAGTTGTGCGACGTCGACGCAGGTTACGCCCTTGAGCAGACTTTCGCGCTGCTCCCAGAGCGGGAGCAACGTTTCACGGTCGAGGCAGCCACTGAGGATCAGGCATTGCTGCAATGATTCAAAGTGCAGTCCATTACTCATTTATTGTTCTGCTGCAGGGTGATGGGCTGGGCGGCGGCGGATTTCAGGCGCGCGGTCAGACCGTCAATGCCCTTCTGACGCAGGATGTCTGCCCATTCGTTCTGCTTGGTGGTTATCATGCTCACACCTTCGGCAATCATGTCGTACGCCTGCCACTCACCGGTGCGGCTGTTCTTACGCCACTGGAAGTCCAGACGAACCGGCGGACGACCGCCCTGATCGACGATGGTCACACGAATCGCCACGATATTGGTGCCGGAGGCGATAGTCTGCTGCGGCTGCACCTGGTAGGTCTGGTTGGTGTACAGCGCCAGCGCCTGACCGTAGGCCTGTTGCAGGTAGTCGCCAAACGCGCTGAAGTAGGCTTCGCGCTGCGCAGGCGTGGCAGAGTTGTAATAACGGCCCAGCACCAGTGCACCGGCGTATTTTATCTGCACATAAGGCAGAAGCTCTTCACGCACGATGGTACGCAGGTAGTTGGGGTCCTGCTTGATTTTCAGCTGATCCGATTTCAGGCGGGTGAAGGTCGCGTCGGCCGCGGCATTCATCACGCTGTAGGGATTGGTCTTGTCTACCGCGGCGGCCGCATTGGCTGCCAGCGGAGCAATCATCAGTAAAGCCACCACCATTAAACGTTTAAACATAGAAAGTCCTCTTAATTACCTTGAGCCGCTGGCGCAGAGGAAGCTGCTGGAGCGGACGTGCCTTGTGGAGCCGCAGTGTCTGGCCGGGATGTCGCTTCCGGCGCGGAAGGGTCTGCTGCATCGGGTTGGGTTACGCCGTCGGGCGTTGCAGCAGGGTCTGCGGATTTCGATGCATCATCCTTCCCGCCGCTCTTGTAAAGGAACTGACCGATAAGGTCTTCCAGCACCATGGCCGATTTGGTGTCCTGGATAGTGCCGCCGTCTTTCAGAATGGCCGTGCCCATATCGGGGTCCTGGAAGCCCAGGTTCAGCGCCAGATACTGTTCGCCCAGCAAACCGGAAGTACGCACCGCCAGCGAACTGGTGTCGGGAATCTCGTTGTATTTCTGGTCGATATCCATCGCCACACGAGGCGAATAGTTTTTATCAAGGGTGATACTGTTGACGCGACCAATCACCACGCCGCCTACTTTGACAGGCGAGTCGGTTTTCAATCCGCCGATATTGTCGAAATCGGCATAGATACGATAGGTCGGATCCGAACCGAAGGAGCGAATATCGGCCACTTTCAGGCAGATAAATATTACGGCACACAAGGCTATCAGCATAAATGCGCCAACCCACACTTCACTCTTTTTACTTTGCATGGCTCAATTCCCAAACATCAGTGCTGTCAGCACAAAATCCAATCCCAACACCGCCAGTGACGCATGCACGACGGTACGGGTCGTTGCCCGGCTAATCCCTTCCGAGGTCGGGATTGCATCATAACCATTGAAAAGCGCTATCCAGGTCACAGTAATCGCGAAAACCACGCTTTTAATCAGACAGTTAAGCAAATCCGAACGCCATTCTACGGCGTTTTGCATCGCCGACCAGAAAAAGCCGCTGTCGATGCCCTTCCAGTTCACGCCGACGAGAGATCCGCCCCAGATACCTACGGCAACGAAAATGGCCGTTAGCAGCGGCATACTGATAAGCCCGGCCCAGAAACGCGGCGCTACGACGCGGCGCAGCGGGTCGATAGCCATCATCTCCAGACTCGAGATTTGCTCGGTCGCCTTCATCAGGCCGATTTCGGCGGTCAGCGCAGAACCGGCGCGTCCGGCGAACAGCAGCGCGGTCACAACCGGCCCCAGTTCACGCAGGAGCGACAGCGCAACCATCATGCCGAGACTGGCTTCTGCACTGTAGGTGGTCAGGACCAGATAGCCCTGCAAGCCGAGTACCATGCCGATAAACAGGCCCGATACCACGATGATCATCAGCGACAATACGCCAACGCTGTACAACTGTTTGATTAATAATGGCCACTGTTTGGCAAACTGCGGTCGTCCAACCAGCGCGCGGAATAAAAGCTGCCCTGCTCGTCCAAATGACGCACAGGTCGCCAATCCGCTGCGGCCTACTGACGCTAACGCCCTAATTAACATTGATTTACTACTCCATCATCCAAGCAGCTCGGCCTTGTAATCACCGGCAGGGAAACGGAAAGGCACCGGTCCGTCGGCGATACCGTCGAGGAACTGGCGAACACGTGGATCCGGGTTGCTGCGCAGTTCTTCGGTGGTTCCTTCAGCGATAACGTGCTGAGCGGCAACGATATAAGCATAGTCGGCGATACTGAGAACTTCCGGTACATCGTGTGAAACCACGATACAGGTAACGCCCAGCGCATGATTTAACTCATCAATAAGTTTAACCAGTACGCCCATTGTGATGGGATCCTGTCCCACGAACGGCTCGTCGAACATGATGAGTTCGGGGTCGAGCGCAATGGCACGCGCCAGCGCAACGCGACGCGCCATGCCGCCGGAGAGCTCGGCCGGCATCAGATCGGCCGCTCCGCGCAGGCCTACCGCCTCGAGCTTCATCATGACCGTACTGTGCAGCAGTTCTTCGGGCAACTTGCTGTGCTCGCGCAGCGGAAAGGCCACGTTTTCGAACACGGTCAGGTCGGTAAACAGCGCGCCCGACTGAAACAGCATGCTCATTTTCTTGCGCGTTTCGTACAGTCTGCCGCGTGACAGAGTCGGGATGTTTTCTCCGTCGAACCAGATTTCTCCGCTGTCGGGAGCAAGCTGGCCGCCGATGAGTCGCAGCAGCGTGGTTTTACCGATCCCGGAAGGCCCCATGATTGCGGTCACTTTGCCTTTCGGTACGGTCATGTTTATCTCTTCGAAAATGGGTCGATCGCCGCGCATGAAACTCATGCCCTTAATCTCCACCAGATTCGCTTCGCTCTGACTCATTAGTCTCTTCCTCTGGGCGAACGCCACATAAAAACCCTCTTAGGGTAGAAGTCATTGCCTAACTTTGTCCTAAACAGGGCGAACAACTCCCAACATTTTACAAAAACTTACTGCGAATACGTTACCAAAGTTGCCATTGATTTACTTTTCAGGCTCGGACGGTCAAAATCAGCGGACTGCGGCAGAACTCACCTCTGCATGCAATAAAAGTGTCAAAACAGAAAGTCAGAAGCCAAGGTAATCGCTATTATGGAACCCTTTTCAATCCGACTCGGCCCTTTGCCGAAAGTCTGATTGATCAAACTCATTTTGGTTCCTTGCCAGACTTACGAACATTGCATTATACCCATTAAAGGATTTTCCATGCTTCTCGCTAGCGTACTAATGATAGTCGGCCTGTTTCTGCTTGTTTATGCCGCCGATCGTCTGGTGTACGGCGCTTCGGTTCTGGCAAGCTCGGTCGGTATTCCCCCTCTTGTTATTGGTATGACGGTCGTTGGCGTGGGGATTTCCCTGCCTGAGCTGGTTGTCTCGACGACGGCGGCCATGAATGGTCAGCTGGATCTGGCGGTTGGCAACGTGATTGGCTCGAATATCACTAATATTCTTCTGATTCTAGGTGGTGCTGCGCTAATTCATCCACTTTCCGTGCGTTCTGATATCCTGCGACGCGAACTGCCGCTAATGTTGATGGTCACCGTGCTTTGCGGATTCCTGCTGAGTGACAGCGAGCTTAATCGATGGGACGGCATTATCCTGATTGCCGCTGCCGCCGTGTTTCTGCTGTTTATGGTCAGGATTGCCAAAAAGTCCCAGCAGCTTGGGCAGGACACGCTCACCAGCGAGCAGATGGCCGAATTACCGCAGGATGGCAGCAACACAGTAGCATTTTTGTGGCTGGCGCTGGGGTTTATTATCATGCCGCTGGCATCGAACATGATTGTAGACAATGCCTCGGTCATTGCCCGCTATTTTGGCGTGAGCGAGCTGGTTATCGGCCTGACCGTCGTCGCCATCGGCACCAGCCTGCCCGAACTCGCCACCTTTATTGCGGGTGCGTTGAAAGGGGAAGACGATATTGCACTCGGCAATATCATCGGTGCCAATATTTTTAACATGTGTCTGGTTCTCGGCCTGCCCGCGCTGGTCGCCCCGGGCAGTTTCAACCCCGACGCCTTCCATCGGGATTACTGGGTGATGCTGGTGGTCAGCATCGTATTGACCGGACTCTGCCTGATGCGCAAGCACCGGATTGGCCACCTTGCCGGCGCCCTGCTGTTGTGCGGATTTATTGCCTATCTCGGCGTGCTTTTCTTTGCTCCCGGAAGCGCAGCACTCTAGATATGAAGATCTGATAGAATCTGTGTAGATATTGCGCAGTTCGGACAAAGTCACAGGAATTGACGATGACATCATTTGAGAACGAAAATTTTAATTTCATCGAGGTTGGTAAACAGGTTCTGTTGACCGAACGCGAGGGGCTGGAGCAGCTCGACCAGTACATCAACCATGACTTTAGCCGCGCCTGCGAGATGATGTTCAACTGCACCGGCAAAATCATCGTGATGGGCATGGGCAAATCGGGCCACGTCGGCCGCAAGATGGCCGCGACCTTTGCCAGCACCGGCACGCCTGCGTTTTTCGTGCATCCCGGCGAAGCGAGCCACGGCGATCTGGGCATGGTGTCGAAACAGGACATTGTCATCCTTATCTCCAACTCCGGTGAATCGCACGAAATTCTGTCTCTGATACCGGTGCTCAAACGGCTGGATATCCGTCTTATCTGCCTGACGGCCAATCCGGAAAGCTCGATGGGCAAGGCGGCCGACGTGCACATTTGCGTCAAGGTGCCAAAAGAAGCCTGCCCGCTCGGGCTTGCGCCAACGTCCAGCACGACGGCGGTTATGGTCATGGGCGATGCGCTGGCCGTTGCGCTGCTCGAGGCCCGCGGCTTTACGCCGGAAGATTTTGCGATGTCCCATCCGGGCGGCGCACTGGGTCGCAAGCTTCTGCTGCGCGTCAGCGATATCATGCACACCGGCAGCGAAATCCCGCAGGTCAGCCGCCAGGCTTCGCTGCGCGATGCCCTGCTGGAGATAACCCGCAAGAATCTCGGCATGACGGTGATTACCGACGACCTGATGAAAATCGAGGGGATCTTCACCGACGGCGACTTGCGCCGCATCTTCGATATGGGCGTAAACATCAACGAAGCCAAAATCACCGATGTCATGACAACCGGCGGTATCCGCGTCCGGCCTTCCCTGCTGGCCGTCGACGCCCTTAATCTGATGCAGGACAAGCACATTACCTGCGTCATGGTGGCCGATGGCGACCAGTTGATGGGTGTGGTACATATGCATGACATGCTGCGAGCCGGTGTTGTCTGATAGCCAAACGCATTAACATGTTTAACACTGGCAACAAAAAACAGCCTTAAATTAAGGAACTTCCCGAATGAGTAATAGCGCAGCCACCGTGGATACCTGTTATGGTCCCGTTAGCGCAGAAGTGCTGGAGCGAGCCAAGGCGGTTCGCTTGCTGATTTGCGACGTTGATGGCGTCATGTCCGACGGCCTGATTTTCATGGGCAACCAGGGCGAAGAACTAAAAAGCTTCAATGTGCGCGACGGCTACGGGATCCGCTGCCTGCTGACCTCTGAAGTCGAGGTGGCCATCATTACGGGGCGCAAGGCCAAATTACTGGAAGATCGTGCCGAAACACTCGGCATTCGCCATCTTTATCAGGGTCAGTCCGATAAGCTTTTGGCCTTCCGCGAACTGTTGGATACACTGTCCCTCGAACCTGCGCAGGTTGCCTATATCGGCGATGACCTGATTGACTGGCCGGTCATGGAGCAGGTCGGGCTTTCCGTGGCCGTGCAGGATGCCCATCCCATTCTTTTGCCCAAGGCAAATTATGTGACGCGCATTGCCGGTGGACGTGGCGCGGTTCGCGAACTGTGCGACCTGATTCTGCTGGCGCAGGGCAAGCTGGAGGACGCCAAAGGGCTGTCGATATGAATAAAACCAAGCTTTGGATAACGTTGCTGCTGGGTCTGCTGGTCCTTATCCTGATCGGCTGGACCCTGTCGGACAACACCGAGCCAACGCCCGGTGCCGCAGTCAATACCCAGGATCCGACCTACCAGAGTCAGCACACGGTGACCGTGGTCTATGACCCGACCGGAAAACTGAACTACAAGCTGGTCTCGGAAGAAGTGAAATATTACACCACGGACCAGCTTACCTGGTTTACCAATCCGGTGGTGACCATGTATGACCCGCAAACCAGCGTCGCGACCTGGACCATTCGTTCCGACCGCGCCAAACTGACCGATGACAAGATGCTGTATCTCTATGGTCACGTGCAGGTTGATAGCCTGACGCCGACCACGTCACAGCTGCAAAGAATAAAAACAGACAATGCCCAGGTGAATCTGGTCACACAGGACGTAGCCTCAGACGATGAAGTCTACATTTATGGCACCGGTTTTACCTCTAACGGCATGAAAATGCGTGGTAATCTGAGAAATAAAACCGCACAGCTGATCGAAAAGGTAAATACAAATTATGAAATTCAAAACCAAAAATAATCTCCGTAACCTTCTGATCACCAGCGCGCTGTTAGCGGTAAGTCTTCCGGCGCTGGCATTGAAAGATGACACCACCAAACCCATGACTATCACATCGGATAATCAGGCGGTGGATATCAATACCAACACCGTGACCCTGACCGGTAACGTTATCCTGAAGCAGGGCAGTATTCTGGTCCACGCCGATCGCGCGACCATCGTTCGTCCCAACGGCGAGTCCGGCAAGGAAGTGGTCGAAGGTTTCGGTAATCCGGTGACGTTCCAGCAGATGCAGGACAACGGCAAGCCGCTGAAAGGCCACGCCGCGAAAGTCCGCTATGAAGTCGAGAAGGATCTGGTTACGCTGACAGGCGATGCGTATCTCGAACAGCTCGACAGCAACGTCAAGGGCGATCGCATTACCTATCTGGTGCAACAGCAGCAGATGCAGGCCTATAGCGACAAGGGTAGCCGCGTGACCACCGTGCTGGTACCGTCTCAGCTACAGCAAAAGACCCCTGCGGCTGCAGGTCAGAAAAAGAGTAACTGATAATCTATGGCAACGTTAATCGCAGAAAACCTGGCGAAAGCCTACAAGGGCCGTAAAGTTGTTGAAGACGTCAGCCTGTCGGTCAAGTCAGGTGAAATCGTCGGACTTTTGGGTCCAAACGGCGCCGGTAAAACCACCACTTTCTATATGGTGGTGGGCATTGTGCAGCGCGACGCGGGTCGCATTGTCGTTGACGACGAAGACATCAGCCTGCTGCCGCTGCATACCCGTGCGCGTCGCGGAATTGGCTATCTGCCGCAGGAAGCCTCCATCTTCCGTCGTTTGAGCGTATACAACAATCTCATGGCCGTGCTGGAGATAAGAGACGATCTCGACAAAGAGCAGCGCGTCGCCCGCGCCAACGAGCTGATGGAAGAGTTCCATATCTCGCACCTGCGCGACAGCCTCGGGCAGTCACTGTCCGGGGGTGAACGTCGCCGCGTGGAGATTGCCCGTGCGCTCGCCGCCAATCCAAAATTCATCCTGCTCGATGAACCTTTTGCCGGTGTCGACCCGATTTCGGTTATCGATATCAAGAAGATCATCGAACATCTGCGCGACAGCGGGCTTGGCGTGCTGATTACCGACCACAATGTGCGCGAAACGCTGGATGTCTGCGAACGCGCCTACATTGTGAGCCAGGGCCATATGATTGCCCACGGCACGCCGGAAGAAGTCATGCAGAATGAACAGGTTAAACGCGTCTATCTAGGCGAGGCTTTCCGTCTTTAATTGAGGCTTTCGGTCTTTAAAAGTAGATACTCCGCTAATTTGTCGTAACGGAATTGAAATCAAGATATGAAGCAAGGTTTGCAACTCAGGCTCAGCCAGCAACTGGCAATGACACCGCAACTCCAGCAGGCAATTCGTCTGCTGCAGCTGTCCACGCTTGAACTCCAGCAAGAGATACAATTGGCACTGGAGAGCAACCCGCTGCTGGAGCAATCCGATCTGCATGATGAAGTAGACGCCAAAGAAGCGACCGAAAGCGAGGCGCTGGACACCCGCGAAGCCCTCGAGCAGAAAGACATGCCCGAGGAGCTGCCGCTCGATGCCACGTGGGACGAAATCTACACCGCAGGCACGCCGTCCGGCACCGGCAACGATTACAGCGATGACGAGCTGCCGGTTTATCAGGGTGAAACGACCCAGACGCTGCAAGACTATCTTATGTGGCAGGTCGAGCTGACGCCGTTTACCGAAACCGATCGCGCAATCGCTACCTCTATTGTCGATGCCGTCGATGACACCGGTTATCTGACCATTTCTCTCGATGATATTCTCGAAAGCATCGGCGACGAAGACGTCAGCATGGACGAGGTCGAGGCGGTGCTCAAACGCGTTCAGCGATTCGATCCTGTGGGCGTTGCCGCCAAGGATCTGCGCGACTGCCTGCTGATTCAGCTTTCCCAATACATTCCCGAGACCGCTTTTCTGACCGAAGCGCGGTTGATCGTCGGCGAACATCTCGATCTGCTCGCCAATCACGATTTTCGCGCACTAATGCGTTCAACTCGCCTAAAAGAAGATACACTTAAGGGAGCGATGCAGCTGATTCAGTCTCTGGATCCCAGACCTGGCCAGTCCATCAACACCGGCGAATCCGAATACGTGATCCCCGACGTGCTGGTGCGCAAGGTCGGCAAAATCTGGACGGTAGAGCTGAATTCCGACAGCATTCCACGCCTGAAGATAAACCAGCAGTACGCTGCAATGGGAAATTCAGTGCGCAACGATAGCGACGGACAATTTATCCGCAGTAATCTGCAGGAAGCGAAGTGGCTGATAAAGAGTCTGGAAAGTCGCAACGAGACGTTATTGAAGGTAACGCGTTGTATTGTTGAACAGCAGCAGGCATTCTTTGATCTCGGTGAAGAGTATATGAAACCTATGGTGCTGGCCGATATTGCCAGTGCCGTGGACATGCACGAATCGACCATCTCCCGCGTGACGACGCAGAAGTTTCTGCACAGTCCACGGGGCATTTTCGAACTTAA
>Ga0308159_1003472_pt1 | contig 15854 bp, 17 predicted proteins | sample PhyCR1_FD_201040 | JGI IMG/M metagenome (GOLD analysis project Ga0308159, IMG submission 201040) | Phyllosphere microbial communities from UC Gill Tract Community Farm, Albany, California, United States - DLSLC.R1 | ecosystem: Host-associated > Plants > Phyllosphere > Unclassified | place: USA... | reverse complement strand
TCAAGATTGACCAGATGCCGGGCGATGCCGAACTCATCAGAGATCCCGTTACCGCCGAGCATGTCGCGGGCCATCCGGGCGATGTCCAGAGACTTGCCACAGGAGTTGCGCTTCATGATCGAAGTAATCTCCACTGCCGCAGTACCTTCATCCTTCATACGTCCGAGGCGCAGGCAGCCCTGCAGCGCCAGAGTAATTTCAGTCTGCATATCGGCAAGCTTCTTCTGGATCAACTGATTGGCCGCCAAAGGACGCCCGAACTGCTGGCGGTCCAGGGTGTATTGCCGTGCGGTATGCCAGCAAAACTCCGCCGCACCCAATGCCCCCCATGAGATGCCATAACGCGCCGAATTCAGACAGGTAAACGGCCCTTTCAAGCCACGCACATCCGGGAAGATATTCTCTTCAGGTACAAACACGTTATCCATGACGATTTCGCCCGTGATGGATGCACGCAGCCCGACCTTGCCATGAATAGCCGGCGCACTAAGCCCCTCCCAACCTTTCTCCAGGACAAAACCACGAATGTCTCCAGCATCGTCCTTGCCCCAGACCACGAACACATCCGCAATCGGGCTATTGGTGATCCACATCTTGCTGCCCGACAGCCTGTAGCCGCCTTCGACTTTCTTTGCACGAGTAATCATCGCACCCGGGTCAGAACCATGGTTCGGCTCCGTCAGACCAAAACAGCCGATCCATTCACCGGATGCCAGCTTGGGCAAGTACTTCTGTTTTTGTGCCTCGGTACCAAACTCATTGATCGGCACCATGACCAGCGAGGACTGAACACTCATCATGGAGCGATAGCCGGAGTCGATACGCTCGACCTCCCGCGCAATCAGCCCGTAGCACACGTAGTTCAGGCCACTGCCGCCGTATTCTTCAGGGATGGTAGCGCCGAGCAGGCCGATTTCACCCATCTCGCGAAAAATGGCCGGATCAGTCTGCTCATGGCGAAAGGCTTCAAGCACCCTTGGAGCCAGCTTGTCCTGGGCAAACTGAGCCGCGCTGTCACGGACCATGCGCTCCTCTTCAGTGAGTTGTTGGTCCAACAGCAGCGGATCAATCCAGTTGAAGCTTGCCTTGCCAGCCATGAGTCACCCTCGATCATTGAATACGTACGCGAAGATCCTAGACCCGGATCAACACACCCACAAACGATGAATCCGCACGCTGTTGTGCTAATTTCTCACTCCGAGATCAACCACAAGAACAATATTGGCTGTGATTAGTGAGGGCCGCGTACATGCGCCGTAAAATCCCCAGCACTGCAGCATTAGTGAGTTTCGAAGCCGCAGCTCGTCACGAAAGCTTCACCAAGGCCGCCGATGAGCTTTCCCTCACCCAAAGCGCCATCTGCCGACAGATCGCCAGCCTGGAATCCTTCCTCGGTATAGAACTTTTCCGACGCTCCCGAAGGGGCGTGAAGCTGACAGAAGCAGGCTTGTCCTACAGCCGGCGCGTCGCGACACAGCTGGACTCAGTAGAGCGCGATACACTTTCAGTGATGGGCAATCAGGGCGCCAACGCTATCGAACTGGCCGTCGTGCCCACCTTTGGCACTCAGTGGCTACTGCCGCGCTTGAAAGACTTTCAAAAGCTGCAGCCTGAAGTCACGGTCAACCTCACCAACCGAACCCGCCCCTTCCTGTTTGCCGACACCGATTTCGACGCCGCCATCTACTTCGGCGATGCCGACTGGCCAGGCACCGAAGCCTACCGATTGATGGGCGAAAACCCCGTGCCCGTCTGCAGCCCTGCTCTGCTGAACGGCCAGAAAAACCTTGAGGCGACACAAATCGCCGAGCTACCACTGCTCCAGCAAACCACCCGCCCTTACGCCTGGCGACAGTGGTTCAGCAGCCTGGACATGTCCGTCGCCCGAGACATGACCGGCCCGCGCTACGAACTGTTCTCCATGCTCGCCCAAGCCGCCAGCCACGAAATGGGCATAGCGTTGATCCCACCCTTCCTGATCCAGCGCGAGCTGGCCGACCAACGCCTGGTAGTCGCCAACGCCCACGCACTCTCAAGCCCCAAGGCGTACCACCTGATGATTCCCGTGCGTAAAGTCGAGTCCGCGTCGTTGCGTGCGTTTCGGGATTGGCTTGTTAGGCAGGCCAAAGATTATGAAGACTTGTAGCCCCTGAAAATGCAGGTTTTGTGAACTGGTTTACCTGACGCGTCCTAAGGATTGTAGGAAACGTCGCCAGCACACTGTGGAAACTTCCGAGAGTGACCCTGACGGGTAGAGTTACGGCTTGTCTTCATTTACCCTCCAAAACTTCAACGGCAGGATGCATCTCACAAACGATGTTCCAAAGGTATGTGAAAAGGGATTTATCAGCGATGGCTGACGGCAACTGTTACTGGTGGTCGGCGGAAGTTGTAAGTCTCGTTTCTTGATTGGTTTCGCAACAGAATTTTCTGTTCGCAGGTCTGGAGGAAATATGGCTTCAAATAGTTTTCAGAATGAAGTGCCCAAGGCACGAGTCAATATCAAGCTTGATTTGCACACTGGCGGCGCGCAAAAGAAAGTTGAGCTGCCTCTCAAGCTGATGGTTATGGGCGACTACAGCAACGGCAAAGAGTCGCGGCCGTTGTCTCAAAGAAGCAAGATCAATATTAATAAAAATAACTTTGACAACGTATTGGCTGAATTTTCGCCGAGCCTGAAGCTTGCAGTAGAAAACACGTTGGCTGGCGATAACTCCGACACTTCAGTCGAGCTAAATTTCCAAAGCATGAAGGATTTCGAGCCAGAGCAGATAGCTCGGCAAATACCCGAAATGAGGGCTCTGCTCGCGATGCGTAATCTGCTGCGCGATCTGAAATCGAATCTGTTGGACAACGCAACCTTCCGCCAAGAGCTGGAGCGCATCCTAAGAGATGATGCCTTGAGCAATGAGTTACGCGCCGAACTGGCTGCTTTAGCTCCCCTGGAAAATCGTTAACTCAATTCGGTTCGTTTAAAAGGAAGTAGCCACATGTCCGCGAAACAGTCTTCCGCACAATCGGGCGGCGATACAGTACTGTCTGCAGAAAGCCAAAGTGTTTATGGCACTCTGTTCGAAAAAATCAACTTGAACCCCGTGACAACGCTCACTGGCATTGATGTATTTCAGACAGATGAAGCACTGGCCGACGCCTCGACTGACGAGCGTGTCACTGCAGCAGTCAGTGTGTTTTTGAATCTGCTCAAACAGTCCTCGAAGAAAGTAGAGCGGCTGGATAAGACGTTGTTGGATACACACATCGCCTCTCTTGATGAGCAAATCAGCCGTCAGCTCGACGCAATCATGCACCATGAGGATTTCCAGCGAGTTGAATCCATCTGGCGCGGCGTCAAGTCACTGATTGATCAGACCGACTTCCGTCAAAACGTGCGAATCGAACTACTGGATGTTAGTAAAGAACATCTCATCCAAGACTTCGAAGATGCGCCGGAAATCGCCCAAAGCGGTTTATATACGCACACCTACACCCAGGAATATGACACGCCGGGTGGCGAGCCTATCGCGGCGGCTATTTCCAACTACGAGTTCGACCGCAACCCTCAAGACATCGCCCTTCTGCGCAATATTTCGAAAGTGGCAGCGGCGGCGCACATGCCTTTCGTTGGTTCTGTGGGGCCTGCGTTCTTCGGCAAGGAGACGATGGAAGAAGTCGCAGCCATCAAGGACATCGCCAATTATTTCGACCGCGCTGAATACATCAAGTGGAAGTCCTTCCGCGACAGCGACGACTCTCGGTATATCGGTCTGACCATGCCACGCGTGCTCGGCCGCCTGCCTTACGGCCCTGACACTATTCCTGTTCGCAGCTTTAACTATGTCGAGCGCGTCAAAGGTCCTGACCACGATCGGTACCTGTGGACCAACGCCTCGTTTGCCTTCGCCGCGAACATGGTCAAGAGTTTCATCGCCAATGGCTGGTGTGTACAGATTCGTGGCCCGCAGTCAGGCGGCGCGGTCACTGACCTGCCGATTCATTTGTACGATCTCGGCACCGGCAATCAGGTAAAAATCCCTTCGGAAGTCATGATTCCCGAGACGCGCGAGTTCGAGTTCGCCAACCTCGGTTTCATTCCGCTTTCCTACTATAAGAACCGCGATTACGCCTGCTTCTTCTCGGCTAACTCTGCCCAGAAACCAGCTCTGTACGACACATCTGAAGCGACAGCAAACAGCCGCATTAACGCACGCCTGCCTTACATCTTCCTGCTGTCGCGCATTGCTCATTATCTGAAGTTGATCCAACGCGAAAATATCGGAACCACCAAGGACCGCCGTGTGCTTGAGCAGGAGCTCAATCGCTGGGTTCGTGGGCTGGTGACTGAAATGACTGATCCAAGTGACGATTTGCGAGCTTCGCACCCTTTGCGCAATGCATCGGTAACTGTCGAAGACATTGACGACAACCCGGGCTTCTTCCGCGTCAAGTTGTATGCCGTGCCTCACTTCCAGGTGGAAGGCATGGACATCAATCTGTCGCTGGTTTCGCAGATGCCCAAGGCCAAGGCCTAAGTCACTTCGTAGGGAAACGACCTCATGAAAATCGACCGTCCGCTCTGGTATGCGGGGACGCTGTTGTCTCCGCAGCAGTTCCAGCAACAGGCACGCTGGGAAAGCTGGACCAATGAATCTCTTGCCCATTTGTCCCTCATACATCCTTGGGGTGTACAGGCAGTGGCGTTTGATTCAGAAGCCCTGCGCCTAGGCAAGCTCAAACCCACCCAACTACGTCTGCGCATGCCCGATGGCACCTTGATTGACACTGATTATGTTGATCGGCTGCCCCCGGCCATTGAGCTTGCCAAGTTGCCGCCCGAAAGCATTCAGAACGCTATTCTGCTACTTGCCCTGCCGCTGGAGCAGGCCAATGGCAACAACTGTTTGTTTGATGGCACTCGAGCGGATCGGCCGACGCGCTATGTTCAGGATTGGCGCACAGTGCAGGACATCTATGCAAACGAAACACAGGAAATCGGAGTGCTTGAGCACGCCCTGAGCCTGCGTCTGGATAGCGATGACAATGCCGATTATTTAACGTGCCCCCTGGCGCGACTGGTACGCGACGACCAAGGCTCCTGGAGCCTCGACACCGCCTACGTCCCGCCACTGCTTAGCTTTGCCGGGCATCAGGGATTACTCACGCAGCTCGATAATTTATTGACCCAGATGGCCGCCAAACGTCAGCGGCTAATGGGCATGCGCCGTGAAAGCAACCAGCGTATGGCCGACTTCGCCGTCGCTGACGTGTCGTTGTTCTGGTTGCTCAATGCCTTGAATACCTATCAGCCAATACTGGCTGACCTCAAGGCTTACCCCGCACGACATCCCGAGCAGGTCTATCTGGAGCTGGCCAAACTGGCTGGCAGCCTGCTCACCTTTTCGCTGGAACACGACATCGACAAGATTCCAGCCTATCGCCACGATCAGCTGGAACAAGTTTTCCCGCCCTTATTGAGCATCATCTCCACGCTGCTTGAGGCCAGCTTGCCATCGCGGGTTATTGCCTTGGAACTGGAAGAGTCCGGAGCAAACCGCTGGAAGGTCAGCCTCAACGATCCGCGCCTTTGTGAGCCTGATGGCGCTGACTTCTATCTGTCGGTGCGTTGCCGCATGCCGGCCGCTCAGCTACAGAGCCAGTTCCCACGACTGTGCAAAGCGGGTGCGCCGGATGATGTCGACAAACTGGTCAATGCCGCTCTTGACGGCATCCCCTTGCAGTCACTCAGCCACGTCCCGGCCGCAATCCCATTGCGACTGGAGAACCAGTACTTCGCCATGGACCTCAGTCACGCCAAAGGCCAAGCCATGCTCGCCGCTGGAGCCTGTGCTTTTTATGTGCCAAGCACATTGACGGACGTGAGGCTTGAACTGTTTGCGGTGCTACGCACATGAGCCTGATCACAGCCAAAAACCCAAAATCCACACCTCTGAACATCGACTCGTTGTTGCAAGACAGCTATCTGCTGGTAGTAGAGCTGCGACAAGGCAGCTCGGTACGGGACAGCGGGGAGCTAGCGAATCTTTGCGCAAAGCAGATCAAATACGTCCGTAAGCAGCTGGAGAAAACAGGCTTGAGCCCGCGCAGCATCGACCATATCAGTCATGCCCAGTGCGCCTTGCTTGATGAAACGGTCCTGACTTGCGCTGCACCAGACGCACGCGATAAATGGGCAGGCGAACCCTTGCAGGCCAAGTTCTTCAGTCGCCATCAGGCTGGCGAATTTCTTTACGAGGAAATGCGCGAAGTATTGCGTGAACCAGCACCTGATCTGCTTGTACTGACGGTATTTCAGCGAGTGCTGATGCTGGGCTTTCAAGGTCGTTATCGCGAAGCAAACGACCCGGAGCGCGCACAGTTGCTTGCTGCGCTGAATACGCATGTTGCACCGCTGAAGCTTACCCACACGCTACCGACAAAGTTGGAGTTCGGGCCCCGGATGGGCGCGTTGTTCTGGAGCCAATCACCACTGATCAATGCGCTTGCGGTCGGAACGCTGCTTGCCGGTTGCTGGTGGGGGCTGGACCAATTTTTAGGCCACATGATCGCCACGCTTACGCCCGAGCTTCTGAAATGACGCTCAACCTCATGCGGAGTCTTTGGCTTTGGGCAGGCGCACTTACTCTGGCGCTGCTGGCTATCGTTCCGTTATCCACTGGGCTGCGCACGATCGTGGTGCTTGCTGTCGCATGCCTGGTGATTCTGGCGTGGATCAAGACGGGTCGATTGGCGGCGCGGCAGAGCGAAGCGCTGGTTATGGCCGACGGCATGGCCTTGCCCTCGCAGGCTTACCGTCGACCGGTTGTCCTGGTCTGCGGCGATGGACTTATCGGTCTCTTCGGCGCAGTACCCGTCGACCAATTGGCCGTCCGCGTGACAGAGCAGGGCTGCTACCTGCGAGTCCCTGAACTCGGTCAGCTGTCAGCATTGGCTGAAAGCCTACTGACTGCGCGCCCGGATTACCGCGACTGCCAATGGCGACCGATCCAACACTGACGTTGCCCATAGTCGTCCTGCCTACAGTCTGTATTACCCAGCCCCCCGCCCCGAAACCGGAAGCGAAAACACGCGGCACTTATCTATGGGTGGCAGCGTCGGTAGCGTTGATGGCCGTGAGCAGCTGGCTGGTTTGGGGGAAATGGGGCGGCGGGCCTGATAACGAAAGCGCTCTTCCCTTCGCCAGCATTTTTCATCAGGAACAGAAACTCGCCGACCCCGTGCATTTGGACAGCTTGTCTTTATTCGATGCGGGAAGCACCGAGCTGAAACCCGGTGCGACCAAAATCTTGATCAATGCGCTGGTCAGCATCAAAGCCCAACCAGGCTGGTTGATCGTCATCACTGGGCATTCCGATACGACCGGCGACGCTGCACAGAATATGAAAATATCCCAGGCGCGTGCCGCAGCAGTACGCGACTGGATGCAGGGTATGGGCGATATACCCGACAGCTGCTTTGCGGTTCAGGGGCTCGCCGCAAGTCAACCGCTTTTGAGCAATGACACAGAATCAGGCCGTGCTGCCAATCGTCGCGTTGATATCCGTCTGGTGCCGCAAACCGGGGCTTGTGAGAAGGTCGCGGATGAGGCGAATGGCGGGCCAGCCAAAAACTCATGAAGCAACTGCTAAAGGAGTTATGCCGCTTAGTTTATCTGCGGGAAATATCCTACAACTCGCGACGCCAATCTTACCTAACCATCGGATTTATCTGACATTTTTAAACGCCATGTTCCCGTAAAGTCCCGCCGCTGTTCGATAACTTCTAAAAATTAACCGGGATTTTTCAATGAAAAAGCTGTGGATGTCCGCTGGCCTTGCAACCTTGATTGCAACCACCAGTGGCTGTGTGAGCTACAACATGAGCCAGCCGAGCGCACCGCTGGAAGGCGTGGTTAAAAGTGACTTGAAAGCAGACGTTAAAGTGGGCGAAGCCATCAGCGGCGAGTCGTCCACTAACATCCTGTTCAACTTCTTCGCGTTTGGCGGTGACACGCAATTCGCTGATGGCGTTGTCTATGGTGGCGGTGCCGCAGGTGGCGGTGGTGCGTTGGGTGGCCTGGGTCTGCCTATTCCTGATCCCATCTCCACGACCAAAGCTGCAGCAGCTTACAAGGCAGTGAAGTCGTCGGGAGCCGACCTGATCATCGCGCCTCGCTATGAAGTGAACGTAAAAGACTACTTCATCTTCAAGAAGGTCGACGTCAAGGTCACCGGCAACAAAGGCAGTATCAGCAGCATCCGCTGATTTTCAGCTCTGGTTTGAACGGCCAGTGAAAAAAAGCCGCTTCGTGATGAAGCGGCTTTTTTGTGGGCGGTAGATCCTACAGGATTCAATTGGTCTCGTAGGACTGGCTTTAGCCGGGAGTACGCCGGTACAGACGCTACATCTGCTTCGGCAAAAATACAGCTCTCCCGGCTAAAGCCGGTCCTACGGAAATCCTGGCTTGCAGTCATCAATCAATCGTGAGCACCTTGGCCGTACCACTTGTGCTTCGCACTGGCTTGATACGAGCCGCGTAGGCTTTTTCTGAATTTCCGGACGGTCGAGACAGCATCTAGCGAAAGGTCTAAACTTTCCCCTGTCAACAACGGAGGTATGCATGAGCGCCCAACTTTCTCCAATCGTGTCAGAGTTCGAAACACAGGAGCAGGCCGACAGTTATGACCGCTGGTTCCGTGAAAAGGTACAGAGGTCGCTGGACAATCCTGGCGTCGGGGTTCCGCATGATGAGGTAATGGCAAAAATGGCCGCAATCATTGAGGCTGCCGAGCGCAAGCGTAGCGGACGTGACTGATGCTGCCAGTTGTTTGGCTCAATGACGCCATTTTCGACCTCACCGAAATCCTTACCTACATATCAGCAGAAGACCCTGGCGCCGCGCGCCGCCTGAAAGCTAGATTGGAAGCTGCTCCTCTTGTCCTGTCAGAGCACCCCTATCTGTATCCAGTCGGTCGAGTGCCCTCCACTCGCGAGCTTGTAGCCCACCCTAACTATATTCTGGTCTACCGCGTCGCCGCCGTGTGCATCGAGATTGTGGGTGTGTTGCACTCGAGACAGGCTTATCCGTAACTTCATGTAGCCATGGACCTAGGAGCAAACTTATCCGCGAGACGCCGGGCTGCTTCGCCAGAAACTACATTGGGCCTCGCCAACAAGTTGGCTCCTACAGGGTGATATCAACCATCAGGCTGACTCACCCTCAATCAATCTTGACCACCTTGGCCAAGACGATTTTCGGGCCTTTCATCTTTTTGATGATGATCCGCAGGCCTTCGAATTCCATGACTTCTTCAACTTCCGGCACCCGTTTGAGGGTTTCGTAGATCAGGCCGGCCAGGGTTTCGGCTTCTACGTGGTCCAGGTCGATGCCCAGCAGGCGTTCGACCTTGAACAGCGGCGTGTCGCCACGTACCAGCAATTTGCCCGGCTGGTAGGCGAGGATGCCGCGTTCGACCTTGCGGTGTTCGTCCTGGATATCGCCGACCAGCACTTCCAGCACGTCTTCCATGGTCAGGTAGCCAATGATCTTGCCGTCGGCTTCTTCGACCAGCGCAAAGTGCGCGCCGCCCTGACGGAATTGCTCCAGCAGGCGCGACAGCGGCATGTGCTTGGACACGCGTTCCAGCGGGCGGGTCAGTTCGGCCAGGTTGAAGGATTCCGGGATGTGATCCAGCGCTGCCAGTTCCAGCAGCAGGTCCTTGATGTGCAGCAGGCCGACAAACTCGCCACGTTCGGCGTCGTACACCGGGTAGCGGCTGAATTTGTGGCGGCGGAACAGCGCAAGGATTTCCTTGAGCGGCGCGTTGAAGTCCAGGGTCACCAGATCTTCCCGGGAGTTGGCCCAGTCCACCACTTCCAGTTCGCCCATCTCCACGGCGGATGCCAGTACACGCATGCCTTGGTCGCTAGGGTCCTGACCACGGCTGGAGTGCAGGATCAGCTTCAGTTCTTCGCGGCTGTAACTGTGTTCGTGATGCGGGCCGGGTTCGCCCTGACCGGCAATGCGCAGGATACCGTTGGCGCTGGCATTGAGCAGATAGATCGCCGGATACATCGCCCAGTAGAACAGGTACAGCGGCACGGCCGTCCACAGCGACAACAGCTCCGGTTTGCGGATCGCCCAGGATTTGGGGGCCAGCTCGCCGACTACGATGTGCAGGTAGGAAATGATGAAGAAGGCGGTAAAGAACGACACGCCCTTGATCACTTCAGGCGAGTCCACGCCCACAGCGGCCAGCAGCGGTTCCAGCAAGTGCGCGAACGCAGGCTCACCGACCCAGCCCAGGCCGAGGGAGGCGAGCGTGATGCCCAATTGGCAGGCTGACAGATAAGCGTCCAGCTGGTTGTGAACGGTGCGCAGGATATGTCCGCGCCAGCCATTTTTTTCAGCAATGGCTTCAACCTTGGTCGAGCGCAGCTTGACCATGGCGAACTCTGCCGCAACGAAGAAACCGTTGAGCAGGACCAGAAGCATTGCGAAGAGAATCATGCCGAAATCGGCGAACAGTGAAGCGAGGTTAAAACCAGGGGAAGGGTCCATGATGGAGTTTTACGGGTTCCGTTTTAGCGTGAAGAGGTAATTGCCGCACCGAAAACGGGGGCATAAGTGCGGCAATGTAGCGGCTCAGTGCCTGCTTGCCTAGGGGTCAGAGCGACTCATCCCAGGCTTTGGCCAACTGAACCGGCGGGAAATGGCAGGTAAACACGCTGCCTTTGCCCGGCACGCTGTTGATATCAAGGGTGCCACGGTGGCGCAACAGCACGTGTTTGACGATCGCCAGGCCCAGCCCGGTGCCGCCGGTATTGGAGGCGCGGCTGGAGTCGACGCGGTAGAAACGTTCGGTCAGGCGCGGCAAATGTTTGGTTTCGATACCGATGCCCGAATCCTGCACGCTCAAGTGCGCACCACGCTCGTCGGACCACCAGCGGATGTGGATCTTGCCTTCGGCCGGGGTGTATTTGACGGCATTGAAGATCAGGTTGGAAAACGCGCTGCGCAGCTCGGTTTCACTGCCCTTGAGGTGGATATCGCTCTCAAGGTCGAGGCTGATCTGCTGGTTTTTGCCTCCCGACAATTCCTGCGCATCTTCGGTGATTGTTTCCAGCAGGGTGCCGATATCCAGCGGATGGTTATCGGAGGGGTAATCCGTGGCTTCGAGTTTGGCCAGCAGCAGCAAATCATTGAGCAGCGTCTGCATACGCCCGCCCTGCTGGTGCATCTGTTGCAGCGCGCGGACCCAGCGCGGGTTAACTTCTTCGACGTTATCGAGCAAGGTTTCCAGATAGCCGAAGATCACCGTCAGGGGTGTGCGCAGCTCGTGGGAGACGTTGGCGATGAAGTCTTTGCGCATCTGTTCGAGCTGATGAATCCGGGTCACATCGCGCACCAGCATCAGGTGCTCGTTGTTGCCGTAACGGGTGATCAGCAGCTGGATACGCATCCGGTCATTGGTGGGCGAGGGAATTTCCAGCGGCTCGGCGTAACTCTCCTGCTCGAAATATTCCTTGAAGCGCGGGTGACGTACCAGGTTGGTCACCGGCTGGCCGCTGTCCTGGGGCGTTTTGAGGCCCATGAGGGTTTCTGCGGCGCGGTTCCACCATTCAAGGTTGCCTTCGCTGTCGAGCATGATCACAGCGTCTTTGAGGGCAGCGGTGGATTCCTGAACCCGGTCGATCACCGCTTGCAGGCGTCCGCGCACTCGCTGATCGCGGCGTTGCAGGTGGTAGATGCTGTCGAAGACTTCGCCCCACAGGCCATAGCCATCCGGCGGCGGCTCGTCGGCCTTATGGCTGCTGAGCCAGTCGTGAAGACGCAGAAGTTGTTTGAGGGTCCAGGCCAGATAAAGCCCAAGACCGATGGCCAGACTCCAGCCGTATTGACTGCTGATCAGCCCGACCACGAGGCAGGCCGTAACCAGCAGCAACATGTGGCGGATCAGGGTGCCATGCCAGTTTTGATTCAATTAAGAGCACATCCATGTCTAGCGCCAGCTCTGCGGCTGCGGTGTCTGTTTACAGAAAATCGGCTTTCAGCTCTTGGTAGAGAAGCGATAGCCCGTGCCGCGCACGGTTTGTACCAGATTTTCGTAAGCATCGCCGAGGGCTTTGCGCAGGCGACGGATATGGACATCGACCGTGCGTTCTTCGACATAAACATTGCCTCCCCAGACCTGATCCAGCAATTGCCCGCGGGTATAGGCGCGCTCTTGGTGGGTCATGAAGAATTGCAGCAGACGATATTCGGTAGGGCCCATTTCAGCGGGCTTGCCGTCGATGGTTACGCGGTGGCTGATCGGGTCCAGCAGCAGGCCGCCGACTTCAATCGGCGCTTCGCCATCAGTCGGGCCAGCGCGACGCAGGACTGCCTTGAGACGCGCAACCAGTTCACGGGGGGAAAACGGCTTGGTGATGTAGTCATCCGCACCGACTTCCAGGCCCTGGATCTTGTTGTCCTCTTCGCCTTTGGCGGTGAGCATGATGATCGGAATGTCTCCGGTCAGCTCGTCACGCTTCAGACGGCGAGCCAGCTCGATGCCCGATGTGCCCGGCAACATCCAGTCGAGCAGGATCAGATCCGGTTTACGGTCTACGATGATTGCGTGGGCTTGCTGAGAGTTCTCTGCTTCCATGCAGTCATAGCCGGCCATTTCCAACGCAACGGCGATCATTTCGCGAATAGGCGCTTCGTCGTCAACGATCAGAATGCTCCTGCCAACCATGCTCGAACCTCTTGTCATTTAACTGTCTTGGGGCGCATTAGATAACGGAATTATTGCAGTCGTGTGACAGCTCAGTGTGAGGGCTAGCATGCCAGGTTCTCAAGGGGCTAATGTGCGGTCTTCATCCGACAATAAAATCAACCAAGAAGAGGATTCACCGATGCTCAGGATTTCATCGACATTCAAGGCTTTGCTGACCGCTGCTGCGTTGGCATCTTCGGGTCTGGCGTTTGCTGCTGAACCGGGGATGGCGCAGGACGGCATTTTGACTCAGCACAACGGGCTGACGCTTTACACCTTCGACAAAGACAGCGCTGGCAAGTCTGCGTGTAACGACGCCTGCGCCGTTAACTGGCCGCCTCTTTCCGCTGAAGCCACCGACAAGGCATCGGGCAAGTGGACGACCATCAAGCGCGATGACGGCAAGATGCAGTGGGCGTATGACGGCAAGCCGGTGTATGGCTACAAGGATGACAAGAAAGCAGGCGACAAGACCGGTGACGGTAAAGGCGGCGTCTGGCACGTGGTTAAGCCTTAAGACTGAGTCGATCCGTGGGACCGGCTTTAGCCGGGAAGAGGTCAGCTAAATCGCCACATCTGTAGCGTTTGAACTGGCGCCTTCCCGGCTAAAGCCGGTCCCACGTTGAGCTAGTGCGACGCTCACATCAACGCAGCGCGTAATCCGCCACGATCCCGACAAAAATCGCCAGCCCCGCCCAATGGTTGTGCAGAAACGCCTTGAAGCACGCCTCGCGACCTCGATCACGGGTGGACCAGAATTCCCACGCAAAACACAGCGCAGCCACCAGCAGGCCCAGGTAGAAACACGCACCCAATTCAAAGCGCGCTCCGGCCAGTAGCAAGCAGCCTAGCGCCAGACCTTGCAAGGTCAGGATGATGATCCGGTCGGCGTCGCCGAAAAGCACGGCGGTGGATTTCACGCCGATCTTCAAGTCGTCTTCCCGGTCGACCATCGCGTAGTACGTGTCATACGCCACCGTCCACAGCAGGTTGGCGATGTACAGCAGCCACGCCACCGCTGGCAAATGACCGGTCTCTGCGGTGAACGCCATGGGCATGCCCCACGAAAACGCCGCGCCCAGCACAACCTGCGGGTAATAGGTGTAGCGCTTCATGAACGGGTAACACGCCGCCAGCGCCAGGCCACCGAATGACAGCCAGATCGTGGTGGGATTGGTCAGCAGCACCAGCAGGAAACTCACCAGTACCAGCACGGCAAACAACACCAATGCTTCTTTGGAGCTGACTTTGCCGCTCACCAGCGGCCGCTGCTCAGTACGCTTGACGTGGCCGTCCACCTTGCGGTCAGCGAAGTCATTGATCACGCAACCGGCGGCGCGCATCAGAAAAACGCCCACCACAAAAATCACGATATTGAGCAGCGACGGCGAGCCTTCACCGGCAATCCACAGCGCCCAAAGCGTCGGCCACAACAGCAGGTAAATACCGATGGGCTTGTCGATTCGCATCAACTGAATGAAATCCCAGCTGCGCGGGTTCAGACGATTCAGGGATTTGAGTAGCGTCAGGTACATCAGCATTGCTCCATGGTGCGAATCGCCTGCCAGAGCGTGGGCAGGAACACTTCGGCGACCAGTATTTTCAGAGGGCCACGGCTAAAGCACGAGCGGCGGCCCCATAAATCTGTTGCTGCATCAGCGGCGGGCAACCAGGCGGCGGGGTATACGCAGACTTGCAGTGTTCCGCGCGCGAATGCCGGGTCGCAGAACAGCAACTCGCCCAGGGAGCGGGTGCCCAGCTCATCCATATGCAGACCACTTTGCTGCAAGGCGTTGCGGCCAGCGACGCTGCGGGCGAACACCCACTTCTGGTCATGGCCGCGCAGATAGACTTCGCGCACCCAGCCGATGCTCGCTGCGGGCAACTCAAGCGCCGCACACTCGTCGTCGCGCAACGCTTGCCAGCCTTCGAACAGCGGCGTGACACTGAAGTGTCCGGCAGACAGTGCCGTCAATCGGCGAGTCAGGGAGTCCGGGTGAAACAGCCACTCAAGCACTGCGGGTTCGGCGGCGTCATCAAGGGCGGCGCGTTCGAGCCAGCGGGGCGTGATCAATGAAGGGGTTTGCTCGGTCACGGTAGGCAATTATTGGCGTCAATCGAGGCCGCGAGCTTAGCATGATTGCCCCTGGCGACCGATGGCCGGTCACAGTCTGTGATGAATGCCGGGGTTGCATGTCGGCCCTGTGATCAGTACAAACCCCCTGAGTTTGGCGCAAGCGCGGCACCTGACGACCGCGTAGTTTTTGAGCAGCGCCGAAATAGCCTGAAAAAATGAGAGATAAACGATGAAGAAGTGGCAATGCATTGTCTGTGGCCTGATTTACGACGAAGCCATGGGTTGGCCTGATGACGGCATTGCGCCGGGCACGCTCTGGCAGGATGTTCCTGAGGATTGGCTATGCCCGGATTGCGGCGTAGGCAAGATGGATTTCGAAATGATCGAAATCGGCTGATACGGCCTTTAAACAATTTCTGGTTTGGAATGACGCATGAACGCACCTGTTGTGATTATTGGCACTGGCCTGGCGGGCTACAACCTGGCCAGGGAATTTCGCAAGCTCGATGGCGAAACGCCGCTGCTGCTGATCACCGCCGATGACGGGCGCTCCTACTCCAAGCCGATGCTGTCCACCGGTTTTGGCAAGAACAAGGAAGCCGACGGCCTGAGCATGGCCGAGGCCGGTGCCATGGCCATCCAGCTCAACGCTGAAGTGCGCACCCATACCCGCATCAGCGGCATCGATCCGGGCCATAAACGCCTGTGGATCGGGGAAGAAGCGGTGTATTACCGCGACCTTATCCTGGCCTGGGGTGCGGAAACCATCCGCGTGCCGGTCGAAGGCGATGCCAGTGATGCAATCTTCCCCATCAACGATCTGGAAGACTACGCCCGCTTCCGCGCTGCCGCTGCGGGCAAGCGCCGGGTGCTGATTCTGGGCGTTGGCCTGATTGGCTGCGAGTTCGCCAATGACCTGATTCTAGGCGGTTATGAAGTGGATCTCGTGGCGCCTTGCGAACACGTGATGCCGACCCTGCTGCATCCGGCTGCCGCAGCGGCTGTGCGCAGTGGTCTGGAAA